>Ga0116227_10008194_pt1 | contig 19875 bp, 21 predicted proteins | sample S1TSphgellanicum_FD_89693 | JGI IMG/M metagenome (GOLD analysis project Ga0116227, IMG submission 89693) | Host-associated microbial communities from peat moss isolated from Minnesota, USA - S1T2_Fb - Sphagnum magellanicum MG | ecosystem: Host-associated > Plants > Peat moss > Unclassified... | reverse complement strand
GCTCATTCTTACCTTAATATTGGTAATAGGCGCATCAGGTATCGTCATCTCAATTTCTGCCTCATGGTGCGCAGCATTCGGAAACGACAAAGTATAATATATAGCTTTTTGAGCAAAGCCGGCAGCGCTCACCAACAGGCACAGTAAAACGAGGTTCAGTTTCTTCATCATAAAAATTCAAAAGGTTGAAATTAGCAAAACGCCTGTAAGCGGCAAAATCAGGCAGTAGCTATCAAATAGCTTCGGCAATAAAAATAAACGGCTCGTTAAATTGGAAGGTAAAAAAGCCATCGCTTATAGTTTGGTATTGGCTTTCGCCGAGAGCTTCAAGTCCGGTAAAGTTGATAGGATTCACCTCGCTCACCACCTTAATAACATCCCCGGCCGGCTTCCATTTAGTAAAACCGCTGCTTACCGGGTATATCTTTTTCCCGGGATTAAACAGCACAATATTGATCCGGCTGGCATAAGGCAAATAATCATTAAGCCGCAGCTCATCTGTAACCACATTAACCGCCGGGTAACCGTTATCCACCAGGTAATTCAAAGCCGCTTCAACAACAGTTACACCTTGCCGGGATACATATTTAATATCCGATTGTAACTCACCATCACCTTCACCCACCAAAATATCATATTTGATCCCAAAGGCGTTCAATTGCTCTGCAGTATCCGCGGTAACCATCAGGGTAGGGCTCCACTCTAATAGCTGCCCTAACAAATCATCATCAAAGCCATCCAATCCCAAAACCAACAAGGCCGGTTCCTGCTTTTCGCGAATGATATGATGAGATGACATAGTAGATTTGAGTATTGAGATATGAGATTTTAGATAATAACCTGGCTAACCATATTAACTAACAGGGGGGTAAAAGTAGGTTTTTTAAAACCTTTGATTCTAAACAGGGGGGATAAAGCAGGAATATTTCAATTCCCTCAAACTCGTCATCCCGAATTTATTTCGGGATCCCACAGACAGATCTGCATTATGCAAATCTAACAGGGGGGGATAAAGTAAGAAATTTTTCAAGTCCTTATTCCTTGTTGTTTATTCTCTTCTCCCTCACACAAAAATACGAAAATCCCTCCACATTTACTCAAACTGGTTCTTTGTTTTAAACCCATTAGCCTTTAAATACTCATCCTTTTTCACCAGACTTAAATCTCCAGCCATCATATCCTCAACCAAAGCCTGCAGATCATATTTCGGCTCCCAGCCCAGTTTAGTTTTAGCTTTGGTGGGGTCGCCAATCAATAATTCAACCTCAGTTGGCCTAAAATATTTTTCATCAACCCGAACAACCGTTTGCCCAAACCGTAATGTGTCCGGTTTCAATCCTAACGATAGCATCTTTTCCTCATCAATATCAATTACCACGCCTTTTTCGTTAGCATCCTTACCACTAAATTCAATCTCAATTCCCACTTCTATAAATGCCATGCGCACAAACTCACGCACGGTTGTAGTAACCCCGGTAGCAATTACAAAATCCTCCGGTGTATCCTGTTGCAACATCAGCCACATGGCCTCAATATAATCCTTAGCATGCCCCCAATCCCGTTGTGCCGATAGGTTACCCAGGTACAAACAATCCTGTAAACCCAAAACTATTTTTGATGCGGCGCGGGTAATTTTGCGCGTTACAAAAGTTTCGCCACGTAAAGGACTCTCGTGATTAAACAATATCCCGTTACAGGCATACATGCCATAAGCTTCACGGTAATTCACAATGATCCAGTAACCATACAGCTTAGCCACCGCGTAAGGCGATCGTGGGTAAAAAGGCGTAGTCTCGCTCTGCGGAACAGCCTGTACCAAACCATATAACTCAGATGTTGATGCCTGATATATCCTCGTCTTTTTCTCCATGCCCAATAGGCGTACGGCTTCTAATATCCGCAGCACACCAATTCCATCAGCATTGGCTGTATATTCGGGCGTATCAAAGCTAACTTTAACATGGCTCATGGCAGCCAGGTTATAGATCTCGTCAGGCTGGGTCTCCTGTATCAGACGGATTAGGTTGGTAGAGTCCGTCATATCTCCATAGTGGAGCGTCAAATTCAAACCTGCCTCGTGCTGGTCGTGATACAGGTGATCTATCCTGTCCGTATTCAATAACGACGACCGGCGTTTAACTCCATGCACTGCATAGCCCTTATTCAATAAAAATTCGGCTAAATATGCGCCATCCTGCCCGGTAATACCTGTTATCAATGCTGTTTTCATTCTATTTGGTTTATAATTGGATCTTTGTGATCAGGAAACAAAGATTAAAAAACAAACTCCATAAATGTTTGCACACCGGCAACATTTATGGAGTTAAAAATATATTCGGCGTGAAAAGTACTTTCTCGCCTTCCGGACTTTCCCTACTACTTGCTAATGTTTCTTCTTCAACAACTTCAGCAAATACTGGCCATAACCACTTTTAACTAAAGGTGTCGCTATGCTTTCTAACTGGGCGGCATCAATAAAGCCCATACGGTAGGCAATCTCTTCAATACAACCAATCTTCATGCCCTGGCGCTCTTCAATAACCTGCACAAACTGGCCTGCCTGCATCAGCGATGCAAAAGTACCGGTATCTAACCAGGCTGTACCACGGCTTAAAATACCAACCTTAAGTTTACCTTGTTTCAGGTATTCTTTGTTTACGTCGGTTATCTCGTATTCGCCACGTGGCGATGGTTTAATATTTTTGGCGATCTCAACAACCGTGTTATCATAAAAATACAATCCCGGTACCGCGTAGTCCGATTTTGGCTTAACAGGCTTTTCTTCTATCGAAATAGCCTTGTTATCTTTATCAAATTCAACAACGCCGTATCTTTCCGGGTCCGATACCTGGTAGGCAAAAACCATCCCGCCATCAGGTTTATTACTCTCCTGTAACAGATGCGATAAGCCATCGCCGTAAAATATATTGTCGCCCAATATCAATGCTACGCTATCGTTACCAACAAAATCGGCACCAATAACAAAAGCTTGTGCCAGTCCGTTAGGTTCAGCCTGAACAGCATATTCAAACTTACAGCCTAAGCGTGTACCATCGCCCAAAAGCTTCTCAAAATGCGGCAGATCATGCGGAGTTGAGATGATCAATATTTCTTTGATCCCGGCAAGCATCAAAACAGATAGGGGATAATAGATCATCGGTTTATCGTAAACCGGCATCAATTGTTTGCTAACCGCTAACGTTAAGGGGTGTAACCTCGTTCCCGATCCCCCGGCAAGTATAATTCCTTTCAATGTGTTTCTTTTTATGGTAAAAGCCTACACAATAATATCAATAAATAATGGGTAGTACGATGGAAAAGGTGAAAAAAGTGAAGGGAATATTATCTGTTATACTACTATACATATTCATCCACAATCCTGCAATAAAATCCGAAATCTTAATTCCGAAATTACTTTGGGCTGGCCAATTGATTCTCCAGCTCAGCATACCACTCTTCACCATACTTACGGATCAGCGGTCCCTTCAAAAACTCATGAACCCTAACTTTTAGTTCATCACCAAAGCTACACGCCGGACTGCAAATGCTCCAACGGTCGTAATTCAGCACATCAAACTCAGGGTAAGCCGTCACCCGGATAGGGTACAAATGGCACGATATTGGTTTCTGCCAGTCAACCGCGCCTTCTTCCCAGGCTTTTTCAATGGCGCATTTGGTAATACCACCTTCCCAGGTTACATAAGCGCACTCTTTATTGGTATCAACACAAGGGGTAGTATAATCACCTTCAAAATCAACCACGTGGGTTCCAACAGCTTCAACGGTGGCAATACCTTTGGCCGTCATGTAAGGTTTTACTTTCGGATAGATCTCTTTTAAAATATCAAGCTCGGCAGCTTCTAACGGCGCGCCGCTATCGCCTTCAAGGCAGCAAACGCCCTTGCACTTATTCAGGTTGCACACAAAGTTCTCTCTCACCACATCTTCGTGCACCAGCGTGCTCTGTACTTCTATCATCTAATGGGTATCTTCTGTTACTTATTATTAAGCGGGTATCTTAAGCCTTTAGCCTCGGTAAGGTCCATGGTAAGACTACCAACAATAACTTCAACCTGGGCCTTTACAGGGATGCGGTTCTTATCATCAGTTATCCAAAGGTAAAACTTACTATCCTTTCTAAAAATATTTCCTGGGATGATCTCCGGATTAAATTTTAAGCAGGCAAATTTCCCCATCGAACATTCCACTGTTTCTTTACCCACATAGGTTATCGTGAGCGATTGGATCTTATCCTCTAAAAAGTATTTGAACACCAGCTTATCTCCCACCTTAACCTTGCTCATATCCAAACAACGCGCATAAAAATAAGCCGAGGGGAAATCAAATATCTTCCCCTTAAACGGAAAAACACCTTTGGTAGCCGTTATCTTACCGCTATCGTGGTCAAACGTAATATCATCGCTGTGTTTATACTTGCCTTCCCGGCGATTTTCTTTATAACGATAAGGCAACAAAGTGCTTTGATCAATGTACGATTCGTACACATTCCTCACCTTATAAAAAACATCAAAAGTACCCGTAGTTTTGCCATTGGCCACAATATGATAGGCTGGCTTGTTGTTAAACTTAATATCGCTGTTGCTCACCGCCAGGTCGGCTTCGGCAGCGGTAAAAAAGCCATATTTTAATTTGTAGTGCAAATGCTCTCCCGGCTGAAAAGCAGGCTGTGCATCCTTAGGTAATTCTTGCCCATAGCCTTTAAAGCTGATAAGTGCAATTAAGAAAACCAAATTAAAATATCTCATACGCACTTATTACAAAAAGCAATCCAAAATGTTTAGTCCTTTCGCTTATATATCGGCACCGTCGAACATGGTTCGCCATACATTAAGCTCTTAACCACAGGCGTTAAGCGCTTAGCCAGCTCCACATATGCCGATTCGGGCACCGCTATATCGCCACATCCTTTTATCACAATCCGCTGGTCACGATACTGCTCAAGGTTCAGGTTGTTTAACGCCTTTTCAAACAAAATAGTTTCCAGCACTTTTAAATCTCCAAAAACAACTTCGCGGGCATAAGGTGCAAAGCGGTTAGCCAAAAGCATATAGGCCCAGGTAGGTACAATAGCATCCTCGCTGCAAAACAGAGCCACGTTTTTGTCCTGGTATTGTGTCCAGTCGTGCCCTTTCACAAACTCCCTGAAATCCTTTTCGCGCAGCATCAAACCCATAAACAGGTTATCTTTTATATCGTAAGCAACGCGCTCACCCGGTGGGTAAAAGCTTGCCGGGTCAAGGCTCACCAAACCGCTTTGGGCTACTTTATTTACTATGTCTGTCTGGATATCCATCTTACTATTAAACAAAAAATCCGGGAAAGGTTTAATCACCAATCCCGGATACAAAATTACTTAATATATTGATTACAATACCTTCGCTCTGTAATCTTTGACATTCGCCTTATCTTTCAGTGCCTCTAAAATAGCACCTTCTGATCTTTGCATCAGCATCTGGCTCATTTGGTCTTTCTGGCGGGCAACATCTAAAGTAGTTGCAGGGCTGGTAAAGCTTTCTACAACAAACGCGTAAACACCTTTGTCACCTTCAATAGCTTTTGATAATTTGTTTACGTTCGAACCAAACATGGCACCTACCAGTTTATTCTCTTGCGATGAACCAGGAACAACCGGGTTAGCAAAAACAACGTTTTGTACCGGTGTAACCTGTGTATTCAATTTTTGGGCAACCTGCTCAATAGACGATGCACCGGCAAGCGCGCTTTCCAACTTAGGCGTTAGTTGTTTTGCTTTCGCGATGTTCATCACTTGCGCCTGTATTTGTTTTTTAACAACATCAACAGGCAAAATGCCTTTAGGCTTAATTTGAGTTAAACGGGCAACTACGTATTCGTTTCCTGGTTCGTAAACCTGATCGGTAAAATCACCTTTATCAGCTTTAAATGCCCAGCGTACCAAATCGCGGATGTTTTCTAAACCACCACCGGCTGATGCTAAACCATCAATATCATCAGCATTCTTTTTAACCAGACCGTCTTTTTTAGCCAGATCGTCAAAGTTATCTTTAGTTAAGTTACCCAAAAATGCTTGTGCTTTTGAGTAAGCTGCAGATTTTGTTTTGCTGCTTGGCTCCAATGGTTTATCAACCACGGCAACCTTAACCACTTTTGACGATCCTTTTTGATCTTCGATCTCAACCAAATGAACACCATATTGTGATGTCACAATTTTGATCTCGCCTTTGCTGCCATTAAATACAGCATCTTCAAACACAGGTACCATTTGGCCACGGGCAAAAGTACCCAGTTCGCCTCCTTTAACTGCCGATTGTTTATCGATAGAGTTTAATGGTGCTAACTCAGCCCAGGTTTTTTTACCTGATTGTAATAGTTTCTTTAATGAATCTGCTTTAGCCAAAGTTCTAGGCAAACCACCTTCGGCTTGTGGGCTTAACAGGATATGACGTGCTTTAACCGAATCAGGACTAAAACGTGAATCAACAAGTTTAGCTAATTTGTAAGAGCCGTTAGAAAAATACGGACCATATACAAAACCTTTTGATGCGCCTAACATTACCGAATCAATTTTAGGGTCTAACTGGCCTTTCTTTTGATAAACAAAAGGAGTCTTAGTTTCAGCATTTACTGCAACAAACAATGAATCATCTGTGCTTGCTTTAAAATCAGGAAGGATCTTAGCGATCTGCTCTTTTACCGAAGCCGAATCTTCTTTTGATGGCGAAGCATCAAAAGCAACGTATTCAAAACTCCTTAACTCTTCAGGATTTTTGAATTGGTTTTTATGATCTTCGTAATAGCTTTTGTAATCATCATCGGTTAAAGTAACCTTAGCATCAGGTATCGACGCGTAATCAAGGCCTACATATTTAAAGTTAACCAACTTATTTTTCGAAGTATAATCATCTTGAGCATCTAAGCTGTTTACGTACAAGCCATTTTTAACAATAGCCAGGTATTTTTCAGCTTTTTTTGCTTCAATCATCTGGGTAACAAAGTTGCTCCATGTAGCTTTAATCGGATCATCACTCTTAGCAACCCTCAGTTTACCTAAAAATTCATTCAATTGAGCCCTGTCTAACTGGCCGGTTTGCTGGTTAGCAAAGTTTTGCAGTATCATTTGGTTAGGCGTAGGCCCGCTGATCATGTCCTGAGTTTCATCAACACCAACAACAACACCTAACTTATCAATTTCCTTTTCCAGTATAACGCGTGTTACTTCCTGGTTCCAGGTATTTTTTTGTATCGCGCTTACAATCTGCGGATCAACGCTTGCCTGGCCAGAACGTTGTTTAAAGTTATTAAGGTTCTGATCAACTTTTTTATCAAAGTCATCCTTCTTTAAAGTCTCACCATCAACCTGCCCGATATCGTTTACCGATCCATTAAAATACGATTTACCGTACTGAACAACTTCAGTAACAATAAATAAACTAAGCGCAACACCAATAGTTATAGCAACTATCTTTCCAAACCTGTCGCGCAAAAACCCCATTATACCCATACTATATCTATATTTAAATATTTCAAAAGAGCGCGCAAGATACAACTTTTGACAAAAATTTATAATACAATTTTTATCTCTCTAAATCAGCCTCTTATTCTGCCAAATTTCCCTCTACATGAACCGATCCTTTACCATGGTCAAAATGGTATTGGGTAAAGGTATCATTACTTGTAAAACCGGTTCCATCAAGCACGGTTCCGTCCTTTTTGGTTAACAGGCAGTCTACCTTGCTATAAATCGTTTTCTTTGTCACATCATAAAATAACTGCTCCGTTTTAAAAACATCCCCAACAGGATTTGTAATTACTACATTTTTGCGCAGTTCTATCAAGTTATTATCATTACTGGTAACGGCATACCCTGCAGTTATAATAAATATAATGTGCTTATCTGCGCTAAAGGTTTTAGCGTTCAGGTTCATTTTATCATCATAAAAAATGATCTTTACCCCGTTAGGCATCTCACGGTACGGCTTGGCCACCGTATAGCTCAGCATCAAAGGCGTTAAAATGCGCGATTTTACTTTGGCCGAATCGCTGTAAACAACATCAACACCCTTGGTGGTATCAACAGGCTTGTTTACTTCCTGGGCCGATATTTGTTGAACTTTTTTTAAATCGTTCTCGCAGGCAAACAGCAGCATGGCCATACACAATGCCGGCAAAAATATCCCGGTTAACCATTTAATCTGCTTCATGCCGCAAAATTAATCAAACTTGTACTTCTGGAACCATTTATCGTTAATGGTGAAACCGATGTGGAAGTTACAGTAATTTTCGCGCACTAATCCGTTATCAAGCGTACCACGGCGACCAATCTCGGCAGATATGTTCACCTTATAAAAGCTTGTACGGCGTTCGTTAGGGATAGGTAAACCTAAACCAAATGTGGCGGCATATTGTTTAATATCAGTCGCGTTGGTATTGATGTAAGTTTTATCGTATTTAAAACCTAAACGGTAATCACACACGGCAAGGTAGTTTGATATCGCGTCAATATTCGGAGTAATTTGTCCGCCAACGGCAAAGCTCTGGCTGTTTTGCAAACCTGCATTAACTCCTAAAATTGATAAGTTGCTCCATTGGCCCATTCTAAAATCGGCACCTATCATGTACTTACCATCTTTTTGGTAGCTAATACCAAAGCGGTGTATCATAGGTAAATTAATTTTGCCAGATGCATTGGTACTAATCAAACTATCACGGGCGATATCAGGCACACCATCGCTGGTTAACAGGTACTGGCTCACAATAAATTTTTGAGTAGTGTTAAGCGATGAGCTTGACGAGCCTGAGTAACCAATAGTAAAACGCCTGGTTTCGCTCACTTTAATATTGTACTGGGCACCAAAATCAAAATTGATTCCGCCAGCGCTAAAGCTATTCTCTATATTGGTATTCAGCACATTTGGCAGGTCCGGAAACTCGGTAGCGCGGTTTTGGATCTCGTTACCAAAAATATAGCCTACGTTAAAACCTAAATTCAAATTTTCGCCAAGGCCAAAACCATAACCTATATAAGCTTTTGATAAACCACCCTCGCCAGAGTAGGTATTGTTTACAGTAATTGTAGTATCGATACCGCCTGTTGATGCTCTGTTTATCGGGGTTTTACCTTGTTGCCTGTAGCTATAACCCAAGTTGGCATAAGGCAATATACCAAAGCTTAAAGCCGAATGCTTGCTCACCGGTACCGCAAAGTTAATATGGCTCAACCTAAAGTTACTATTATTTTGCCCGCTAACTGATGATGTACTTAACGAGCTAATGCCCGCATAAGCGCCAATATCAATGGTAGTTAAGTTAATTGAACTGTAAGATGCAGGGTTTAAAACGTTAATATCGTTAAAGCCGCTGGGTTTACGCACCGCAACACCAACACCACCCATAGCCCTTTGCTGTGGCAACCACGATTCCTCATAATCACCCAAACCAAATTTTGAATAAGGTGAGCTTGTTGTAGCTGTAGTTTGCGCGAAAGCGCCAAATGCCGTAGCCGATAGTAAAAATATTATAAATAACTTAACGTACTTAATCATTCTGCTGTTGTATAACTGCGTTTAATCCACTCAGAACCAATTGTGGTTCAATTTTTATGTGAGGGGCAAAGATGCTATTTTTCAATAGAGTATCAAAAAAAATCGAATCGCCCCCGGTTAGTAAAATATTCATTGGTTTTTGAGCCTCAAAATAACTTTCAATAAAGCCCAACATTTCAAATTTGATTCCGTTTTGTACGCCCGATGTGATGGCGCTTTTGGTATCTTTTCCCACGTTTTCATTAAAATCACCATCAGCTTCCAGCAAAGGCAGCGCCGATGTATAATGATTTACCGCCTTATAACGCATTTGCAGGCCCGGCGATATACTACCGCCAAAATAATTTCCGGCTGCGTCAATATGGTCATATGTAATACAGGTTCCGCCGTCAATTACTAAGTTAGCCTTACCGGGAAACAAAGCCTGTGCGCCAATAACGGCGGCCAGCCTGTCGAGCCCCAGGGTTTGCGGTGTACGGTAATGGTTTTTTATTGATGTGGCCATATCTGCATTAAACTTAACCAACGGAATATGCTTGCTTAAATACGGCTCCCAGGTTTCGGTATGTTGTTTTTTTACTGATGAGATGATAGCTCTTGCGGGATTGTACCCTCCTAAAACATCATTTAAAATACGCTCATCAACAGTAGTATAACTTTCAATAAAGGTGATCTTATCAAAATCAAATACAGCGAGTTTGATTAAAGTATTACCAATATCGACTATCAAATTAGGCATCAGGCCTTCACAAACGATAATATAGATTCAAAAATGGCAAGCCCGTCCTGGTTAGCTAATAAGCTATCTGCCGCGCGCTCTGGGTGTGGCATCATACCAAACACATTGCGGCTGGCATTACAAACACCGGCAATATTCTCTATCGCGCCGTTCGGGTTAGCTTCATTGGTAATATTACCTCCGGCATCACAGTAACGGAACAATACCTGGTCGTTATCATTAATCGCTTTCAACACATCGGCATCGGCAAAAAACTTACCCTCGCCATGAGCTATCGGTATTTTTAATGCTTTTGCAGGATCAACCAGCGATGTTACCAACGAGTTTGATGTTTGGGCTTTCAGATAAATATTTTCGCAGATGAATTTGCGGCTGTTGTTATGCAGCAATGCTCCCGGTACCAAACCAGCTTCGGCCAGTATCTGAAAACCGTTGCAAATACCAAACACATAACCACCTTTAGCAGCGAAGTTGATAACCTCCGTCATGATGGGCGAAAACCTGGCAATAGCTCCTGAGCGTAAATAATCGCCAAAAGAGAAACCTCCGGGCAATACTACAAAGTCAACATTTTGCAGATCATGGTCTTTATGCCAAAGCTGTACAACCTGCTGACCCATTATTTTCTCCAATACGTATATGATATCTTGATCACAGTTGGAGCCGGGAAAAATTACTACGCCAAATTTCATGCTACAAAACTAACACAAGCGGGCACATTTGCACCAATTTAATAGTTAAAATTTGTTAAACCGGGAAAAACTGGAAGATTATGATGCTGATTAACAACAAACAGAAGAGGCTCTCGTAAAACCAGCGGATGTTGGCATACAAAAAGTAATAAGCAAAAATGATGGCCGCGGGCACGGCACAAAGTATAAAATGGCTCAGGTTAAAGTTGGCTTTTACATAAAACGATACCAGGCCAATAAAAAACAAAAATGCCAGCGCCTGGAAAGATTTACGCATTAGCACATAGCTTTTAAAAAAGTTTTGCCTCAGCCTAAAGAAGGCCAGCGCCAGTATCACCACAACCGGGATAATAACCAGGTAGTTATAATAATTAACGATCTGGATCCTGTTAGGGAAGGTACTGCCCAGCGGCAGCCATATTTTGTAAAACTGATCTATCCTGTCGTTCCAGAAATAAAATACGGCCAGGAAAAAGAAAATGGTAACAAAACCCACCACTGCCGATACCCATTCGCGCCAGTTAAACGGTCTGAAAATAACCAGACCTGCCCATACCACTAAAAACATGTAGATGTACGGGAAATACATCAGCGTGCCTATAGCTACTATCATTCCCAGATCGTAAGCCGTAGCTTTGGCGTTTTCGTCGGCGTAAAGCTCCAGCAACTTATCAACCATCCAGATCACCAAAAAATTACAGATGAGCGCCGGGCTCAGTATCAAAAACGGGATAAATAGCGATGACACGGTAATATACATCAGCGCGGGTAAAAAAGTGGGTTTACCCAGCAGGTTATAATGGTTAATGATGTGATTGATCCAAAGCGATTGCCCCAGTATCAAAACCGCGGCTATCAGCACGTTATTAAGCGGACTAAAAATATTTTCGTAATTAACCGGGATAAGCAGCCTTGCAAAAGGTTCCACTAAAGTAAAAGGAATATGATCTGGCACTTTAATAATAAAACCCACACGTAAACCAATTAAAACCAGGGCAAGCCAAAGGATATTAATAGGATTAAGCGTACGGAAAGCGTTGATCATTTAAAGTCGAAACTATTTACAGCAATATTAACAGAAAATCAGCGAAGGGGGAAATAACAAGAGATGTTATGTCAATTTAAACCAGCGCTGCTTTCTCGCGCGAGTATTTCTTCACCATATTATCAACAATATCAGCCGTCTCATCCGGAAAATTCACCGGGATAACTTTGCCATCTTCAACCCAGGCTTTGATCTTTGCAACAAAGCTATCATCAACATCATGAATAACGGGTACACCTAACAATGATGCAGCCTGTGCGTTGCATTGTTGTTCGTATTGGTCCTTCATCGGGATCATTAAAACCTTTTTACCTAAAAACAGCGCTTCGGCCGGGCCCTCAAAACCACCGCCGGTTAATAAGCCTTCGCAATTGCACATGCTTTGGTTAAACGCTTCGTTGTTAACCGGATTAACGGTTACGTTACCCTCGGTATAGCTGGTTTTTTGTCGTTTACTGAAAATCTGCCAGGGAACATCAACCTGACTCAAATATTTTACCAGCGTACGGTCATCATAAGCAGGCAAATAAACCGAATAATGCCCTTTGTTTTTAGGATCCAGACTACGGATGCCGCTACGGATAACCGGTGTATGGATAAAATCGGCATAACGATCAAAATGGAACCCGATATGATGATTGGTAGGCGAATAATATTTCATCAGCAACTCCGCGGCAGCGTTGCGGCGTTCAGGCCGTGGTGTATTGGCCGAAACAAACGAACATTGATGACTCAACGAAACCGACTCTACCTTTTGCAAACGACAAGCCCATGCAGTTACCGGCTCAAAATCGTTCACAATTAAATCGTATTGTTTGAGTGGGATGGAATGAATATCCTTCCACAGCTTGGGCAGGTTCATTAATTTGTAAGTGGCCCATTTATCAACACCGCCCTTATTGCCAAATACAAAGCTAAAACCGTGGTACTGGTATTTAAGTGGCTGCGTTAAAGCCATTTCGGCCTCGGTACCGCTAACCAATAAATCCAACTCACCATACTGTTGCAACAAAGGGGCAATTTCGCGGGCACGACTAATGTGGCCATTTCCCGTTCCCTGTATTGCAAAAAGTATTTTCATGTTGATTTATCCGGTAGCCTGCACAAATATAGAAGCTTTAACTACATTAATGCGTTTCTTGTTTAAAGCGTTCCAATAAATCAAGCACATTCATTTTGGCATCCAGATCTTCCGAGTCGGTTTTGTCATCATCTTCGGTTTCTATTTCAAAAGCCGCGGGTTCGTATTTATAAATGCTCCAACTGCCACTTTGATACTCAAGCGCGGTTAAGCTTTCAACCCAGTCGCCGCTGTTCAGGTATAAAACCGAACCTGTTTTCTCTTCGTTCTCTATCGTCCTGATCTCGGCGTGGTGTATATGCCCGCAGATCACGTAATCGTATCCTTTATCTACTGCCAGGTCGGCAGCGGTTTGTTCAAACTGATTAATAAATTTAACAGCATCCTTAAACTTAGCCTTCACCCTTTGCGAAAAGCTCATCTTTTGCTTACCCATCACCGTAAGGCCCCAGTTCACCATACTGTTGATCAGGATCAGTGTATCGTACCCAATAGCACCCAACTTGGCCAACCATTTGGAGTGCTGCATGGTCACATCAAAAATATCACCATGGAAGATCCAGGCTTTTTTGCCATCAATATTCAGCAATACTTTATTTAAAAGCTTAAAGCTCCCCAAATCAAAATCGGCAAACTTGCGCAGGGTTTCATCGTGGTTGCCGGTAAGGTAATAAACGGGCACACCATCGGCAATAAACTTTAGTATGCGGCGCAACACCTTGGTATGAGCCTCGGGCCAATAACTTTTGCTAAACTGCCAGATATCGATGATATCGCCGTTTAACACCAAAATTTTAGGTTTAATACTTTTCAGATAGCGCAAAAGCTCTTTAGCCTGGCAACCATAGGTGCCTAAATGCACGTCAGATATCACAACAATATCTACCTCACGTTTCGTCATAATGTACGGGGGCGGCAAAAATATAAAGGGGAGCGGTTTTAATCCGGTTTAAAAAACCAGTTATAGCGGAGTAGTTTTGCCTTTGATTACTCGTCGTCTTCCTCGTCCTCATTTGCTTTCAGTTCGTAGGGGCTGAAGTAGAAGGCAACTACCAACGCCAACAGCGCACCAACTTCAAACACATGCGTAAAATCCCAGTTCATGTTTACAAAGTGTTAATACAAATATCTGTTTATCAGATTATCTGTATGTTAAGACTCTATTAACATTAAAACGTTTCACGCGGACTGAAATTTTTTATCAAGACGTTTTAACTGCTTTAAATGATGCCTGCTGTGAATATCAATAAACTTTAACCATTGCCTGGCATTCAACAAACCCAAACGCGGATGTTTGATCTTGCTAAACGTAGATGCCTTAGCTACAACAGGCACCATCAGGTCCATTTTTGCTTTAAGCTTAACGAGTAAATTGCGAGCTTCTTCTTTGCTAATGTTGTTTACCATGGCGGCTATTTTATCAGGCGCCTTAAACTTGAACGGGAACCCACCTATCAAAAACACAAACTGCGCCAGCCAGCTCATCCGTTTGTTATCAAGCTTACCGGTACCATTGCCACAACGCTCAATGGCGATGAATGAGCCCAGGTTTGATTGTAAAAGATGCGAGTACACTTCGCCATAGCTCCAGCCACCGCCGGGTGGCGTAGCATTAAAGCGATCATCAGGAATTTGATCCAACTTGCGGCGGTATTCGGCCAGTACGTTTTCCAGTGATTTTTTATCCGAAGCGATACTCATAATAACAAAGTTAACTCATTTAAACTGGTAATTTGCACAGGTACATCGGCAGGTTTTTCAAGGCCGGCCGGGTTAAAATAAATGGCATCCATACCAAAGTTCAAAGCGCCTCGCACGTCGGCTTCAATGCTATCGCCAATCATAATACTGGTTTCTTTATCAGCACCGGCAACATTTAACGCATGCTGAAAAATTGCAGGGTCGGGCTTATTAACACCCACATCTTCGGATACGATGATCTGATCAAAATACTTCCCGATACCCGTCCCCGTGATCTTTAAATCTTGTGATTCTTTAAAGCCGTTGGTTATTAAATGCATGGTGTATTTTCCGTGCAGATATTGTAAAGTTTCGTGTGCGCCTTCAAACAGGTTAGTTTTGGTAGGGCAGATCCGCACATAATCATTTTCAAAAGCTACAGGTATCACATCCGCGCTAAGCCCCAGATCCAAAAACGTTTTCTTGAACCTTGTCTCACGCAGAGTTTCTTTACTGATCTTGCCCACATGATAATCTGCCCAAAGCTGGTGGTTATTGCGGGTATAGGTTTCAATAAAAGCATCTGCGGAGTTTAAACCTAAATCACTTAGCTTGTAAGTAATATATAGTTCCTGCAAAGTTTCTTCGGCATTCTTATCAAAGTCCCAAATGGTATGGTCAAGGTCGAAAAAGATGTGTTTGTAGGTTTTGATTTCGGATATCGGATTTTCCATTTCGGATTTCAGCTTTTTAGTTCTTCGGATGTAATTGCTATATTTATCTACATCACACTACAAAGCTACAACTTGAAAAATATAAATCGGGAACGCTTCTTTATCTCTTTTATGATCATCGCCTCCATTTCGGTGTTCACCTATATCATGAGCCGGGGTTATCACCAGGGTGTTTTTGGTAATGGATGGTTGGCGCACATTCTCATCTCCATTTGTAACCTGTGGTATGGCATTTTTGTGTTCCCCAATATTATCCTCTACATGTTGGGCATAATGCAAAACTGGTTAGGCTTTGCATTGGGATTAACCATTGGCTCATTGTTTTACAGCTGGTTAATCGAGGTTATTTTGATACGACGCGGTTCAAAAAACAAATCTGAAATCTAATTTTATTGTCATTAAAAAACTCCTTTAAACTAAACTGGATATTCAAACGTACTTAATAGTGAATGTCAGTTTTACTGATGTTTGATAAGGTTTGATTTAGGGGGAGCCACGGGTTGGTTCCCCTTTTTTATGTTTGCTAATTTTTGTAGTTTTGATAACTGGCGATTATAAAGCTAACCTTATGGGATTGATCAAAAAGCTACTCGAAAAATTTGGAAAAGCCCCTATACAAGATGAGGGTAATGGGCAAAGCCAGGTCGTCGAAAACTTTCTTAAAGGATTATATGAACATTTATCCGAAGAGGATAGAACCGAATTGTCGTACGCCTCGGGAGCTTCTGATCAGCAACTCGCCGAATTAAAAAAGCGTTACCCCGATTGCCCCAAATCTTTAATCCAATTATTATCCCATATTAATGGCACCTATTGGCAGGAGTATGGAGAGCATACCATTACGGTATTGATATTAGGGTCCGACGTGTTTGAGTATCCGTATTACCTAAAATCGGTAAAACAAATATTGGAAGAAAACAATTTGGGCAGCAGCATTAAGGATCTGTATGGTGATTACGTTAAAGAAGCACCAGAGTTAGTTGGAAAAGGTATTAACCCCAAGGTGAATATTGATTTATGGTTGTGCTTTTCGGATTGTATGAACAACGGAGGTACGTCAATGCTTTATATCGATTTTAACCCAACCTCAAAAGGCGTTCGTGGCCAGGTTGTCCGCTATCTGCACGATCCGGATAGTTACGAGGTGATTGCTAACAGTTTTGATGAATATCTGCAAATGCTCATCAATAGTAATTATGCTTTTATAAACGCCGACGAATAAAAAGCGCAATTAAAACAATTGCCAAGCTTAATAATTTAACATCTATGGATTTTAAGATCACATCTCAATATGTACCCACCGGCGATCAGCCCGAAGCCATTAAACAATTGGTACAAGGCATCAACAACGGCGATAATTACCAAACGCTTTTAGGTGTTACCGGTTCGGGTAAAACTTTTACCGTGGCCAATATTATTGAGCAAACTCAAAAGCCTACTTTAATTTTGAGCCATAATAAAACTTTGGCGGCACAACTTTACGGTGAGTTCAAACAATTCTTCCCGGAAAATGCAGTGAACTACTTTGTATCTTATTACGATTACTACCAACCCGAGGCATTCATTCCATCGTCCAACACATACATAGAAAAAGATCTCCAGATCAACGAGGAGATCGAGAAATTACGGATCCGTACTACCTCGGCTTTAATGTCGGGCCGCAGGGATGTGATCGTGGTATCGTCCATATCTTGTATCTATGGTATGGGTAATCCTGAAGATTTTGCCAATTCGGTATTTCGCTTCGCGGTGGGTACACGCATTAGTCGTAATGCTTTTTTACATCGTTTGGTCGAGATTTTATACGCCCGTACCACAGCCGATTTTAAACGTGGTAACTTCCGTGTAAAAGGCGATGTGGTTGATATATGGCCTGCTAATATGGATTACGCCTATCGTGTTTCCTTTTTTGGTGATGATATTGAAGAGCTCAGCACCTTTGATACCCAAACCGGTAAAACCGTTGAAAAAATGCAGAACATGGTGGTTTACCCCGCCAACCTATACGTTGCTCCGCGCGAGCGTTTCCAGCAATCGGTTTGGGAAATTCAGGAAGAATTGGAAACCCGCAAAAAGCAGTTCATTCACGATGGCCGCTTTTTAGAAGCCAAACGATTGGAAGAAAGGGTGAATTACGATCTGGAAATGATCCGCGAGTTAGGGTATTGCTCCGGTATCGAAAACTACTCCCGCTTTTTTGATGGTCGCGCCCCCGGTGCAAGGCCATTCTGTTTGCTGGATTATTTCCCTGATGATTACCTGATGGTGATTGACGAAAGCCACGTAACCGTTCCGCAGATCAGGGCAATGTATGGTGGTGATAGGTCACGAAAGATCTCGTTGGTTGAGTACGGTTTCCGCCTGCCGGCGGCCTTGGATAACCGCCCGCTCAACTTCCAGGAATTTGAGCGTTTGGCACCGCAAACTGTGTATGTAAGTGCCACTCCCGGCGATTTTGAATTGGAAAAATCGGGTGGTGTGGTTGTGGAACAGGTAATCCGCCCGACAGGATTGCTGGACCCTATTATCGAGATCCGCCCGGTAATTAACCAGGTAGATGATTTGCTGGACGAGGTAGACAAAACCATTAAAATGGGCGACCGCATACTGGTAACCACCCTAACCAAACGCATGGCCGAAGAATTGGCTAAATACATGGACCGCCTGGGCATTAAATGCCGCTACATTCACTCCGAAGTAAAAACTCTGCAACGGGTAGAGATACTCCGTGGTTTACGCTTGGGCGAATTCGACGTGCTGATCGGCATTAACCTGTTACGCGAGGGTTTGGATTTGCCCGAGGTTTCGCTGGTGGCGATACTGGATGCCGATAAAGAAGGCTTCCTCCGTTCAGAGCGCTCGCTGATCCAAACCATTGGCCGCGCCGCCCGTAACGACAGGGGCCGGGTAATTATGTATGCCGATAAAATAACCGACTCGATGCGGCTAACGATGGAAGAAACCAACCGTCGCCGCGATATCCAGATCGCATACAATACCGAACACGGCATTGTACCAACCACTGTAGGTAAATCGCGCGAAGCCATCATTGAACAAACATCCGTAGTCGACTTTAAAGGTGGTGTTCAATACGCTTACGTTGAAGATACTGCCGCTAGCATAGCTGCCGACCCCATAGTTCAATACATGACCAAAGCCGAGCTCAACAAATCCATCGAGAACACCAAAAAAGAAATGCTGGCCGCCGCCAAAGGCATGGACTTTTTACTCGCCGCCAAACTGCGCGACGAAATGTTTGCTTTGGAAAAAATGATGGAAGAGAAGTTTTCGTAATAAGATTAGCATGACTTTTACAATAACTATTGAAAAGCTCAAAATTTACCAACGCTACAAAGGTGATGGAGATGGTATAGCCCGTGTAGGAAGTGGTGCTGAGAGAAAAGCTTTTGGCCCTGATTTAGATAAGCCTTGGGTTACTATTACCAGTAAGATGCAGGATATTGAGTTAATTAAAACAGGCTTTGTTTCGAAAGAACTTAAGTCGCAAATGATACACGATCTAAAGAAGGCCTGTGATGACGATAGCTTTAAAGAATTAACCAAGGGACTTTTTCTGTAACAACTTTGTTCGCAATCTTATTATCATCTCATTTTCATCAAAAATTCATTTTGCCCGGCTATTGTTGTAGAATCAAATATCCGGCAATGAAACTGAAATATAGATACACCTTTTTATTTATCCTGCTTCTCTCTTGCTTAATGGAAGCTTTTTCCCGTTCCGAACAAAATCCCGCTATCCCAAAAGCGCCCAAAACAGTAAAGGTTGATGGCAAGCTCACCGAATGGGGCGATACCTTAACCATGTACGACAGCAAAAGTAAACTCAATTATACCATAGCCAGCGACGATTCCAATTTGTACGTTGCGGCATTCGTTCGAGACAGGCAGCTTAAGCGTAAAATTATGGCAGGCGGCATTACCATATCGGTAAACGGCCAAGGCAAAAAAAGTAAAACCTGTAGCATTACTTATCCCATTCCTGATAAAACAGCGTTTATGAACCGCAATCATGATGATGATGCCGACAATATGCCACGCCCATCGTTAATTGAATCAACCAGCATTCGTGTGGCAGGCTTTAAAGAAGTAGAAAGCGAGGTGATCACCACATCAAACACCTATGGTTTTAACGCGGCATTGGGTTTTGACGATCAGCATAATTTGATCTATGAAACCGCTATTCCGCTAAGTATGCTTCACTTAAAAACAGGCAAAAACAAAATGGCTCAGGTAGCCATCAACATCTCCATTAACGGTGTAGAAAAACCAGCTAATGGCGAAGGTGATTCCGGCCATCACGGCGGAGGAATGGGTGGTGGTGGTGGTATGGGCGGTGGTGGT
>Ga0116227_10008191_pt1 | contig 19879 bp, 3 predicted proteins | sample S1TSphgellanicum_FD_89693 | JGI IMG/M metagenome (GOLD analysis project Ga0116227, IMG submission 89693) | Host-associated microbial communities from peat moss isolated from Minnesota, USA - S1T2_Fb - Sphagnum magellanicum MG | ecosystem: Host-associated > Plants > Peat moss > Unclassified... | reverse complement strand
TGGCTACTCATGGCTATTCTATTAATGGCTTTTGGTGGCTATTTTATTAATGGCTACTCATGGCTATTCTATTAATGGCTTTTGGTGGCTATTTTATTAATGGCTACTCATGGCTATTCTATTAATGGCTTTTGGTGGCTATTTTATTAATGGTTATTAGTTGTTATTCTATTAATGGTTATTGGTTGTTATTATATTAATGGCTATTGGTTGTTATTAATGGTTATTATATTAATGACTATTGGTGCAGATTGGTGGTTATTTTATTGGTGGCTATTGATGGCTATTCTACTAATGGTTATTTTATCAATGGTTATTAGTGGTTATTGTATTATAAATTATTGTTGATTATTATATGTTATATTACAACTATTAGTGATTTTTCTATTATAAATTATTGTTGAATATTTTATGTTATAATATCATAGGCTATTGGTAGTTATTTTATTTTAGGTCATTGTATTTTATTTTAGATTATTTTAAGTTATTATATGTAGGACAAATTAATTTATAATAACATAAAATAGAATGACCTTGAATAACTTAAAGTAACTTGAAATAACATATATTAACTTAAAGTTAATTGAATAGTTTAATTTAAAATAACTTACAAACTTATAATAAGCTAGTTAAAATACCTTAAAATAAAATAATGTATAATAGTTTAGGGTATAATAATTTATAATAATTTATAATAACTTATAATAACATAAGGTATAAGTTAGAATAGCTAAAATAATTTAAAATAATATAGGGTATATCAGAATAGCTAAAATAATTTAAAATAATATAGGGTATATCACAAAGTAGCATATATAAAATATTTTTAAAAACATAAAAATAAACATATTTACTATAATAGATTATAATAGTGAATTATGTTAATTAGTAATGAAACATGATGTTTACATAATGATATTATAGTGAAATTAGTAAAATGCAATGAACTTATTTCACTTTTAAGGTCCCATAGTGATTTAGGCTAATGAACTACACCCCACTTTTGTAATAATGACCTTTGAACACACTATAACCATTGCATCTTTGCCATAAAGATGTGCAAAAAATATGGTCATCCTTCCTACCAAAAGCATAACCATGTAATCATTATTCAAATTTTATCATTAACATTGTAAGAATATTGGGAATATGAGAACAACATCAAATCATTTATTTTGGTTTCAACATCTTTCATAATATGGGTGGTTAGTTGACACCATCATCCAAGTTAAAATTGGTTAATTTTGAATTATTTTCCTCTATGTCAACCATGATTTCAAAAGTCTACAAAACATAATAACATAACATAATAAAACCAATAATTTTTAAGTTTATGACCTAAGGTTCATAAGTTTCCAAGATTTGCACATGCAATGGAGTTTATTTACAACAAATTCATTTCAAAAATTGGGGAATTTTTAATTGCAACACTACCACATTGCAATGCACTTCATATAACATGTGATTTTATAATTAATCATTAAATATAAAAAGAAATAAACTTTAATGTTCAATATAATAAATGCAATATGAAGTAGAACATGACCTTTTATATGCCATAGACCAACAAATGGATTTGGCAATATTACTTGCATTACATTCAAGGGTTCCAATGTGCACAACCTCTAAGGTTCTATGTGTAACTTGTTATCACATAACTCAAGATTGTCATCCATGCATTCGAAGCAAAAACAAGCTAGCTCTCACATCTTGAAGACAATAACATCTCTTTGTGATACCAATTAATTTTTTCTAATATGAGTGAATAGTTCAATTCACATATTTTCATTTCACCACATGAAAGAATCGTTGGATTAGCCTTGACACATTAGGGTGGGCTACATGTTTTTCCAATTAATTTCACTCACAAAAACAATAACATTAGCAAATTTTTGAATTTTTTAGCCATCCATTCTAAAATGTTCCTTCATAATTTAACAATTGCATGTAAAAATATAATTGCACAACTGCATCATGAAGATACAATTAGTTCAATTTCTGTAGGGGTAAAACTCTTTTGAGATATACCATTCAAGGCGAAAAAGAGTTAGTCCTTAATGAAATCCATTTTCCCCTATATTTTAATCCCCATCAATATTAATGAATCAACAAATAAATTGTTAAATTATTTACAATACAATTTTTAGACCACTAAAATTCTAGATTCCATCGATATCATCCACTTTGTGTCCTAGGTAGGGTAAATAAAACTAAGTAAATAAATACCAAAAAATGTGATGTTGTGACAAAATTTTGGTACACCTTAAAAAAACTGGACCCATACAACAATAATCCTTATGTACATTGGATGTATGTGAATTTGTCAAATCAAAAAGCATGTGCAAGAAAACAAACAATGCAAATCTTGTCACATTGAATTGAATAGAATCCGCTAAATATTGGTTGATTGTGTTTTTGATACTTAGAGCTCCAAATGCATTTGTGAAAATTGGGAAATTAAAGTATAAATTGGAAACTATTATGAATACAAAACAACATATATCTTATTTTATTTTATTTAATCCACTAATCTAGCAAAAGGGAAAAAATACATTCAAAGGATGCAACGAGATTATTTTATGAAAGGACTATAAGTTTTTTTTCATTCATTTTCATTTTTTAATCATATGAAATAATTTTTGAACAACTTTTTTTATAAAATTATTTTAAATACATATAGTCACCCCAATGTTAGTCATTGTTGAATAAATATGAAAATTTCAAATTGTCTAAATTTTTCCAGATTTTGCATTTTATCCTAAAAATTTATCATAATTTTGTATCATAAACTACAACTTTATTGTATATGTCATGCAAATTACACCCCATATACATGTGTTAAAGGACTCTAGAATTTTTTTAATTTTGAAACATACTTTGAATTATTTTAAAAATCGAATTCCATAAATTTTTAATTATGATTATTTTTAGTGTGGGTAATAGGTTGATATCCTCTAAATTTTTGACCATCACATTTCTTTAATTAAAAAATCCTTTACTTAGTCCTTTGCAAAATTGACTACATTTGATGCAATTATTGTTCAAGTTCAAAAGTCTTTTACTAAAACCAAAACCCAAAATTAAATTTAATGAATTTTTAATTTGAATTCTTCAAGTTCCCTCGTATTAGTCATTTAACACAACTTGGAATGATAAACATAATTTTAAATTGTCAAGATAAAAACATATGTAAAAAAGTTTATAGCTTTCACCATTATCTAACATGGTTTTTGACTCCTTTTAACATATTTTTACCCAAAATGCAACATATCTAGATGCATTAAACAATGATCCAAGAAATAAAGAACAATTATACACAACTTGAATATAATAATCTCCTACACTAAATTTTGACAAGTAAATATTACAAGTGTCGGATGGAAAAACCTATTGAAATATAACTTGACAAATAATACAATATACCCAAAAATGACCTTATGATTAATGTTGAACAATAGATGTTCATTTGAACAAGTAACTACATGTTCATTTTCATTACATACTCGTTATTTTGTACTTTTAAACCAAAAAAAATCTATTAACATGGTGGATTTAAAGTTTTTAAACAAGTAAGAATGAACTAGCCATTGTCGACCATATTGAATTTACAAACAAGACCTTGAAACAACTAATGTATTGGCCATTATTAACCATTACTTAAACAAGTATGCATATACTATCCATTTAAGTAAGAATATATTGACCATTCTTGAGCACTAATCAAATAAATAGGAATTTGTTAATTCAAGATTACCTTTCTTAAGCATCGAATAGCCATTTAAGTGAGAATCTACTTGACCATTATTGACCATTAGACAAACAAGTAGGAGTTTATAGAACATCACTTGTCCAATCAACATGCAAAAAAACAACAAGTAATGTTATTGGATGGATGGAAATAATATGACCTACTTGAATCTAAGTTGAAAACTAACACTTGTTAATCAAATTGTATGGTTTTTAGAAATTTCATTTGATTACAAAATGCAATTGGAATTGCCCCAATTCCTAGGACCCACATTCACACAAAAGTTCATTAAATACAAAGTTTTATCTACATAATGGCAACTTATTAAGCATTTGATACTTACTTTCCATGGCATGTTAAACCAACTCCTTTAACCACTTTCAACTCCATTACAATGGAAACATATCATAGCCTTGGGTCAGCCCAAAAATGTGATAAATGTACCTTGAGATTGACAAAAAACCTATAAATTTGGCTCCCTTTGCCGCGCAACTTTAACAAGCATCGCAAAGTGTCATCCTTTGCTACACAACTTTAGCAAGCATGACTTCACACACATATGCCTAAGTCAAAGAAACATCATGCCTTCACATACATGGGTATTCTCCAAGGTAAGGCTCTTCACTTTTGATGATTAAAAATTTCTCAAAAGAAAAGAGCTTGGTTTAGAAAAGCAAAATCTTTTTCTTCTTCATTTTCATCTGCAAAGTTATTAGATGTAGACAAATAGACATAGGGATAGATAGCAAGTTCCTTCCTCTTCATGTGTGATATAATTTGTGAAATAATGACTCCTCATGTTGCACTCGAAAGCAACTTGGAAGATGTGGTGATTGAGCACATTAAACGTTATGGTCAAAAGTGTTAAGCTCTCTTCAACTATCCTTTGTTTGACAATTATTCTTCTTCGTTGTCAATGGAATTGTTATAAGTAGCAAGGGATGAGGGATATGGTGCGGCAACAAGTGCCAACAAATTGTTGTTCATTTTTTTTAATCCTAGCAACAACAACAATATTGTGGAATTGAATAAGAGATGATTCACATTTGAACAAGTCTGGTCATTAGAAAGGAACTTCGAGCTACAAAACAAATTGGAATCGAAAAGAAAAATGAAGTTAGCCATGGATTGGGTCTTTAGCTACATCAAGTTGCAATTTGGTTATAGAATATATGTGCCTACTGGAAAACAAAACAGTTTCAAGATGTTGGCATTGGGTTACAATAGATTAAAAGCTTAGTTTGAAGCCATTGTCCAAAAGGAAGAAAACTTGAAGAACAAGGTGAATAAAATTCTTTTTCTTTTGAATTCTAAATTCTTCCCATGTCTAACCACATCCTCTGATCATCCTCTTCAACAAGCTCTAATCCCATATTCTTCTTATATTATTCAAGCTACTTACTCACCAATAGCTAGTTCGTGCTTCTTTTTTGTTACAATAGGTTCAGTGTTTGTAAGTCAAAATAATGAACAACAAGTGTTGTTGTAAGAGTCATCTCGATTCGGGAGTCATGAAACTACAATAATAATGATATTACCCTCATCATCAACACAAAAACTAGAGGAGGATAAACAACAACAACGTCAAGTCATGGTACTATAATATTTGGATCATGACGAGCAATCCACAAGCTACATCACAGATCACAACACTATAACAATTCCAACAAAATCCTCAACACATATAGTCCATGCACAACAACAACAAAAACATCAATCCACATTAATTTTTATATGATGATGCCTCCACCATCAATAATGTTGACACTAGACCAACGCAACTCATGCAGTTCAAGCCTACACAGTTTCACAACACCAGTAGTAATAATAGCAGCACTAAATCAATGGAGATTTCACCTTGATGGGGGCCATTACTGGAATATACATGTGATGTTTATGATCTATGCAATTGGTAGCATCTTTAGAATGCATATGAATCTTGCTATCAATTTTGTGTTTGTATCAAAAGGTGTTTTACCATTTGCAATGGTATGTATTACACATACTATTTGTCTTGAACCTAATTTCTCCATCTTCTATTTGATCAAATTCCTTCCATTTGCAACAACAAAATCATAAGCTACATGTTGTGCACAATAGTTATAATGAAATGGTCCTTGGAGATGTTTGGAAGGGGAGTTGGAAATAATAGTATACACTTGTGTGATCAATATTATGTGTGAACCATGGATACATCAGCTTTCAAACCTTAGGTTGTTGCAAATGTCACATAGAAATTTTACTAGAACTTTTATTTTGTTTATGTAGGTGCCTACTTATGCATTTGTGCAAGTGTTTGGATACACAATTGTAGCTACATTTTTAAGAGGATTGTTCAATGATCTTGAAACATTGATAACATTTCCATCCATGGGATTTAATAAAACTTTTATTGGGAAGGCAATTTTTGAATTCAATCTAGCATATGTGGAAACTAATGTTACTACAATTTTTACACTATAAGACCCAAATCTTTTTTACCCTCTTTTGCAATATTGATTGCAAAATATTTGTTGTTTTCTCTTTGATATCTAATATTATAGTTCTTATTCATCTGCTATGTGTGAAAAAAGATGGTAAAAACAAAAAGTAAAATGATCATGGTCATGATGAGGATTCATCACTAGCTAGGGATTCATGTATATGTTTTTGGTTGTGAAACAAAGTGGAAAGTTGGCTAGTATTGTTTGGGCTAGTATTGTCACAATTTACATACTTTTTGATGGGTATGAACTATGAACCCCAATGCTTATCACATCCATAGATTTTCTTTGTAAAAGGTCTAAGGGTTTTGTTTGAATACTATAAATTAATTTCGTAAACAACAAATGTGTTTTGTGAAAATAAACTTGGGTTAATTAAGCTACACCATTTTTTGCTTCACCAAAAAGTAAATTATTTTATGTACAGTGTAAATCTAATACACCTAAGTCAATTTGAACTACATCATCACAATTTCTAAATTTTGCAACTTTGTTCAAAGTATGGATATGAAGGAGTTTATTTACATTGTCCGCTCCTTCTAAATTTACATCTAAAACCTTCAAGTTATTTTGGCAAACCTAGCACACAAAGTTGTTTCCTTCTAATTTGTCACCTTCAAGGTTCATGAGTTTTTTTAATTTAGTGAAGTTCATGCCATTTTACTTTAGGTGTGCATGTAACATAGGTAATTCAAGAAAATGACATATCACAACCTAATAAGTTGATTGTAGAAATTAGCTAGCACTCATTAGTAATTGGAAGTGCATCACAACAAATGACCCACTATTTTTTGGAAGCTCCATTCAATATACTCACTTTGAATTTGCTTTTGTAGGCCTAGTATTAAGGTCAACATGTTATTAACCCTTGAACAATTTTTTTTTCATTTCTATTTACAACATAATGGGACCTTTCTATCATAGTAATATCTATTGAAATCACCAACATTTTTAATAGTTGAGATCAATGCATAAGTATTTCAAAATGAAAATAAGAAAAAATTATGTTTCATGCATGTCACAAAATGTGTAGGTTCAACAAAATATCTTTGGATGTCCTCATTTGTTTATAGCAAGATCTTTGAATTTGAAGATGCTTTTGGTACCACAAGGTCTGGGTTTTGAATGATTTGGATGTGGCTCCAAACATTTTTACATTATGATTCTTGTATTTTCTTAAGGATCTAATCTAAATCGCTACCCTCTTAGCTATTTGGAATTTCAATTTTTACTTCTCTTGTCAAATCTAATGAAAGCAAGTATTTGGTAATATTGACTCCTAATGCTTCCATCTACAAATTTGGGATGAAGCTCCAAAGTGAACATTTCTTCCCTAGCCTTTGTAGATCATTTCTTTCTTCTCACACACATGTGTACATGCATGAAACAACCACCCACAAAGTTTAAGTTTAATTGTTAATCACATGCAAAAATCAACTTTTGGTTCTTTTTCTTTCAAGAGTTTATCTTTGATGGTGCAAGATGTCCACATGTGAAATTGCTTCTTAAATGCATGCTTGAATGGGTGTTGGATGATCACATTTGCAGGCTAAAACTTGGAAATACAATTTGCAAGTATAAACATTAAACATATATGTGGATGTTGTGACTTTATCCATTATATGAACTCCATGCTCTTATGAACAAACCAACATTCTATCGGCCATACCATGTTTTGGTTTTATGGCAAGTTTAGTTACATTACACTTGATTTTTGTGACAAGGAATTAATAGCCTTTCCACAAACTATTGACAAGTCTTTAAAGTAGAACAATGATTAGCATAGTATGTTAAATGAAACCTTATTCTCAAACAAAATACTTTCCTTGGACCATTCTGAGAAAGACATTTTGTGGTTGATCTATCATGGGCATGAAAACAACCAAGGCTATAAATTTATTTAACCAAAATGAGAACAAAGGCATGCCCAATTCCAAATCCAAATCATGAAACTAGAATGACAAGCATAAGAACATGACAAGCCTAAACAAGAATCCATCAAGGTTTCATTGCAAAAAAGAAACAAAACAAGGCTATGACAAGACAACATACCTAAAATTGATGTTGAACTAACTAAAGGTAATGGGGAATTCTACTTCTATTTATACCCCTTGGGCACCTAGCTCAAAAAAGTTTTTCAAGAAGTTTCCAATCTACATGTGGCCCATGTTTACCCATGAGCACCCATGTGCACCTATCTGTGAACTATGAGTGAACTAAAATTCAACTAAAAATGAATTTAGGCTTAATTAAAAGTGAATTGAGAGTTAATTAAAAGTGAACTAAAAGTTAATTAAAAGTGAACTAAAAATGAACTAAAGGTTAATTGGAAATGAATTATGAGTTAATTAAAAGTGAACTAAGACATAACTAAAAGTGAACTAAGAGTCAATTGGAAATGAACTATGAATCAAGTGGAAGTGAATCAAAATTTAATTAAAAGCTAACTAAACATGAACTGAAACTAAATTAAAAATTAAATACAATTTTATTATAATTCATGGGTGAACATTCAAATGAATGAACCCCATGGCATTGGCATCCATGATATGATCATGTAAAAATGACTTGTAGAAGCAATGAACTTCCATCAACTGCAAAGGATATTACAATAGTAATTTGCTTTTTATCTTCAACCTTAAAAACATGTTTTGATCCTTTATTTTCCCATGTTCTTTCGCTTCCTATAAGTATAATGTGAATCCATGTCTAATATGTGTTTATCATAAGTGATGTAAGAACATTGTATGTTTTTACAAGGTATGCCACCCTATGCACCATCTCTATCCTTTGATATTTCCAATGTGATGGCAATTTTGCTATAGCTATAGTTGTTGCTTTTAAAAGCCAACCCAACTTGGTTTTCATGAACTTTCTTGACCAATCCAATGAAACTTTGAATGAACCACTTAGTAGTTTAGGGGTTTTGAGCTCAAGAAAGCCTTGGATAATGGGTTGGACTATGGGTCCAAAAAGGGCTTGTCCAAAGGCTTTATTTTTTTGTAACAAAGACATGAACTCATCTCTCATTTATGGCCTTCGATTTAGTATTGAAATGTGTTGTTCTATGATTATAAAAGCTTTCCCCTTCTATATTGACTTTTCGACCCTTGGTTTGAACTATCCATTTGAGATGAACCACTCTCCTAAAAAAGATCTAATAACTTATCAAATGGGCTTGAATGTTCCCTTGGCTTTTTATGAAATGCATGAAGATAGTGTAAAACAATAGTTAGACTTTTATGCCTTTCCATTGCATTTTGAATGTGAGGACAAAGGTGTGGTGCAAACCATTGTGTGTAAGTACTTCTCTAATGCTTGGATTTATGGTTGTTTATCCCTTCCTCATTCTCTTGCTTGATGTGTTTGCCAAGTGATTGTAATGGCATGTAAGGTTATAGCTTTGGCCATCCAACTAGACACTTGATTTTTTCCACTATTGCTTGCAAAGTAGTTATTTGATTCTTCACTATGAACCATTTTGCTTCATGTCACAATGCCTTTTCATGCTCCTCCTTTCTTATTTGTTGAACTATATTTGATATCATGGTTCGATGAGCCATAACTCTTCAATGATATGACAAATAACTTTACCTACAAAAAATTTGCAATGTTTGGAATGAAATAAAAGGTATTTTCAACTCTACTTAGCAAGAAATATCTTGATCTTGACAAAATGATTTTGATATTAACAAAATGTGAACATCATTTGTGCATCCATGCATTTTAGTTACATCTATCAAATGAATTTCATTAAAAAAAATTAATTAATGAAAATTTTAATTTAAAAAAATTAATGCATTTTTTGAAAAATAATTAATTATTCGTTTTTAATACACCGAACCTGACCCAAGGCTATGGTATTGTGATGATGCTCACAAATACAAATGGGGCGAGCCCACCATCTACTTTCCAACTTTTTAACTTTTGCACATCATTGTAAATGACCCAATATTTGAAATTTCACTTTCTTGTACCCTCATTGCATCTTGGAAATTTGGCAAGTTCCAACAACAATAATCAAGAAGTTCATGAGTTGTTACTAACATTGTGTGTATATTGGTTTAAAACTCACACTATGTGTAAGTGTATATGGTTCAATTACAAAACATGTAAGTGTAAAACCATGTACAAATCATTATTTGGCCATGTAAAAACAATGTAAATGCTTTACATTTACACTTCCACTATTATTACATTTACATGTTGTGTTAAAATTGTGTAAAAATGAACAAAAACCAAAAAATGAAACAAAGAAGATGTAAAAACATGCAACTTTGATTTAATTAACTTAAATGTTTGTAAAAATTCATTTTTAATGTCCAATCTAATCATTAAAGTGGCATAATTATAAAAGTGGCAATAGGGCATAAGAATTCAATCAAAACTAAAGAATTTCCATGTGTAGATTAAACAAAAGACTACCAAAATGGAAACATGTGCTAATTTTGTACACAATCCTCTACATGATCCTCAACCTCATTGGGAAACTTAACACCTATCACATTTAATGTGTCTTCCTCATCCTCACCAAACCCATCCACATCTTGAAGTCCTCCTTTAGCCTCAAAACCAACAATGGGATCATGGGCCAATTCCTAATCAAAAGAATTAGGAGATCCAAGTTTTTCACATCAAGTCAATAATAACAAAGATTTGTGAGAATGCTTGCAATAGAAAAATTTCTTTCTATTTCAATCTAATTACCATGTATGCCTAAAATTGCTTTAGCTTAAAAGGCAATTTTTGGAAATTATCCTTTGTGTTTTCACCACCATAGAAGAGGATCCTCTCCTTCTTCCAATGGCACATCAAATGTGTGAAAACATGATAATTATTGTTGAACATACACCTACACAGATAATTCCCAAATAAATTAATTTAAGGTGTGCAAATTGTGCAAACAAAAAAATAATTCACAACGTATTTCAAATAATTAAAGAAAAAAACACTTAGTTGTTCAAACAAGTCTCATGTCCTCAGACACTACTATTCCAAAAACAATATTAGTGTTGTGCACAATTTCTTGCTCAAAATTTGTAAAAACATTTGACCATTCATGGAATTTATGGTATAAACTCTTAAGGGTCGGGAGGAGAATTTGGTTATCATATGCACTAGCAATCTCAATTGCTTCAAAAAGTGGCCAACATAGTCCTTGAATCAAATATCCAACATGAGAGCAAACATGTTATGGTATTGAGAATGCTTGAAAGAATCCATGAAATCAAGGAAAGGTGTAAGAATAATAGTCACTTGCTCTCACATGTTAACACCAAGTTGTTTCACCTTTGTGCACATATCCATGTATTCAACATCAACCTTTGCCTACAACTCCAATTTATCCTTGAAAAGTCGCACATATAACGTGACTATTAAATCAAAAGCATTTGACAATAGTCAATACCCACAACATTGGTTAAGTACATAAGTAGTCATAACATGAAAAAATGCATCATAAATTGCCTTAATAGTCGCCCAAGTTTGTGTTGAAGGAATTCTATTGGCTAAAGTTTATGTTTGGCAATTGTAGTAATTCATAATTGTAGCTTAATAAGCTAGGCATTGCTTAAACATGGCAACTTTGGATGCAAAACATGTTTTCACCAGAATTAACTAAATTTTGCTAAAACAAATTAGAATCTCAACATGTTTGCCTCCATTCTTTTGCCCCGTAATCTATAATGGACAATGAAAAAAGAAGATCAATTTTATTCAACATTTGACAACTAAAAATTTTTTCATCGCAAAAAATCAAAATTATCAACAAACGTATAATTTTTTTGGCCATGTGATGTAAGCTTGAAAGGATGTTTGTGCAAATTTCACATTTTAATTGAACCTAGGTCCTTGGAAATATTGTCATCATTGGTTGCATATTGGGATGTCTTGCTCATGGCATGTCTAAAACATGAACCATTAAAAAGAACATGCAAATTTAATGACTCACATGAAATAATTGTTTTTAGGTTGTGGTCATGCTTCCCATATTTGACACACCTTCAAATTCCTTGATAGACTCAACTATGAGTCCAAAGGTGAAAATAACAAAAGGATAAAGAGTTGGGGTACACTCCCTGGTTCACAACGCTTCGGGGGTAGAAGGGCATGTTGGAGCTCTAAAGATGGGGATTATGACAAATGACAAGTGAGTCAATTACTCATACGGACCTGCACAAACCAAATAACAAGTTGGTTAATGCGTAGTTGGAACACTTTTGGTGCATGGATGAGCCACAAGCAAACACAAACTCACAAGACTCACCATGACCCAAACTTGGGGGAAGCCACCACCATCCCCTTATAGTATTCTTTGTGCATGGCCATGTGGTTTGCACCCAAATGTCATTTTGTCCTGAGACTCCCGAGTTGGGAGTTCTGAAATTTTTGAATTTGGGACTCTTACAACTTTGGAGGCCCATAACTTTTTATGTAAACCTCCGATTGAAGTGAGGTCTAAAGCAAATTGTATCTTTCATTGAGATCTTTCCAAAAATATGTGGCACGTCACTTGCACATAAGTAAATCAAGGCGATTCTTGACTTTTAGTGGTTGTGAATCAAATTAGTAGTTTGACTCCCGGCCCTCCTTTTGACCATAACTTATGTTTTAAGTACTCAAATGAGTCATGCAAGCCCATTTTAGATATCGAAGTCCTAAGAGCTTTCCAATGGTACAAGGAACTTTTCAATCCAATGAATTTTGACCCTTAAAATTGCCCTTTGAAAATTTGAGAATCCATTAAATTCTAACTCCCAAAGTGGGAGCCCACTTGGGAGTGTGTGGGTTTATTCCCTCACACTCTCCTACACTCTCGGGAGCATGAAATGTGACTCTTGGCCTTCAATTTTGGTATGCACCTTTGCAAACCCTTACCTTGCTCGTAAGCCCAAGGCTAGGATTGTGACAAAATTGGTGCCTTTATTTTTCACATAACATAAGATCTTGGAAATGAAACCAAATTTCTTGAACATGGACTTCAATTGCCTTGCAACCCATGCCGATAATATCATTAGCCTCAAAAAGGCCTATTGTAACATGTTGAAACTTTTAAGTTGTAGATTAAAAAATTTACAAAAAGAATGAAGGTACCTTGTTGTCTCCTATTCATCCACAAATCAAATTTAGTAGTGGTAATAGGTGTAGCATCAAGTTGATGTTGCATGTGTATGCTAATCCAAACAACAAGCAATCGTGTTAGGAAGGATTTCATTAAACATCATTTTTTGAAAAAAGAAAACTAACTTGGGATCAAGCCTCAAAGCCAATGTATGCATCCATATATTTTCACAAATGTTTAAGGGGAAAAAACCCTTTGGGTATGAGCAACACCAAATCCTCCAAAAATAGTTTTTGAATTTCATTTTGTTTATTGCAAGGATTTTTATTTCCCAAAACAATAAAAATAGTTGGTGTTAAGTTTTTTGACATTTCTTGGCAAGCCACACAACCTTGCTACCTTCAACATTATTTGATTGTGACACCTATGAATGTTCAACACTCTTTGATTGTGACAAATTTGTTTGCCACAATTTTCATGGGCGTTATTGTTGATATATAAACTAGATTTTTGAACTCCTAGGCCCCTTTTAATTCATGCAAATGGTTAGTCTTTTTGTAGATTAATGTCATGGCAAAGTTATCATGTTTGCATTTTTTTTCTTTTTGGATTAGTTCATAGATTTGAATGTTTTGTCTATGTTTATGTGTATTATATGTGTTTTCCTATTTGTTGGAATTTTTTTGTAGATTGAATAAAGGCATGACGTTTTGGTTAGAATTTGAAGGTTACTTCAACTTATCAAACCTAAATCTCCTTTCTTAATTTTGTTATATTATTTTTTTGGTGGGTCTATTTGTTGGATTTTTTGGTAAATTGTTTGGATTTTTTTATTGGGGTTTTGAGTGTAGGTAAGATTTGAATTACAACTAGTAGCACCCTTTTCAGGGTTGGGGTTCAAATCCCCATCAAACCAATTCTAATGTTTCTAATGTTGTTTTGTTTTGCCATTTGACAAATCTTCTTGAATAATAGTTCAAATATAGATCCTAATCACCAAATGTAAACCCTTTCCAATTAAATGTTGCCAAATGCATGTCCTTAAGCAACTCACATTTTGCTAATGTGTTTGATTACCCTTATTACAATTATAACCATTTTATAGACATGTTTAAATGATAAATAGCCATCCTATATATATATATCGCCAAATCAGCTCCATTTCACACAAATATTTAGCCAATTATGTCATTTAAAGGTTTAGTTGTGTAACCAACTTAACAAACTAGGATTTAAAAAATGGTTGTTAGGAAATGGGGTTAAAATAAAATGCAATGCCAAACAATGTTTTGGTTTTTAATGATTGCACCTATTTTGTTCACATTGAAAACATGTCACTCAAATAGTGTCAATGTTTATTTCTTGGCCAATCGTAAGTTAAAATTATCAAGTTGTTTTACGAGATGTTACTGTTTTTTCTTTCAATTTTGTGATGTTGCCACAATGGAAATCATCTACAAGGAGATTTAGTCACATTTGGCTATAGACTAGCTATGAAAGTAAAAGTTTATTAAAGCCCTTTTATATCCTAGCTACAAGTGCTCGAACAATGTGTAAAAATATGGCATGTTTTATTTTTTTCAATTTAGGTGATTAAAAAGTAATATTTGATAAAATATTTTCTCAAAAAAAAGATCACCACAAAAAAATGTTGTGTGACATGTGGTTGAAATTTTGAACATGGGTTTCATATTAAATCATTTGTCCCATACCACCTATGAGGAAAATGTGCATGCTTGGTTGTAAAATTTGCATGAACCAACAACCAATCAATGCATAACAACACACACAATTGTGTAATAGTAATAATGGTCATGCATTTAACATGGGGCAATTGTTCTATAAAACATATTCATTAAATACAATTACTAATGATGTTAGCACATAAGTGTTTTCAAGTTGCCACAATGAGAGGATGTCCCTTTCCATCATATATTTGGAATGATGTTGTATTTTATTCATTTCTTTCCCTAACACCGATCCCTACGATGAAATTTTGCATGGACAATTTGATGATTATCACATCCAAATACTTCTTGCACATATAGAGGGTTGATTGTAAATCTACACTTAATGTAAAGACATGGAAAGTACAATGGTCAACCATGAAATGAGAACCATTTCACAATACATGGGCTTTAGATTTATTAAACCAACCTAAAGTGCATTCAAGAATGATGGGGTGTTCTTGAATGGACCAAAAATGATTTCAAAAGCACAATTTTTTTTTTGTTTGGAATGTAATGAATATGTGAAATACTAGCAACCACAAAAAACTAGGAAAGTAAAATGAAAATATTATAGTCCAAAACAAGGAGGTCAAGGGCATTCCAATAAATTTTCATGGAATTTAATTAAAGTGGTATTGTGAATATATTTCTAGGGAGGAAATACTTGTCCATAAGTATTGGACATTATGTTTGGTATTTATTTAGTATTTAAATTTTTTTGGAGTTGAACATATATATATATATTTATAATATAATTCATCAATGGTCACATAGGAAATAATTGTCATTTTGATTTTTTAAATCAATATTTTTTTGGTATTCCAAATTATTAAAATATTTGTACATTTTTTGTTCACTCAAGCAAACCAACAACCCATGAGTTCAAATGCATCACCTAGTTTTCAAATTTTTGTAAACAATCGTTTACAAAAAGTTAGTTAATACAATATTTCAATATTCAAATTATCTACTCAAAAGAACATTTATAAATTAATTCTTTTGTTCTAAAAGTCAAACTTATTGTTTAAAATGGGAGAATAGTCAATATCACAATCTAGGTAGTTTACAAACCCAAAGATGAAAGTTTATAGCCCTAGGGGTAAGGAAAACACACATATCCATAGTTAATTTTGAATAATTATTTCAAAAAATGGTGAAAAATGTCCTTGGGTGCTTTCAAGTTAAATTGTAGGTATTATATATTAAAATTGACAAATACTAAGCAAAACTTGTAATTAATCATCATGCCCACACCTATACATCATCTTATAATAAAATATGGAAAAGTAATTAAAATAGTTTATGGTTACCATATTCTTTTGAATGGAAGACAACATGTGAAGGTCGTAATGAACTTCACCTTGCAAAGATTAGTGTTATATCAAGGTAATTCAACCCTTCAAAAAAGCAATTAAAAACATGTAAGTTTTTAGTTTGAACCCAAATCTAGTTTAGTACTCATCATAAACACATTGTGGATGCACCATAATTTGGACCCATGTAAGGGTCACTAATCTCCTTATAATATTTTAAACTTAGGTCTTAATGTATATTATATTGAAATGGAAAATTTCAGAAAGTACTATTTGAAGTTTGTAACTTTGGAACCTCATAACTCCAAAAAAACTAAACCAAATGGAACATATAAAAAATTACATATAGCTTGTGTCATAGGCTTGTAAAAAAAAATTCAATTCTTCAATTGCACATTACTTACCCATTCAAATTCTTCTTTGAAATTATAAAACACATCAAGGCAAATTTGTCACAAATTTGCATACAATTTTAGACATTAGGAAAAAGGCCTTTTTTTATTAACCAACTTTTAACTGAATGTCATCCTTGACTTCATTTAATTGCATAATCTTGCCCAAATTATTGGGTAATTTGGATGAAAATTTTGAATGCGCCTATTGTGATATGAAATATTTTTGAAAACTTTCATATGGGGATATTTTATTTCAAGAAATTCCATGTGGATGGATTGGCACTTCAAATAAGTCAAACTATCAACTAATTTAGTAACTTTAGGATGTTGATGATAAATGGGGGTTGACCTTTGAAAATAAAATTGACTTGTAATTGAGAAATCCACTTTGAAATGATAGACCATGCTACATCATGTTGACCACTTGACTAGCTTAGTACCTTGGCCAATTCAAAACTAATTATATTGTTTTCAAAAATGTTGAAATTTTCAAAAATTATTTCTTCCAAATAAAAAAAATATTGTGAAGGAAAATAATGAATATTTAGGAATATTCCATTTGTTGAAATGAATGTTTCAAAATTAATTAATTACTCAACGGACATGTGTTGAAATGGCCAAGAAACTACGATAATTTGGAAAACATTGTTTATGAATCGATAAATGATGAAATTTGATGGATGAAATATTGCATATGTTTTCCACTATACTTCAATTTTAATGTAACTTTTAAAACTAAACTGAGATTTTGTTACAATTATGTTGTGACTAGTTTCTAACTCTATTGGAAATTTGTGACACCTTTACCAAAGTCTATAACTTCAATTACATTACCTTATCATTGGAGATTTTAAATGGGCTCCAATTTGTGCAACATGGTGTTTAGGAGTAAGAAAACATGTACAAATCTAAGGTCATTTCAAATGTTATTGCAATGATTAAAAAATGTTCAACATAAAGTTCACATGCCCTTACTTTGCAAAGTATATATAGTATGGTGTAAGTAATGGTAGGCAGGAAAACAAATAATTGGTTAGTAGGTAGGTTACATACTTATTGAACATGTAGATAGGGTACAAGGTAAGTAATATATAACCTTCCTACCTATTGTTATTTACACATTACTTACATATTACCTATATGCTTACCTAAGTAACTTGCAACCTACTTATACCTAATCTACAACCTATTTACCTACCTAGGCTAAGTTAGGTGGGCTAGTTAATTAGTTAATTATAGGTAGGCTAGGTAGTGAACTATGCTACGCAGGTTAGCCTAGCTTAGCAAGGGTCCAACTATATATCTTGATGAACTTTATATGTTGTTTTAAAAGTGGCTTGGGAGATGGATGGATGGATGAATTTGGATTAATAAGTGATGTGGCATACACAACACATAATCGTGTCCTTTTCCATGATCAACATCTAATATAATAGTAATGAAAACATACATTTTCCACTATTTTTGGACCTAGCTAGTTTTATTGCAAAAGGACTAATTAATTAGGACATTTTAGTGTAACCATGTTTGGTCATTTTGGATAATCACATATTTCACTAGGTAATTTAATTATAATTTTTTAAATGAAAAATTTTAGGTTCCCAAATAGATTATGTGAATTAGTGGAAAATGTCACAAAAATGTTAATGTGGATTTCCACTTAGAACTAGTGAAGCTTTTCACGAAAACTTTGCTTGAATAAGATGTGTTCAAATCAAAAATATATTGCCCATTTATGAATTGATATGTGGTAGCTTAGCGCTAAAAAATGATTTTTTTTGGCCCAATTGTGTGATGCCATGTGGTAGTCAAAACATAGTAAAATATGGTTAGCTAGCCTAGCTTAGGAGGCCTAACTTAAGCAACCTAGTCTAGGAGGGTGCAGTTATGGTAACACGTACCACAACAAGTGTAACCAATGCTTAATATTTCATGTTATTGTAAATGTAATTTAATTTTATGTTGAAATTGTAGGATTTACTTATATGATAACATTCATAAAATATCATGAGAACTTGTGAATAAATTTGCAATTAATCCAATGAATAGAAAATATGAAAAAAGATTAACAAAACACTATAACTAATGTTTTTAAATAGTAAAAGGACATGTTTAATAACTTGATTTTTTTAAAAATGAAATCTTTTTGACAAAATTTTAATGCAAGCCTTATCAAAATACTATTAAATTTTTTATCATGACTTTTAAATTTTCATTCTAAATTTTTTTATGAAATATTCCAAGAATAAAGCAATCCAAAAAGTAATCCCAAAGGGGCGGGTGTGGCTCATGTTAGTGCAAATGTGCTCATGAAACCTAGTTTAGGAAGCTTACCTTAGGTGATTTAGGTTTTAAAAAAATCTAGATGGGCCTATTTTAACAAATAACTTAGGTAACCTAGGACATTTGCATAGGTTACAACTATGAGATTTTGAACTCCTCACCACAACTTTGAAGGTTCAAATTCTTAACCATTAAACCATGACATCTTATTAATAACAATATTCACTTCCACAAAATTATAAACAATAAATTAATAAAACCTAAATAAATAACCATGTGTACCCTAATTAAACTAGCTTTAACTTAACCTACCCTGGGTAAATTAAGGTTGAACTAAACAATCTTAAACCTACTTAGGTTAACATAGTCTTAATTTATGATGACATAAAATACTTAAGTTAAACAAGCTTGACAAGGAGTAACTTATGCTGACCAAGGTTACTTTAACTTAACTTATAGCACAAGAAGAAATCTTGTCTTTTTCCACTACCCAAATTCACTAGGTTCTTAATGAAATAAAACAAAATTGATTAATTGCAACTTGTATGGTTTTGTTTAAAAAAAAAGACTAGTTGATTAAGACATTTTTTGTGAAATGTCTTTTAGTCGTTTTGGATAATCGCATGTTCCACTAGATAATTTTTAATTAAAAATTATGACAAAGATATATGAGGTCCCAAGTTAATATGCCGTGGAATAACACGCCACATCATCATATAACCTTTTTTCTTCGTTTGTTTTGTTTTGTTTTTTTTTTTTTTTTTCCGTTTTTTTAGTTTACTTTTTTTTTTTTTTTTTTTTCTAGTTTCACGCGACTGGAAAAAATATTTTGTATCTTTTTTCAATTTTTTTTTTATTTTTTTTCCA
>Ga0116227_10008189_pt1 | contig 19884 bp, 32 predicted proteins | sample S1TSphgellanicum_FD_89693 | JGI IMG/M metagenome (GOLD analysis project Ga0116227, IMG submission 89693) | Host-associated microbial communities from peat moss isolated from Minnesota, USA - S1T2_Fb - Sphagnum magellanicum MG | ecosystem: Host-associated > Plants > Peat moss > Unclassified... | reverse complement strand
TGCTACCAACCATACGATAAAACTGTTTGATTTGGCGGTAAACCTGCACGTGGTTAGCGCTATCGTATGTCGCATTTATACCCAACGCTTCCGCATCGCGCACGCTTGTGATCTTTTTGGTTACACCCAAATCCAAACCGGTTGCGGCCACGCCCGAAAGGAGCATGGCCGATATACCGTCGGTATTGTTAGAAGCATCGGCCCCGACAAGGCCTTTGCTCAAATTTACTCCGTCTCTTTTACTCATTCGAGTAGGTTTTTACGCGATCGGCTTTACCGCCCTCGCTATCAATAGCCAGGTTTAAATTGGTAAAGTACTCGCCTTTTGAATTTTCGTACAGTTCAGCAACCCCTAAAGCGGTCATGATGCCGTACACCTCTTCCATGTTCGATTCCAGGTTCTCAAACCTTTCATCCGCTTCTTGCTCATTTTGAGCATCGGCATCAACCTGGTTTTGCAGATCTTCCTGAACAGCTTCTTTGTGCTCGTTCTCGACAGCTGCTTTGTTATCGGCCTGTTCCTTTAGCACATTTGCATCAGCCTGCGCCTCTGCCTTATCGCTTTCGGTACGTGCCTTATTAGGGTCTACAACAGCCGGGATACCTTGTCCCGCAACCGGTGTAGCTACAGTTTTTTTTCTACGGCCCATGATTAAGCTACTTTAGCTGAAACAATAGCACCGATACACCTTTGTTTTTTAGGCAAAGTGATGGTATAAGTGCGGAAATTGATTAAACTCTCCTGGGTTAACGGGCTGTTGGCGGCATCGCTTGAATACATTTTAGTATCGCCATCAGCGGTAAACAACTCACCTGGTAAAAAGAATACCGAAGCCTGGTTGTGTGTACCATCTACCGGCACACCGCCAAAGGCAAGCTTGGTTTTGTCGGACAGTTTGAAGTAAGGGCAATTCACATACTCGTAAATATCGAAGCCTTTAACGCGGCCAACTTTACCCTCTTCATAACTACCGTATTGGGCCTCGAATTTTTGATCGAGCGTTAACAAGTCGTTAACGTGATCCGGGCAAAGCACCAGGCGGCGACCCTTAACCGGAAACTTTCGTTTATCCAGTAAAGTTTTGTAGTTCACCAAATCTTTGATGGTTAAACGCTTGCGGCCTGTGCCATCATCCTCACCAGTAGTAAGCATAATAGGCGTATCAGCCGTGTGTCCCGGAGGGGCGATGGCATGGATCGCTTTATCATACTTCATGTTCATCAACGAATCGCCGTGCTGTGAACGTTTAAGCGCGATTTTATCGTAACTGATAGCATATAGCTCATCGTCGGTGATCCTGGTTGCTTTGGTTTGCAACTTGTCCAGGCTGATTGCTACATCGCCATCATCCAAATTCTGTATAGCTATCGGATAGGCGGTGTTATTAAGCAAACAATCGGGATTAGCGCCAACATCAACCAGGTGAATTACGTTGTTTTTGGCGTACTGTGAGTAGTTGGTAACACCTTCCAAAAACGTTGCCTGTGTCCACTGGTTAAATTGCTTGATCAGCTCGCCTATCCAAACTTCAACATACACACCGGCCATGGCCACACCGCGCGGCATACTATGGCGAAATGTATATGCCAGGCCAAAAACACCGGCACCGGAAACTGCGCCAACTAAAGGGCTACCACCCATAATAATGGCGAACAAAGCGCCAAACATTACCGTAACTATTGCCATTGAGGCTCTGCTGAACAGCGCCGCGTGATAGGTTAAACTAAGGCCTATCTTCCTTAAAAAGCTTTTACTCATCTATTCTAAAAATTTATCTTACACACTTATCTCTCACACTCTTTTTAGCCCGGATGGCTCTTACTTTGGCTCTGTACCGTATTTGGCTTTGAATAGGGCCACAAACTTTTTATTGTCTGTTTTCTCCATAGCCTCGAGCTCTTTACTTGCCTCGGCCTGGTACTTGTCCCAGTCCCAACCCTCACGCGTTTTAGCTTCCGGTTGTTGCTGATCCTTTAACTTGGCAGTTACCGATGCGTATGGTTTCACAGTCGATAGCATCGTTTTTAAGGTTGCTACCCCCATAGTTTTACCCACGGCAGTGAATTGCTTTTTTTGCTCATCGGTTAAATCAGCATCAGTACTCTCGATCAAAGCGTCAATCGCCTCATCGGTGTTTTTTGTCGCGCCATCGCTTAATGCTTTAAAATGCGCGTCCAGAGCAGCCTCTACCTGCTCATCGGTACTATCCGCAGTTACCCCCTGCAAAGCGTACTTTTCAATTAACTTTTTCTTATCCATCCTTTTTGTATTGTCTGTTGGGGTTGGCGTACCTGCCTGTAATGTGGCGGTGAAACGCTGAAAAACAGCCTTAGGCCCGAGGGCTACAACCGCCTCAACGGTGAGCTCCTCAGGGGCCTCTGTTACTGACTGGACGATTTCATCAACAAGACCCTCCGCAAGGCATTCGCTTGCGTTTAACCAGTGATCCTGCCCGTCCAGCCATTTAGCTGTATATGCCTTGTCTTTTCCTGTGCGGGTGCCCAGGTCTCCGCCAAACTGATCCTGCATCATTTGGAGCAGGTTAGCTGTGGCGATATGTTTAGCCGCATCGCCCTCGGTATATCCCGATGGGGTGTGAATCATTAAGAAGCCATTGGCTACTATCGTGATGCGGCGCGCTTTCTGTATTAAAATTGAACCCATTGAGGCACAAACACCGTCGATCTGTATATCGATGGGCGTGCTATTGTTTCCAATGGCATTGTAAATCAGGTTACCATCGAACACCGAACCGCCATAAGTATGTAAGCGGATCAGTATCTCATCACAGCCGGTTAAGCTGTCTAATAAAAGTTGAAAGGCAGGGCCGTCAAAGTCAATCTCACCCACATAACTATAAATCCACACTATGGCTTTCGGCCCTACCTTCTCAACTTTTACCACTTAAAAAAACCCAATTAAAATTTACCCATGAAAAACATTTTTGGTACAGCCTTAGCGGCGTTTAGGACACAAGAGTACAGCGGTAAAATGCCGTTTCAAAACAAGTGTCCGGACTCCGGACACTTCAATCCGGTGTGCTGACAATCAAATTTTTTTGCTTGTTTTTCAATGCACTTTTGGCATAAATAGGTGTAGATGGCAAAGGACAGGGAAAGGAAAATTGCACGTAATTATTACGTGGACATGGGCAAGACTGCCAAAGAAATTGCAGAGCTTTTAGGTGTAAGTCAACAGATTTTAACGAAATGGGTAAACGACCCAAAAGAGAACTGGAAAGAGCAGCGTAACGCCAAGATCAGCAATAGCGAGATAAGTACGGAGAACATAAACAAACTAATAGTAGGCTTATGTGACGACCGCCTAAACCTCGCAGAAAACCTAAAAAAGTTAGAGGCCGAGTTGGCTAAAACAAAAGAAACTACTGCAAAGAATTTATTGGTAGTTCAAATTTCGAGCATACGCAAAAATCTTGCAAGCATCGACGACAGCGTTAGCAAATGGAATAAGACCAGGGTAAACCTGCAAAAAGAGAACGATATAACTTTTACGGTTCACATGAAAGTTATGGAAGAGATTTTTAACGATCTGCGCGCTTATGATGAAAAGCTCTATCTAAAAACAATAGACTTCCAAGAACTTCATTTAAACAAGGTGGCGGGCCGATACAAGTAAGATGAAGAAGTTTGACAAAGAAATTTTAGACGCTTACTTCGCAAAGCTCGAAATGATTCGCAGTGGTGCCGCAGCCAACCCCTGGGAAACAACAAAGGAAAAAGCCGACCGGATTAAAATGCTTAAAAGCAACCCTGCGGCTACGGTTGAATACTATTTTAAAGAGTATGCATCTGCGGAGTGCGCTGAGTTTCAGCTACAGCTCGCGGCAATGGTTAAAACCAATCCTACACTCAAAGCCCTTGTACGTTGGGGCCGTGGTTTGGCAAAATCAGTGTGGTGTGATCTGATTATACCTTTTTGGTTGTGGATGAACGATGATATATTTTACATGGTTGTTGTAGGCAATAACTACGATAAAGGATGTATTTTATTGAGTGATTTACAAGCCGAGTTCGAGGCAAACCCGCGCATCATACACGATTTTGGGCCACAAATAAAAAAGGGTGACTGGACAAAAGGATACTTCCGTACTAAAAACGGATTTGTTGCTAAAGCCCTGGGTATGGGGCAAAGCCCGCGCGGTTTGCGTTTGCGCAGCCGCCGCCCGGATTACATTGTTTGTGATGACTTAGAGGACAGGGAAACCGCCAAAAACCCAAAACGCCAAAAAGAAATTGTGAAATGGATAGAGCAAGATTTGCTCCCCACAATGGACGGCCCGCGCCGCCGGTACCTGCATCCAAACAACGACTTCGCGCCGGTAACTATTCAGAACATGCTCGAAAAGCGCCACATCACCGGTAAGAAAAAACCGAAATGGTGGCTGCAACGGATCAACGCGTATGATCCGGTAACCTATAAACCCGCCTGGGCAAGTAAATACACACCTAAATACTACCAGGAAATTGAAGAAGAGTTAGGCACCATCGCGGCAAACGCCGAGTATAATAATGATGGTGTTATCGAGGGTGAAGTATTTACAGCCGATATGATCGAATGGGCTAAACGCCCCGATTTAGATCACTTTGAAGTACTGGCCGGGGTTTGGGACGTGGCTTATTCGGGTAATAATGACTATAACGCCATACCGGTATGGGGGGTAAAAGATCGTGAATACTGGAAGGTAAAGCAGTTTGCCAAACAATGTAATATGAATGATGCTATCGCCTTTATGTACGAGTTTGGCCTGCGAGCTGAAAAAGCCGGTGCCGAGGTGATGTGGATGGTTGAAAAGCAGTTTTGGGATAAACCTGTCGAAGAGGCCCTCGAAGAAATGGAAGAGGAATACGGCTACTCGCTTAACATCCGGGTAATCGAACGTTCCCGCATGGATAAGCTTATGCGCATGATGACTATGCACCCATTGTACCAACGCAAGCGCATTAAATACGCCGATAGCGAACGCCACGACAACGATATGACTGTTGGTTTAGCGCAATTATTCGGCATAGAGCCGGGTTATAGCAGCCACGATGACGTACCGGATGCCGATGAAATGACGATCCACGAACTGCAAACCATCATAAGAACCGAGCGAACAGATAACATCCGCACGGTAAGCCGCCGCAAATTGATTTCGAGGCAAAAAAATAGATTTTAAATGGGAAGATTTTTAAAAGATACAGATTACGAGGTTCAAGTCCGCGATGAGGTTTTAGACCTTTTACTCGACAAAATGGACGAGGAAGCAGCACAAATAAAACTACTTTGGGCTGAAAAGGTGGCAATCAGTCAAATGAAAAAACGCCTGGGCAAACGTTACGATACGGACATTCTTTTTGCTCCGGCACCCGAAACAGGAGAAGATCCACGCGATCCCTACATCGCCATGTGTGTAATAGATCTTGCCGTTTATCATTTGTGGACAGGCCAAGCTCCGGGCCGCATACCCGAAACGCGCAGCGCAAGGTACAACGATGTACTGGTTTGGATGCGCGACGAAGCAACCGGCACCGATCCGGGCGGCGGTGCGGATATGCCGGTAAAAGCTGTTGATAGTTACCCGAACGATATCCGAATCATATCCCGCCCACCTAATAACCATAAATATTAATTACAACCTGTTTAAACGCCGTTTAAAATCAATTATTAATGCAAAGTAGCATAACACCATCAATTTTCTCAAAGAACCCACAGGGGCTACGTATTGGCCGCACATATTCAGCACTCACAACTACACCTAAAGCAGGTAACGACCAGTCGGTAATTGCTAAGATCATAACCGAAAACAAAAACCAGAATCGCAAACAAATTGACGAGTACCGGGCATCCATTGTGGCCGCGCTTAATCCGGATAATCCCCGCCACTACCTGTTACAGGATTTATACGATGATTACGAGCGTGACGGACATTTGCAGAGCCAGTTTAATATTAGGTTCGGTTCAACATTAGGGCATGTTTATGAAAGCACAGACGATGGCACGGGCGAGGTGGATAAGGAAACAACCAAACTTTTTCAAAGTGGTTGGTTTTTCAACTTTTTACAGATGGCTCTTAGCTACTGGAAAAAAGGGTATGCGGTATTAGAATTGGTTGATCCTGCAACGATGCGGTTTGAGATGGTACCGCGCCGCAACGTGATACCTCAAAAAAAGAAGATCGTTTTCCAGGTGAACGGTGACGAGGGGGTTTATTATGATACCGGGTTTGAGAACAGGATCATCGAAGTGGGTAACTCTGATTATTTGGGAATTTTGTTTGATATCATTCCGCAACTGATCTGGAAGCGTAACGCGCAACAGAGCTGGGCCGAGTTTAGCGAAAAGTTCGGCATGCCGATGATCACGGCCACAACAAGTAAAACCAATAGCACCGAACTGGACAAGCTCGAGCAAATACTCGAAGCCCTGGGCGAATCAGCACGCGCAATATTACCAAACGGTACCACAATTAACGTTACCCCTTTTGCGGGTAAAGACAGCTTCCAGGTGTATGATGCGCAGATAAACCGATGCAATAGTGAAATAAGTAAACCTATTGTAGGCGGAACGATGGCAACCGATAACGGAAGCAGCCGCAGCCAGGGCGAAGTACACGAGCGCAACCTGGATGATAAGATCACTACCGGCGATAGGTCGATGCTAACTTACCTGGTCAACGATAAATTGATCCCAATGATGCGCGTATGGGGATGGCCCGTACCGGAAAACAGGACTTTTGTGTTTCCTGAAACATCCGATATATCTCTGTTAGATCATTGGAGCATTGTAAAAGACGCTTTGGGCTCGTTCGATATCCCTATTGACTGGATAAGCAAAACTTTTAACATCCCGATAGACGGGCTAAAAAAAGTTACGGATACTCCGGAACCGGGCAACGACCCCGAGGCTGAGCAAGAGCCGGCCGATGCTCCGGAGCCAAAAGCACCAAAGAAAGGTAAAAAGCCCACTAAACCCGCTGCTTCTTTTTTCGACTAAGCCCCGCAACGTCGGGGCGTAAGCCTATTGCTTATATTCCAAAGAGCAAGCTTGATGAACTATACAACAATGTTTGCCCGAATTGTGGCGAACAACGGCACCCTGATGCGGCCGCCGATGCGCAAAAGTTAAGCGACCTATTTGGCAGCGATATTAAACGCATAGCCGCCGAGCTGTACAGTGGTAAGCTCAAAACCGGTGGTATTGATCTCAAAAGCGCGCGCAAGGTAGCGGCCGTTTTAAGCAAAGGTATTTTACAGGGCTTTGGTAAAGCTATGCCTGAGCTGGATTTTGATACGCCCGACTACGAAATGTACGCGAGCATTCAAAAGCAGGTTTACCAATTCAGCTTTGCCAAAAACTACGAGCAGATGAAGGCCGCGAGCCTGGCCCTGCAAAGCGGAAACACGGTAACACCCTGGGGCGAGTTTAAAAGCATTGTGCAGCGCATCAACAACGAGTACAACGTTCGTAACCTAAAAGTTGAATATGATACAGGGATAGGCAGCGCACAAATGGCGAGCAAGTGGGTACAATACATTGCCGACGAAACCGCTAAGCTAATATATCAGACAGTTGGGGATAGCCGTGTAAGACCATCCCACCAGGTATTAGATGGTATTATCCGTGCTATTACAGATGCGTTTTGGGATGTGTACTATCCGCCAAATGGTTGGGGTTGCCGTTGCGACGCTGTGGCGACAAATGGCAAGGTTACGCCAAAAAACAAGATCGTTACACCTACGGACGTGCCGGAACTATTTAAACGCAACCTGGCTAAAGATGGATTGGCATTCCCCGAAGATCACCCATATTTTGAGCATGTGCCTGATGAGGTATTGGCGGCGGCCGATGGTAACAACCCTTTCATTTATGATAGGCAATACAACGGCAAGAAGGGCGGCGCAGTGTGGGTTAATAACCTGCACGGTGCCGATGAACTAAAAGACAATATGGCAATAGCTAAATTCTTTGCAGACCGGGGCGACCTGGTTACGCTGATGCCGAGCATTGACCCGAACAGCCCTACACAAATATCGATGCGCAAAATGACGTTACCGGATAACCTGGTTAAAAGCAAACTTAACGCCGATGCACAGATCAACGGCCGCACTACCGAGTTTAAGACCAATTACGAGGGTACGGTTAACAGCTTGAAAATGCAGGTACGCAAAGGGCTTAAACAGGCGCAGGATGTAGTTGTAAAGGTTGGCAAGGATATGAAACCGGCGAGTATCAAAAAGGCCATTAAAGGGCAGTTAATTAATTCTTACCAAAACAGACCGGATGAACTGAAAGACCGAACCGTTACCGTGCTGCGCAACAACAAAGCAACGGTTTACAAGCTGGATCAGATTATAAAAAGCAAAAGCCAGGTTAAAAAATAACCTGGCTTTTAAAAGTCCAAAGCAGTGCATAACACGCTCTGATCTGGCACAAATATAAAAAATATTTTAAATATGGATGGAAGCGCAAAAGTATCGCTCATACTTGAACTAAAGGAGCGGATAAAAGCCGGGTTAAACAGCGCCAAAGCGTACGTTAATAAAAACGTTCAGGAAATGAAAGACCGCCTGAACAGTTTAAAAACCACACATATTAACGTTTTTAAAGCAATGGAGAGCGAGATACCCGGCTTTAGCCAGGCACTTGCTGCAATACGTAACCCGTTCATACTAATTACGGCTGCCATAGTCGCAATGGGGGCATCCTATGGTAAGGCGGCATCGATGGCCCTTGATTGGGAAACCAAAATGGCACATGCCAACGTCACGGCCGGATTAACTAAAAAAGAACTTTCCGGACTGAGCGACGAGCTGCGCGCCATCGGCACCAGGAATGTGGCACCGCTCGAAACGGTACCGGATGCATTTAACCGGATCATATCGGCCGGGCTTGATACCAACACGGCTTTAAAGGCTTTGGAGCCAACGTTACGGGCAGCTAAGGCGGGTTTTACAGATATGGAAACCACAGCGGCGGCCGGTGTTGGTGTGATGAACGCGAGCGGCGAGGATATCAACAAGGTGTATGATGTCTTATTTGCCACATTAAACAAGGGTACGGCCGAGTTTAAGGACGTTGCACAATACTTGCCTAAGATCATACCGAATGCCAGGGCGGCGGGCTTTGCCCTGGGAGAAACTGCGGGAGCCTGGGCATACCTTACCGCTCAGGGCCGTAATGCCGAACAGTCAACCACCGGACTAACAAACGTGTTTAAAGCTTTATCTAACCCAACAACAACCGCCGGGTTAAAAGATATTGGTGTAAGCGTATATGATGCCACAGGTAAAATGAGGCCTCTGATATCAATTGTTACCGACCTGAGTAAAAAGGTTGCCAATTTTAGTAACCGCAAACGCGCAAGTGTTTTGGGTGCTTTAGGCATTGATATGGAGGGCATGGGAGCGTTAAACACCATGCTACAGGATACAGGTAAATTGAATGATATCATCAACTTTACCACGAACAGCACAGGCCAGTTAGACGAGGCTTATAAAAACTCGGCTCAATCAGGTGATAGTTGGGCGATCATTAATAATAAGATCAAAGATACTATGCTCGGTATCGGTATGACTGCATTGCCGGTTATTGATCGGGTGGGTAAGTGGTTTTTAGATAACGGGCCGGTATTGGAATACTTCGCTTACAGTATTGGCGGTGTGGCCCTGGCATGGGGTACGTACCTATTAGTAACCAACGCTGCTACTATAGCAACAACCGTTTGGACAGCCGCGCAATGGCTATTAAACGCCGCTTTGACAGCTAATCCGGTAGGTTTAATAATTACCGCGATAGGCTTACTTATAGGCGCATTAGTGTATGCCTGGAACCATTGCGCCAAATTCAGGGCTGCATTATCTGGTATTTTGGAAGTAGGTAGCTTGCTGCTTGACCTGTTTATGGGCTTTGGTAAGGTATTAGCGGGTGTATTTACATTCAATCCCTCATTGATTACGCAAGGCATGGCGCAGGGAGCTAAGGCCATGAACGAGATAATGAACGGGGGGATTACCGCGCGATTTAACAAAGGTTATGATGATTCGATGGCCACATCGGCCGCAAAAGATAAGGAAAACCACCCGGATGCTTTTGCAGATAAAAAAACCGGTGCTAAAACAGATGGTAAGCCAGGTAAGAAAGATAACAAGCTCGAAAGCGACAGCGAGAATAAGATCACCGGCGGTGCTAAGCAGGTGCATAACATTACCGTGCATATCGATGCTTTTAACAAGGGAGGTATTAACACCACTAACACCCAGGGCCTGCAAGGTAAGAGTGCAAAAGAAATTGAGGAATGGTTTAATAATATGCTTTTGCGTGCGATACGCGAGCTTGAAACAAGTTACAGTTAATGGGCCTGTCTGAAACCGTTGCGTTTATCCGGATGGTTGACGGCATTAGCCGTGCCGTTGACCGCTTCCCCAATATGGTTGCCACCGAAGCCGTGCAGTTTAGTAAGGAGCGTTTCAGGCAACAAAACTGGATTGACAACACAACGCAGCCCTGGAAGAAACGTAAGGCCGAAACATGGGGCCGTAAAGCGCGCAAAGGGCGCGGCATATTGGTAGACACCGGGCGTTTGTTCCGAAGCATTCGTAAGATTATGGTAAGCCCAACAGTGGTAGTGATCGGTACAGATGTACCATACGGTAAAATCCATAACGAGGGCGGGCGGTTAACCATCCATCAGAGAGTTAAGCCATACACCCGAAGCCGAACCGAACGCAACGAGGTAAGCAGGCCCGGAGCACGGACGGCAAAATATGTAAATGAGAAGGTAGGCGATGTACACGTAAGAGGTTTTACCCGTACTATTCATATGAACATGCCGCACCGTCAATTTTTAGGGTCATCAGCGGTATTAAATCACAGGTTAGAACGAATATTAACAGCGGAAATAGTAAAAGCAGCACGCAAAGCAGGCTAATTAAACACTACTTAAACAGTTTTATGGAGCATTTATTTGAGGATATAATAACAACATTCGAGGCGAACAAAAGCAAATTTACCGATGCGGGCTTAAAACCGCCGTTCATCGATCTTTACCAGGGCCAAGTTGAGCACCCAGAGTACTTTGAATTTAATTTACCGGCTCTGTTTATGGATTATGCCATTACGCCGCAAAAAGAGGGCAAGCTTTGGGTCAACAACACATCGTTAATATTTTACGCCTGTCCGGAGCTTGCGCCATCGGCCAGTAACAAAAGCTCCAGGCGGCCACAAGGTTTAAAGCCTTTAATATGGTACGGTATTATAAAGGATATTTTGGATACGGTTAGTGGCAGGCATTACACAACATTAATGCGCGGGCCTGAAAAACCGGGATATGGAGGGGCGTTTAACTATCACACCATTGATTACAGTACCGTAATGGATCAGTTAAGCGGTAAGGAGAAAGGCCGGTACACTGATGGAACCATCGAGCAGGTTAACACGACCGGGCAGATCAAGAGCAGGTTTAGCTTGTAATAAAAAAAAGCCCCTTAATTGGGGCTTTTCTATTTACCAGGAAACAAATCCGAATAGTGTTTATTTCGATAATCGTTCATCTGCTTTTGTAGCTTGTTAATGATATCGTCGGCATTTTCGATGATCGGCACCATAATGATCTTTTCTTCTTTTAAATCATCATCATAAACGAGCTCGCTTGTAAACAACAGGTTTTGCAACCTGGTCATTTCCTTACCTAAACGAGTTAAAAACGGATCGTTTATGAATTGTCGCATCCGCGCCTCTTCTGTCATCACTAAGGTTTTTTTGCTACAGTATGATCTTTAGCGTAATCAGGATGATATAAAACATACTCCCGCATATAATATTCAACACCTGGGAAGTTACTACGTTGCATCATCCCAATTATGCCTGGCAATTGATTTTCGTAAAACCCTTTTGGTTGTTGTTTAAGATAAACAGCTCGGTCATAATCCAGGCTTTCTTCAACAACCTCGATATTTGATGCAAGCCCGCGACCCTTTGGGCGCGTATTAGTAAGCTTGATGAGGCTATCCTTTGAAGTCCGCAGCACCATAGTTGTATCCCCTGGCTTTAACGGCTGTGGCTTACCGTATGGTGGTCGTTGAGCGAGGGCATTAAAGCCCAAGAACATAAATAAAGTGATTGCAATGCGTTTCATAGTTTCAAATATAAATATTTACTCTATAAGTGAGTTAACCCAATGTTCATGGCATTCATCATACCGGGGCATCACCTTAGATTTGGCATCGAAGTGTATCCTATAGTATTGCGTAGCTGGTTGGGGCTCTGAAAAATAGATAGTACCTATCACATAAAATTCACCAAGCAGATCGTTTAAATACCGTTTAAGTATAGTGTTTCGCGTGGTCATAAAATCTCTATAACGCATTACCACCCTATCAAAATCCCAATCATTAACATTTACACCGCCCCTGGTAACAGGGTTTGGATTGGTTTCCCAATGATCGTACACCTCATTTAGGTAACTCATTCTCCCACCTCCTTTGGTTTAAAAACGTTTCAGCGTAAAGCTTCTCCATACGTGGCCGGGCGGCTAAGTAAGCATCGTATTTAGGCAAGTACTCCATAATCGCCACACGGTCGGTATCGGTTAACGCGTTCCAAAGTTTTTCGGCCCTGGCTTTGTTACCTACCTTGTAACCGTATGCCTCCCAAAAGTCCTTAAACAGTACTTGAACACTTACTTGCGCAAGGGTTAGAAGGCTACCGGTGCAAAGCTCGACCAGAGCGGTGCGCGTAAAAGGAAATTTTGTAAATAACCGGCTCAATAGGTTATCATCCATTGTGCTGCGATTCTCAAAGTGTTTAAGTGCCTCGTCGGCTCGATAACGAAACTCTATCTCGCCATCAAACAATGTGCTTGTTATAAGATATCTATTCATTTTATTATTTTTTTTCGTCAAGTGTCATTCCTTCCGATACCCAACTGTGATCCTGGATTAACCTAAAAGTTTTTACTACAGCAAAATTTGTCAGGGTGAAGCTTTCGACTTTAATGCCATAATCAAAACCTTGCATTGCTTTGGTAACGGTTGATTCTACATCACTTGCTTTTATCTCTAAAACATCATTGTTATATATAAAATCAGCAATAACACTCATTGCTAAGTTGGAAAGTGTAAGCTCTGGATGATATAGCTTGTTGTACATTTTTCGTACATCAGTTATTGAATAACCGAGGTTTCCGGTTAAGGTTATTGTTTGCTTATCTTTTGATGTTAGTGTTTGCATAGGCAGCGAAATGGCGCGTAACCTTACCGATTGGATGTAAACACTATCAATGTAAGGCAACCTAAAGTAAATTCCTCCTTTGAGTAACTTTACATTTTTACCCAGGCGCACCCGTAAACCCATCTCCCAGGGCTGAACAATGATCCATATCTTAAACGCATTTAAGATATATTCGAAAAAGTCTTTTATATTATTCACTAAAACAACCCTCCTAAAATTTTCAATTGTGAGAATGAAGTAACTGAACCGTAATAACGACCATCAGGCGTTTGCTTTAACTTCAAACCGCTTGCATCCAAAATATAAACGGTGAGGTACTTTGCACGTTCTTCACCACCCTGCCCATCAAATACAATCCATCCCAAATCGCCATCCGGAAGTTTAACTAAGTAGCCTTTTTGATTCATTCGTAAGCTCTCCTTTTACATTTTGGGCAACTTACCCAGGCGCGGGCATCGTAATGCTCGCCGCATGGGCATGTGTACCATAATTCGTGATTAAATAATATACTTAAATTCATGTACCCGTCCCGGAATCGAACCGGGGCGTTACCATAACGGGTTAGTTAAATTACTTCTCGGCTGCCTTGATATCCTAAAGAAACCGTTACTGTGTTAGTACCGCTATGAATATCAATCCAGGTGCATGTTTTGATGGGTAGGCAGGATGTTGAGAGGCCCGCATGATTGCATGCTTCCAGCAACGCTTTATCGGCATTGTAATCAACCGAAAGGCAATGTTTTACCCATCTGTCGTTAGTGGTTAATAGCTCAGCGGTTAGATGATCTTTAAATAACTGTATCTTTTCAGGCGTTGCTTCTGCCTGGCCTCGCAACGATAGGGTATTCATCAATAAAAATCCAAATTCCCCCTGCTTGGTATTATCGCCATTGTTTTGATTAAGCCCACCATCAAAAGATTGCTCTGCCCACCAATTGACTACCTTTTCGACTGCTTGTTCGAATGTTTGCGATTGTGTCGCTGTTGTTGTTTCCATATTGTTTTTTAAGTTAAAATTTGTACCCGTCCCGGAATCGAACCGGGGCGTTACCATAGCGGGTATTAGTTGGTTTGCGCGCTGCGCAGATACACTACTTTAGTGTTACTTTTAAGTGAATAGACATGCTTTTTTAGTGGCTTATCGGCTTCTTTCGCAAACACCGAATAGGTTTGATATTGCGTTACTTTCGCCTCACCGGCTACTATTTCGAGCACCCGCTTTTGTTTGTCGGCTTGCTTGTAAAACCTGTCACCTAATGACAGGTTCTTTGCTTCAGTTACTTCGTTACGCTTCATTTACATTCATATTTGCGGCATCAGTAAAGCCGTTGTGATACGCTTTGTCATACAGGTTTTTGAGGGCTACGAGTATCTTTGATGTTTGTTCGGCTACCGCAACGCAACTTCCCTCGGTGCGTTGCGGGATCTTCTTTAACTCGTCGAAATAATCCTCCAGGGCTTCGTGCTTTGCATCCATTGTTTAGCGTTTAAATGGTGTTTAAATTGGTTGATACCTTGCAGTGCGACCAACGTAACCGGGATCAGATGCAAAGCCCGATAGATCAATAAGGACTATGGTTAAAACCACACTGTCGCGGCCGGATTTCGTTTCAAACTCGTGTGCTTCTATGTATGCAAGTAATCCTAAAGCTTGCTTTTCGGTTATTTTACATAGGGCCTCTATTGCTTCGGGTGCGCGACTGCTCAGGTACTGCTTTAGGTCGTACTCTGTTTCTCTTTTAATTGGTTCTGTTATCATGATGTTGAGTTTTAAAATAATTTTGATTGATTAGCAGGTACAGCCTTCCCGCCTTTGGCTTTTTTAATTTCTGCGATACGCTCCGGCCAGATCGGCCAAGACTTGCCACCACCTAAGCGGCTCACAACTTTGGCCTCAAAGTCCTTAACTTCAATAATGGCATCCATCATAAATTCGAGCTGCTTGCCCAGGGGGTTACCTTTCCACGATATCAGGATAATTGATTTGTGTGGGAAGCGGTCGTTAAGCTCGCACCATTGGGCAAAGGTTAAGCCCATATAATTAGTGCTATCCAAAACGATAACCTTACCGATATTTACACCCTGTAGCTTTTTGAACCATGCCGGGAACTTGCTTTGTGAGCGGTCGGCAAGAGTAAACTTGCCTTTAAAGCGGCTCATATTGTTGCGTCTGAACGCCATTTGAAAGCCACGAGTTTTGTACTGTTCGGTACTGTTAAAGTTCACTTTACCAACGTGCTCACAAAGCACTTGGCACAACTGAAACACGTACTCGGTTTTGCCATTTTTGGCCGGGCCTTCAATGTGTATTCTAAAGTTTTCGCATAATTCGCCCAGGTGATCCTTCCATTCCTGGGGTAAGTTTAATTCGACGAAATTCCACGATTCTATATCGCCTACGCCTGAGTTTTTTGCCATTTGATTAATTGTTAAGTGGGTTATAAATTCGATATACCAGGCTAAGAATAGCCGCGATGAATACGATTAGCATTTGCAAAGCCCTTTTTCAATTAAAGCCTCGGCCAAATCAGGCACATAACCGTAAAACATGCTGTTTAACTGTAAATGACATGCAATGCTTTCGGCGGTGTGGTTCTGTTCGATTAAAAATTTAACCACAGTCCAGGTGTTTTGCGCTACATCAAGATCGGTCAGCTCACCGGCCTCATTTAATGCACCGCACAGTTTCACAACTTCGGGCTCATAGTTCGCCTGTTCGTCCAACATTGCGCCGTTGCAATCTTTGCAATAGCTATTGCCCTGATCGGGCTCGTATGCGGCAACCTCACCCTCCAAAAGGTATTCCCCGCATCCATCACACCTATCGGGTGATTCGCTGAGCTCTGCGCCATCTGTTATCAGGTCAATAGTATAATCTGGATGCGCCGCCTTAGCAAGCCGCATAGCCTCGTGGGGCGTTTCGGCTTCGACCGAGTAAGGCACTCGGTTAAATAAATCCATGTGGTAAAGCATAATTATGAGTTTTTAAAGTGAGAACCTGGCACCCGAACCGAGCGGGTGCATGCTCCATAGCCAGGTTAGTTTAATAGAAGTCCGTTTGTTACCTGCACATTGTATTTACCACCCTCAACTTTCCCGAGCCGGGCGTAATCCTGTTGTTGCGATTTCGGAAGCTTTGATATGTCAACCGTAGTCAATTCTTCGGGTTGATATAGGTTACTTGCTATCAAGTACTCACTAAAAAACTTATCCTGTAGCGATTTCCGTTTCGCATTTTTCGTTTTCGTGGTACGGCAACGTGCCACATGCGGGGCGCAGAACTTATTCCATTGAGCTTTCATGTGGCGGCGAAAATACTCGTAAGCCGATGATAACGTGATCCAGTCGAGATAAGTAACCAAAACACCTATGCGTTTACGGCCGTTTACGCTGCTCATATCTGGCTTAAACTCTAAGACGGTACGTACCAAACGGAATATTAATTGATATTCCATCTCGGTGGTATCGGTCAATAGGTGCCAAAACTTATCAAGTGAATCAAGATTTACACCTTTTAAATTAAATTTGGATAAAAGTCTTTCCAGGGCCTGCTCGGCGGCTGCTCGCTCGCCTGCTGTACCGCCGCGCTTTACGAGCTCGTACACTTTTTTTAGCTTTTCTTTTTGTTCTGGTGTCATGATTAGTTAATTGTTATACTGTCCAATATTTCAACATTAATCACGCGATAACCTTTAAAAAGCGGCATAAAATGCTGTTTTAACACTTTGTTGATTTCACGCGGGTTTAGTACACCCGCAAGGCTTTCGATTACTGCGGTACCCCATTTGCGAGTAAGGGTTGACGCTCGGCGTAGGTCGATGCCTACCTTTAGTTTAAATTGTTTCATGGTTGTTTTTAAAGTGTGAACCCGCCCCGGCCTCGAACCGGGGATGTTCCGTTCGGGTTGGTTAATCTTCTACAGGCGCAGGCGTTGGCACGGGCGGCAACGCTTTGATTTTCACGCTCGCTCTAAACTCTTCCTCGTTGGTGAAAATGTCCGATTCTTTATAGGTTGCAGTGCTGTAATTCTCAAGAGAGTACGCCAACTCCTCTCTTTTTAGTTGTGGCACCGGGTACGTTGATGGTCGGAAAGACCTGTCCATATCAATTTTTATAGCACTCATAAAAGCCGTATGAAACTCCGCAAACGAAGGGGCCTTATTTTCCTTCTCACCGAAACGTGTGGATGATAATTCATAAAGCAACTTGTCTTTTTTAGGCTTGATGCCAACCACTGTTTTTTCTACCACTTCGCGATCAGCAACCACGATTACGGTTTGACCGATGTTAAATTTGTTCTTAAGCATTTTTAATTATTTAATTGATCCTGGCACTATTGCCATTGTACCCGTCCCGGATTCGAACCGGGGCGTTACCATACGGGTTATTGTGCGTTTTCGCAAGCTTCGCAAATGCAATCAGGGCAAAGCGTATCCTTGCATTTTTCGCATTCAGTAGCTTCATCCAGTAGGATGGTTGCGCCGCAGTTAGCGCAAAAGGTTTCTACTTCGCTCATGCTAAAGCCTCCCATTTTATAGATGAAAAATTGATGTCAATTGATACCCAGGCAGTGTTTACCTTGCGGAAAAATCGGATGTAATCTTTTGTATTTGATGGTGTCCAACTCTCTTTTAAAAGTTTTATGCCCTCTTTCCAGTTATTATCCTGATAGTCGGCTTCCATCGCGTAAAGCTTTTGCACCAACTTGATATCAAGTTTGTCCTTGCTGCGCTCTAAAAGGGATGTGATTAGCTTTTTGGTGGTAGGATCACCGCTAAACTGGCTGTTTACAAAGTCAATTATGTGGCGTTCGCCCTGGTCGGCACGTTCATCAAAAAAGCCTAAGTTTTGACGGCTAAACTCGATCTTATAAGTACCGTCCTGGGTTTCAACTGTAAAATTCCCTTTACCGTCTGAGTGCCTTTTGCTGTATTCCTGCAATAGCTCGTATAGCGCGCCCAAATCTTCAAAAGCTTGTTTTTTGAACGCTTTTAAAGCAGCATTTAAACCAAGTGCTTTTTGGCACAGATCAATAATTACGCTGTTTTTAGTATCCTCGTACGCTTTGCGCTTTTGATTCGCTTGCACATTGGCTTCTTCCTTTTTATTGTTTAAAAGGTTTTCTAATTCTTCAAGGGTTAATTCACCGGCTGTTTTTTCTAATACTTCTATCATGATTTTAATTTTTAGCTTGTTGAGATTGTAATAATTTGCGTTCGTGAGCAGTTTGCACCATGTCGTTATACACGGTAGATATCTGCTTTTTGTCCTGGTTAGCATCGTTAATTGTGGCGCACAGGAATTTCATACAAAGGGCTTCGCGCTCAATGAGAGCGTTAACCAGGTGGTTAGTTATTTGGCTCTGTTCCATATTTTAAAGGGGTTGTTTGGTCAATAATTCCTATCACTTTATTGATAGTTAGGGTATCGCAATTGGGTACGAAGCTGCCATCCGCTGTGCAGTACTCAACCAGCGCAAGACCGTGCGTAACGGTTATGCTAAACTTGAAGTCTGTTTTAAACAAATCCCAGGTTTTGTTGAGGCGCACAAATAGCTCGGTTAGAGTTGCCACTACCAGTTTACTGGCTTTGCTTTTAGTTGCCGGGAATTGTTCTTTGTGCAGCACAAATTCAAGAAACCCGATCAGGTTGCGCAACTCGTGTCTGGTTAGCTGTAGCTTGATCTTTTTCATAGCCCAATTTTGTAAGCTCACCTTTTGCGTTTATGGCTAAATAGCTGTAAAAAGTGCTTCGGCTAATGGTTATAAAACGCGGTCGAACGCAGTTTTCATAAATCCATTTGTTTGTCCGTCCTGGGTTTTCTAAGTAGATTTCCTGAACAGCAAGCACTCGCAAAAAATGATTAAGTTGTTTTTTATGTAGTTTTTTGTTCATCAATTAATTATGCACCGCCTGGTATATCTCGCTTAATTGTTTGTTTTGACGTGCTTTCGTCATAGCAATTAGCTTTTTACACAGGGCTTGCATCTCGGCTACTCCCATTTCATACAGGAGCTTGCCGGATATCCTCTTATCCAAAAGGAATGCGTTAACTCGCTTCCAGTCGGCGGGTGTAGAGTAGATTCCGTATTTGGTGAGGTTCACCAATACGTTACTGCGCCACGCCTTAATGTTGGGATCAGAGCTATGTCTGTTGGATGCACCATTTTGCACCCGTTCGAGTAAAGCGTCTAAATCCCTATCGGATAGATCGCGACTGCTCGAAACATTATAGTCGCTAAGCAGATCGCCTTTACAGTCAATCGCACCAAGCTTAATAAGCATGACGTGCAATTGCTGTAGTTTTTTATTTCGTTCCTGCGTGTTCATTGGCTGCTTTTTTAAATGAGGTACATTTATAATTCATGCATAAAAACAGGTCACCTTTAGCCCACCAAACGCGCGAACCGGCGCGAAGTCTGGCATGGTTAGGCACAATGCCACCACACCAAACCGAGGCTTGAAATGGTTTGCAGTCTACTATTAAACCATTTTCATCTATCTCCCAGGTTGTAAAATCCTGTCCTTGATCTTCAAATTCGATTATCTTGTTCATGACTTACATGCTAAAGGTTGCAGGGATAGCTATTTTATTATCGCTAAGGGCTATTTTAATAGCCTGTAAGCAATCGTACACACCGCGAAAGGTTGGT
>Ga0116227_10008188_pt1 | contig 19884 bp, 14 predicted proteins | sample S1TSphgellanicum_FD_89693 | JGI IMG/M metagenome (GOLD analysis project Ga0116227, IMG submission 89693) | Host-associated microbial communities from peat moss isolated from Minnesota, USA - S1T2_Fb - Sphagnum magellanicum MG | ecosystem: Host-associated > Plants > Peat moss > Unclassified... | reverse complement strand
CCCAACTCGACCCTCTACCCCTTTTTAGAGTTGGAAGCCGGGAACGTGCCTCCAAGTCTCAACTTTCCGCAACTTGACTTTGTGAAACCCTCAAGTGGGTTTCACCCCGTGACTTGGGAGCGCGTCACAAGGCAAGAGGAAGTCCGGGAGTTAAGGAAAGAGGAAGCCCGGGAATCACATCACATACTCCCGGGAGTGTTAGAAAGTGTGAGGGAGTGAACCCTCACACTCCCAAAGCAACTCCCACTTTGGGGAGATGGAGTCCCGGTAGACTCCCGAACTTTCAGAGAGCAATTGCAGGGGGTCAAACCTCAATTTCTTGTGGAGTTCCTTATATCATTGGAAAGCTTTTGAAGCGTAGATGTCTAAAATGGGTTCGCATTACTCATTTGGACATCTAAAACACAAGTTATGGCCAAAAGAAGGGCCGGGAGTCGAACTGCCAGTTTGACTCCCGACCACAAAAAGTCGGGAATTGACCCGATTTACTTAACTACAGGGTGTGTGCCACATATCGTTGGAAAGCTCTTGACAAAAGCTACAACTTTTCTTCAGACTGCATTGTAATCCGAGGTCTGCTCGCAAAGTTATGGGGCTCCAAAGTCTCGGGAGTCCCATTTGGCGCGATTTTGGGACTCCCACTCGGGATTTCCGGGAAAAATAGCCATTGGGATGTAGCCTCCGTGGAGAGCTGCAAAGTATACTATAAGGGGGAAGGTGGTGGCTTCCCCCAAGTCCGGGCCGTGGTGAATCTTGTGTGTCTGTGTTGCCCGTGGCTCGTCCTAGCTCCAAGGGATCTCCAACTATGCACTAACCACTTTGTGTGGGTTGTGTGCAGGCCCGTGTGAGTGAGTGAAGCTTGTTAACTCTTCTTAGTCCCATCCCGGAGCTCCAACACGCCCCTCTACCCTTCAAAGTGTTGTGAACTAAGGAGCGTGCTCCGATTCCTCCTTATTCCGTTGTTTTCTACTTGGGCTCACATTTGAGTCCCTTGAGGAGTTGGGAGTGCGTCACTGGTCCTCCTTCTTTTGGACTTCGAAAAAGCATTCGATAGAATCGAATGGGACTTTCTCTTCAAGGCCCTGGACAAATTGGGCTTTAGCCCCACCTGGGTCCGCTGGGTTGCATCCCTATATCGAGATGCCACCTCCGCCATCAAAGTGAATGGGGTAGCCGGCCCCGATTTCCAACTCGCCAGGTCTGTAAGGCAAGGGTGCCCTTTAGCACCCTACTTATTCATTCTAACTATTGATGTTCTAGGGTACATGCTGGCCGACCCCAATCATGGGGTCGAAGGCCTTTCCCTTCCTAGAGGTGGTCTGATCAGGGACCAGACTTTGCTGATGACACAGCCCTCTACCTGAAGGGCACCCCAGTCAACATGGACCGGGCGTAAGAGGTCCTCAAGACCTTTTGCCGCGCGTCCGAAGCCAAAGTCAATTGGCACAAATCGGTTGCCATCTGGGCCAGCCAAAGAGAAAAGTGATGCATTTCCAAGTCCCGGGTTGAACCCACTTGAGGGTTCAACTAGGTGTAATTGCGGAAAGTTGAGACTTGAGGGGCGTTCTCGACTTCTAGCACTAAAGAGGGGTAGAGGGGCGTGCTAGAAGTCCCGGGATTAGACTAGGAAGATGGACTAGAAGATCAAGCACGAATCTGTATCCAAAATCAATCACAAGAGGGCTAGTTCACATTTGGGAACACCCTTGGGTGTTGGGACAAGCCACGGGCACTTTTACACACAAGACTCACCACGGCCTGGACTCGAGGGAAGCCACCACCTTCCCCAATATAGTATACTCTATAGCTCTCCGTGAGGCTACATCCAAATGGCTTTTTTTCGCGGGACTCCCAAGTTGGAGTCCCGAAACTGTCCCGAGTTGGAATCTCGGGACTTTGGACGGTCATAGCTCGTCGCCGCGAACTCGGATTGGGACGAGCTTTAAACCAAAGCTGTAGTTCTTGTCGAGAGCTTTCTAACTCCGTGTCACACTCCTTAAACCGACGTCGGAAAGAGGTCGATTCCTGACTTTTAATGGTCGGGAGTCAAACTGGCAGTTTGACTCCCGACCCTTCTTTTGCCCATAACTTGGGCTGCACATGTCCAAATGGGCAATGCAAGCCCATTTTGGACATCTACACTTCAAGAGCTTTCCATTGATATAAAGAACTCACCAAGGCAAGGAGATTCGACCCCTCAAATCGTCTTCTGAATTTTTGGGAGTCCCGGAGGACTCCATTTTCCCACTTTTGGGAGCGTGAGTTGCCTTCTCACTCTTAGCCCGAAAGTGGGGTTGCGACAAAAAGTCCTGGGAGTGGGGGAAAGACGAAGGGCTAAAGTGGATCCCGAAAAGGAAAGGTACAAGGTACCTCGAGATTCAGGTCGGTTTCCACTTACCATCCGAGGCAAATTTTGACACGATGATGTTCGCCCTCAAAGGTAAGCTCATCAATTGGAACAGTAACAAGCTCTCGCTTGCGAGAAGAATCTTAGTGGCGAAATAGGTTCTACTCGTGTCTATCTGGTACCTGGCCGCATGTTAGAATCCGGATCCCAAAATGTGCAGCCAGGTCAGAGGGCTCATTAGGAACTTTATATAGGGGGGCAAGGAGGCGCCTATGCACGCTAAGGTTAGGTGGGACACCCTGGCGCTCCCAACCTCCCAAGGAGGCATGGGGGTCACCAACCCGAAAGCCTAATCTGACGCACTCCCAACTCCTTAAGGGCTCAAATGTGAGCCCAAGTAGAAAATAGTGGAAAAGGAGGAATCGGAGCACGCTCCCTAGCTCACAACCCTTTGAGGGGTAGAGGGGCGTGTTGGAGCTTCGGGATGGGACTAGGAAGAGTTGACAAGCTTTAGTCACTCACACGGGCCTACACACAACCCACACAAAGTGGTTAGTGCAAAGTTGGAGCACCCTTGGTGTTAGGACGAGCCACGGGCGACACGGACACACAAGACTCACCACGGCCCGGACTTGGGGGAAGCCACCACCTTCCCCCTTATAGTATACTCTACAGCTCTCCACGGAGGCTACATCCAAATGGTTATTTTTCCCGGGACTCCCGAGTGGGAGTCCCGAAATCGCGCCAAATGGGACTCCCGGGACTTTGGAGCCCCATAACTTTGCGAGCAGACCTCGGATCACGATGCGGTCTAAAGCAAAGTTGTAGGTCTCGTCAAGACCTTTTCAACAGTATGTCGCACGTTCTCTGCAGCCAAGTATTTCGGGTCGATTCCCGACTTTTAGTGGTCGGGAGTCAAAACTGGCAAACTCCCGAGAATTCGACTCCCGACCCTTCTTTTGGCCATAACTTATGTTTCAGATGTCCAAATGAGCAATGCGAACCCATTTTAGATATTTACGCTTCAAGAGCTTTTCAATGATATAAAGAATGCCACAAGACATTGAGGTTTGACCCCTGCAATCCCTCTCTGAAGTTTTGGGAGTCCACCGGGACTCCATCTCCCAAAGTGGGAGTTGCCTTGGGAGTGTGAGTGTTCACTCCCTCACACTCCCTCACACTTTCTTACACTCCCGGGCTTGCTCTTGCCTTAACTCTCGGGCTTCCTTTTGCCTTAGCTCCCGGGCTTCCTCTTGGCCCGCAACCTTACAACCCCTTTGTCTTTGGTCCCGGGCCCAAAGCTAGGGTTACGACAACATATAAAACCATGGCATCCACAAGAATTCTCTTTAGATTATTTGAAGTGGCCCCATGAACCACTCACTGCAAGGATAACAACAAAGCAGGTACACAACCAATTTTCAACCACATATCCAACGTAACAGTCAACAATTTATCCTTCTCCTTTATTGTAGAACAAAATTTACACTTAACTTGATGCACTTTCCCATCTTCACTCGTAACTAACTCAGGCCATGGAAGTTTAGCATTCCATGTGTTATGGAAAACTTTATTCTGTTCATATTCCTTTAGTTTTTCACTTGTTTTCTTCAGCATAAATCCACAAGTATGCTTCAAAAGGAGGATCAAAAGGAGAGAACAGGTTTGGGTATTATTGGTTAGATGCTACTACATAAGAAATGTTCAAGGTAGACTTGTTAAAGGGGTACGTTAATTACACTGTTTTGGATGAATAAAACATTAAAAATAGAGATTGACCATTGGACATTGGAGGTTTTAAATTTTGAATTCTTGTTTGGTTTTTAATCATGTTGATGGTGACTTGCGACTACCCAAAGATGGAACTTTTGGGGGAAAGGAGATCATTTTTAGACACATTATTTTGAAGTGAGGATAGATGTAGTTACTTTGTAATAGAAGTTACAAATTATGTTTTGGAGATACCACATGTAATTTTTTTGTTTTGATTTTGTTTCAATGGAACATGGGATTTTTTGTTGTGTTTTGATTAAAGTTTTTAGTAAACAAGAGAAGTACAAACTTTTGCAATGATTTTCATATTCATATTGTTGTGTGAATTTTTTGTAGTATAAAAAATATAAGGAAATGAAGTGTAATTCTATTTCTAAATTTTCTACATTTTATTTTGAAGTATATATTTTAATTATATGAAATAACCATGAATTTTGTGTTTTAATGAACTACAAAGGCATGTGTGTGTAGAATCAATGTAAGAGTTGTGAAAATGTGCATATTGTAGTGTAAATTTCTTGTTATAATAAATGTGGAATAGGTTTGTAGGGATTCAAGCCACATCTACCAAGACTGTTCTTGAGAAAAAAATGACGAAACTTGAAGTTCTAGGGTGGATTTAAAGGTGCCATCTTTGACAAGGTAGACAGTTTGAACAAGAAATGGACATCAACTTTTAAAATGATTGGTGATGGGATTATTGGTCGACCAACTCAAAACCTAAATCACAAGCAAATGAGCAATAATGGTTGCTTGGATTGAATAGCTATGGCTACTTGCATTGAACAACTAAAGTTACTTGCACTCAATAGCTATGGCTCCTTGCACTATGCGTTAAATATTGCTTGCAAATTGAACATTGAACAACAATGGTTGCTAAGGTACTAAGCTCGAACCCTAATCCTAGAAAATTCACAATGATGGCTTAGGCTCAACTTGAGGTAAAATGACTCAAGAACACAAGAATGTGACCCTAATCCCAAACAAACATAGAGTTTAGACTCATGATATCACATCAGCTCAGGTTCAAGCTAATTGTGAATCACGATCCTAATCCCACATCAGTAACAGTCTCACAATGACGGACTCACAAGGCAAAATTCAAGCGTAGGCAAGAGGAACAAAAACTGAAGAAAGTGTGCAGCGTGCATTGTATTCATAACAATGGACTCACGAGGCAAAACTCAAGCGCAAGTAAGAGGAATAGAAACTTAAGAAACTTGCGTGCATAATGCACAATATTCACAACGATGGACTTGCTATCTTGTAGCTCAACATTCATGACTCATGAGCCATGAGTCATAACTCAACCTGCGGCCACCATTGCCTTCAATTATCCAAACTCCAGATTCCAATCATAATGCTCAAAACTTCAAAGCTTCACCCTGATCCCCTCTTAACTTTGCTAATGTCTTTAACTACAGAAAGATCTGCTTCTAAGTTCTGGCGATCCTACCTAACGTTGTGTAGGTAGCGATGGCAAGAGCTCCCATTTGGCGAGCGACAACAACCAGCGACTAGGACTGAAGTGATGAAGGTGATTCTGACGAAAGAAGGATTAGAGAGTTAGGGCATTGGCGAGATGGAACGCCAAATTGTTGCAATCTGGCGTCCATTAACCCTAACTAGTCGCCATATGTGGTGATGGGTTTAGGGTTTAAGGATAGAGCATCGGTGAACCATGAGGGTTTTGGTCTAGCCTTTCGGCAAATTTGCCTTAAAAAATCGGTTTTTTAGGCTTAGAGGTACGAGCTGCGCTTTTGGGTGGAAATATGGCGATATTTCACCACTAAAATAAACGCTGATCACCAGGTAGTTGCAGAACAAGCCCTCCCAAATGCAGTTGTGGATTAGTGCCTTCACTCTCAGGTTCATCCAGCAAGACAAATGTATCTCTGCCTGAATCAGGCTCAAGCGTGAGAAGTTCACCCGTGGAATCATACTGGGCATGAATAGCCTTGAATTCCAAAGAGTTTTTAAATTTGGAACTGCAAACTCAAATGATTTTCTCAGTTGCAAACACTCTTGCAAACACCATGGGTAGTCCTCCAAAAAGGTCTACAGCATGAGCAGTGGCACCTCCGGCCCCGGAGGTTAAATCAGCTGATGCAAGAATCACATTTTTTACATACAGAATTTGATAAATCACCCATAGTTGATTGCCCAGAACAAAGTACATGCAACTCCCCTCAAATGAGGGACTGTGGTTGAACCCAAGAAACAACAAATGTACTCATAAAAAGTATTTGAGGTTCAAATACAGTTCATTTTTAGTTGGAGGCATTTGGGCATTTAGGGTTTGTTGTCTTTCTTTTGTGTTTGAGGTTTTTAGGTGCGGGGGCGGGGGGTGTAAGGGGAGAAGCTGTTGTAGAGATGGCAGATGACAAGAAGAGGGTGAGGGAAGGGGATGCAGATGGAGGCGAAGGCATGAATGTAGTTGTTTTGACAGGGGACGACAATGAAGAAGTGGCAGTGGCGGGTGTCACTCTTGTATCCGTCAGCGATGAAAAAACTCATGCAGGTGATAGGGACAAGATCGAGACCAAGAAAGCCAGGTTACAGGAAGCCATCTTGGTTGTACAATGCTCTGAGGAAGCTGTAACAGCGTTAGAAACAGAAGTTGTAGAAGACAAGACTTTGACGAGAAGAGAGGTTCTGATTGACGACCACCATTCTTGTTTCGTGGAGGGTCCTGCAGCAGAAGATGGAGAGGAAGCCGTGCAGATCGTTCCGCCTTCACAGGAACTCTCAGAAAATGGTAGGCAATCGTAACGCTTCACATAAGGTCTTTGCATTGAGGATTCTGAACTCCATTTCAGAATTTTTTCTGCGACGGCAGATTTCTGCAGAAATTCTTTATCAATTGAAGTTGCTGATGTGGAGTTCCTGTGTTCCATGCATATGCAAGCAGAAGATGGACACTTTCTTTTTGAATTCTTTGTCAGTTTATTGTTTGAAAATCCTAAAGAATCAGCTCAACAGAATCATTGTGGGTTGAGCTGTCTTTTGGAATGCTGAGACTTTTTTCTTTTGGGGGTGAAATTGCTACAAAATTTGGTTCAGATATGGATGGTCAAGAGGATTGTGAAGGAAAGGCTGTTATAAAGAATGACAAGAAGGGGATGAATGTGCCTGGAGGGAGGCCGGGGAAGAAGCGGAAAATTGCAATGTTGCTTGCATATTGTGGAGCAGGCTACCAAGGCATGCAGAGGAACCCTGGAGCAATCACTATAGAGGGTGAATTAGAGCAGGCACTTTTTCGTGCACAAGCCATTGCCCCATGCAATTTTGGTGATTTGAGAAAAGTGGATTGGATGCGAGCTGCAAGAACAGACAAGGGAGTGAGTGCAGTTGGCCAAGTAATCTCTGCTCGTTTGGTAATTGATCCCCCTGGATTTGTGGACCGAGTGAACCAGCATCTTCCAAAACAGATTCGGGCACTTGGCTACAAGCGAGTGACATCCAATTTCAATGCCAAGCAGATGTGTGATCGCCGGCGATATGAGTATCTGGTTCCAGTGTATGCATTTGATCCAAATGCTCATCACAACCGTGAGACTGTTCTGGCCTGGACAGAGAAGAAAGAAGCTGACAGGCGAGAACGATTGGAGAAGAGGAAGGCAACAGAGAAGAAAACAGTGGAGATTTGTCATCCTGCTGAGTTCAAGCAGAATACTATTGAGAGCACACAGAAAGACAACCTTCTTGTTGGATCCCAAGTGGTCGCTAGTGTGTCTAATACCAGTGTTCAATTTTCCATGACAGAAGACCTTGTGGATGGTAAGCCCACCATAGCAGATTAATGACTTTAGCATCTTGGGTTTAGGGTTCAGTCCTTGTGTGAACTTTTAGCTGCTGTTTTTCTACCAACTTCTTTTGAACAGATGGAGCTTTACACAAGTTTGCAAAGTGGTGATGACTGTGCAGAGTTCACTTACAATGTTTCTCACCACTGCAGGAAAGTTATCTGAGTCTCTGACCAAAGAAATTGAATTAAAAGCAGGGGTTCAAGAGGGGAAAGAGAGTACAGCCCAACCTGCAGAAGCAAAAGCTGAACTTGAATCAAACAAAGATGCTGAAGCAGAGGTGCCCCCCTTGCAGAGTAACAGAGTGACTGACGTGGAAGATGACAGGAATGTTCTTGTTAGTGCTGTCCCTGTCTTAGACAAGACAGAAGCAAGTGCAGAGTCCAAATTTGTGTTTGGTGAGAAAGAAATGGAACACTTGAATACAATTCTGGGTAAGTATGTGGGCACTCACAACTTCCACAATTTTACAGCCCGGATAAAGGCAGAAGATCCGAGTGCAAAGAGATATATTCTGTCATTTGAGGCATGTGAGGTGATTGAAGTGGAGGGCATGCAGTTTGTGCGATGCACTGTCTTAGGACAGAGCTTTATGCTACATCAGATCCGCAAAATGATTGGGATGGCAATTGCTATAATGCGCGGGTGTGCTCCTGAATCCATCATTGACACTGCTCTACGAAGGTTAGTGTAAACATTGTTTCTCATCCTTAAATCCAATAGTTAAGAATAATGTAGCCATTTCATTTTTGCATAAGTGGCAAATCTACAAATGGATCTAGTGGGACAATTAACATTGTGCTGCTAAATACAGATGGAGAGTCAGCAAGCAACATGAACTATCAGTGTGATTCGGCATCAGCATATGCATCACAACTAATCAATTATATGTTGTGCTTGTGCAACAGAGATACTGATGTAAATGTCCCAATGGCACCTGAGCTTGGCCTTTTTCTCGATGAATGCTTTTATACTGGTTACAACAAAAAGTTCAAGAATACTCATGATGAAGTTTCTCAAAAGGGCTTTGAAAAGGAAATTGCTGATTTCAAGAGGGAGGTTATATACTCTCATATTCAGTTGACTGAGGTAAAGGATGGTACCATGGTCATGTGGCTCCATTCGCTGAATGATAGAAACTACCCAGATTTTGTCACAGCCAGGGAAGCAGCACCAGCTAAAATAGATTAGGGATGCTTGCATGTACTATCTTCTGGGAAATTTTGTTATTGCAATGCCTCTGATTTATGACCCCCAAAAGAGAGTGTAAAGGGGTATATTTTGTTGCTGATATGTTTCTTTTTTCAGTTCATTAATTTAACAGTCTTTTCTTCATACTGTAAGCAAGGAATCTTCTCTATCACCAAGATACAAACAATGGAAGTTCATGAAGTCCTTCAATCTGAAGTTATGATAGCAAAGCAATCTTCCATGCACCAGAATTGAGAGCGAGAGAGAACCACATGAACTAGTCAGATCTGCCTGTTGCAGTTGAATTAGTATTTGTGTCTGACTATCAATGCATCTGCTCTACATGAATCTCACTATGCCTTCGGCTTAAATGCTTGATTGTGTGAAGGCAGGAAACAAAAAATGAACTGAAGCCTGCTGTCCCAAGCTTCTTGGAACTTGAACAAAGATAATATTGACAGGTTTTTTATTAGCTAGATCTCAGAGTGCCACCAGCCAACATCATGACTGAATCTTCCCTGTATCTTGCTTCCAAAAGTGTGATGGAAGTTTGCCACACAAATTTGCTTGCACAATCTTTTGTGCATATTATTGTTGGCTTATCTTCCACTCACCATCCACAACCGATGAAGTTGGTGAGGAGTAATCACAAACAAATGGTATTCCCTGCAAAAACACAACCACCATGAAAAATTTACGTAGGACATATGGGCAGGTGATCAACTGGACCACTGGTAAAACCAGCATCCAATTTACTACATTGAACTCTGAAGTACTCAGGAAGAAAAAACACAGCAAAAAAATGAGCAACAATGACAGACCTTGACACTGACCACACCCCACCCAGCTTCCCACTCCTCTGTACACACACAAAACCTTGCAAGTCGACTCTCAAGGAAATACTGAAAAGACCCTGTGACAAGCATGGACAAGGGATTGCAACCAATTAGGCTACCCTATCTATCAGAAAAGCCTCCCTCCCCTCTCGGGGTTTCTTCTATCTATCAGAAAGCACAGCAATTGCTGAGACATTAACACAAGCAGGACAAAGCAATGGAGAAAGGAGAACAACCAGTTACAACACTTACTGTTTTTTTGATTAATCCGAGCAGGAAACACAGCAACTGGAAAAGCCCATTCTATACAGCTCCCCTATGGCCAGAGTGAACCAGCCCCCATGACTGCACCAGTTGGCTGTTCTGTCCATAGGATGGGTGTCCTTTTCTCATCCTGCCCCTGACTCTCAGGTAACCAACATAGTACCACAGTCAACGTTTTTTAGTTGCTGATCTTTGATTTTTTTTTCTTGGCCCTTTTTCTCAGCCCTGACCTCCATCCTACCCTGCCACCTAGTTACCTTACAAACCTAGCTATCCTATTCACTTACATCTTGTCCCTACCTACCAACTACAACCAACCCCCTTACCTGCTTACTCTTTATCCTTTCAAGGCTAAATCTCTACCTTTTGACAAAATATCTATCCCTTCTTGGCTAAACCTTTATCTCTTGGCAAAACTTTTTTTCTCCTTGGTTAAACCTTTATTTATCGACAAAACCTTCTTACTATGGCTAAACTTTTACTTATTGGTCAAAATTTTCTATTGTTTGGCTAAACCTTCACTTATTGGCAATTTTTATATATTCCTTGGCTAAACCTATATTTATCGGCAAAACCTTTATACTCCTTGGTTAAAGCTTTACTTATCAACAAAACCTTTCTACTCCTTGGCTAAACCTCTATTTATCGGCAAAAGCTTTATACTCTTTAAGTAAACCTTTACTTATCAACAAAACTTTTCTAGTCCTTTGCTAAGCCCTCTATTTCTTGACAATTTTTTTTTAATCTTTGGTGAAACCTTCACCTCTTGACAAAACCTTTCTAATCCCTTGTTAAACCTTTACCTCATGGCAAAACCTTTTTATTCTTTAGTTAAACCTTTAATTTTCAACAAAATTTTTATATATTATTGATTAAACCTTTTTTTTTAATTTAAACTTCCACCACTTGGTTAAACCTTTACCTTTCAACAAAATATTTATTTATTTTTGGATAAACCTTCTAAGGATTAGCAAAACCTAACGCGATCCCAAGTTCCTAGTTAGACCCAAGATGGGTCTAAGTTATTCAAACAACGGAATTGTGAGGAACTTGGGGCACACTCCCAGCTCTCAGCACTAGAAGGGGTAGAGGAGCATGCTGAAGCTTTGGAATGGGACTAGGAAAAGTGACAAGCTTTAGTTACCTACTCCAACCTGCATCAAACCAACCAACAAGTTGGTTATATCACTTTCTAGAACACCTTTAGTGCTAAGACAAGCCACGGGCAACTTTGGATTCACAAGACTCATCACGGCCCGGATTCGGAAAAAGCCACCACCTTCCCCCATACAATATTCTCTGCGTCTTTCTGCGGCACCTACATCTGAATGGATTTTTGTCTTGGGACTCCTAAGGAGGAGTTTCGAAACTATCCCACCTTGGACTCCCAAGATTTTGCGAGGTCATAACTCTTTGTTCAGACCTCCGATTGTGATGAGGTCTAAAGCAAACTTGTAGCTCTCCTCGAGAGCTTTTCAACGGTGTATCGCACTCCACTTGCACGCATCGGGGTTAGGTCGATTCCTAACTTTTAATGGTCGAGAGTCAAATTGTCAGTTTAATTTTCGACCCTTCTTTTTGCCATAACTTATGCTGCAAATGTTTAAATGGCCCATGCGAACCCATTTTCGAGATCTACATTGACACGCTCCCAAGTCCCTAGTTAGCCCAAGTTGGGGGCTAAGTTTCTCAAGTTGCGAAAATGTGGGGGACTCGGGGCACGCTCCCAGCTTCCAACACTAAAAGGGGTAAGAAGGGCATGCTGAAAGCTCCGGGATTAGACTAGGAAGAGGGACAAGCTATTTAGTTATTCGGTCCTGCATCCAAAACCAACCAACAAGTTGGTTAAAACTCATTCTACACCCTTTTGGTGTTGGGACAAGCCACAGGCAACCTTGGACTCACTTGATTCATCACGGCCCGGACTCGAGGGAAGCCACCACCTTCCCCCATATAGTATTTTCTGCGTCTCACCGTCGCACTTGCATCCGAATGGCACTTTTTCCCGGGACTCCCAAAGTGGAGTCCCGAAATTGTCCCGGTTTGGACTCCCGAGACTTTGGGCGTTCATAACTTCTCGCCCCGACTTTGGATTGGGACAAGGTCTGAAGCAAAGTTGTAGCTCTCCTCGAGAGCTTTCCAATGATGTGTCGCACTTCACCTGCACGTGCTCGGATCGGGTCAATTCCCGACTTTTAGTGGTCAGGAATCAAACTGGCAGTTTGACTCCCGGCCTTTCCTTCGACCATAACTTATGCTACAGATGTCCAAATGGCTCATGCGAGACCATTTTGGACATCTACACTTCAAGAACTTTCCAACGGTATAAAGAACACCTCAATGCAAAGTGTTTTGACCCTTGAAATTGAACTTTGAAGTTTTGGGAGTCTCGGAGGACTTCCAAGTCCCATTTTCGGGAGTGTGAGTGGCGACCTCACACTTCCCTCAAAGTGAGGTTGCGACATACATTTTGATAGCTTTCCAATGATATAAATAACACCCCAATGCGAGGTGTTTCGACCTTTGCAATCGAATTTTAAAGTTTCGGGAGTCCCGGAGGACTCCCAAGTCCCAATTTCGAAAGTGTGAGTTTCATACTCACATTCTCTCAAAGTAGGGTTGCAACAAAACCTATATTTCTTTTTAGCTAAACCTTTGTTTCTCAACAAAACCTCTTTGTTTTTTGGTTAAACTCTACCTCTTAGCAAAACCTCTACCTTGTGGAAAAACCTTTTAATTTATTAACAAAGTTTCCATGTCTTTTTGTTTAAACCTTTTCCTCTTAGCAAAAAAAAATCTATTCTTAGTTAAGCCTTTACTTTTCAACAAAATGTTTTTGTTTTTTTGGCTAAACCTTTGCCATTTAGTAAAACCTTTATATTTTCTTGGTTTTTTTTTTAATTACTTAACTAAATTTGTACATATTAGTAAAAAAATTATACTTATTCATTAATTATCTTTATTTTTAAATTAAATTTCTATGTATTGACAAAACTTTTATATTTTTTGGTTAAACCTCTACCTCTTAGCAAAACGTCTATTTCATCATGGTTAAACCTTTGCCTCTTATCAAAACCTTTATTTTTTCTTGGTTAAACTCTTTCTTGTTAACAAAAACATATATTTCTTGATAATGCCACTTTAATTCTTAGCAAAAAATTTACTTGTTGGTAAAACCCACCTACCCACACATCATCGTACCTACCTATGCACTTGCAAATTGTGGATTTCCATTGCAGAAATTATAATGTAAAATGTGGGTATTGCAAAGGAATTGTAATATTTAAAATTAGCTTGATTCAAACTTGTGATGACAATAAACCACTAACCCCAAATGTGGGTATTGCAATTGTAGAATTTTTTTGATGGTAGTCTTTTATTTCCATTTTGGACCATGTAATGCAAGATGTACTTAATTTAATTAAGCAATAGGCTTGATAAGTTTATAGTTAAAAAGACATCAAACATTTATGAATATTTGCATAATTTTTAATACTAATCAAAATCAATCCTATGTTGGATTTTGGTAAGATTCTTTCACATATAAATATTTGTAACAAGACTCATTTTATTTCTTTTGAAGGTGAATGAAGAAGGTTTCAAGTTAGGCCCTCAAGTTGAAGTGACCACACTAAAGGTAAAAGAATAAACTTTTATTTCATTTGCATAATTTTTTCTTTTCATTGTGTTTCAACTTTAATTCATTACAACGCCTAGAAGATTATTTGATTGGATTTTTATATGTTTATATAGCTATTAATTTTCATGACATTTACCATTAAAACTGTTTAGGTTTATATTTTGGGGCAATTAGTTTTAAACTATAAGGTTAATGTTTCCATTCATTAACATTTTTAGTTGATTAACTTTAAAATTCAAAACATAATTGTTATAAAACTTTTTAATATTCCATTTTATTTGTTTGTATAATTATTAGGTTGAGAATATCTACCATTGGGATTATTTAAGATTTTAAGTTTAAGGGTTTAATGAAATGTGTGTTGATTTATTTAAGTTATGTTTTCAAATCAAGTTACAACTCCTTTGAACGCGACATCATCCTTTAACATCAATAGTATGACATTTTAAATCATTTTTTAATTAAAAAAATGGTTTTGTTCTTAATTTAGGGAAATTAATCTCCTTGGATGGTTTTAACATTATCATCAAATTCCACTAAGAATGTTCCATGTTTGATATATGGATTTAACATTTTGGCCTCCCATAGATAGTGTGAATTTAAGGTCATAAATGTCAATATTACATTTTGTCACCTAGATATAATGTGCATGTTTAAATTGTCATGCAAGTGTTGCATTTCCTTTTCTCACATATGGTGTGAATTTAGGGTCATAATGTCAATATTACATTTTGTCATTCACGTACAATGTGCATTTTTAAATTGTCATGTAAATTTTGCATTTTCCTTTCCAATATATAATGTGGATTAAGTTCATAATGTGGGTATTACATTTTGCCCCCACATATAGTGTGCATTTAAAAATTGTCATGTAAGTATTGCATTTTTTTCTTCCATATATAGTATGGATTAGGATCATAATGTGGGTATTGCATTTTACCCCCACATATAGTGTGCATTTTTAAATTGTCATGCAAATATTACATTTCCTTTCCCATAGATAATGTTGTTTATTAACCATCATGTGGGTATTACATTTAGATTATTCATAGATTTGTCTCAGAATTTCTAAACAATGAATGAAGCCATGAAGACTCCCCAATGAAATGGAACATTTATGAACGGGTACCCCCTTCATTACTACATTTCAAAGTTAACCATATTGTTGAATGATCATAGGAAATCCACCTTTCAATTTATGACCATGCAAATATTCAATGCATTGATTAGGTCCCAAACTTTTTCACATGCCAAGATGAATTTTCATGATTTTGATTTCATAAACATCACCTTTGGTAATAATAGTGTAAGGTGAAGCCTCATGTTTCACTTAGGAATTTTTTTGGTAGCCAAAATGGCTATCATCCATACAAAGATGTAAAAAAAATTCAATTATCTTTAGGAATATTTTGCCAAATTTGACTATAAACCAATAATAATTATAAAATTTTAATCATCCTTTTATATTTTTGGCTACACAATGAAGATTAAATATATGGACCTAGTGATTTTTATTTTTTCTTTTATCATTTTTGGTGATTGAAAACCTTCCAAATCCCTTACATTCCTAATTTTTTATTTTTTATTTCACTTTTTGGTGGAATTGTACTAGGAAAAAAAAATGTTGGTGAACCCCAAGGGTGGGGGGATTACTAATTTTTTCCAAATGCTTTACCATAGTAAGGCACCCATTAAATATGTATAAAACACATACAATCAACATTTTATATGAAATAAGACTTGATGTAAATTAAGGTTATTTCAGCTTCATTTTCATATTTTAAGAAAAATCCACAAGCATTTTGAATCAATTCCAATGTTAAATTTCTCTTCTCAAAATTCAACCTATCAAATAATAATATATCACTACAATCAATTATTCATGGCAAGTACCTGCATTTGGTGACAACATGATGCACAAGAAACAATTTTTCAATCATTGCCAAATCCTTCCCAGGACATGTGTGTGGAACCATCCCAAAAGGTATAAATGTACCCAACTTTGGAGGAGTCTGTCATAATTCAAGCAATTATATTAAAACACAATATTAAGACACAAATAACCAGTTAGTATTTATTAAAATATCATGTTAATTTATACTTGACCTATTTCTAACAAGAATGATTGTGAACTTAGTTAACAAAAATTGTAATGATAATCATCCAACAACCACCATAAATAAATTATGTTTTTTTTATAAAATTCATCAATTTAAAATCTCGAAAACAAAGGCCACAAAATGCCTTCACAACCCAAGCATTTACATTCAAGTTAGTATAATCAGACTAATTAACAATTGGTTATAGGAATAAATAATATGTGAATAATAGTTTTTAATATATGAACTTACCTGAAATCTAGATGGGTCAAATGCCATAGGATTTGGGAAAAACTCTGGGTTCATATGTACTGCATATGGTGCTACCCATACGAACCATTTCTTTGGAATGTTGTAATCTACATTCATACCACATAACATTTTGCAACTTTGTGAGATTTAATTTGAACATAACCAATTATTAGTGCTAACAATGATATGTCAAGATTTGAAATCGGAAGATCCCTCAATTACTTTTGACATTATGAATCTCCACCATTTGAAAGTGGTCATGTTTGGATCACTCTTTTTTTTTTTGCGAATGTCTACAACATGAAATTAGAATTACATTACAAATGTCCCAAGCATTGATTTTGACTTAATTACATTGCAATTGAAACGTATTAATTTATTTTGCTATCAACCCATCAACCCATTTGGAACATCAAATACCAATTTATTTTGAGATAATTACTACAAAAAAACTAAACTCAAGGCAACTAAGGAACTCAGTGAGTGACAGGCTTTATGAATTCCAGTTTAAATACAAATAGTCAATGTTTGTGGATGATTATCTAACATAAAAAAAATGACACAACTTTAACCTACAACAATTTTGGAACTTACCTTTGTACTTTGTGTCTTTTGGTGCCTTCCTTGGTATGAATGGAACAGATGAATGATGTCTTAAAACTTCATCAATCATCTGTGTCAAAATCATAGTTTAACCCTAACTTACACCTAGAATTATGATAAATTTAAATATCATTCAATACTTTTTAATTTTAAAACATTGGCCCCAACTTCCAATGTTGTGTCTTTCTTCATTTTTTCGTTGTGATTTTTGCACTATGACAACAACAACAAAATTCAACCCATACAAAGGATTTTTTTTAAAGGCCAAAATTCATTGTATTTTTAATATAGGTTCTAGGAAATAGCCAAAATTTAAAATTTTACTTTTATATATGGTCTCTAGCCAAAATGGGCTAAATTTTCTTGTGGATGATCACCAATTTTGCTACATTGCAAAATTGAAAAATAAATAAAATTATTTTTTAAAAAACCTTAGCCCTAACTTAAAAAATAATGAAAGGAATGCTAAGAAACCAAATGGTTAAATTTATGTGTCCATTGACATGTTACACTACAAACTTTTTCTAAAATAATATCAAAGTTTACATATTAGACAATTACCTGTGTTGTGAGTGGCATAAATGTTTTCCAATTGAACCAGTCCAAAGTATTTCCTTCCATAATTTTTTCTCAAAGTTCATCTTGTTCAATCTGTGCACATAATATAACACAATCTTAATGAGTTCACAACTATTACATAATACTTATTTATCACCAAATTTTCCAAACACCCTTTAATAATTTCAAAATTAAATGTTCAATATGTAAAGTTTGTGAAACTATATTTGCCAAATATAATTTTCTCAAAGTACGAATTTGAATTTTTCAGCTTGATTGATTCTCTCACTTATGGATAATCATGAAGGTATTTGACAACCACATTAAGAGATAATGACAAGCCACTAAAAGCACCAAATAATATAGCACTGATTCCTACAGATTTGTCATGGTTAGACATCTGTCCAACCCATGCATCTTCCACCACATAGCCTAAAAGGTCCTTATATTGTATTCCTTTCTCCCTCCTTTTTTCCATGCGTTATTTAAAAATGTGGTATTACCTATAATATATCAATGTTGAATGTTTGAAGGATATTCATAAAACAAAAAAAATCTAAACACCATATAACAAATCTGATTATTGAAAATTACATGCCACTTTAAATTACTAGGATAATTTTTCAATAATTATTGGAAACATGCAGTTTCATTATAAGTCCAATGTGCAAAAATTACACAAAAATACTTTTATGTGAACAAAAGTTGTGTACTAGAAAAAATGATTAAAATTTTTCCAAGATAATTTAAACATGACTAATTTTCATGGCACTATGTGGTTACTACATTTGAAACCTTGAAAAAAAAACCACAATAATGCATGCCAAAATTGAAATGTTTGGGTTTAAGAAATAGAAATTGGTGTGGGACCTTCAACGCCTTGTACCAAGTGAATGGGGGACAATTGATGTGAATACTTGAAATCATTCCATCTTGCATTTTCAATAATTCTTCTTTAATCTTGTTGGTGTCTCTAGTTCCAACCATCTCTGACCATCCCAACTCTAGTGCCACAGACACTACATACTACAAAAATATCCATAAGAGGGTGTTGTTTAGACCATTAACAAAATCATTGGCCCTTGTAAATTGGATCAATTCAAGTGTAATTCAAGTTGGTAATTATTTTTATAAAAAAAAACCTTATACTTGTTTAAATGGAAAGGAATATTGGTCACATGTCAAAATCTTTGACATCCTCCAAATAAAACGGGTATTGTGTTCATTGAACTTATTCATTAGGGAAATATGCCTTGCAGAAATTCACAACAAGAAAAAGCTCAAATTCATAAAACCAAATATCCAATTATTTACACATTGTTGCATATAGATATAAAAAATTTATTTCTACATGAAAATTTTGAAAAAATTCAAAAGGTATTTTGTTGATGAAACATTTAATTGAATCAATCAAAAAACACAAAATGACTATAATCCTAGACTAAATAATAAATACCTTAGTTAATTCACCCTCTGTATCCAATATTGTTCCCATACTTTGAAGAGAGTCAACAACTTACTTTACCAAAGAGTTCAGGAATGGGAGGTTCTTGTGGAGGTTTTCTCCTGAAAATGTTGTAAGTGTAGATTTCCTAGCCAAGGTGTCTACCTGAATTGCTTTGAGAGAATGGGGTTTGTGATCACTACTGATTAGTTTCATTATATGTTTAGGATAAGAAAGCAAAAATGACTTATGGGCAGTTATAAGAACAAACTTGATAAACTCAAGAGAGGTTGCAACAACAATAGGGTCAAGCCCCAATATTGATAATTTGAAGAGTTCCTGAAATCTACAAGTCCATCCATGAGTGCATTAAAGTTCTCCCCAATCAGTCATGAGTAAGAACAATATAATTGAAATGCAATATAATCTATTGAATTTTTAAGAATGCATATTTGAAAGATAGTAAAACATACAACTAGACTAAACTTATTTCCATAAGATCTATAAGGTGATTATTTTGGGAACTTGATTGTTATTAAAACTTTAAAGATACCTTGTTATATTCAATAACATGGCAATGAATATAATGTCATAAATTACAGAAAATTTGGAGCAATATAGGCAATTAGATTCATTACCATGGGTCTTCATAACATGGTACTACAAGTAATATAAAAATAATAACATATCCAAAAGTCATTGTTACAAATTCATAAGGTAATCGCATCCAATGGAGATGAATTTTGAACACCTGGAATTTTGGTTTGTAATAAATTGATGTGGTCCTTGCCACAAAAATTGTGCAAAGTCACCAACAATGGGCAAACATGAGCTAGTGGCAACATCTGTTTCTTAGTCAATGGGTTTGAGAAGCTAAAGAATGCAAAGCATGACATGGTTGCTATCAATGTGAGTGTTACCACCATCACCCATGTCCATGGAGAAAGGGATATGAGGTATTCCATAGTTTGAAAACTGCATGAATGTCCAATCACCACACAACATACCACCCCCCAACACAACACACCACCCACCACCAACCAACATTAGCTGATCTTCCATTATACAATT
>Ga0116227_10008187_pt1 | contig 19886 bp, 11 predicted proteins | sample S1TSphgellanicum_FD_89693 | JGI IMG/M metagenome (GOLD analysis project Ga0116227, IMG submission 89693) | Host-associated microbial communities from peat moss isolated from Minnesota, USA - S1T2_Fb - Sphagnum magellanicum MG | ecosystem: Host-associated > Plants > Peat moss > Unclassified... | reverse complement strand
TTGTTTGTTCGTTGTCCTCGTTGTTTTTTTTTGTTTTGGGGGTGTGTTTTGTTTGTGGTGGTGGGTGGGGGGGGGGGGGGGGGGGGGGGGGGGATTGTCCGCCACTATCTTCCCACTTCAGATGCCCCCCCCCCCTCCACGCCCCTTCCCCCCAGTGAAGTACATATCAATTGTAGTGCATATTGAATGCCCACTGAGCCCTTCTTTTTTTTCATTTCTCCCAACAATGGTTTTGCAATAGACATGGGCCAAAGTCAGAATTTGCATTATAGGTATGATTCTGTATTGAACAAAACTATAACTCTCTGTATTGAAGAAAAGTTATAATACTTTATTATTGGAGAAAGCTTCACTTTTTCTTAGCTAAGTGAAGAAGAAGTAGGCTAGTAGAAGAAGACACATTAGCAACTGCAGCATATAAACAACAAAAATCTTACTGATGGGGAGGGGGGACAGGAGGCTCTTATTACCTATCATCATGGAACTGCCCCATCTCTCTAGTGAACCTTTAGTTGCTTTAGTGCTCGATGCTTAAACCAGAAATAAAGTATAAATCTTTAATCATCCTTCTTTATTTTTGGCTACACGATGAAGACGAAGTATATGAATCTATTGATTTTTACTTTTCTTTTAATAAACTTCTGGCGACTGAAAACCTTCAAAATCACTTCCTTCATGAATTTTGAATTTTTCTCTTCGGTGAAATTTCGCCAGTAAAAAGAAAACATTGCTATACACAGGTTTTAGCATTCATTAGCTGTGTAATGCTAGGGATGAAAGTAGATATGGCTAGAAGAAGAGGGCACCTGCCACCCTCACATTATAAATATATATATTCAAAAACCCCTTGGTTGTTTTGTGTACAAAAGGAAAGAATAAAGGAGTTGGAGTTGGGCGGAAGGGGGGAGGAGAAAGAGACCCAGAGAAGGAGGAGAGAGAGAGAGAAAAGGGAAAAAAAATTCAGAGTTTGAAAGTTCAAAGAGGAGAGAGAAAGAGAGATCGAGAGAGCTCACATGATTTTCTTTTTTTAAGAGAAGAAGAGAAGGAAAGTGGTTTTGGGGGGGGGGGAGAAAAGGGAGACGAGCGTGTGAGGAAATGGGGGTGGTAAAGAAGTTGCTAAAAGGATGGGATTCAGGAATCATAAATGTACCAAAAGCAAAACCAAAGGTGAAGAGCAAGTGTGCACCAGTGAGAAGTGACCACGTGGTCCAAATCCTTTCCAGTTTACAGCCAATGAGAGCTGGCAACAACTCAGCAGCAGATCTGAGCCTCGACCACGTGTCAGTTGTCCACGTGCGGTAGATTCTGGTTGCTAAATTGGATCTGCAATCTTGCGCAGTTGCTGAAAGTGAGTGGTGTTTGTGTGTATGGGCCGGAGTGCCTGCCCCACTGCTTGTTGTCCCTGTAGTGTGGACGGCTAGATGGATGTCCAACCAGCACCCCCTGACGCGTGATAGCCGTTCAAATGCAGCAACGCTTTGTTTTGTAGTCCAAACTGTTCCCTCGAAGACGTGTGTGGTGTGGAGGCGGTTCCTTTCGTGTGCCTCTGTCCTCTGTTGGTGAGTTTTAAAACCTGTTACAATAATCGATGACTCTCATCCATGGACATACAATTGGGTGTGAGTCATTCAGACAGTAACCAATGACTCTCATCCATAAACACCCAATTGGGCCTGGTAATTCAAACAATAATAGATGACTCTCATCCATGGATGCAAATTGGGCCTGGGCAATTCAGACAATAACAGATGACTCTTATCCATGGACACGCAATTGGGTGTCAGAAATTCAGACATAACAGATGACTCTCATCCATGGACACGCAATTAGGTGTCGGTAATTCAGATAATAACAGATGACTCTCATCGATGGACACACAGCTGGGCCTGGATAATTCAGACAATAACAGATGACACGGAATTGGGCCTGGGTAAATCAGACAAGAGCAGATGGCTCTCATCCATGGACAGGAAATTGGGCCTCGGTAATTGAGACGATAAGTGAGAAGTTACACAGAGGGGTCGCGCATGGGAACGAAGCAGTTTTTGGAGTTGTGGCGGTGCTCAGTAAGTATGCGGAGGGAGCGAGGTAAGGGAGAGAGGGGGCGGAGGTAGGAAGAGAAAAATCGGGATTGCGTTGGGTTGTGTTTGGTTTGCTACTGCGCGTTTTGTTTGTGGAGCGAGAATGCCTCGCCTCGTTTTGTGGGTCGTGTCTGGCCGTCGCGTGCTTTATTTCTGTGTTGAACAAGAAGGAGAAGGGAATCCCACGGACGGACTGGTTTTGCAGTTCTGAAACGCATCTTTTGTGACTAACTTAGTGAGATCAAGTTAGCGCTTGCCGGCCGGGATTTTCTTTCGTTGTTGTTTGTTGTTGCTATCGTTGCTAAAGCCGCCTTGGGACCACGTTGTTGTTGTTGGCGTCGGCCGCGCTTGGGGTTAGGTTTCTTTCATCATAATTTTTGTTGTGCGCTGCTCTTAGCGATACCTACATAAATTTGTCCATACACTTGGGATCCAGGCTAACTCAGAACCTACGCGTGAGAGAGACACACACAAACACACACCCACAGACAGAGACACACAGAGACACACACAAGCATAGAAGTATATCTCTTTGAGGGCCGCGAGAATTATTATGATCCGAACACAGAAGAAAAATGGGGCCCCACACAATGAGCCTTTGTTGACGAACTTGAGTCTGATCAAGATCAGACGGGCCAGAAGGAACATACACACATAGGCACGCACAAGACCTTGGCTAGTCCCAAACCTCTTATCAGTTTTGAACACGCATTTGATGGTGCTTGGCGTAGTGACCAGTTGTTGAGTTGGAGTTTATTTCAGTACTCTGTCTCGGCCTGGGTGTTTTAGATTGTGGGCGTTTCCTTGTTGGGCCGCTCGCTGGCTGATGAAGATGTCAAAGAAGATCTTTGCTAGTATCAGAAAGTGCCAGGGTTCCTGAAGAAGTTTCTAGTGGCTTCTAGATACCGTGTACATCCTTGCTGCTGCTAGGCTTCCTCCCATCCCGCCCGGTTGTAGGGGCGGGGGGTCTGGGGAACTTAGGCCTGCAGAAGAAGGGTTTCCAAGGGGTAAGCGCCGTCCGTGCTCTTTTGATACAGGAGGAGGAGAACTTGTAACGTCTTTTCGCTGCTGCTTGTAGGTAGGAATAGATCAAGCTACCTGGTGAAGAATCGGCTGCTGTGAACACACGTTTGATTTTGCAAGTTCTTCCAAGGTTGATCTGTGCCGCCGGGGATGGCTTGATAGCAAGTTCTTGTTTGATTGCAGGAGTACTCTGTCTTCAGCGTTGAGACTGTGCGTTGTAGAGAATGCTTTCGAGGTAGATGTCAATCAAACTTGTTCATGATCTGGAACCGACGTTTTGGTGCTGCCTGCAGTTTGATGAAGCTCGTTTTATGAGAAGGATATTCTGCTGGCTTTGCTAGTCTTGGAGGGAGAGTTCGTTGTGAGAATCTTTTGTTTTTCTTTTTCGAACGGGCTGCATCGACGTGGTTCAATGCAAGAAGGCACACCACATACGGTACACGTTGCTACGGCATGCTATAGAGACCTGTTTGCGGGCGGTTACGTGATGAGGAATGACAATGAAATGAAACCAGGAGTGGCTGCATTGGAAGCTGTTGAGTTTCTGTTCTTTCTAGTTTGAGAAAGTGAGGAACGCCATGTGCCTTGCGCAAGTACGATTGTTGTTTTCTTAACACAAGGTGTCTGCTGGCTTCCACAGCCTTCAAGCTTGACGTCCGGACAGAGATCTTGCAATCCACGACAACAACAACAACAAACACAAAAAAAAAAAAGAGGGAGAGAGAAGATCAGCAGCATCACAGATCATGGATGTGGTGGACGGGAAGATTGTGAGTGCTGCAGAAAACAAGAGAGGCTTTTGGGTCGGTGCCAAGAGGGCTTCAGACAGCGTGGTGACGGAGGGTTCGGCATCAAGCTTCAGAGCAGCAGGAGCAGGGAGTACAAATTCTGGCGAGAAGATACCCTTTCTGGTGGAGCAGATGACTAAAATCACCACCATCCCTTCTCCTCCTCCGCTGCCTGTATTGTCGGACGACTCTTTTATTGACGTGCGGGAATGGCTAGGGCAGATCAATTCCAGAAGCAGTAACGAGTCTCCAGCTGGTTGTACACTGGCGACGTCCAGTTGCGAGCCTGGGCTCACGGCTGTGCCTTCCCCGGGGAATGCCCAGGTTCCGTCTGATGCACCACACTTAAGACAGCATCCTGCTGCTGCTGGGTATGCCGGTGGTGCTCCTTCGCCTCCATTTCTGAAGCGGCAGAAAAGCGGCGGCCTGAGCCGTGAGCCAGGGTGGATGCCTGATGAGCCGCTTTCACCCCGCAAAGCCGGGGCTGCTGGCAAGACGACTGCAGCATTAGCTATAGTGAAGAGGGAGCCCGTGAGCTCGGAAAATTGCACAAACCGAATGAATGGTATATATGATGAGGGCCCTTGTTCGCCATTGCAGCAGAAGAAGTCGATGATGCCGGGGCTTAGCCCGCATCCTCGTCCAGAGCAGCTTTTGGCAAGTTGTTGCAAGACAAGTGAGCCCACTGTTTCTTCTGCTTCCTTGCCCGCCGATTTTGCAGCGAAGACTTTGACTAGGTGCACCACAAGTGGGGCTACAGCAGCTTCTCCCGGAATTGCAAACGAACCCTGCATGATGAGATATCGAACTACTACAATATCAACTGCGCCAGCAGCAACAATCACGACGCCCCGTACCATCCAGCCAAGTTCAGTTTTCGACGCCGCCCCATGTTCCTTCATAGGCTCTTCTTCTTGTATGACACACGTCATTCCAGGAGGAGGCAGCAGCAGCGACTTTGGCTGCGTAGCAACTGCTAGACACAGAAGATCGTCGTCTGCTGCTGCTGCCATGACATCTTGTTGTTATGGTGGCAGCGCTGCTGATCATGCAGTCTCTCAGCAGCTACCCGTGAAGAGAAGCTTGTTGCAGAGTCAAGATCATCTGGCCGAAAACTCATCAGCTTGCAGTACTAGATCAGTCTCCATGCACAGTGATCACACCGGTACCACGCGATTCCGACATATGCATTCTGCAGCAGCAGGTGCAAGGGCGGCGCCTTTGAGTTGTAGCTCAACTGGTATGGCATGGTCTTCACCTCCTGCAGAGAGCGGGCCTATCGTGGTCGACACTCCCCTTGTCTCTTGGGCGTCTTACAGCCAAGCGGCCAACTCTGTTTTCAGCACCAAACCCCCAGCGGCCCAAGTAAGATCATTGACAGTACACCAAACTGTACTCTTTCCTAATCGAGGATCTCTTGTTTCTGTAGTGTATACGTACTTCCCTGGAGCAAAAACTTCTTGCCATGAGCTCCAGTCCTTCCTTGGGCACTCACCAAACCCTCAGCAATCGCACTGGGCACGCTACTTCTGAACTTGGAGAAGCCCCAGCATAGACTCAAATCCCAAAATTGGAGTTACGCACTTCAGTCTTAGAATCTAAACTTTGGAGTTTTTCCCACCAGTTACAACTTTCAAAGATTCTGAGCCTGCGGTAATGCTTGCCGTGCAGAGTCGATCGTGGGCTGAACCATTGAGAATTCTTCTGCAAAAGGAGCTAACTCTTACAGATGTGGGAGAGCTTGGAAGAATTATACTTCCAAAGGTCAGTCCACTCTGTCCCTTTGTTTGTCTGCACCTCCTCCATATGAACTACAGTAGAATCTGGAATTCTGGACCTGATTCCTAATCGACTCCTGACAACTCTCTTGAACCCTCATGAAAACCCTTACTGCTGTTGCTGCACACTGTGGTCATGGGGTTGATTCCACACGGAGAACATGAAGAAGGTACTTACATTCACTGGACATGGGTAAATGAGCTGCAACAGCAGCTGTGAAGCTATAACATGTTTTCTTCGCTTATGTCCCGTTTGGGTTCCTGTTTTGTTGCGGCTTCACAGAAAGATGCAGAAAGCCAGCTTCCACAGCTGGATGCTAAGGAAGGCCAATTTCTTCAAATGGAGGACTACAACTCTAACAGACATTGGAGTCTACGATACAAGTAATTTCCACCATCATCTTCACTTTGTCTTGAGTTCTCCTTCTGGCACAAGTGCTCCATTTATTCAGCAGGTTCTGTTATTAGTGTGACAGCTTTTGAGACTTTAAGATCCCAGCTAAGTTGGACAATTGGATTGTTTTCTATCCAATTTGAGCAAAGTATGAAGACACTAACTGCAGTGCAATTGTGCCTCTTTTGAAGACCATTTGTTTTCTGGGTTTTTGAGGACTACTGGTAGATAATCTTGTCGTGGCATCTGAGACAGGTGGTGGCCAAACAACAAGAGTCGAATGTATTTGTTGGAGAGTGCAGGTATGAAATTCAGATCCAGCACTCAGTACATGATCCATATTCTACATATATATGCAGCCAAGAAAAAGGGGTTTGCATATTCATGCTGAACTTCCTAGCCCACCATTGGTCTTGATCTGAAGCTGCTGCTGGGTCTGATATGTATCTACCACAGCTTGGGACTAGAAATGTGATTTAGAGTATATGTATGTTGCAGCCACTTAAATGTCAGAGTTGGTCCTTGAGCTACTCTTTGGACAGAGAAGGGCTCTTTTTGTGCATCTACAGGTATCTAGAGCCTAGTTATGTTTAAGGTCTTGACTACTACTTTTTTCATAGTTTCTGCAATTTGTGGGACTTCATGATAGCTATTTTGCCAAGATGTTTCTTCACCTGGTTGATACAATCATAACTTCATGAATAATGTGGTAGTGGTATCCTAGCTTAAGTGTAATTTCCACATACATAACATTAGTAGACATAATTAGCCATTAGAAATCACAAGGCTAGGTCAAGTGTTGTCCAAATGAGGGTAAGCAACTTCCCATGAAAGTAAACTGTTTGGTTTGGAAGGACTAATTACAGGTTTAGTGATGTTGTGAGCTTGTTAGTTTCAGATTGTCAATGGTAGACGAAACATAAATGTCCTGGGAAGATGCTGGACCAATTATTAGCTCAACACAAGTATTATTTGTTTGTCAAGGATTTGTATGGAGGCTATCTTAACAACTGTCCTCATGTTTTCACTGGTGATTTCCTGCAGGCGAATTTATCAAATTCTATGAACTGAAAGAAAAAGATATGCTGATTCTCTACAAAGATGCTGAGGGCAAACTTGTAAGTTATGAAGCTCCTTCTGGTTGCCTCCTATGTCCTCTAATGTATTAAATCATTGCCTAATGCATCTCTTCAAATTTAGCATTTTGAATCATGGGGACTGCAGGTTATACGAGGCCAGAAAGCCACACCATCCTTCCTACTGAATGATTCAATTGGTGATCCAACTGCATCAAGTTGCAGCAAGAATACTGGCAGGCGTTCTATTAAAGGAGTTTGCTCTCGTGGTGCGGCATCAACTTGCAGCCCAAGGATTGCTAGCCCTTCATCTGCAATGGTAATTACATGATTATGACTTTCGTTGTGTTTCTTCCCCCACAAAGCTTGCCTCTTTCATCCAAAGGAACCACAGGAAGCACATTCAAACAATTCAGGGATCATGTGCAGTTGTGGTTAAGAATAGATTGCCAAACATCCCATATCCTTCAGTGCAAAGTTGGATGGTTCACTGTGTGGAGGCTTTGTCCCCATTATATTATGTATCCAACCATGGGTTGATGTGCTGTCCTTTATATTCTTCTGGAGGTTGAGTATTAGCAAATTTTTTCATTGATGGATTGTTTTTGGTACAAACATAACTTTCTGATGATGCACATACAGCCAAGACAATGGGGCCGGAGAGGCTGCACGGAGCCGGTTTCAGGACTGGATTCTGAGGCAAAGAAAGGTAGTCTTCGAGTGAAGCTAGAAAATTCTTCCAGCAGTGCTGAAGGAAACACAAGCAAGGACACAGGCAGTCCACCAAACAGCACTGGATCTGGAAGCAGTACTGGTGAAGGTGACTTTGTGTCACCACCTACCTCATCAAATCCCAAAAATGCCACACATCTTGACACGAAACCATTGAATTGTGACCTGATGTTGGCGCCAGGGGTTCAGGTGTGCCCAAATGCTTTTGCAGAAGTGGTCAACGATCTAGATGTTGAGACTGAGAATGCTTCTCTAGGTTACATGTTACAGCTGGATACAGGTTTCGATTGGGGGAAACTTCCTGACCCTCCTGCTCTTGAGCTCCCAAGCTTCAAGTTTGAGGAGACTTGGGGAGATAGCATGTAGATTGTAACATGTCTGAACAGATGTTTGTCTGGAGCTCTTGTACAGATTGATCCCATCTGGAGCACTTGTATACTTGATCAACTTGTTTCAAGTGGTCCCAAAACTTCCCTCTCACCCCTATCCACTCTCAAGGGGGATGACAGGGTGATAGTGACAAAAGCAGAAACAGATTTTTTTGGCCCCCCTGCATGAGATTGAGGGGAATCAATTGCACAGTTGTTTATACAGAATGAGCAAAGCAGGCTGATACCCAGATAGTTGACAAGGTTGGCAATATACATCCAGATTCCTTTCATTGAATTCTGTTTTGCCTGATTGGAGAGTGTCTTTGCATAGGTCAGTTTGATTTCACTTTTGTGTTATGGAATTGCAGAGTTCCATGCTATCCAAGGTGTGCAAACCTCCGAATCAATCTGGCATCAAGACAGCATGCCTATTTTCAGGAATGCTCAGGTGTGATGGGGTCCAATCAGATGTGACATAAACAGATTGTTCTCTACCAGCTCTCCAACTTGTGGCTTTACATCACATATCTGCATTGATTATCACTTAGTTTCCAGTGTCCTGACCTCTCCATCTTCCTCCTTTCAGGCATGTTCACCATCTTCCTCCCTGATCAGTGCTTCATATCTTGCACAGTTGTATCCCATTTTGTGCACAAAGCTAGCAGTCAAATTCTCATTTTGAGTGGTACAGCATCACATCCATCATGTGGTTGCACTCCACAGTTGCCACAGAACCCTATAATTTCACACAAAAAGTAAGGTACTCCTGAACAAAAGAAAATTCACTTCAAGAACTTGTGCATTGATCTGCCCTCTACTCAATTGTATATACAGAGCACAAATAAGGCACTTTGTATCAGTTTTTCAGTTCAGCACATCTATGCTCTCTCTCTCTCTCTCTCTCTCTCTGTGTGTGGATTTGGTTTGAAACTAGACTTTACACCATAGTGTAGGGCCTGCCTTCTTCCTCACCCCTACACATTATATACTGCCTCCTTTACACAGGTGGCCTGTAAATGGTCCCCTAAACCCTATCCTGGTAGATTATCCATCTATTCCAACCCAAGACACTGCTGCAGTAACATGCAAGAACAAGAGCATTCTCACAAGTGCTATGGCTAGTAAAGGTTGCAAGATGAATCAACAACCTGAGCATCAGGCTTACACAATAGCCAATACTCCCCATTTGACTTCAATGGCTCCCAACTGTAATGGATATTCTATGTTTATTAACTAATGCACGCACCAAGACAGCAACAACCTAAAGAAAATCTCAGCAAATTCAGGCAGACAACAGGGATAAGGATAAGAAACAACCTAATTGGCAAAGAAATACTAGGCTGAAACTCACAAAACTGAAACCAATGGAGAACAACTACTGACAGAAACTACAAGACAATATCAGACATTACCAAAATCTCCAAGTAGCATCTAACAAAATCTAGTAGTGACTAAACAGGTACCATCTAGACCATGATCTCGTGTCACTTCCAATTTGCAAGGTTGGCCCAGTGGCTAGGCTACTGGCTCAAAACTCCCAAGCTGCAATACAAAAGCACAAGCCCATTATATTTAAGCCACAAGAAAAGTACATCTATTGAACCTACACCAATAAGCAGAACCACCACTCCCCAGAACTGCATTTTACGCAACTCCATTTTATGGCACCTAAACTCACAAAACTGGGGCACCAAACTATCATTGTTGTGAATGCTGAAAGGAAAGGGAATCAAGTCTTCTTCAAACCCTAGATTGGGCAGGGTGAAATATTTGCTACAAGCCCTTAAATGTAGGGGGCATTTGTTGCTTTGTCTATCAAGAACAACAAATTAGGTCTCCTGGAATGTTCACAAAGATACAAAAGATGGCACAGAAATGCTGTTCAGTCAGGTTGATGCTGGGGCACACCTCCATTTCATCCTATGCATGTGTTGAATATTTTAACTTTGAAGTCCAAAAATTAGGGTTTGTCCAACTTAGTTTAGTATTGGCCTGGAATTTTAAGTACCCATTTCTGACATTTTCAACTTTCTAATAACCATCCATATTACTAGGTGTATGAATTCTTCTCTGGCATTTAGGATAGGGCATTCCTCAGGAAGCATTACACCCACAACTCAAGTTATTACATAGAGAGTAAAGCTCCCTATTGAGAGTGTTATGGTTTAAAGCTTCCCATACCGCAAGAGGAATTAGCCCTAATGTGTAGGCTAGTTTACAACCATAATACCCCAAATGGGGTGGGCCTTAGCCTTCATAAAAACCTATTGAAACTAGTAGAAATAGAAAAATCCAACCATCAAGGGCCATTACAGGTGTAATAGCCCCCAACAGGGGCAACTTGAGTGTAATGCTCTATCTACACCTTCAACTGCTTTAAAATAGATTCCATTCCTTCCATCAAAGTTGGTGTGAAAATCCTATTGTAGTAAATTCTTTAAAAGCCTAAATCATGTGTTCCCCTACACAATCATTATTGTAAGCCGCATTATTCTATAAAGAAAGGGTAACGAGTCATTTTTATTAGACATATTTCCAAAAAAAACTTATTAAAGGCCATGTGAATGTTCCAATTGTGCCCAAAGATTTTATGAAAAAACATACATGGGGAATAATACATCTTGAAAAGGATGTCTATGTGAAAATCAAAGCACAATTTCCCTTCTTGGCTCATGGATTTTCTTTATTCAATAACCTATTGCATGTTACTCAGGCTCCATCCATTCTATGAAGGTAGTGGATGCATCATTTCTACATAGAACTTTTACTTATCATTATCTCTCCAAACCATTCTTCCAATGTGCTCAAATATTCATCATTTAGTTGAAACATTGTGCAAGAATGAAACATGAATATTTTGGTGTTCATCAATCATCAATAGCATGGTCATTATAATTTGGTCCAAGCATCACAAAACACTTAAAATTCTTATGTGTTTCATCAAAGGTTAATAACATTATTCTAATAAATTATGAAAGGAAAGAAAACTTTTCATGCTTGTATCATTATATTGCTCTATCATCCCTTTCATGTGGTTTATCAACATGAAAGTTGCATTCAATAATGTCACAAACAATATTATCTCACCCAAAAATCACTCCTTTCAAATAGTCTTAGGCCCATTGTATGTTTGGTTATGTGAAATGTTACAATTCTTAATTTAATGACTCATCACCTTTTATCAAAATGTCTTCTATCAAGCTTATTAACCCAACAATGATTCATCAACAATCAAATATCTTGGTTGCAAGTGGGTGAAACAGATGAAGGCTTTCAATAACCATTTAATCACATAAATTATTATCATTAACACTTTATTTCATTAATATTTGAACATGAATCATTATGTTAATATGCAACATACCCTCTACGCTATCTATTTTTGAGGTTAATGCAAGGTTGCCACCTCTACCCTAAACTATGTTTACACCTTTATAGATTGATAAAAATGTGTTTTCAATTTGTCAAAATTCACAACAAGAATATGTCAACCATCAAAATTTGATCAATTCATTAAAAAAATCATCCAAAATCTATTTTGATACACATGGTCCAAACCAATGTTGGCCTAGTATATAGTTTGTTAGTTGATACATGACATGTTATAAGAAATGAAATTGAGGATAAAACAATTTGGTCTAACTATGAAAATATTGAGATCAATTCTTGGACTAGGCAAGTACAATAGTTCAACAAGTATTGTTCCAACTAATAGCATGATGCAATAAACTACCCCCAATATTCATTAATGTCCTTCTTTTGTTATTGCACAACTAGTTTGAATTGCATATGAAGGTAGAAATTAAGGGATTTAGTGTGGTGGGTATTATTAGAGTGTTGAATGTTTTGAAATAACCACATGGCAATTGCGTGGTTCAAAAGTTGATATCGTTATTTTCTAGAGTTTGAAATGATAAGTGTTGGAATTGACATGAAGTTGAAATTGAGTACATTTTAACCTATATTGAGTTTTTTCAAATAATATCCACATTTATATCCAATACTTGTTAATACTAAATTCTTGATTACTCATATTCAAACCATTATCAACAAGTTATAAACTTTGTTATATTCATACCATAACATGTAAAGTTGGAAGAATAGAAACATGAAAAACTATTGAAATATTTTAAACATTTGGATAACGCTTGCCATCAAAATTAAAACCTTTCAAACATTTCTTAAACATCTTATTTGGATGACAATGAATGATTATCATCCATGGGTTATAAATTATTAATATAAGATTAAATTATGCATTATTTTACAACCATTTTATGACCTATGATGTTAATGGATGTTCTCATGACATCTAGTGTTTGGAGCACTAATTTGTGAGCTTCATTTATGGATTTGATCATGTGACTTTCCATTCATTAATGGGTATCATTTGCAAATAGAATCATCAACTCATTGGCCTAAGTTTAGATGTTATATTGAATACCTAATGCCCCATCTTGTTGCATTTACATCAAGTTGCATAATTCATAGGCTTAAAGTTCGTATTATTCCTTTGTTATCCTTGTTTTTAAAATCAATATTTAATTGTTCAATGAGTGATTTTTAAAAATCAAATATCTTATTCGCTTTTCCAATTATATTAATCACAACATCATTTATGTTATTTCAAGGTTTGGAGGATCAAATCATGGCCTTAAATGACTCCACATTATTATTTTGTTTCTAGATAACATCACCATTTTATTGTAAAAGTGCAATCCTTTTTTACATGTTTTAATTGGAATACCAACCTTTTAATATAATATTTCACAACAAGTATCAATGTTTACAAATATTTGGTCATTTTTTACATGTCATTTTGGCCAACAATTTCATTGAACTTATTTCCATATTAATGTTTTAATTCTAATTATGAACTACTTTTCACACTAATCACTATTACAAATCATGGTTTTTAAAAGGTTCAAGTGAAATTAATTTGTTATTTTTTACTAATGGACATGTACATTTTGACTAAAGGCTAGGGGCTTGAATGAAACATGTATTTTTTGATTAATCAACTTGATTATATTGATTTATTTGACTAGATACGTCAAATCAAGTTTTAGAATTTTAATCAAGATGTCCAATGGTCTTTAATTGAGTGGAACATTTGGTAAAGATGGCCAATGTTTTTAAATCAAATGTGACATAATTTGTTACCCTATAAAATCTACCTCCTACCTATTCACCCACCTATTTACCTAACTAATTACTTACCTACTTATTACCCACCCACCCACCCACCCACCTACTACTACTACTCACTTCCCTACCTATACCTTCTCACCTACCTACTTACCTACTTATATTTTTTCATTTTTTTACAACCTATCTACTTACCTACCCACCCACTTACTTACCTTATTTTAGGCACTAGTTGACACTTAAGTTTAGTCACTATGTTTAATGATGTGAAATAATTTTTTTGACAAAAGTTAAACACCTTTGATGGTGTAGTGCATTAGTAAGGACTTGGTTTACTATTGTGAAGGTTTTATACTTACAACCTATGTGCATGTTTAAAAAGTTAAGGTAAATAAACTAGATTAAAAGAGTTTAATAAGGTTTAGTTAGGTATCGTAGGCTAAGTTAAGCTAGCACCTACCTACCTAAGTGCCTTGTTTCCAACCTACTTAGACCTATTTAATACCTACTTATTAATTTTTAAATAATAATCCAAAAATAATTTTAATTTAAGTATAAATTTGACCCGATCAAATGGTCCATTGTTTACCAATCAAATAATCAATCACTTTGTCAATCAAAATAATAAGGTCCAAATTGATTACCTTTTTATGCCAAAAAGTCTAAATTGACAAGGTGACCTTTTTAACACCTATTATTTTGGGTATGTTTTTACTAAAAAACCCAATTAAAAAAATTGTAGTAATAAATTGAAATAATGATTTAATTAAATTTAATTGATTCAAATCATATATATAGCCCTTACCATTTGCCCACATTTATTTTACAAGTGCATTCGATCGTTTTACTTATGCATTGCCCTCCTCTCAAAAAACTTAAAAGAAAATTAAAGAAAAGTGTATGTTAGTTTAATTCCAATACAAATAAATTGTTCTTGTAATCCTTAATCATAATTTTGATTTTTCCTTTCAATTATTTGGTTGAATGAAAATGACCATTTAATTCTCACATATATGCATCATCTACATGTTTTAATTAACATGAATGAAAAAATCCTTCAATTGCTTTCAATGAACTTGCAATAACATAAATTTACCTTTTCAATGCAATTCCCCAATTAATTCAAAACCAAAATATCTTTGTGCCTAAATACACAATATATTTCACAACATGTACTTTCTCATTAACATTTGAAATGCCAATGATGCCCCCGTTATACATGGCATGCAACCCATGAGTTTTAAAATGAACCCACTCCCAATTTTGGTAAATGCTCCAAAAGACAAATTTGAACTTTCATAATGTTTAGAATTTTACAATAATCATGGTGTTTTTTTGTATTCCCACAATTAGAATATTAAGATATCGAATGAAATAAAGAATCCATAATGTAGTGGATATTGTTTAAAAGTCCTTTTGAATCCTTAACCACGTTGGGGTCATGTGTCCAAATTATATATATATTTAAAGGAATGCAAAAACAAAATGCAAACAATTTCAAAAAATGTGTACATCAAAAGCATGTTTCCCTCTATGCTTGTAGACATTCATTCAATGAACTTGATAGCCTATGGGAGACACTAAGTGTTAAAAAGTTTAACTACATGTGCCAAACAAGGATTTTTTTGAGGGGTATTAGGTGAGGGAAATTTGTTTTTCCCTACCCTATTATTACCTAATTTTTTAGTATGCATATATTTCGATTGCATTATATTATATTATATTTTTTATTTGCATCCAATTTCAATACCATGTACTCATTTTTATTTTTTGTTTTAATAAGCTTGGAATTGGAAAGGAAATCAAGATTTTTCTTTTGGAGATGGATCACTTGCAAAGTGAACTAGGACATGCAAGTTCAATCATTAACTAGTTCTTGGTAGACAATGGAACAATAGAAACAAACTAAGAAATCTAACTTGACAACAAATCCTATGATCGTACACTATATAACATGTTTAATTTCTCACATGATCATAATAAAGTATAAATTGATTATTTGACCTAACCCATTGTGTATGATGGGCCTAAAACTTTTATTATGATGTTTTTAATTTTACACATCATGTTGATGTTGTTGATGATTCCTTTTGACCCAATACCATTGGACTTCACAAACCTTGTGAAACATTTCACAAAGATATTTGAGTTTGATAATCAATTGCTCAATAAGTTAAACAATAAACCACATCTAAATTATGAATGAAAGATGGAAATAAGAAAGAGGTGCATGAAACAAAGTACAATTATCATCGTGGGACAAGGCCAAACGATTTTTCTTTCCAAGGAAATAATCAATAATCAAACAAGGCTTCCATTGATAATAAATAAAAAATGCATTCAATTTAACAAACAAATGAAAAAAATACAAGAGCTTTTGAATTAAAATATTTTAATCTAATTATTGAACATACTAACAACTAATACATAATATGTTTAATACATTATTTAAAAACTAATTCTACCCTATATTAATCAATTTCTTTTTTCTAAATAATTGTAATCCTATTGTAGAACTAATTATATTATAATTTTAATCCACCAACAAATACATGGGGCCTTACATTTTTACTCATGGGTGAAAGCATGGTAAGGTATACAAAAATAATAATTATCTCCAAGGCAGTCAAAAAATGGTTTAATTTTTAACACAAGTAGAAAAAAGTAGATTGAAAATAATTTAAAATAACATAATAAAAGCATGGTGCCTTTCTTTGAATTTATAACACGACATTATCACAAATCATGATTTTTTAAGTTCAAATTGACTAATTTGTCATTTTTTATTAATGGACACGTACATTTTGATTAAAGGCCAAAACCTTGAATGACATACATATTTGTTGAATGATCAACTTGACTATAGCAATTTACTTGATTAAATACATATAGTTAATTTGTACAACCTTAGTCAAAATGGCGAATGTTCTTTAATCAAATTGAATAATTAATCAAGATGACTAATGATCTTTAATAAAAATGACCAATGGTCTTTAGTTAAGTTGAACATTTAGTCAAGATGACCAATGATTTTTAGTTAAATACAACATGGTCTACTACCCTATGTATCTACCTCTTGCCTATTCATCCATTTATTTACTTAGCTAGATATTTATTTACCTATTACCCACCCACCCATCAACTACTTACCTATCTACATACCTACCTATATTTTTTACTTTTGTATGACCTATCTACTTACCTACCCACCAACCTATATATTATTTACCAACCTACTTATCCACCCACTTAGCTACTTAATTTTAACCATTAGGTTTAGCCTAAATTTAGCCATTAAATTTAAGCACTAGGTTTAACCATGAAATTTAACCATTAGGTTTATCAATTAGGTTTAACCAGTATGTCTAGACACTAAATTTAATCCTTAGGTTTAACCAAAGTTTTGCCATTATTTTAATGTAATTAAAGGATTTTTAATTGCATGTGTTGATTGCAACTCATTTATAATTGCAAATTACAATTGTCGTGACATGTAGTGTCATGACATATGATGTCTGTCATGCCTATACATGATGCCCAGTTACGAGCATGCCCATGTGCGCTTTTAGGGTTAATGTACGGTCTTAGGCAACTGTATGCTATTAGGTACTTAGGGTTTCGGTTTGTTGGCGATGGTATAAAAGGCCCAAACCTTTCTTTCTCCTTTTAGTTTTTCTAGAATTCCTTTGTCATGAACTTCCTCCATAATAAGCTAGGATTTCTAGATGCTCATGGCGGCCATTGCACAACCACCATATACATTTCATTTCCTTCTTTCATTGTAATTCAATTCTAGAAAAACTACATTTTCTATTGCTTCATGTTGAAAGCAAAAGATTTCTTTGCATGTGAGTTTTTAAGTTATCATTGCTACTGCTAGTGTTATTAGTGTTGCTGGTGCTACTGGTGTTGTTGTTGTCGGAGGGTGCTGGTGTTACTACTCCTGAACGGAGTTGACGTTACAGGAAGGAGCTTGTGTTATGCCAACAAACAGAACCAAGAAACAGGTTTCAAAGCTCTGTCTTTTTTCTCTCTTTCTTGCTTTCTTTTTCTTTCTTGAAACTGTAAAGTAAAAAAAAACAAAAAACAAAAATTTCGACAGCCGCCGCTTGCCATCACTGCACAGCGTTGTTGTTGCTGCGAGTTCTAACACCACTCGCCATCGTTGCATAGTGCGTTGCCCGTAGCCATTGCCGCAAACTGTAGCATCACAACGTTGTAGCGTCACAACATCGCGAGCTGTAGCGTCGCAATGCCACAACATTGTAGCGCCATCGTTGTAGTAGTAATGTCACAATGCCATAGCGTCGTAACGCCATCACTGCAATAGCAGTGCTACAATGCCACACCATTGCAGCGTTGCAAGCTACAGCGCCACAACATCGTTACAGCGCCACAACACTGCAGCGTCATAGCATTGCAGCGCCACAACACTGTAACGTCGCAGCATCACAGCGCCATCGCTGCTGCAGCAATAGCAACATTGCATCAACAACAATGCGCGCAACAATAGCAATAGTAATGCTATAACAGCAACGTTGCGAGCTACAACGCCACAACAGTAGTAGCGCCGCAGTAATAACAGTGTTGCGAGCTGCAGCGCCACAGCAATAGTAGCGTCGCAGCAATAGCAACATTACAAGTTGCAATGCCGCAACAACAACGCGCGCAACAGCAATAACACTGCAACAGCAACGTTGTAGCAATAGTAGCGTTGCGAGCTACAACGCCGTAGCAACAGCAACGTTGCGAGCTGCAACAGCACAACAGTAGCAATGTCGCAACAACAACAACGTTACGAGTTGCAACGCCACAGCAGTAGCAGCGCCGCAATAATAGCAGTGTTACGAGCTACAACGCCACGGCAATAGCAGTGCTATAGTGACAACAGCGTTGCGAGCTGCAACATCGCAACAATAATAGTGTTGCGAGCTGCAGCACCATCATTGTTGGATCATTGCAAGCGATAACGCTACCATCGCTACGACCTTCGTTCGTCCAACGTCCGTCCGTCTTTCGTCGGACGATTCATTCAAGTCCGTCCGTCTTTCGTCGGACGATTTATTCAAGTTCGTCCGTCTTTTGTTGGACGATTCGTTCAAGTCCATTTGTCTTTCGTCGGATGATTCGTTCAAGTCCGTCCGTCGAACTTCTGTGCATCCATCGACTTTCGTCTAACGTTTGTTGGACTTTCATCCTGTGCCCTGCCGTCTTGTTGTCATGCACCCTGTCATCCTACGTCCTGCCGTCTTATGTCTTACGCCATGACGTCCTATGTCCTACGCACTGCTGTCCTCCATATTATTTTGTCGTCCCGCCTTTTCATCCAACATTTGTTTGACTTCCGTTCGAGCTTCGTTTAACCTTCGTTAGACGTTCGTTTGACCTCCATGCGATCTCTGTGTATCACGAGTCATTCCCAACAACGCACTGTATTCTTCAAATTGTGCTTTGTGTTAGAATTTTGTAATTAGTGTTGTGTACTATCACAAAATTTTGGGGCATGGGACAACACCATGTCCTTTGACGATGAGAGCACTACCGCTCAGCTAGAGCCCAGGTATCAGCTACGAAGTAACACACAATCCTTTGAGCCGATTTCTTTAAGTTCACAATCTTCATGACGGTACCATCATGTGTCTATAGCACCATTGTCATCTAGTATAACTCCTACCAAGAATTCAGGTTCTAGTTACACTACATCAACAATACATCAAAGTCCATTTGGAGGGGTTAATTAGTGGGGTACGCCTATTGCTGCACATACTTTCACACCATCACCGTATACTCCATTGCAAGTTGTGACTTCAACACCCATTTACACCATGGAGGTTAGAAGTTCCTCTGGGAGAATTGAGAAGTTCAACGGAAGGCCAAATACTATTTCTTTGAAGGAGTTCAAGGCAACTTTCTCAACTATGGTTTGTGAATTGGAGCTCAAGTATGGCGCTAATTACACCGAGGCGTTTGCATTCAAACAATTGGCTCGTTATGTGCACTATGAGGCATTGGATGTCTACGAACAACATTCTGCAAGGATTTTGGGTGTCACCCAAATTCCCAATAAAGCTTACGCCATAGCCATCGCCATCGCCTCTCAAGCTGCATTGTAAGCTGCAATTGCACATCACGGGATTGTGCCGAATAATCCAGACCTGGTAACTACCTTAGTAAACCTTTCTCCTCAACATTTCATTGTTGCTACTGTAAATATTCCTCCCACCACCGATGCGCCAGATTTTGCTAATCCAGTGGGGGAATTCTTTCGAATTCTTGAGCTGGAATTTCCAGTTAAAAGTTCAAGAAAAATTTTGCAGTTCGCCATCTTCTCTCGGCAAAAGGATTGATGCACTCCCAACTCTTCAAAAGGCTCACACAACCCACACAAAGTGGTTAGTGCATAGTTGGAGCACCCTTGGTGCTAGGACGAGCCACGGGCAACACGGACACACAAGACTCACCACGGCCCGGACTTGGGGGAAGCCACCACCTTCC
>Ga0116227_10008186_pt1 | contig 19891 bp, 16 predicted proteins | sample S1TSphgellanicum_FD_89693 | JGI IMG/M metagenome (GOLD analysis project Ga0116227, IMG submission 89693) | Host-associated microbial communities from peat moss isolated from Minnesota, USA - S1T2_Fb - Sphagnum magellanicum MG | ecosystem: Host-associated > Plants > Peat moss > Unclassified... | reverse complement strand
TTTGTACCCCCCCCCCCCCCCCCCACAGAGCCCCTAGTGCAATTTTTTTCTTTTGTGATGGGCACCTTTGAATCACCCAGCACAGAAAATTTTATCAAGCTTCGGACAGTCCCCAAATAGATATATACTGTAGTAGTCACCTCCTTTGGGCTGCTTATATAGGTTACAAGATTAGAAGTTAGGGCAAAGCATATTGGACAAAGTAAGGTGAACATGTTGGGGAACACATTGGGAACTTGGGGAACATTTTGAGAACTTGTTAATAACTTATTGAAAACATATTGGGAACCAAAAACTCCAACACCCACCACCTTCACCAAAGAAAAACAATTGGGTGCCTTGGGTGTATGCTAGCTCACCTTGATGGATGTGAAGAATTTCCATACCTTAAGGTCAAAACCCCCATGGTGGATGCATTTCCAAAACACTGGCTGGGCCTCAGATTGACAGTGATAGCAAAGTCTAGTCTCACATTTTGGGTATTTCCCTGACCCTTGGGCTCTACCCATGTGTAGTGTAATTTCATTAATTAATGATGTTTGCATAATATGTCGATAGATTGCACAAAATATGCATTATTACAAAATGTGGGTGCAGTTCACTAATCTCTGATCAATGAATGAATGACTTCGTTGTATCCTCATTAGGTCCGATTCATTGGGACTAGAGCATTCACTCAAAATCCAGTGAAATCACTTTACATAGAGAGACACATTTTGTTGTAAAGAGGAGAGATACTAAATTTGCAGTAGTGTGACTGAATCAACTTTTGATTCTAAGGTTGGCTAGTTGCTAGTAAGCTTGCTTTTAGAGGATTTCATGTTTTCTATTTGGGGCATACTGGGGCAATACAGTTGTGTTCTGACCATTTAAAGAGAGAGAGAGAGAGAGAGAGGTGGTAAACTTCCCTCCACTTTTGTGCAGAGAGAGCTCTGCTGCCTAGGTATATAGCCTGTCTAACTACTCTGCTCAACTACTTGCGGACAGACACCATCAATCCCAGATACTTAGGCCTAGGCTACTTACTCACACACTGGAATCACAGCAACAACAACCTTCACCTTTACTGATCAACATTAAAACCAATTGGATACATAGAAAAGCTACAGAACCTGCCAGTGATCCACCCCATCATGGATGTCTAATTTAATTGCAACATGGCACTCAATCCATCACCCAATCCGAAAGCTACTCAAAGAAACTTGAAGCAGAAGTCAATTGTCCAGTGTTGTGCAGTGGAAAGTACACTTACTAACCGACCTTCATTCCCCCCAAGTTCCTTCACTCATTTTTCTCTATTCTTAATTCTTAGTAGGCTACCTCCCTAGAGTTCACCTCATCTGCTCTGATGCACAGTTGTCTGAAACAAAAACCTCACTCACCACCAGCTCCCCTAGCCTAACCAAAACTGAACTGCCTAGGTACCTCCTTGCCCTATCTGCAAAAGAATTCTTCTATTACCCCTCCTCCCTTTGGTAATGTGAAAAACATGGTTACATCATCATGCCCAAGCTTCAACCATGAACTGCTTTCATGCCTTTCTTTTCCAAAACAACTACCTACTATCTAACTTCTCATGCACACCTCTCCTTTGCTTTTTTCTTTTTTTTTTCCTTCTTGAATTCTCCTCTCCCCACCCCACCATCCAGAAGCTCTTTCCCTCGAGCTTCATTAACAAGCTTGCATGTTGAAGTAATTGCCCACCACCAATCATGAATTTCAGCTTACAAAGAGAACCTCCAAAATATTCAGAAAATGGTCATAACATGCCGTCGAAAAAGAAAACCAACATTTTATGATAAAGGCATTAACCCTAAAATGACAACCTATTTTGGCATTATAGCATAATACTTCCCCCAGGTTTGACCCTAACATATCCAGATGGTTAGGGCCTACTAACCAAACCAATTCTATTACAACTAGCTTGACTATAGTTGTTGTCATTTACTAGTAGTAGTTGTTACTACTAATACTATTAGTAAATGACAACTACCATTTACTATTATTACCTACATGTACACATTTTGAAGTGGACCAGGATTTAGTACAAGGTGAATATGGATCCCAACCAATTGGGCTTTCATATTGATAGTCTTGCAACAAGAAGCTATAGCAAAAGTAGGAAGAAAACAAAACCAAAACTTAAAATGCAATTTAAAAAGTAAAGAATTGTGATAAGCAATTGTAAATGACACTTATGATTGTTTCAATGATAATCTCTACGTGGAATGCACTAAACATGAGCAATGAATTCAATGTGACATTGGTCTTGACATAGTTGCAAGACAATACCCAGTAAGAAAAAAAAATTTAATTTTTTTTGACTATACAAAAATTATGATTAATATTTTAATTATCTTTTTTACACAATATTTTCAACAAAAAAATGATTTATTATTTACAATCTCCCCTTTCAACCGAAGGGTTTAGGGTTCAACGTTTTTCTCCAATTTTTTTTGTTCTTCTATGAATGAAATGAATGAGGAAGAAAAAAAATTCTAGGCAACTTTTTCAAGTTAGATGTTTTAATGAGAAAGGGATATCTTGACAAAACTGTAGCCCAACCGTGTTCCCCCAGGGAGAAGAGGAACAACTTTTTGGAGAGAAAAGGATTAAATTATCTCAAAGAGCAACTTCCTTTGAGGAAAAAGGGATTAACTTGCCTGAAAGAGCACCTTCTTATGAAGAGCAAATTTTCAAATGTTTGACCAGAAAGTTCAAGAAGCAAACGTTGTCCAAATCAAACATTCTTTATGCCATTGGAAAGTTTTCAAAACGTAGATATTTAAAATGATTTGCATTCTTAAATTGAAGTTATGACCTAAATGTTATAACAAGACCAAAAAAGAAAAAAGGTTAAGAGTTTAAAAAAAAGATTAAATTGACTTTTTCCCCCAAAGAGGAAAGGAGTTGCCTTGGGGACTAATTTCCCTTGGGGAACAATTTCTCCCCCAAAAGCAAGCTCTTGAATGGTTGACCAAAAAGCTCAAGGCAAAAATGTTGTTCAAATCCAACATTTTTTATACCATTGGAAAGCTCTCAAAACATAGATATTTAAAATGATTTTGCATTCATAATTTGAAGCTATGACTTAAAAGTTATGATGAAAAGAAAAGTTTTAAAAAGTTTTAAATGACTAAATTGATTTTTCCCCTAGGGATGAAGGGAATTAGTGCCTATAGGGTAAGGGACTAATTTCCCTTGGAGAGTAATTTCTCCCATTGGAACAAGATTTCGAATATTTGACCAAAAATTTCAAGGGGCAAACTATGTCCAAATCAAATGTGTTTTATACTACTAGAAAGCTCTCCAAATTTAGATATTTAAAATGGTTTTGCTTTCTCAATTTGAGGCTATGAACAAAAAGTTATGGCAAAAAGAAAATTTGAGGATCAAATTTTCCAATGCCCCTTCTTTGTCGGGCAATTGCGTCCTTTTCTCCCCATGGTAGAAGGGCAATTCGAAAATTTGACACCCAATTTTTCTTTTCATCATAATCTTTGGCTTGTAATCTCAAATCAAATATGCAATACCATTTTAAATATTTACATTTCAACAAATCTTTCATTTGGATAATGTTTTCCCTTGAATTTTATTATCTTATCAAATGTTCATGAAGTTGTTCCCATGGGGAAGTTGTTCCAAGTTGCTCCTCAGGGGAATTTAATCCATTTGTCCCTAGGGGGAAATTACTCCCTTGGGGAACTTAATCCCCTTTTCCCCAAGAGAAATTGCTCCTTGAGGTAACTTAGTTTCTTTCCCCGAGGGAACATGGTTGGGGCTACCATTTTGTTTCCTCCTTGGGGAAAGTCCCTTTATCCCAAAGCATTTAGCTTGAATAAATTGCATAGTGGCTTTTTTTTCCATCCATTTCATTCATGGAAGGACCAAAAAAAATTGAAAAAAAGGATCAAACCTTAAACCCTTTGGTTGAAAGGGGAGATTCTAACTAGTAGATCATTCTTTTTGGTTGAAAATATTGTGTAAGAAAGATAATTAAAATGTTAATCATAGTTCGTGTACAATCAAATTTTTTTTTATTGTTTTTCTTATTGGACATTGTCTTGTTACTACATCGAGACTAATGCACATTAAATTCATTGCTCATGTTTAGTGTTTGCCCCTCTATGTTCCTAAGGAGGTCACCATTTTCCACATTTAAAATGACTAGTGTAGCTTTTAGACAACATCGTTATTGAATTCACCAACTAGTATATATTTGATTATTATTCATGAAGGTACCCAAATTTGTAATATGGTCCATACTACATCTTTTTTAAAAAAAAAACATATATGCCATTTGTCCAATCTATTTTAGAACCTTGCTAGCTTTCCACATAAAATCATAACCCAAATCACGTCTCCTACTTCTACCTTAAACAAATTTTCTAATTATAACGCACATTTTGCCTTACTTATTGACCACCCCTTCCATGCTTTGGCATCTTTGCTAGAGAAGTAAGGGTTAGTGCAAAGCTATGGGCAAAACTACAACATGGGTTGCATTGCAATTTGTCAAAATTGACAACCCTTATTATTGCCACATGATAGTAGGGCACAAATTTAAAAGGTATTTGTTTCAAGAACAACTTCAATTTTAGACAACCATATTCCAACATTGTAACCTTATACATGATCTCCTAAAAAATGAGATATTGTTGACAATAATGATAGCAATGAAAAAGAAAGTCCAAATGTTAATGTCATATAGATATTGCATAGTAGTATGTTCATAGTTCAATTTTGCCTTCTTGTACTTGTGTCATTTGATATATAAATAGAATTATTTTCCATTTGTTGCCTTTCTTCACATCCCTTTCTACCTCTCTTTCTATGTTAGGCCTATTTCTTGAGCTAATCCAAGGGGACTTTGTTTCCCACAAACCCCTTTCTAGATTCATTAATAGTTTAAATTTATTTTTTTGGTTTTGCTTAGATGGATTAAGAGATTCTACATATGTGACAAGACAAGGGGATACAATTGGCACCTAAAATGGAAACCGAATCTTGAACCCCCAATTCATGTTTTTAAATCCTTGTGATTTTTAAAAATTAAAATTAAAAAACTGCATTTTATGTTATTACATCTTAATGAATCCCTACTTGTTCTAAATCCCACATTTAATCATTTGTGAATAAGTATGAATTTCTAAAAGTGTACAAATTATGTTAAATTTTGTGTTTCATCTTGAAATATGATCACAATTCCAAATCACACCAAACAATGTCAATTATTTAAAAGTTTAGTTTCTTGTATTCTAAACTAAAACTTTATTTTAAACACCATATACATTGCATCACACTTATATGTCACAAAGGATTCATGAACTCTAAATATACCTTGAATTTCAAATGAAATTGGGGAAAAAAAAAGTTGGTTTCTTATACTTTGATTGTTTTTTAAGTGTGTATAATAATCACCTATTATGACCAAAAAAAAAAAAGTGGCAATTTTTTTGTAAATCATGCATATCAAGGGGCCTTTTGTGAAAGCAATGTTATTTGATAGAACCCTACTCAACTTTAATTGTCCTTTGCTCAACCAAAAATTTGAAATTGGAACATTTAGTGATTCAATTTAGATTCCATAACATCCATATTAGTGATCAAGCACAATTTGCCATGATCAACATGCCAATAAAGTGGCACCACATAGGGATATTTAACAAAAATTGTAGTTTATTTGACATGTTTAAGATGGTTTTTGGTTCATTATTTTTTGTTTTGAACCCCTCATCATCATAAGGTATAGAGGAGGACAAATTTTTCAATGTTTCAAAAGCATTCTAGTTTTGATGTTTTGTCATATCAAGTTCAAATGACAACATGGCAAACCTTATGTTGTCATTTATGTGACATAAAAAGCACATTATGTTTAATAGTGACTTGTTAAAGTGATGCTAATAGGCCAATTCTACCAAGTAAAGTAACATGATTCCAAGGTTTTTTTGTCACAATGGCTTACCCTAAGCCTAATGGGGCAACTAAGCAATCACCCCCAAACATGTTCCTTCGTCATCTTTTATTAAGTTCCTTTAATTTTTGTTCTTTTCAGGAATGCACATTGCTTGCTAGCTATAGAAGGTGTTTGCAAGCTAAAGTGTCTATAAAATCACATAAGATGGTAATTGCAATAATTGTTTTTCAAATTTCATAAGTTGCACTGTTAGCTAGCATCCAAAGAAGGATTTAACATTAAATGGTGATAAGTTTTTAGAACTTGTCTAAATAATTTTTTTAAATAATTCAAAATTTGCTACCAAACTAAAAGCACAATCCAAATGTAACGGAAAATTTTCAAAAACCAATTTTCTCAAAATTTGGTAATTCTTTTCAGAAAAATGGGGAATAATGTGACAAAAATCTTCCTTTTTATTTTTATTTTTTCATTTTGGCAATTTCACTAAAAAAATCACTGGTCCAAAGTCAATTTTTTTGGTATTTTATGGAAGGGGACTCAAATATAATGTTCATATATGTAATTTATTTAAGTGGAATATTTTAATTATTTGAAAATTGTTGTTTTGTAATAAATGGGAAGCTTTAAATGTGCATTATTTTCATCGTAATAATACATTAAAAACCTTGTAAATAGATTCGCCATGATCATAGTTTGTAGTGATGAATCCATTTATTAATGGGTCACATTTATAAATGTCATAAACAATTCAAAACAAGGGTGTCCAAACCATTTCAAAATGGTATTTGAAATTTTGGGGGACTTTGAAAAATGTTTAAATTGAAGAAAGATAATGAAGTCCACTATGACACAAATTTTGTGGAATTTTTATATTTTATATTTCAAACATCAACATCTAATAATGTCACAACCATGTCACAATTAAAATAAGTTACAAAAATGTACTTTTAAGGAAACCTATCATGCTCTAGCTTGCACATACCCTAGAGTTTAGCTTGCTATGTTGTTATTTGCCTTGGGTTTTTCCTTAAAGTTTAGTATTTGCAACTACTCTACATGCAAATAATTTAAGCTTGGGTTTTTTAATAATTCACTTGCTGCTACTAACATTATGCATGGTAGTTTTTTGTTTAGCCAAGTGCTTCGTATGAAACCATGTTGCTATTATTATTACTATGCATGAAGAGGGGTGCTTGGGATTAGGAGTTATTCAACTAGTGTTTGTTGTTTATGCTTAATGCCTTCCAAAATTCAATGCTTATTATTACACCTGCTTAATGTTGTTACTAATGTTTGCTTACTATTATGATTATTTAATGTCTTCTAGTATTTATACTACTATTATTGCTATTACATATTGTAGATTTTGATTTTGGTTATTACAATGTAACGTGTGTGTGCTTCATGGTTGCTATAGGTATGCTTGGAGTTCAACATGACACCCCCTTGAAGTCATTGACATTTCACTTGTGGGTGAATGTAAAGTCAAATGGCTCATTTTTGGTGTCAGAATGGTGTCTTTTTGTTGGGTTCCCTTTGTTCAAATGCTTATGGTGATTAATTTGTCCTTTGATCTATTGATGGGTAATTGAATATAATATAGCAACTTTGTGTAGTTATTTATTGATAAAAAGGTTTATTTGATAGTAATAATGGAATTTTGAAGTCCAAAAATATGGATTAATCATCTAATTATAACGTCACAAAATGAAAAAATTAATATTGATTTTCATTCCAAATTTTTTGTGGTGATTCAATATGTGATGTATTATGAAATGATAAATGCATATGAGGAACCCTTTCTTTGAAAACCTTAACCACTTGATAGTTATGGACTTTTGAATGGTTAAAATTGGACCTTATTTTCATAAGTCCATATGAGTTGCAATTTTTGTTTTCTTAAATTTTATTTTTCCAGAAAATGTATTTTTTGAAAGCTTCACATGGGATTTTGTTCATGTGGACTTTGTGGGTTTTCCTTTTAGGACTTGCAAATGACAAAATGACATCAACATCTTTTGATGTAAGTTTTGACCTAGGTTTGGGAGGGTTTGTAGGTGGGTGAACATTTATTAGTCAAATATTACAATAATGACATCTTAGAAAGTGACAACCATGTCCATTTGAATAATTTTTATGGAATGAAAAATCCATCATTTTTGAACCACATAATCTTGCATCCACCCCCAGGATTATGAATGTGGGGGACAACATTGTGCATATGCATGTGGATAAGGCCCCATTCAAAAAGAAAGGTTTCTAACACATTGTCAAGTCACTATAGTTCACCACAATGGTGACATCCTACAACCATCACTTCTCCTTGTATAATCATGCCAAAAATAAGTAGCACAATTAATTTCAACCATAATGTGGAAAGCAATTTAGGCAAATTACAAAGAAAGATATTCAAATTCTCAATTCCAAAATAAAGGAGATTTTGAAAGATATGTTGCATGACATTTTAAAGGAGCTCAAAACATGAAACTAAAACAAGGAGGATTCAAAGAAGGTGGTTTTGCAAAATGAGGATGTGCTTGCACATTTGAAATTATCAAATGGGTATGTAGTGCATAATATTCAAGCAACATCAAAGTTTAATCAATAGTACAACTAACCCGTTCGACATTTATCACTATATTGAGGTTAAAACATGACCATCTACACCATCAAGCTCTACCATCCCAAGTGTGATTGTTGCTAATGTAGAAAAACCTATGATTAAAGGGTGAAAGCACACTACAGTGTGTTTTTTTCAGCATCACAATTTCAATTTTTTTGGGTTAGTCATATCTAGTTGCATATAATTCAAATGCATTTGAGAAATGTAACAAAAATGAAATGATAAATTGAAAATTATATTGTAATCCTCCCAAATCTAAAAAAATTATTCGAAAAAATCAATGTTCAATCAAAGGTAGACTTTGCAATGTAGGGTATAACTAATGTCACAATCCAAAATATTATGGTTATGGACTTCTTACTTTTAGGGGAGTTGGAAAATATCCCTATAACTTTTTACCATCACACATTCAAGTATCATAACACTTAAGGTGAAAAAAGTAATGTAAAAAAAGATCTTTCATTTTTTTAAAGATTCAAAATGGAGATTTTAAAAACGTAAAGTCCATTTAAGTACCTAAATTGATTTTTTCCATATTTTTATAGGTGTCTTGAAAAGTTTTAAATTAAAGTGGTATGAATTTAGACATAGTAAAAAATGTGATCTTCAACATCATTTAGATGTTTTTATTGAAAATACACTTGATTTGGACTTTAAAAATGGACTTTCAATTGCCCTTTTTTAAAAAAGGGTAGTGTGCTTTTACCTTAAAGTGAACATGTTGGTTGCAAAATTCATCAACATCAGAACCATAACATCATTCAGGATCGCCAACCAAAACAAACAACATGCTTAACTTTCATATAATTGCAATTCACAAAGCACAAATCAAACAATGTGAGGCTAATAATTTCAAAGATGCTAGAGATTTAAGTGTGCTAAATAAAAAATAGTTTAGAGTGAAAGTTAAAAACTTGTTGAACTTGTAAATTTAGTAATCACTATCCCACCTATGGACAATTGCATTTGGCTAGTGGTCATTAATGACTTCAAAGGTGTTCCATATAATGCTAGTGTAAGAAATTAATCAATAATGTCATAACTTTGAATAATATGTTGTACTTTGGTTTTGTGGAATCAAAAAATTTCATTAATTTCCTCCACTTATGTGGGGCATTGGTTTCAATCCACCAATGCCCCACTCCATTTTCAAATTATACCCAACATGCATTTTGTTGGATTACATCTTGGTTAATTACAATAGTTATATATCTCTTTCCAATCTTCAATATTATGTACATTTCCTCACCCATGCACCCTTGATCCCCCAACAAGTATTCAAATACCTCATTGTCAAGCACATAAAAACTACTATTAGGATTTGTGTAAGTAAAAATAATTTGAATATTGTGATGTCATGGTAAAATCTAGGATAACATGTCCAAGTACATAAATAGGCCATGGTGGTCAACAACAATTTTGTTGTTCATAGAATAAATATTTTTACACCCATTAAACCATGTCCCATGCTTTGGATTGTTCCAAGACCATTTGATCTTAATCAACATCTGATTTATCAAGCCAATGCATCTTTAGAATTTGGTATCCCATGCCATGATATAACCTTTTCTTTTGCAAGAGACCATTGAATTATATTTCCAATTTCATCATTAATGCATGATGCAATGAAGATGCCATCATCACAATATACCCCATTTAAAAACCAATTCCCCCAAAAAATTCATGCATGGTCACATTATCATGTTTCATGCACATTATAAAATTAGAAGTTTTTTTTTTGAATGTTAAGCTTAGAATGGCAACTAGACATAACATGAACTTCATTTGCAATGTTTTGATTTGGGATCAAATTACAAGAAAAATTGAACCTTAAAACCCTAACCCTAAACCTTAATTTTGGAATCCTAAATTTTGAAACCCAAACCCCAAATCTTATTATTAAAAGTCCTAAATAATTATTTTCTTGCAAATCACACATGGGCAATGATAGTGGGCACCACATGCAAACAAAACTCTTCAAATTTGTCTAATGTGAAATTGGTCAAAGTTTTGAACAACTTCAAAGTGGTCCAGAGGCCCAAAATGTGACCAACAAGTTTTGAACCCCCAATTTTAAATCCAAATTTTAACTTGCACCCTCCTCCAATTCATTGGCATTGAATAGCTCCAATGGATTAGAAACAACACTTGTAGTAGCAAAAAGTCAATTGTTTCTATTTGCAAATGAGTTGAAATATGCAAAGAAAATTTCATCATCACTCCTTAAGGAAGATGAACTACCAACTCCACTTATACTCATAGAAAAACTTTCACCTTCACTCATAGAAAAAACCATACACTTCAAATGAAAATTGGAAAAGAAAAAAAATGTAAGGCTTTTGGGCTTATATATTCCCATTCCACACCTCTCCATAGTGGGAAAAAAAATTATTGTGTTAAAATGTTATTGGTTAAAATTAAACCCGTGGGTTACCAAATAAATTTTCAATTTGGACAATAAGATGTTTGACTTGGGTTTTAGGGTTTTGGATTTGGATCAATTTTTAAGGTTAGGGTTTGGGGAAGGGTTTTTGCAATATAAGCTTGAAGATTTTGGGTTTCAAGAAGGGTTTTTGGGATATAAACTTTAAGGTTTTGGATTTGGGGAACTTTTTAAAGTTTAGGGTATGGGCAAAGATTGTGAAGTTTTGGGTGGATGATCACTCTTCAAGATTACGGATTGCAGAAATGTTGTTTGGGTTGTAAGGTTTTCGCTTGTGATCATTTTTTAGGGTTAAGGTCAAGGTGGCCTAACTTTTTAGGATGTGCAACTTAATTTTAAAGGCTAAGGTTTTTGGCATAATATTTAAAGGGTTTGGACCTAATATTTTAAAGATTTTTTTCAAACTTTTCAAACATTAAAATTTTTCACCCACATTAATCCCCAAAAGCCTTTTCCAAACCTCAACCTTAAGAAGTAAACAAAAATTTGAACCCTAAGACCTTAACCCCCACAAGCTTTCCCCAAATTGTAAACTTTAAAAAATCATCCAAACCTAAACCCCAAAACCCAACCCCCTAAACCCTTCCCTAAACCCCAATCTTAAAAAGTCACCCCAATACAAAACCCTAAAACCATAACCCCCAAAATCCTTCCTCAAACCCTTACCCTAATTTTTCCCCCAAACCCTACAACCTGACCTAAAAAATCCCTCCCCAAACCTTAACCTTAGAAAAATGATCTCCACCCAAAACCCTAAAAACTATACCCTCTAAACCCTGCCCCAAATCCTAACCCTAAAAATTTGCCCAAACCCAAAACTCTAGCATCCAAACTCAGACACCCCTTCCCCAAACCCAAACCCTAAAAAGTTACTCAAATCCAACCTTAAAATGCTCAAGTGCATGATTTGACCCTAATCACAGGAAACAAAACCCCTAAAGCTAAACCCAAAGTTCAACTGCAGGAGTCAAAAAGTGTAGTTAAAAAAGGGGAAGAAAATTGGGTTTTAGGGGTTGGACCCCAAAATGGTAGACTTCATGGATAGCATTGAACAGGACATGAGAAGGTGAAATATGGCCCAAAGCTGGGCTGGGCTGGGCTTTGCAGATAACTCTATTACATATGACTTGTTGACTCCACTCCTTGCACAAGTGCTCATAGCTCTGGAGTCATAAGTAAGCCACTCATTGAGCTTCATTTCAACTATTCGGACATCAAGATAGAGATCATAGTAGTCTTGTAATTTTGTTGTTGTGGCGCATCCCTTCTTTTGAACGAGGTGGGTTTAGGGTTCCAGTTCCCTAACTAACCATGGCATTTTTTTTCTACCTACCTACTAACAACCCACAAGCAGGTTGTTAGTAGGTAGGTAGTAAAAAACAGCCCTTATCTATGTATAAGCCATAGTCTTACCTAATATTTACCTATTTTCCTACCTATCTACCTATATATACTTTCTACCATGGTAACCAGTGCAACATTTCCCCAGCTGGTTCACCCAAGGTCAGCTAGCTAGTGTACATATACTAAGTTATCATCTGTGATGCAAGTAATTAAATGGGTTTACCTACCTACCCTCTTCTATTACTACACAAGTTCTAGAGTCACAACTAACAACCAACCACCCATCACCAATCAGTTGCTACTTACTAGCAGTCTTGCTGTGAGTTGGTCATCTTGGGTTGGATAAAGTAACCTGAACAGTTAGTTGCCCATGCAGTGCTAGCTAATGAGTCTAGAAGGCTAGTTGGATCATGTGACCCAGCAGCACCCACCAGTGGAGACCATAAATTGGAGGAAATCCATTATGAACAAGTAGGTTACTAGGGTTTAGGGTTTAGGGTTTCTTTTGCCATTTTAGGCTGGCTGTTGTGATCACAGTTTCCACAGTATGTTGTCATACAACAGCCTAATGGGAAGCCCCTGAAATAGGAGCCCTGTTTCTTGTTGCATGAGCAAGCACTTTCCATTGCAGAGTTGCAACTGGGTTGTAATAATATGTGTAGATAATTAATGTTATGAATGCCAGCAACATTTTATATGTAGAGAATTTTGTAGAGAACTTTTTTTAAAAATTACATTAAAAAATTACATCTTCCCATTTTTAAAAAAACTAACAAATGTCACCTACCTCCTAATGATTCATAGCTCACATCATATGGCCATGTGTGAACAAGCACTCACACCAGTACTTTCACCTTCTTGAGTTGTAGGCCATTGAGTGGCCATATTCAACCCAAGAAATGTTTAAATGTGGACTCAGGGATATCTTGATTTTAGTCCAAGGATGGGACATGTACCATGGTTAGAAGCAACCTAAAAAAAATTTCAGGATTTTTTTTTATCATGGTGCCAGTGTGGGTGGTGGTTCACCCCAGGCCACATCCATGTGCATTTGATCAATGCTTGACCTCTAGAGCTGTGAGGTGAATGGGAGCACAGCTAGATGAAACAAATTGTAATAGAAAGCTACTGTTGAGGTAAGATCTGTGATCAGAGTGGCCTAATGGAAAGGTTGGCCCTAAGTTTCCACCTTTGTAGCCTATCTTGTAGACTCTACTTCTACTTCACATTACCTAGTTAACTACCTATGTAAGTGGGCAATGACCATAGGTATTTAGTGAGGGAATGTAAGTGTTCACAATGTAGGTAGGTAGGTAGGTAAGGTACTTGGTGTCTACTAGGTAGATAGATACATGTGAATTATTGCATAATTTATGCATAGCTAATGACCGTGGTTAGTTATGGAGCATGAATATGATCACAAGGTGCTTCATGTGCACATAACATCCATCCTACATGGTGTGTTGGTGAGTGCTGGTTCATTTAGGGCAAAATTATTGACCAAACCCATGAACTTGAAACATCAAGATGGGTTATTAGGGGTAAAATTGAAATATATATATTATGGCTTAGAGGTAGAAGGATAGGTAAGAATGGAAAACTTATGAACTAGAAGAACACATGCTTGAATGCATGAATAATTAAATTAATTATTTTGGGTTAGACATACTTGAAGTGAATCGTGTGGACTTGACTAGATCTTAAAGAAGAAGATTTCAACTAATTTAATGACTTGTCCATGGGAAAGATGATAGATATAAAAGGATAATATGTGACATCATAATATTGGCTTCTAGTTGATTGAGAATGTTTAGTAGATGTAAATGAATGGAGTTAATAATCCATTCATTCTCTTTTTTTTTCAAATATGTAAGGGATTGTGAGTGGAGCTTCAAGTTCATATCTTCATTTCCATAATTTCATCATGTTATTTTGTGTTAGGCTTTTGGATAAGTTTTTTGTATAACAAATCTATATCATAATGAATTTTTGTCTTTTTCATTAGGGGAGTACTCACAAGAGCAAATATATGTGTTTTTGGTGAATGATTCCCCACAAATAAAATCTTTAAACAAGTGTAATGAACTCCCCAATGGGTGTAACTCACCTAAGGAACAAGATTTAAGTGTAAAGTACTCCTGACTCAAAAAATATATAACTTTCATCTTTTGTATTCTTAAAGTGCTTAGTATGATGCGTGAGTGTTATGTGAAACTTTAATCGTACAACCTACTTATATGATAATACAAATTTAATTCAAAATTAACCATCATAGGACAAACATTTCATAGGGTGCAAACCCAACTTTTATTTATATATTGAACTATAGTGTCCAACTTTTGACAACATGTTCTCCATAGGTCCAATCACATAGGGACTAAACTCAAAAGAAAATCGTAACAAGCTTGAGCACTATGTGTTTGGAAAGGAACAAAATCAACCTAGTAATTTCATGCCAATTCTAGTTTTAAGAACACTATTATTGCATTTCCAATCACTTGGAGGATAATTGCTATCAAGTTAGTGCCTAGGGTGGTTATGAATTGGAAAGGTATATACAAATAAACCTCATCAATGCATCAACTATATATACCATGCTTTTGTCCTTTTTGCACGAGTTTTCACTTAATAAATTTTTTGTGGATATCTTTGTTTTTGGGTTTTTACTGATTTGAAGATACATTTAATTTAAAAAGCTTGGTATTCACTATGAAAATATTTGGGTATATGTTTGTCTCCAAAAAGAAACCAACTTCTTCTAAGTTGGCATTTGGCATGGCAATTCACAAGGTTCATGAAAAGAAAATCCCATGCAGCTCATACAACTTACAAAGGATTTTTGTGAAAGAAATGCTTCATTTTGGGGAAATTTTTTCTGTGTAGGGTAAAGCCTGAGGCTGTGGGCTTTACCAAGCATAAAAACCTCCATTGATTTTTCATTAATTTTTTCTTTCTGTGATACCCGGTGGGTATCATGAGGAAAAGTGGGAAAAAAAAAATGTTGGGTGTTTCAAAGAATGGAATGCGTGCCACAGTGGGCATTATGTTTTTTGAAATACTGCACCAACAATGGAAGAAAAAATATGCTCTTTAAGGTGTTCTCCGATTATACTAGAAAATCAATGCAGGTCTTTACAAAAATTTCGCAATATTTAGATAATAGATCCCAGCAATATTCTTTTTTTAAATCTACTTTCCTCTCTCTAGGCACTGACCCAGGTAGCCAAATTTGGCTATAAGAAATATGAAAAGTGAAACAATTTTAAAATCCTTCTATATTTTTGGCTAACTATAAGAAATTGATATAAATTCTGGAACTCTTTTTGAATCAAAGTTTTGCTTTGAAATCTGGTGACTAAAAACCCCAAACAACACTCTTTTTCTTGCCATTTTGAAACAAAATTCAGCCAAAAATAAAACACAACTGACCAGGACTTTTTCCTGGATTTGAGGTTGCTGGGTGTAGTAAGCCTGAGGCCAAAGTTGGAGGATGCTTCAGGGCAAGTGCTTTTAGTGGGTGGGTAAGTTTGTTCAAGATTAAGGGTTGAGACCCGTGTTGTGCAGTTCTCCAATTTTGAAAAATAACCTTTGGTTTCAATTTTCAATATAGGAAAAACCTCTGGTTACAGGTTTTTGAAAATATTCAGAATCAAAGAACCTTTGGTTTTGGGCTTTTGAACATTTTCAGAACCAGAGAGAACCTCCGGTTCTGAGGTTTTGAACATGTTTTCAGAACCAGAGAGAACCTCCGGTTCTGCGTTTTTCAAAGAACCAGCAAAAGAACTGGCGGTTTAGGGTAGGTTCCTTGACTCAATTCTGAGAACAGCAGTTTAGGGTTGAAGCTGGTTTTGGAGAACCGTTGGTGAAGGGCCAGAACCAATTCTTCAAATTGTGAGAACTGGCAAGGACGGGGTATACGTACATAAATAATACCATACCCAAGACTGGTTGAGACATGAGACCTTGGATTTTAGTAAGGTCCAGCATTATCACAAAATCCAAACAGAGAGCCTCGCGATTAAGGGTTAACCTTGACTACGTGTTAAGGATCCGGAGTTGGAAAACCCTAACTCTCTGAAACCCCTCCATGTGCACTCATATTGAGCATAGGATAGGAACAGGACATGCACTCAACATACACCGTGGGATGGGTACTTATGGATTCATTCCTTACTCACAAATGTGCACTCTCTGAAACCTCCACGTACTCATATATTGACCATAGGATTTAGGAACGTGGTGGGATGTCATGGGACACTATAGAATAGTGCAAGAAGAAGAAGAACAAGATCTTATATGATGTTCAAACATGGTCGGTTTGACAATTTGTTAAGAAGTGTACAGGCTTTTTTGGGCACTCGGTTTCAATGTGTTTTCTATGTGTTTTCTATGTGTTTTATGAGCACTATTGTAGTATATTCAAGCTGGTTAAGGTCCTCTATTTTGGACCCACAAGGTTGAATTGAATGGGGGTTGGAGATTTTGAGTGAGTTGCTGACAAAACAAATACAAGCAGGTAGTTAGGTAGGTAGTAAGGCTTTTCAGGGGTATCTTGGAAGTTGAGCTAAATAAAAGGGGCCAAGGTTGGACTGGAAACTTGTTTCTTTTGCCGATATTCCCATGCTGGCCATCAGTCAATCAAACAAACCATGGGTTAGGTATGGGGTCCAGCACCCCAATTGGCATTATCCTACTTCAGGTATAGACAAGTCTAGTACTCAGAGTGAACCCCAGTACTCACCTGTCCACCATGCAGCATGGATGCATCTACCTCCCTAATCTATCCATTAAGGAAGGTTTGTTTTGTTTGTTTGTCACATTGAGATCCCTCAAACCTTACATTGCCCCTTGATGTGCTCTTGGTATCTTTGGAAAGCCGTCAATGAGTAAAGGTGCATCATAGGGTTTTGGTAATATTTAGACCTATGATGCATGAGTTATTGAATATTGAACAATTTAGTCAAAGAAAATTCAAAACAAATCAAAACTAACTATTTTAATCAAATTAGGATGAGATCTTGGTGTTGATGGGAAAGCCCTTGATGAGTGGAATTTCTAGGAGGTGATTTTGTAACTTTTAGACCTAAGGTGAGGGAAGAAATTGCATTTTCAATAATTAATTTGTCATGAAATTTAATTTAATTTAATTTATTTTATTTTATCTTCACAATTGAGCTCTAATGTGACTCTAATGGTCCTGTTCACACTTTGGCCAGCTGCACATGCCACACCAGTAACTAGGAACCACCAAGTACATTACTTACTTACCCCCCACAGGGTAACCAGTTGTATAAAATGTTACTAGTTACCTACGACTTACAAGTAGGAGATGGGGAAGCAAGCAGGAGGGTTTGACAAGGATGGGTCAGTCATGGATGTGGTTCATCCACAACAGAGTCATAATAGGTTTCCCTTGGATGGTGCCCTGGTCAGAGCTCTGTCACACAATCCATGGAAGGGTAAATATGGAGTAACAAATTGACCATTACCACTGATCGATCTGCAACCAGGGTCAGACAAGACGTGTGAGGGGCCATTGAAATCCGATTTTCTTCTGTCAATCCGGGCCTACATATAAGTGACCAATGACCATCAAGTAAGTTGTCACATTGTGAAGGACCTTTGTAAGTATGCATTGAGCACACATTTGATGATAAAAGCATTTAACCTTAAGTGTCAATTAACCCCCAAAATGCCTGATAAATGCAGACACGAGTTTTTTTTTAAGATTTCAAATTGATATCTCAGAGACAACAATTTTTTAAAATTTTTCATAGTCTGACCAATATTATTGTGAGTTGGCCTGCAAAAAGTGCCTAGTGTTAACACGTTAATTGGTTCATGCAGCAATCAAGTGAGGAGTGGGTGTGTTCATGTAAGGAGTCGGGTTTTGCAAACTCACAAGTTTAGCATTCAACCCACCAAAGACAAAGCACATGACAATTTGTTGTTGTTGTTGTTGGGAATTGTGGAAAGCATGCGATACATACTTTACAATTTCTTTTAGTTGCTTGCAAGGTTGGTGGGCAAGTGGGAAGGATAATATTTGTTGGGAATGGTGAAAAAGCACATAGTATGTTTTTTAAAAAAAATTATTGTTTTTTTTTTAAACACGTGGGGTGGTGGGTAACTGGAGAGAGAGATAGTTGTGCAGCCTTTTCCATGAGAACACTATTGAGTGCTCTTCAAAACTAAGACTGGTGACACTACATTGCTCAGTCCGTATGTGAGATCTTAAAGGAGATCTTGAGACTTGTTCTCTAGTCCCTCCTCACAAGCAGCCAACACAACAATATTTGGGGGTTTTTTATTTTCTTTTCTTAACAAACAATGTATGTCAAAGTGGACTCTAATAAGGTTCATGGATAGTGGCATTCCCCAAATTCGGTTCCTCAAGTGTTAAAGTGGGCCTCACCCAGAATAAAAGCCCTGGCTAAATTTTCAAAGCAAAGAGGGCAGGAATAAGAGGATTGTAAGGACGGTATGGATTGTAAAGAACAACAACCCTGTACATAAAAAAGGTTGGAATGGGAACAAGAAGTACAAGGCAAATAAAAGCATGAGACCACATGTCATGAAAGATCATACCAATCAGAGCACCATTAATACACTAATAAAATAGAGGATCATAAACTAAAAAGTTGTTGTTTGTCACAAATCAACTGGCAATAGAGGTGCACTGGCTGTGATGTGTGGAAAAAATAAGGAATGCTTCTCAAATGTAGCAGCACGTTACAAAATCATAATGGCTTTTGCACATTGGAGGGCCTTGAACACATGTTGTTAATAATAAGAATTAAGAATCACGAAAATTAAAGAGAATTGCTAATGACAGGCTATAATGACCTGAACATAAGAAATAAAAAAGGAGTTCAAACAAGAATGAAAACAATCATAAGTCTCTATGGAAAGAAGAATGAAGTCATTTTCTAATGCGTATTTTGTGTATGATTGTGTTTTCTCTTGAATGACAATTGTCATTGCATGCATTGTCATGGACAATGCACATTGTACCATGTTCAAGCAAGTCGAATCAATTATGATAACATTTATTAAAGTTCAAAAATTGTTTTTGGTGATAAAAATATTGACTCACTGTCAAATGTGGTGGGGGAGAAGGTGGGAAACCTCTTTTTGTACATGTGTTCCAATTTTCAAAACCATAGTTGTGACAATATCCCAAAGAATGTCATGGGTTGTAGTGTGTTCATTCTTGCATGGCCACTCGCTAAAGCAAGTGGATACCCAAATCATCAATGGTATGTCCACACTAACAATATGAAAAATGTGTAACTATAGGATGTGGAAACCCAAGGTGGGTATGTTATGATCAAGCCTCTCTATATACGGAAATCTATTAATAGAATCCGTAAGTTCCGTATTTCATTTTCGTAGGGTGCCATTTTTTAATGGTATCAAAAAAAAACTTTATTTCAGTTTTGAAAGCCATTTTCGTAGGGTGCCGTTTTTTAACGGTATCAAAAAAAAACTTTATTTCAGTTTTGAAAGTCCGTGGCGCATTTCCAGATCACCAAACGACGTTCCCTTGCCATTTACTGCA
>Ga0116227_10008184_pt1 | contig 19893 bp, 22 predicted proteins | sample S1TSphgellanicum_FD_89693 | JGI IMG/M metagenome (GOLD analysis project Ga0116227, IMG submission 89693) | Host-associated microbial communities from peat moss isolated from Minnesota, USA - S1T2_Fb - Sphagnum magellanicum MG | ecosystem: Host-associated > Plants > Peat moss > Unclassified... | reverse complement strand
TCCCTGGTCGGATCTAGAACTGCAACGCAAAAGAGAAAGAAAAAATATATATTTACCGCGCCCTTTAACCTGCCGTGCTTGTATGCTAATAGGAGCCGGCCCTACCAATTGACGATGTTTTTGACTAATATTAGCTCGAGCCTACCTTCGCACACCTCCGTTACTCTTTAGGATCTAAATTATTCCATAAAACGTAGAGCAAATATCTCTGGACTTTTTAGTTCCAACAACATCATATGCTCTATCTCCCTATTCAACACCCCACACCCAGACATTGGTGTGTTACATGCAAATGGCATTCCATGTGCAAAATGAAAAAGTTTAGGGAAAGGTGTTCAGTGAGACCATCTTAACACCTTTTCAAAGGTCATAGTAGCTTGCAATGTTGTCCCATGAGACACACGTGCCCTCCTGGACACAGTTGCTGTCTTCTATGCCACAGAGTTTGACACCCAGAGCTTCCAGAGCTTCCAATGTCTTTGTTCTGCCTCTCATAGGTGCTTGGTTGGAACTCGAACCTGGTGTCTCTCCTTTGGTGGACAACAATCTCTGGATTGTGTGTTGCTTTGATACTTCCATCGGCTTCCTGGAGGCCACTCATCAAAGGCACCACCTGCTATCCAATCTTGTCTAGACCCTTCTGGCAAACCATCAATATTACCCTCTCCAAGCCTTGCCCCTTTGCATTTCTCAATTCCAAGATCTAGGCCACCCACAATGTTTAACGTGCTCACAATTGTATCCATCTCCTCAAATGTGAAATATCCTTGTTTCAGAAACTCCACTTCCTGTAGTAAGCGACTGGCAATGATCGTAATTACAAAGGGCAAGGTAACTAGTGGATCTGTAAGATTTCTCCAAGTATCCAAACATGAGGATGATGTGATGGAGAGAAGTATATGCACATGTAAGAATGAATTTTATTATCACCAAATTGAGAGAGATAAAGGAAACAATGACATGACATGAAAGGTTACGACTATTCATGAAAGCTCTCCAAAAAGTTATGTCCAATTTAATCTAAATGTTGAATTATCATCCAACACCCTCCCTTAATGAAAATGTTTAGAACTATTCTATTCAATGTCTTAGTTCAATTGCATCACAACATATGTTATGATTAGGCTTTGGAAGTGCCTTTGTGAAAACATCAACCCACATGTTTTCAGTGGAACAATAAAATAACTCAAGCTCCTTATTTTCCACTTTTTCTCGAAGGAAATGATACCAAATTTTATTATGTTTGGTGTGATCATGGAATCGGGGATTTAAAGTCAAGGCAATATATGATTGATTATCACAATGTAATGATAAAAGTTTTGATTGTGGAAATCCTAAATCATTGAATGATTAATGAAGCCACATGGCTTCTTTTGTAGCTGAAGCAACAAATATATACTCAAATTCAATAGATGAGAAAGCAATTGTTGCTTGTTTTCTACTTTGCCATGACGTTGTTCCCCCACCAAATAAAAAAACATACCTAGAGGTGGACTTATGAGACTCAAGGGTCTCCTACCCAATTGGCATTTGTCCAACCTTGAGGGAATTCTTGTTTAGCATTTGTAGAATAGAAAACTCCCCAAGTATTCGAATGTTTCAAGTAACGAAAGATTCTTTTGATAGCATCCCAATGTAATGGACCGGGATTGGCCATAAATTAAATGCAAAGACTAACCACATGTGCAAGGTTTGGCCGAATACTAGTAACTAAGTACATAAGTTTACCAACAATAGTTGCATATGGAACATTTTGCATGTCAAGTTGTTCAATAGGAATAATGGGACTCATTATTTTTGTGAACTTAGCTCTAAAAAGCTTTTCGGGGCAGAAACAAGCTTACAATCATTCATGTCAAATTGTGTAAGGATATCTAAATTGTACTTGTCTTGTGTGAGTAAAATGGATTTTAATTCCTTACACGACATCACTTGAATACCAAGGCAATAGGATATATCACCACTATCAGCCATGGCAAATTCATTGGCCAATTCAGCTTTAGATTGTTCAAAGTATGCCAAGTTAGGTGAAACAATCATCGAATCAGCAACATATAGACCAAGAAGGATGAAAGTTCCATTTTTTGTTTTTTGAATGTAAACATTAGGATCTGCATTACATTTATTGCATCCTATACGCAAAAGATGAGTGGTGAACCATTCATACCACATATGAAGACTTTGTTTCAAACCATAAAAGGTTTTCAATAATCAACACATCTTGGTTTCTTGACCAACAAATACATAACCTGGTGGTTGTTGCATAAAAGTTATTTGCTCATCTATTTGATGGATATGATAATCATAAATGGCAATTAAAGCAAAGAAAATGTGGAGAGAACTAATCTTGACCATAAGAAAAAATGTTCCACCATAATCAAGCCCTTCGACTTGAAAAAACCATGTAGGCACAAGTCGAGTTTTATATTTTGCAATGGTTCCAACAACATGATACTTGCACTTGAAAAGCCATTTGCAAGTAACCATGGATTGATTTGGAAGTAAATCCTCTAACCTCCATGTATTGTTAAAGATTAGGGATTGATATTCAACATCCAAGGCAGCTTGCCATTGTCCAACATCAAGTGTTGATAGAGCAACAACAATTGAGGTTGGGTCATCAACATGAGATGCAAGTGCTTGTGCAAAGAAACTTTTTTGTTTTGGTTGTGTGAAATCCATATCTTAGTATTTTGTGAAAAGATATTGACCTTTTGTTGATTATTGTGAGGTCTTAAGTGGTTGAATGGAAAGTATTTGTGGAGTCATGAAGGAATTGGCATCATCCAAATTTGGAGCAATTTCATAAATATCATCAAGATCAAATGGGAAAGAACTTGAAGAAGACTCCATTGGGAGAGAAGTAACAAATTGTGTAGCAGTACTTGGACCAATAGGTTGCAACATTAATGGCGGTGGAAGAATTGGAGGAATGCCACCCTAATTAAAAGTTGGAAAAGAACCATCTTCGAACTAATAAGTAGTTTAGTCATGGTCATCCATTAATGGCGTTGGATTGATTCCAACTTTGACATAGAAATGAGAGTTGTAAAAACATTTGTGGATTTATGGATTTAAAAGGTAATACCACATAATGTTCATCAAATATCACATCCCAACTATAGATTGATTTTTGTGTGGCTTGGTTATATAATTTATAACCCTTCACTCCAACATTTTCACCATATTTAATAATTACACATTGAATGAAATTCGGTTCAAATTTTCTTCATGTGTCATCAAGGACATGGGCATAAGCAATGCATTCAAACATTGAGGTGATGAAGAATAGATTTTTTACCCCTCCAACATTCATATGGAGTTTTCCCACTAAAGATTGAAATATAAGATTAATTTTGAAAATAACATGTTATAGCAATGGCTTCTCCACAAAAAGATTTTGACAATTTGGCGAATTGTAACATATTTCGAACATATTCCATTGAAGTCCTATTATTTTGTTTAAAGATTCCATTTTGTTGTGGGGAGTAAAAATTTATAAATTAATGAACAATCCATGTAATTCGCAAAATGCATTAAGAACTCCAAATGTGAATTCACCACCATTATGAGAATGAAACATTTTAATTTTCTTTCCACTTTTATTCTCCACAAATGTTTTATAGGCTTGAAAAATGGCAAAGACATTTGATTTTTTAATGAATGAAATAAATAATAGTAAATCAAGAATAGTCATCAATGAAAACAACAAAGCACTTGGCACCACCATGAGTTGATGTTTGCATTGGACCACAATAGTTTGTGTGTACCAACTCTAATAATTCTATTGAACATGAATTGAATTTAGAAGGGAAATTTGATACATGATGTTTGCCAAGTATGCATCCTTCACATATTGGAAGGCTTGTTATTGCCCCACTAGTCCTTGTCACCAATTGAAAATTTTGCATTTGTTTGATGGCATGTAAATGTAAATGCCCCAAGCAATGATGCTATAAGATACTTTGCAATGTTGGTGTTTTGGTAGTGGCAAAAAGATTGGATGTAACATTGGATGTGTTGGTTGAACATGCCACACCAACACCAAATGGATAAAGATTGCCTTCTTATTGGCAATGGAAAACAATTTTTTTACCATTTTGATCCATTGATTTGATGACACAATGATTATTAAAAAATTCCATGCTACTATGTCCTTTGTTGGTGGCTTTATTAATAGGAAGTAAATTCTTCTTCAATGTAGGCACATGCATAACATATGTGACATTCGTAATTTGACCAATAGAAAGTTGTATCAAAATAGTGCCAACATTGGCCACATGGCTTTTAGTATCATCTCCCATATAAACTATGAGAGAAGTGGTCATTGGTTTATATTCTTGAAACCAATCCATTCTAGATGTCATGTATTGAATGGCACCTATGTTTAAATACCATATGTCATTATAACTTTGTTGTGATTTCTCCCCAACAATAGATAATTATATTGGGGGGAAGAAGAATTATCTTGTGTAGTAGCATCAGCATTGGCTTGGGGTTTGTTGATCCCATTAGCTTAATCATACTTGCATTTCTTGCAAGTAGGGGCTATGTGGCCCTTTTTCCTACAATAATGACAAGTCTTGTCCTTGTAAAATTGTTTGTTATTGTTTGTCGATTGAGTAATACTTGATGAAACATTGTGAATTTTTTTGTTTTTATCTCCATTGATTTTTCCTTTATTTCCAACAAACAAGGGAGTAGATTTACTAAATTATTATTTGATGTTTGTTTCATGGTGGATTCTTGAAAAATCTTACCCAATAATTCGGCAAGTGTTTGATTTGGTGTACTACTTTGAGTAGTAACAAATGGCCACCATGAGGGTGGGAGTGAAGCAAGGAGGGATGTAACTTATAATGATTCAAGAATTACAAGTCTTGCCACAACAGCTTCATGTAGGGCACCTTGCCACTCTTCCAGAAACTTAGTCACTGATTGTGATTCAAATTGAGAAAAAGAGAATATGCACTCATGGATCCCAACTTGGGAAGCATTATGTTTGTGTTAATAGGTTGATTTAAGTTTGGCCCATATTTGTTGAGATGTTTTCAAAGATATGATCAATTGAATTTGATGATCTCCACAATGGATAATCAAGTTAGAATGTGATTTGAAATCTCTAGATGTCCAAGCAACTTGAGATACTAGATCAATAGCTCCTAAGTAAGGGTTAGTTCCATCAACCACTCCCCAAAGATTAAATCAACTTAATAGCATTTCAATTTTTATGGATCAAATGGAAAAAATTGTGCTACTAAGCTTATCAATCTAATAAGCCCTTGTTGCAAGAAAAGAAGAGGTTGCCATTTGGATATGGTGAAATCCTTGAACTAACTTTACCCTTCTATTCTCTTAACAACAAATTAGTTATAGATTGATAAACATTTATGGATTAGAAATGATCTAATAGGTACCATATAAGATATCTCTAAATATCCAAACATAAGGATGATGTGATATAGAGAAATATGTGCACATGTAAGATCAAATTTTATTATCACCAAATTGAGAAAGATAAAGGAAACAATGACATGACATGAAAGATTATGACTATTCATGAAAAATTTTCAGAAAGTTATGTCCAACTTAGTCTAAATGTTGAATTATCATCCAACATGATCTTCATAAGCCAAATTGTAAATTGGCCAACCTTTACATGATTACTTTGATGTTGAAGCTCAAAACGTCCATTTAAAATTCTTCATTTTCCATAAGAATTATGGTAGAATTTCAAATATTTTAGAGTGTGCAACATTAAAAAATATTATGCAAAGGCCCAAAAAAAACTAAAAGATCCATACACCAAATGCCTCAAATGGGCTACCAAAGCTAATGTTTAGAAACTTACAAAAGACATACATTCACCAATTTGAGGTTCAAAAACAAACATAAAAATCTTGGTTGCAATTGTCATCATAGCCTTGATTTTGTGTAAAACCTTTCCAATTTCATCATCTTTAAATTGCCCTATAGTGATTCATGACCATTGCTATGGAGGTGATATTCTCAATTGCAACCAAGCCACATTCCTAATCATGAAAGAAAACATGTTCTATCAATCCATGGATACAACATAGCCAACTATTCTTAAACACTTATGTATGCTAGATAGAGAAACCCAACAACTCTACATGAAGGAAAATCAATGTGTTTTTATCACAAATTACTTTAACCTCTTTTGGGTACTAGGCAAAACTCAAAGCAACTATGTAAACAACTAAAATTGATATCCAATCATGAACAATTGTAATAGGAATGCAACTACTAGTATTTGTCTAGAGCTCTTGCAACCAGCTTACAACCACCACTTCCACCATCATTTGTTGTTCTACCAAATCGCGATACCACATCCACAATGATTTAATGTGACATGGTGTTGCATGTTGATGCAACTGGAAAATGCACTAACACCTAAATTCATGCCCAATTCCACAAAACATGATGACAATCCCAAAAATTAATTTGCAAAAATTGTAAAAGTGGGTAGATGCAAGTTAAGGTGGCTCGAAAGCGACAAGAGTCCCAATCCCAAAAGTTCATATTTTAACACTATAATGGAAAAATAGTTAAAAACCAATTTTGAGTGGGCCCGATGTGGTGATTAATCAACTAATAAAATCCATATGAAAGGTTGCCCATCTAAATAATTATTTGACATACATGTTAGGGGGAAAAAAATATCAATCTAATAAACAATGACCAAGATAAGGACTTAGGAAAATAAAGTCCAAATTTTGTTATTCAAAAGTCCATAGTTATTTGTTGGTTAAAGTTTTTGTTGTAATTTTTCTCAATCCATATTTTTTTTTACATCAAGTATCATATATTGAGTCCTTATAAAAAATATTGAAATGAAATCATAACAAAAAATTCATTTGACTACTAATGTAGAACCTAGACCATAGTCCATTTGCTCACTTTAAAAGTCCATTACTATATGATTGGTGTAAGTTTATTGAATTTCACCCTTCAATAAATATTCTTATTCAAGTTGGCAATTTTAATTCATAAATATTTTTGTTAAATTGATGATTTTATAATGTGTTTGTGGCATTTGAATAGAGTACACTTTGTAGAAAGTTCAGAAAGGGATAAAAAGTGAGCCACCTTAATATGCATTCACCCAAGTCTAAACATCAATAGCAATTCGTGACCTACAAGATTTGCGTGTGGTAGATTAACCTTGTAAATGGTGCATTATTATTGCAATGAATCTTAAACTCTAAAAACCATATTTTGTAAAATACTTGTTGATGATGTTTTGGCAGCAATAGGAACAAGATTTGGTTGGGGAGTTTCGATAAGGTAAGTCTTTCCTCCACACCAATGTGCATTTGCTACACCACCTTTTTGTCTTTATGTTGCTCTATGAATCATGGCTACCAGCTTTGTCCCCCTTGGGATTTCTTGAAAAAGAATTGTCTTTACTCTACAAGAAATCATGCAAACATGTGTAATCCTTGAGTTGTTTGACTATTGAATCATAAGAAAATATCACAAAATTCTTGCATAAGTACAATATAATTTTTTTCATTAATTCTCACTTTTGAATTTTGAACATTTCTTTGCTATTGATCTTCTTGGTTTCAAGCTTCTTCTTTTTGGCATTTACCTTATGATAAGCACAAGAACTGTGAAAGTTTGGAAATATCATCATCATTCTAGATCAAATAACAAATATCAAATGTACATTAGATTTCTCTATTGAAGAACTTGGCTATGACATTGTTGTCATAATTAGTAGGCTTAATCCTAGAGCCGTTGTAGCCATATGTGATTACAACTCACAAAATTGAACAAGGGAAAGCCAAACAATGTTCCATGCTTCTCTATCCCAAACCTCGACAAAAGACAACATCCCTCAACATGAGGTTCATGATCATCCCTACTTCCTCAATTCTAAGATTCAATCAACAATAGTAAGATCACAATTGTCAAAAAACTTAGAGAATAAAAGATTTTTTTTCGTTATTGTCCATCTAGAGTGTTCTTCACAATAATTGTGATAAGAAACACCAAGAACATTGCTAACAAGAATGAAGTACCAATAATAATTCTAACAAGAATGTACTAGGAGGTGTGCAAGATCATGAAGAAGTATATCATGTACACATCTCTAAGGGGGAAATGGATCAAGAATTAAAATAACACAATTGTTTCTTTGAGAAGCTCTGGACATGATGCACTCTATAGGATTCTATAGTACAAGATTTGTAACATGCTCAGAGTTTTGAAAATTTGGATTGTGAAAATGACCTTGTTAGACAATATTCTTGTGGAGAACTTTCATATATATAAGCACAAACTAAGAAGACATTTTGCAATAGGTTACAACATGCAATTCACATCATTGTAGACCTTGATGTTATGGTACATAAGAAGACCTTGAGAAACTTTTTGGACCACGAGCAGGAATTTTCATGTAGAAAAAGGTCTTCAAGGACTTCAAAGGGATAATGAATGGGACTTTGACAATGAAGAAAACACAAATAATTCTCACTAGTATTTAGTGCCTTCAACATGAATCACTATCTTTTAAAAGAAGCGGATCATTTTCTTTTTGTGTGTTTGTAAGTTTTCTATTGCATTGGGGTTGAAAAGTTCTTTGTTTTGCTTCAAAATTAGACAAGTCAAAAGAAACTCACAAATTTTGTATGTCAAGTGTTGTATTTTTTTTGCAAAATCTTTTGTTCACATGCCATGTCATTTTGTAATGCAAGAAGAAAGTGGTCTTCAATGTGCCAATGATCAATACGATGCATGTTGTTCATATAATAATACTTATGTTTGATAGTGGAACTCAAGTGAAGTTATGTTGTGCAAAGTTATTTTCATTTTTTCCCAAATGATATAGGGTGTAACATATTGAAAAAACAGTAAGAGTTATAATCTATTTATTTGAAATAAGGCATGTAAAAAGAAATCAAAGGGTTCAACACATGTGATGCTTCTATTGAAGTTATTGGAGCTCAGAACAAAATTGGAAATATTTGGTGCACATTTAATAGAGAAAAAGAACATTCAAATGAAAAAAGACTTATTCACATCCTTATTTTGAATGTTTTAAATATATAAAAATACTCTTGAAACATCATTAATCTTCATTAATTTTTTCATGTTTTCAACTTTGCAAGTATAAAAAATTATTCCCCAAAATAAAAACAATTATGGTGTTCACATAGTGATTTTTCAAAGTTACACAAGGCTATAGTTTTAAACTTTATTCATTCCATGATTAGCTCCTTTTTTTTTTCATCTTTTTATTGTTTCATAGCTATAGAAAAATCCCTTTATTTCACATGTTCCATCAAATCTATTAAAAATAACTTGCACTAACACAAAAAAATTTATCCCTAATTTTTTGTGGGAAAGTGCAATAAACACAAGCATTCATTGTCCTTTGCATGTTTTGTAGATATGAAAGAGTTTTACTTCTAATGTAATCCTATTGAGTTTGCAACTATTTCTTCTTTTGTTACAGCAAGGATCTAAACCTTTCAACTGTTCATTAGAATCAATTACAATAAGTAATGGACATGAGTGGATGTATTATGAAAGGCCAATGTCTTCAAATGTCATCATCATGCATTTAGGAGAAGGTACTTTGCATGCAAACAAAATGACCAATGAAAAAGTTATTTATAAAAAATGTTTTGATGTTGAATTTGTTGTTTTGTTTTTTAAGAAAAGAAGAACTTGTGATTGTATAATTTTCCAAATGAAGCATAAGAAATAAACATTCCTACTAAAGAGCTTCCACTAGAACTTGCTCAACTTACATTAGTAATTAATTTTGCTAGAATGGGATGCATCACCAAATTTTACAAAGTCTATATTTAAACTTTTGGTGTGTTATTATATATGCTTATCTACACTCATTGATAGGAGTTAATGAAATCAATGGGTGGTTGGTCATTACACGTCATCGTTGCTATCCATGATGAAGATAAAGGTTTGTCACTTTGTGAATCACCATCATAAGTTTATGACCACACTCATTTTGTCATGTTATTTTCAAATGTTATTGTGGAGATTTTCTCTACAATCTCATAATCTGTCATGTTGGAAATTGTTACTTTGCAAGGCAAATTGTATCCTTATGATGCTTACATTTTTGGTGTGTTGATTATATGGGGGGGGGAAATTTTTTAATATGATCAATGAGCTTCCAATTGCATTTGATGTAATGACAAGATAGAAGTCTCAAGCAAAGAAAAAACCAATTCCAATAACACAAGGGGAAACAAAAGCAAGGGTACGACGAAAGTGATAAAACATCTTTAGTGCAACACATGAGCTTATTGCTATGTCAATACTAGATTATATTCTATACATATTTTGCATTCAAGAACAAGAATAGTTTAATACGCATCATACTATTATGCATGTTCTTTTCAAGTTCCTACATTGAAGTCTAATGTTATCACATGCAACATCATGCACCATATTCACAAGGCAAGGTGTCAAAACCTCGTACCCCACCTATAAAGGATAGAAATGAAACTATTGATGAAGATGAGGAAGAACTTGGTGGTGGTCCATTTACTATGGCAATTGTGGAAGAAATTACATTACATATGAATTTTGAACAACATGTGATATTTGCAAAAAGTGGGTACTATCATACATGTGTGAATATCACACCAACAAGAGTTGGAACACTTCAAGCAATACAAATGTTTGTCATGTAGCAACAAGAGAACCCATATGTAATGAACCTAGTTGGTGCCCTACTTCTTACTTAAGGTTTTGGATGGAAAATGATAGTTCATTCATTTCAATAGTAATCTTAAAATAGACCTAACTATTGTCTCCAACTTCTAAACACCATTTGTACCACCATCAACGAATCTTTGTGTGAAGATTTCAATATTGTTTAAAAAATTCATTATTTTTGTTTTTGCAAGGTTGTATTCAATGTCTAGTTCATGTACCCAAAAGAAACATTAAATGTTAAAATTTTACATCAATTGAATCAAAGAAAATATTGTTTGACAAGTATTATGTGAAGGCACCTTTTTTTCCTCGCTTTACTATTATATGATTTTTTAATATGCACATATTTCAACCAACCTAAATTTAATTATAATTATTTTTTTGCAGCAGCTTTTAATATCTTTTAATAATTTATTTTTGAAATGTTGGTACTTGAAGTTTTTTAATATCTTATATCTATTTATTTTTAAAAAGTCAGTGTTTGAAGTTGTGAAGAGAGATAAGGATACAACTGAACATGGTAAAATCATGTGACAAGATTGTTATTTTTCAACATACCATATACATTTCATGCATTTTTTCACTAAGTAATTTGGAGGTGGTAGTGCAAAATACCTCTTTAAAATGCAACTTTGAAAAAAAGTATTCAACTATCAATGGTGTGAAAGGATTCTTCATTTCAGATTCTTCCATGTTCAATTATCAGTTCATTTACTAATATTAGTTCATTTCTTAACAATTAATATCTAACATGTTTAATACATATAACTACCCACAATTCCTCCCCTTGCAAAAAATTGATGTGCACTATTACAAAAAATGATCCAAATGTACTTTAAAACAAATGCTACAAATCACCCTTGGACAAATCTCCCAATCTCCCCCACCTGAAGCACATTACATGTAATCTCCATGCCTACAAGGCAATTATAAAAATTATCCAAAAACAAGAAATTGAAGAAATTGTGGTTGGGGAGATCCACCAAACTACATGGCAATTTTCAGCAAAAGTTTTCATATGTAAGGTCAATGCCCCATGGTATGGGCATTCTGAAAATAAGGAGACTATAACTCCGTGATCCTGTCTCCACATCTTGGAAATGTCCCGCGCTCATGGGCTTTACCCACCGCAGAGCACAAGGTGAAAGCTATCATAAACCTAAACACTTCTAGATCATAAGGCATAGGAGGGGAGGGTTCTCACACCTACTCCTTAACACTAGGAATGATCTTACACCCATAAGTAGGCCTGACTCAGTTCCTGCCACTCAAAGAGCATAACGCACCTCTTTTTAAGGAGGGAAATTTGTGGTGCCCTCCAAATACACTAGGAAATTTCTCTTTGCAAACAGTTGAGTTCTATTTCACACAAACTGTTGAATTCTATCTCCCATGGAACAAACACAGATTTTACTATTAAGGGCACTACTCCAGGGTCTCACGACACTGTGACCTTGCACCACCATAACCATGGAATCTCCAATCTCAAATTTCTGGTTAGCTTACACTTCCATAACTCCAATCACCAATAAGCTACAGTCATTACCAAAATAATAATAACCCCAAGTTACATTCGAAAAGTACCTGGATGGGCATAACCAACCCAGCAAACTGAACAACACTGCCTTAAAGTCGGATCATCAAATCTCAGTCTCCAGCCGGATCATCAAATCTCAGTCTCCAGCCAGGAACCCCCCCCCCAATCCAACAAAAACAGTGGTGCACCTGCAGTCAACATTGTTCACAGCTCCCCAGGCCATGTCACAGAATAGCAAGCTCCACTATGATGGTAACATGAGAGTGAAGGACCTTGAGGTAGACACAAGAAAGAACCTGGACTTGTATCTCTAGACAGCAAAAGGTTGGCATTACATTCATGACCCAACTCCCACATTCAGGCATTGACACTTCAACAGTCAACAGACCTAGAAAAGTTTATATGCATAAACACCTGACAGAATCCGTGCTGATTGATAACTGACTCCTCATCTATGTACGGAAATCACGCATGCAACTACATGACCCTAAGGTTAGTTTGAATCTAAGTGACTGCTGTGTATAAAGAATGAGCACCCTTGATAAACTAGTGAGTTACAGCTCCTTGTTGAAAAGGCAACAGCAGCTTGACCAAATCAAGTGCACCAAGTCTTGTTTGAGGAAATGGGGTTTTGGGGAACCTTAGTCACACTTGATGTTTCTGTAAATCCTTCGTACAAAAACAGAAGACCCTAAATACCCCACAGCACCTGTACAGACAACAAAATAACAAGTTAGCTTGTGCTCAAAACAAGAAGTCTCTCAAACTGCTCATGTTGTGGAATTTATTGTGTAAGGAACACTAAAAAACACCAGTAAATGTGCAAAACAAGAAATTGGTTCAACCAAAGCATTGTAAAATTTACCACAAAGGATGCCAAGTCCAAGACAAAGCATAAGAGTGTAACCAAAGTAGAAACAGGTTTGGAAGAAGCCAGTCATCTTTGTCTTCAAGAAATAGTAGTAGATAGAGTAGAGGAACACATAAGCAGCTGTTGATGCTCCTGAGATGAATGATGTCCATTGCCAGTGGTAGTTCTCAGCATTCAACAGAAAGTACGTCCCCACAATAGTCACACATATGGTTACTATTATAAGTATCAGGAATACAAGGAGCATGAACCCATACACATAATACACCTGCAAGAGAAAAGGGTTGGATTAAATGGCATCTAGGAGGTCCAATTAAATCATGTGCCCCAGCAAAAACAGCTGACCTAAGGTATGGTTGGCATCTGACAACTCATGAAAGTTGAACCCTTGAAAACAAGCTCACATCAAACAAAATACAGATATTCTTGGAATCAGGATGACAAAAGCTTTTGCACAGAGAGATTGACTATGAGGGGCCACAAATGTCAACTTCTTCTCTATGAACACATGAAGGAGAAGACACTTCACAAGAAAAAGATGACTTTAAATGACACATTGAGACATGCTTCAGTTATTAGGAGTTTACTAAAACCAAGTAAATTGGCATTATGAGATGCAGGATTGGAGCACCTTGTAATTCCAAAAAGAGGTGAACACAAAATACATTTCGATGAAGATACTGCCAAATGGAAGAAGCCCACCCAATAGTGCTACTGCCCAAGTTGTCAGGTACCACTTTTTCTCAGGAATGGGACGGGGGATGGTTTTCACACGACAAGGGTTGTCTGGAACTCCACTCCAATTCCTGCCCACAACTGTTCCTAGCAGTGCTAACGGGAATGAAATAAACGTCCAAATCACCAATACCACCACCTGATACCATCCCAAAAAATCCAGTGATGTGTACACTGATGTGAAGTTTCAGGATAGCAAGCTATACCAGAAACTTAATTGGCAAAACTAGAGGAAAAAACAAGGAACAAAATCTAATTAAATGACCACATGATAGATACAACAAGACCATACATATTAATCCAGCTAAATCATGCCAACATCTTGAAAACCATCCAATGCCAATCTCATTCTTTCCAAACTCATGTGCATATCTACTATCGACTATTATCAAAGTCTGCATTTAAAAGTTTCACTGAGACATGCTGAGAAGACATTCCAACAAGTTGTCACAGGTAAACCTTGTGAGGTTGGTCATGATAACAATGTAGAACAGAAGATAAGGCCTACAGTGGTTCACTGTGATAGCTCAACCAGTAACACGTATGCAATTATTGTATTGAAACTGTGAGTAGAGGTGGTGCCCTCCACCAAATAGATAGGCACAAAGAGTCTTCCATAGAGGGGCACAAGACAGAGACTTACCATGGTGCCAAAAGGAATAGCTGCTAAAGAATGGTAAAAGATGGCCACTGTGTTCAAAGCAAAACCAATTCCAAAGCACGTGAATGGAAACAGGGAAGCAGTGAGAAGCATCGACTTTATCCAATGCTTTCCTGCACACACGGCACATAGTCCCAATGATGAGCATATTTTTTCTGTCTTGACTATTTACCTTATTCTGTCTTGTGCAATTCCTCACCTTCCATATAATCTTCCTAAATACGTTGGTAACCCTACTCATGATGCTTTTGTTTTGACTTAATCACCTACTGCTGCCATTACATCATTCAGCTTTGCATCTGCATCACTTTCATGTTCACTTTCAATTTCCTGATAATCTGATCATGGCCACACCACACAGCAGTCTACACTCTGACAGAGGGAAGACATGATGTCAATAGTGAACAACCATACAGCATATAATCCAATATATGCTTGAAATCCACATCTTTGCACAAATAAACTCTTACATTTTAGCATCAAATTTGACTGTTGAAGTCACAATAGAAATGTTATACTCAGTATTGAAACATATGATTATTGAGAGCTGATAAGCATCTTGCACCATTCCAAATTGTCATAACACCACTACATGATCAAGCATTGTGCACTGAGGTCAAAGTAGAAGTCGGTTACCATCATTGCGGGAATAAAATCCTCCCCCCACATATCCAGATATAAATGATGTCAGGGCATAACACACAATAAATGTAGTGACAATAGCTCCACGTCTGTGACCACAAATCCCTACTACATCAGTTTCTTCAGCTAGATGGCACACTGTCACAGGGTACAATGTACCAAGCCCTAGATCAATCTCTTTCCAGCCAACTCATTACAATCTTCTTGCAAAAAATTTCCAGTTTTACTTGTACCAGCTTGAGAGCATGGATACCCCCAATGTGATCTGAGGGCGGGTATAGGAGATGAATGTACCCAATATAAAGCATCCCAACAATTGCCAGAAGGATGACAAGTAGAACTAGCATCGCAAGCTGGGCTCCTGACCCCACAAGAGCCGAAAGGAGCACTAAGTTGCGGGGCACCCTGAACACGTCTCCATGAACCAGCTTCCATCCTGACTCTTCACTCACATCCCTCTCCTGTAGACTTCACATAAACATGAATGCCATTTCTACATGTTTTTGAACCATGACACTGTCTCCTAATTTGATAAGCAGCTCTAGACTGTAGATCTGAAATCCTGAACTCATTCCCTCTAACATGCAGGCATCCACCTTAACCAAATCACACTCAACCCTTTTTAGCTCCTAGATGCCATCCAACCTTTTAGACTATACATCCCACCTAAACCTCAAACCAAAAAAATTTAGTAAAAGAGGTTTGAAGAAAACCCATCAATGGCAAATAGATTTCAGGAGAGCAGGCCTTAGTGGCTTTTCTAATGACCTTTGTTTATATGTTCAGTTCATAGAGAAATTCATAAACAGAAACTCTCATGTTTCATAAGACCATATCCATGACATATCACAAGTTCTTTAAGTGAAGCCTGAACTCCAAACCTCAGAGACAATGGTTGAGAATCATTTGGCTTACCAAAGTTTCCAAGTCATCTTCCTCACGAGCATATTTTGCATAGTCATTGCGAAGTGTCCTCATGAGTATCATTGACACAAGCCCAGTGAGGAATATAACCATCATAAATGAGTTGAATATTGAGAACCAGTGGATCTGTGTAACCAGCATGTGGGTCAACATCAGAAACCATTGATCTTTGCACAAAAAGATATCTTTGAGTCTGCCAAGAAAACTCCAGACCAACGCCTTGAAGCTAACATGACAAGAATGATTACACTAATGTTATGAGATTATGAGTGTCACCAACAAAGTGTCAGACCGTCACATTCATCATGAATAGCAATGACAAGCTGCCATGGCTCCCCACTAACATCATCAGCCCCTAACAGTGAATGTTGACAAGCATATAATACTCTGCCCAGAATTTCAGGCAAACCATTATACAAAACTCTGCATCCTGAGTTTCTATTGCATTTCTGGAAGCAATGGGAAGACTTGGTCACATTCTTAGCACCACAAGAGTGCAACAGAAAAATCCTGCTTTGCAAAAACAAAAATGATGAATGAAAACAGACACTCAAACCACCACATACGAGCAAGTATATGTCAACAGATGTGCATATGTCAGGCTGAAGACTGATGGTATATTAGTTAGGACTTGGGGTTAAAGGTATGGAACAGATAGGATTGACCTGATGCTCAAAGAATGGATAGTCCAAGTAGGCATCAAAGCGCCGGGCAAATGTGGTATTGGTCTCAACCCACTCAACAGCATATGTAAACTCCAAAACTTTTCCAGCTTTGATGGGTTGAAGATTGTCTTGTGTCAGGTTGACTTGAATGATCTGTTTAAAAAACGCAGAGAATAAATGTCCAAAACTTCACTAGTTTCTTCAACACTGCAGGCGTTAATGATCTATAGTGACCTATGATGCCTCAAGCTACAAACTTCCAATCACACGGGTGTGTTGTACACCTCCAAGCAATCAGATGCACCGGATGGATATCTCCATCTGGTAAAAACCAGGATATTAAACACATAGCTCCTAAAAGGCATGTTTAATTGCAAACACAGGTATACACATACCTGGTTCTTGTTGTACTTGATCAAAAATTGCTTGTGTGTGTTCATTACATATTTTGAGTTTTCATCATTCTTTTCTGGATGATACTCTCCAACAAACCCTGCAAACATACACATTTAAAACTCTTAATCCATGAGAGTTTCCTGTTCTTGATCACTTGCCAAACCTCTTGTCAACAAAGGTGTCCACAAGAAGAGATGAAATCCATAAATGTCCATGAAAATAAGTAGAAACTTCCAAGGATGACAAAACAAATTGAAGCAGAGAAATGTAAGACAAAGTATATCAGAAAATCCAGGCTCTTTATTGAAGAAACACATACCCCACAGTGGCAGATCATCTGAAACTCCTCCGCCAAGTAGACACATGTCCCCATACAGAAATCCAAACCAGCTATTATCAGACAATTGTATTTGAGGAATTTGAAATCAGAATCTACAACTTATGCTTACACACTATTATCATTATTACATATACATGTGTCCAAGGAAGCAGTGACATTTATACTGTTTGAACAGCAGGAGGGGGATTTTACTGTCTATTAGAAAATAGATTACTTGGATTAATGCAATCTCTTGTAGGAAAATGTTTTGTGGAGAACAGAGGAAGACCTGAAACACCAACTACTTCTAAAATGCTAGATCAGAAACTTTGGGGGGGAAAACGAAGTATACAGCAGAAAAAACCACCAAGGACAATCATGCGCTAGCTAGAGCTAACAAAATGCAAACAAATCTGTTTGAATCAGTCTCTAAATGTAGAACCATACCTACAAAGAACTCAAACCAGTAGGTATTTGCAACAGCCTCCTTGAAAACATCCACCTGATCATCTGTGAGTTCAAGACTGCAGATTGTCTTTTTCTCCATTGGAGCTGTCAGAAAAGCCAACTCAGGGAACAAGAATAATGTGAGGAGGACCACTGAGCACTCATAAGCAATGGGCACACAAACCAATTTCCATTTCACCATTGAATTTGAAAACCTAAGGTTGGCTTCAGCACAAGAATCCCATTTTACAAAACTGATATCCATCTGCTTTCGAGTTCTAAAACCCCAACTTCGAATTCTCTGAAGTACCTATTATAAGGTGTGTGAAGTTGGTCCCACAACATAAGTGTGGATCAAAGGGGTGCATGACCCGTCTCATAGCTTTCATCACTTCCATAAGTTTGCCAAGAGTTTGAAAGTCACTTACTTCTGAACTTAATTCTGATCTCACTATCAATGAGCTCATTCCCTTCCAACACTTCACCAAGTCCTCCCCATTTATGTGTTGCGACACCTTTTCCAGGTTTGCAAAATGGCAAACTGTAGTAGTTATATGTTTCTTGAGGGTTGTTGTATGGTCCAACTTTATTTACCCACAGCATTACTGTATCCCCGACTGCATACTGCTCAAAACCATTCCCAAAAAGGAATTCAAATTATGAAAAGAAGACTGTAACAATGCATTGCCTGCTCAATTCCGAGGAAAATGCAGACCCTAACAGACTGACATTCTCCTGCAGTCAAACTCTTTCTAAAAATCCACATGCAATCCTGAAGAGAAAAAAAGCTGCTGTTAGCTCTTAATCTGCTCCTAGGCTGACCTTACAAAAACCTGTCAAAATCCTAAGAGAACAAAAAAACCCTAAGACACAATTGCTAGAGATTTCACAGCACTTGCTGCTGCTATATGCAGCACACCTTGGAACTTCCTTTCACAAAGATCGATTCCAGATCTCACAAACTCCAACTACCTACACACATAATAGAGTGCCGCTTCCCTACGAAATAAATACATGTAAACCCCGTTTTAGGGTTTCATGAAGGAGGCATACGCTTGAAGAAGGTTCCACACAAAGAGAAAATGCAAGAAGAAAAGCTTCTTAGTTCAGTAGCATTGAGAGGAGGTTTAGTTCTGTGTGTTTTTATCCTTTTTACCTTGTGATCATATTCGGTTGCAGTGCAGACATGGAGGCATACTAAGATTGTCCCCAACAAGAGAAAGACGACCCTAGCCCTTGGTTCCTCCATTCTTCCAAGATCCGAAGTCCAGCTTTTACCTCCTTCTTGCAAAGGTTGTTAACAGAAACCAGTTCTCTTTTCTCTCTCGCGCTCGCTCTCCCTCTCCTCTCCTCTCTTTCTTCTTCTTCTTCTTCTTCTTGGGTCATGGGGGAGAGCACTCCGGAAGGACCAGGAGGCTCTAGCATCACACGCGACAACAACGCTTGATGACAATGGTACAAGAAGCCCAGTAAAACCCCCGTCATAATTCCCTAGATGCAGACCCTTGGCAGATTTTTTTTAATTTTTTTTTTTCAAATTAAATTAGAGGTCACTTGGTAGGTACCTACCACAATGTGTTTCGGAGGGTATGTACACTAGGTACCTACCAAATTGTGTTTGGACCCTTTTTTTTGGGGGTCTAGAGATCACTTGGTCGGTACCTACCACAATGTGTTTTGGAGGGTAGGTACACTAGGTACCACAATGTATGTATGAGGACTTTTTTTTTTTCCCTTTTAGAGGTCACTTGGTCAATACCTACCACAATGGTGTTTTGGAGGGTAGGTACACTAGGTACCTACCACAATGTGTTTGGAGGGTTTTTGGGAAACTTTTGTTTTAACCTAGACTAATGGGTAACCCGTGGCTATGCCACTCTAGCCACCCCAAACGCTCTGTTAAGCTTTATTGTTTGCACGATCATGTTATAACACCTCTGTGTAAACAACATTTCGAGTATACACACCGGCAGGTGC
>Ga0116227_10008182_pt1 | contig 19902 bp, 8 predicted proteins | sample S1TSphgellanicum_FD_89693 | JGI IMG/M metagenome (GOLD analysis project Ga0116227, IMG submission 89693) | Host-associated microbial communities from peat moss isolated from Minnesota, USA - S1T2_Fb - Sphagnum magellanicum MG | ecosystem: Host-associated > Plants > Peat moss > Unclassified... | reverse complement strand
GAAATATGGTGGTGGATGATGTCCACTAGTCACAACAAATAAAAGTCCTATTCATTATCTAATAATAAACTTTTATGAGTGCTATAGCCTATAAGCCCTGTATTTTATTAAAAGAAAAGAAAAAGAATAGGCCTTGTATCGAAACGAGCGTTTGGATAAAAAAACATTAAAGAATCTTTAAAGGTGGCCAAGAGCAAGTGAAAAGCTAGCACGTCCAGAGTCCAGAGGCGACTAATGAGTCCTCTCCCGCACTTAGCTAGACATCCATCAAGTGTATGTCATCTACCTTACCATGTGATCAGATTCGATAGCCGAGTGCCGAATTGAATTAATTTTAGAGCATGGGAGTTGTTTTAATCTCAAATTAAACTTTTTTAGCTTTCAGACACACATTAAATTTTTAATATATCAAGAACTTGTACGAGGTACAGTTCAAAGAATAAATTTGTTTTTTGGATAATAATTGCAACACGTGTTGAAGGAGGATGTTGAAAATTAAGATATAGAGGAGCTTTTCAAGAAAAGTTAAAAAATTAGTAATCTTTTTTTGGGTGATGTTCATGACTTGTTTTAAAGGAGGATGTTGAAGGCTAGGATATCGAGGAGCTTTTAAAAATGATGGGATTGTCCCCAATAATAGTCAAATGTGTTCTACGTTGGACTTTTGTGTTATTCTAAGATTGTATTTTTTGATGTTTTTATATTATGTATTTGTTTTGTCGAGTTAATTTTATATAAAAATTTCAGAAATTTGAAGTGATTATAAATTTTGAATGTTTCTAATTCACTATTACAAAACATGTCTTCAATCCACCTAACATTCCACTCAAGTTTCACTTAAATTGGGTCAACTCTATCAAAGTGGATTGTTGGAGATTTTGGATGAAGGTGCCAATAAGCTAGAACATCCGAAAAAGATCCCATTGAGATTTCATCGTGCAACAACTCGTTCCACTAAACTCTACTCGTCCACTTGGGACACAAAATATTCATCATTTTTACCAAAATTAATCCTATGTAATTGTGTGGTGGAATTTAGTGGAGTTTGGTGGAATGTTCCATTCCATCATATATTGACTATACTGAAATTTGATGGATTGGTTTAATAGATTGGATTGGCGGAATTATTGGTCTAATGGGTTGGCTTAGTGGAATTGTTGGTGTACTGGATTGGTTTAGTGGAATTATTGGCATATTGGATTTATTGATTTAATGGATTAACTTGGTAGAATTGTTACCTTTATAGTACAATTGTTGGTCCAATGAAACTTTTGGTTTAATGCATTGGTCCATTGTGTTGAACTTCAATAGTTCATAATGCTTAAATGATGTAGTAGTGATGTCCAATGTCCCCAAGGATTAAATGTGTTCCATGAATGGTTGCACTTCAAGGTGGACATATATGGAAAGCTTATATACATGGTGTAAACATGATTATGTGTAATATAGTGATAATGTGTTTCAATGTGGGTGGTCTAAGATGGGTTTCACCTTAGGGACTAGGAAAACATGTTCATTCTACCAAATATCTTAATTGCCACATTTGCATGTACATGAACCAAATCATTTCGAACAATTATAATGAATAAGATTCATTATCAATGGTTTGTTCATGAATGTATTTGCCTTGACTTTCAAATGCATTTGTGGTAGAGCACATGCATTCATCACCTGTTTCCATAACAACAACAGTGCGAGTTGCATACATGTGTATTTTGTGAAAATCATACTTGGAAATTACATTATAATTCAAACATGACCAAAATAAGACCTAAAAAAAATGGAAACAATGTTGTATTTGTTCATTCTAGTATAACTTCTTAAATCACAAACAAAAATAATCATTTCATGCCATATTTTCTTACTGCCACCTTTCGCATACATGTTAAACAAGTTACATCCAACAAAGACATTGGTAAATCCCATCCATTTTCAAAGGTTTAAAAATTTGTTCACAAGCATACATGCTTCTTGAATGACCTTCAACTATAATATCTATGTTAACCATGCATTCAAAACCCCATGGCAGCAAGCAAATTAAATTATATACATTTGCTTATGGTTGAAATCATTCTTGGAAACTAAATCACACCCATGGCAACAAGAAAGCTAGGTACTTGTATGTGCTACAAATTAGATTCGGAAATTACATCAACACCCCACAAGCAATAATAAAGTTGGGTTACATCCATTTGTAGCATCCATTAGACTTGGAAATTGTATCAGCACCCAATAACAGTAAGAAAATCGGGTTGCATTCATTTGTATGTGGTGCAAATTAGACCTAGAAATTGTATCAACACCCTATGGCAACAAGAAAATTGGGTTGCATTTGGGTTCATTCATAATTGAAGTACCAAAAAGGAGTGTCTAAATTTTTAAAGACTACAAAGGACAACTTTGGATTTTTGTTTATCTTACATTATTACAGTTGTAGTGGATTGTTGTAAGTTAATAAATAAAATGATGTTTTGTTAAATTAATAGAAATATTTTAAAATAATTTGGATACTATGTATATTTCATTTTTGAGTCTTGTAAATTAATTATACCAAGTGTTTAAATTGCACTTTTTAAAAAAGGAATCAAAAGGAATGCATAAAATTATATAGTTGATTTCAAACTTTTTACACAACAAAAGCATGCCCCTTCTATCTCAATATGTCATGTGTTCATTGGATGAATTTGATGAAAAACCAAATCGTACAAAATGTCAAAGTCTTGAAATTTTGAAGGAAAGGGCACCTACAAGGGAAAAGACTCATTTTTTTAACCATTTGACAAAAAACTTATGTTCAATGGGTTCAAAATGTTTAGCTTTCTGTATAGGTCACATGTGCAAGAAATAATCCTACCAAAAAACATGTTTAGTTGTCCATTGAAACTCAATTTGGGATCTTTTAAGATTTTTTGCATTTCTAGCTATACACCAAAACATTCATAAACAATTATGTATTAATGTGAAAACTCACCACTTTTGCATGAATTATCTTAAATTAGATTAATCAAATTTTCTCACTTAAATTTGTTTCAAGTAAATGTTATTGTCAAAAGTAGCCTCATAAAAATCTTGGGATTTTTTTTTCCTTTTTTTGGTACCCCAATTATGAATGGACCCATCCATTTGTATGTGCTACAAATCAAACCTAAAAACTACATCAAAGTTCAAAAGATCAACAAACTTTGATAGCTTTTGGAAAAAATAAAAAATAAAAAAATTTGAAAAACATTTGAAAAGTATTGACCTTTTCAAAAGGTTAAGGTTATACACCATTAAATTTTTTGTCCTTTGCAACCAAGGAAATAATGACTAGTTATCTTGAATGACTTTATCAATGACCACAATCACATCATAATTGCATTATCTACATGGAATAAATATGATTAATAAATAAATCACTTACATGATTGATGGATGAGAATTTATGAAATAAACATACTTCATCCATTTTCCATCAACCATATTTCACCCATTATGGTATTTGAGTGTGTGCTAAAGAATAAGACATTGACATGGATTATCAAATTGTCATTTTTTCAAATAATGAAATAGCTAAATCTAGTTTATGACTAAATTTCGATTACTTCAAATGGCGTGGAAAATATTGTCATGATCCCGTGTCATTAAAAAATGGGTCCCATTTATGTTCTAAACTTTTGAAACTTATAAAATGACTTATATATGATTAAATAATTACTACTACATGGACAACATAGCCTTTTGTATAACTATACAATCACTAACCTTAGATGATGTGGTACCCTAAGTGGTCATACAATTATTTTACAGTGATTCAAAAATAAATATTAGTAATTTAATATGAGTACAAATGGACATAATCAATTACAACATGTAAGGAACGTATTTGGATTAATATTATACATATAGGTAATATATAAAAACCTTCATTACGTTTTTTTAAAATGTATTTGATATATAATCCATTTTAAATATTCAATGTGATTAAATTAGATATTATACATTGAAATAAATTTTAATGGTAATAGTATGGTATATTATTAAAAAAAATTAATATCTCAAATTTTAAATAAAATAGAAGTGTAAGATGTGAAAAATATATAATTTATTTATGCATTAAACTTTTATCATAAATTTAAATGAAAATTTATATAATATATCTATAAAAATAACTATATATATTTTACATGTGTAAAATTGAGTAGAAATTATAATTTCAGAAACTTAGTTAATATTTTAATACTAATTTATATTAATCAAATTAAATTAAATTATTTAGATTGAACTATAACTCATATTTAATATGACTAATATAAAAACATTTAACATATGTAATTTTTATGATCCATTAATAAATATTTTATATGGATAAATTACATGGAGTCATACATGTAAATTAAAAGTTATTAATAAAATTATGATATATTAGAAGCAAAATTGTAATATAAATTCTCAAACCAAATGAAGTTTTGAGATATGAAGGTTTTATTTTATTTATTCATGTGTTAGCCATAAAGGTCTTTTCATTTACAAATCATGTGTTAGAATTTAATTTTTTCAAAGTATGGTCATTGAAATGTTATTTAATAAAAAAATTCAAATCATTTTCCTTTGAACTAAATTTACATTCTAAAAAATAAATTACATATTTATATACATTATTAAAGGAAGTTTATGAATAAATTTTCAATTTTTTTAGTTGGAAAAATTATCAATGAGATACAACTTATAATATGTGAAGTTTTGTATAATGTTTAAATGAAATATGGTTAAAATAGAATAAACATTAGATTATTTACACAACAAGTGGGGTGGCTTTGTGGTAAAAAAGTTGAACTTCATCCTTGGGTTGCAAGGATCACACTTCACAAATGACATATGTTGTGATCAACATTGAAATATTGACTAAATAATGAAATTAAAAATAATTGCAATAAAAATACATCCTATTATTTATTTTACATATAATAAATATATAATAATAAATATTATAAATTTAAAGTATAATGTTTCCTAAGTTTTAAGTCCAATTTATAATAATAATAAATAATTAAACCATGATTAAACTATCACTAATGACTTCACATATGTCCTAAATGACTCATTCGTAATGACTTTAGAGCTATTAGTTATTTTTGTCCTTTATGACTAGAATACTAATCATAAATTAGCCATATGTCATATTAATGTTATGATGACAAAAGTTTCAAAAAACAATTGGAAAAGCTTCAAGAAAACACTAAGAATAATGGAAAAAGGAGTTTCAATGGAACACCAAAACCCATATTCTATGGGTTGTTGCCAAAAGGAAGCACAAAGTTGAAAGGAAGTTTTGGAAGGAAAATTTGAATTTGAACTCACGTACTACATATATTGTATATCATTTTAAGTATGTTAATGTATTATTTCACCTATATACATGAGATATATTTAATATACTTCAAGTGTGCCTAAAATAATATAGATGAAATTAACAATATATTTACATACCTAATATTTTTTAATATATTAAAGGTATAAGTATAAATGCTGATATATAATACGTATATTATACCTATGGTGTTTCAAGTATATGAATATTTAAGGTAAATTACATATCTAGTATATTAGACACTAGTACATCCAACATTATATATATGTCAAATAGATGAATTCAAAAACAATTTCCCCACCAAAACCACTACTAGAAAACATCTCCTCTTTCCATTACACAATTCCACCTAAATTGCAATGAGTGGATTGAACTTTGCCAAAACCATTATGCCTAAATTGAAACCATTAAGTTATGGTTGTTGGTGGACCACTTCCATTTATAATCCACCATAGTTCCACCTCGTTGTGGGGCATAGTGGATTTTTAGAAGCATGGATATTTGAAACCACTAAGTTATGACTATTGGTGGACCATTTCCATTTCAATTCCACCATAAATCCACTTGATTATGGGTCATAGTGGATTTTTAATGGCATGGATTTTTTTAATAACTATTTATTGATTTAGGGTATTTTGAAAACTTTTTGTGGATGGTGATTCCATGAGTTTGAGTGTAACTAGTTTGTGCGAATTTTTTTGCAACGAACCCAAATCCTTGTATATATGAGATAAACATAATCAATATTTCCATAAACTTGTTCATGGGGTATTTGACCCATAGGAAAAATTGCCCCAATGTACCTACTTGAATAAAGTTCACTCGAGTTAAGTTATATGTTTCATACTATTAAAATAAAGCTCTAGTTTCATATGTCCAAAAAAGAAAAAACAAACAAATGTTCTTAACTTGATGACCATTTTAAAGTGAAACAAAGGCAAAATGTAGCAAGCAAATAAACATGCATTCATATCACAAAGTTGTTTTTTTTGAAAAGGTCTACCAATTGTAAGCCAATGAACATGTGTCACAATCTTCTATTATGCAAGATCCTTGTTCACATGACAAAAATGAACTCTAATATCATCATATAAGTGAATTTAAAACCTTTGAAAACAATCAACCATTTTAACTTCAACCCAATTAAACATTTTCTTAATCAATTTAACTTCACATCACTACTACAAAACTTGTCCCTAAACCACTATGCACTTCCACCCAAGTTAGGCCAAGTGGAAAGGAACTGATCCAAACCCCTAATCCATGGTTGTTTAGTGAACCATTTCCACTTGAATGTGTACATAACGGATTAGGTATGAAATTCATGGAGAGTTTGATTAAGTGGTTCATGTTTGACATTTTGAAACGTTCACATCTTACATTAACTATAATTCCTACATTTAAAATAATTATCAAACTATAAATCCTATAAGTATCCCTTATGGTTTTGGTCACAAATATTAATAAACCACCCTATGAATATCCCTAAACATGTGATGGGTAAGAAAATTTAGAAAAAGTTTAAGAATTTCAATGTGAAATGGAATATCAATTGTAAAAAGTGACGAAAATCACAATGAGTTAAATTTTTAAATATGAAAAAAATACATATTGGAAAAATTTCAATGCATCTTATAATTAAATTATTCATTTTATGGTGGACTATTTTTTAATTTTAATTTTGATATTATTATGACATATTTTTTGAGTCCACATTTTTCATTTTGTGTGCAACAAACATAATGTCATCATTTCAAAAGTTCACAAGGAGTTCATTTTTAAAAAAAAAAAAATCATCCATAATTTTTAATAAGATTCTCCTAAAGTCTACTACAACATGGATAATGAAAAAATGGAATATTTTAATGTTTGGTATGATTTTACATTTTAAGTTCATCTATAATCTAAAAAAATTACAATTATGACAATCCAAATAATGCACCTAATTGTGCCTTTACCCATTATTAGTGGATTTCATAGTGGATTCATAGTGGATTTTTAGTGGAAATTCTTGGATTTGAGTGGATGGAAATGGTGCATGGTGGAATCATAATGGACACCTTGCCATGGGTTTTAGATCACTCATGATTTTCATTGAGAATCCACATGGGTGGAATGGGGACTTTCCTAGTCAATGTTGGGTTGAATGTCAAATGGAATAGGGACATGTTTTATAGTAGTGCATTTTCCACAAAAACCAAGCCTATAATATCGCAAATTTTTTCATGTTGTTCCCCCAAACACACCAAAAATCTATGTTACACATGGGAACCCAACCATTAGTTCTTTCAAAACTCAGAACACTAACATGTATAAAATATAATACAAATGCCTTCAGTTAAAATGGAATCCACTAAAAATTCCAACAATTGATTTTTTATTTATTGCCAATAGCCAAAGTCCATGTAAATTGTTCGACATGAAATTGTGCAACTTTAACCATCAATTCATAAACTAAAGATTGACCATTAGTTGAAAATCCTTTTTTTAGGTACACCATGGAGGATTACAATACCTAGTTTTTCATGACACAAATTTGTTTAACATCATGTTCTTCCATATTTGTATGCAACTTGAACATGATGTGTTCTTGTTGTGTAAATCACATCAACTTGGTATCAACTCCAACAAACCTAAAATGATACATCTATGAGTTACATTAATCATCAAACATGCGCAAAGGTGAAACGAGTGGAAAACGGGTGAAAGATCAAAAATGGAAATACATGCATTTGGTGCAAGATGGGTGGATCACTCATTTGAAAAACAATGGAAAATAGTTAGTGAACAAAAAATGGGTGGGAAATATTGAAAGTGAAAGATGGGTAGAAGATGAGTGAAAATTGATGGGTGGAAGTTTAAATATGGGTGAAATCTGATAGGTGGAAGTTTGCAAATGGGTGGAGAATAGTTGAAAGGTGAAAAATGGGTAGAAGATGGGTGAAAATTGATGGGTGGAAGTCTACAGATGGGTGAAAATTGATGAATGGAAGTTTAAAGATGGGTGGAAGATGCATGGGTGGAAAATAGATGGTTGGAATTCTCTAACTTTGCAAAAATCGTATAAAATGTGATCATTGAAGCATACCAATGGATATTTTCAATGATCTATCGGGGAACATGTGTAATGTGCCCTTTTCAAGCATAAGAACAATGGCACATGCATTGGATAACCTTAAAACAAAAACAAAGTTTAGCCACACATCTTATTACACTTGTAAGTATAATACCTTTCACCCATGTCATCTTCATTTTGTGTAAATCTTGGATATTATGTTGGTCTAAACCACCACATTTTGAGCTTCATGTTTCTAAACATGCACACCATGTCTCATATTTTAGATGCATGTTAACCAAGTTGTTTTCCACAAAATGAGATTTAAATCCCATCCATTTTCAAATATTCTACTCATGAACATCCACCTACTGTCTTTAAGTGCAAAGGTCACATCACTAGAAAATGCATTTGCAAAAGAAATTATTGATTTGGTTGCACACGTTTTTATTGTAATGACCAATGTAGTTTCATGCCTTCTACCCTTGGCCAAGATATTTCAGCATAAGTTAACAACAAAACATCACCAACATAAGATCGTCAACTACAACAGTATTTGTAACACAACAACAACAATATTAGTTGTAACATTAACACTAGTTGCAACACAACATCATCAACACCACTAGTTAGATTAAGAACATCATTATTAAATATATAAAAACATAATACAATAGCAATAACACAAAAACAACAACAAAAATACAACATACAAACAACACATGAAAAGTAATAGCACAAGAGCAATAACACTTGAGTATGTAGGAAAGGAACATCAACTAAAAACATATGTTCTTTAAGGAGAGATTAGCTAATTCATTAGCAACGCCATCTTTAGCATCAACTTGTACATACATAAAGTTTTAGAGAAGGCATGGATAGGTGTACATGAAATGAACTTAGGGTTTTTTAATTCGATGGATGAAAGAGTAGATGAAATAGAGTATGCCACAATATTCGTTTTCAATTTGAATTTTCTTGACCATTTCTTAGACAATTTTTTGCCAGACACTATGGTGATGAAAATGGTGGATGTAAACTGTTAAGTTTAGGTTTTAGATCATAAAATGAAAACAAAATGAAAAAGAATGAAGTACCATGTTTTGATTAGTTATTGTTTTTGGTATATATGAAAAGTTGAACCTTGATGTGCTTGATGGGGATGGATTAGATGGAACTCAAGTTGCATTAGGTTGTAAATTTGAAAGGTAAGAAACCAACAACAAATGTTTTTTTTATGTTTACCATGTTTAAGAAAATTTCAACTTGTGTGTAAATCAGAAGTCACAACTTTCTTACATAGTGGTTTAGGTTCTAGATCATATAGAAAAAAGAATAAAATGAGAAGGAATGAAGTAACATATTGATTAGATATTGTTTTTGTATAAGAAAAATTGATTATTGATGTGCTTGATGGGGATAGATTAAATGGAATTCAAGTTGCATCAAGTTGCAAATTTGAGAGGTAAGAGATTAACAACAATTTTATTTTTTATGTGCATCATGTTCAAAAAAATTGTAACTCGTATGTAGATTCGAAGTCACAACTATCTTACATAGTGGTTTAGGTTTCAAATCATATAGAATAAACAAAATCAAAAGCATTATTGTCATAGCATATTGACATGCCTTTGAAAAGACAAATTGATCAAATCAACAACATTGAAGTTTTCCTTTACACCCAATGTTTATGTAATTGATTTCAATGCAGTAGTTAAGGTTTCATATTTCATCTTTCACATAAGCAATTATTGTTTTTCCCCTAAAATTGAATTAGTCCAAAACATTTGTTAGAATTCAAACCAAGCCTAATATCATGTAATTTTTGTAACTTCAAGTAAATTAATTGTGATATGTTGTGGTTGCCAATCAAGCCCCCAAAATTAGTAACCACAACAAAAATATCATAAGAATCATATCCTTTCAACATTCACAAATCAAAACTTTTAGGGGCAAAAATAAATTTTGTTAATTAGGATGGCAATACATATAATTTCTTAGATTTTTCCACTAGTTGAAGTAAAATCCCTTCAAAATATATTTCTAAGGGAAGGGGAAAAAATTGGACACAAACGCAAGCATTATAAATGCTTAAACCAAATATTTTCCAAAAACTACATCAGTAAATTGTTCTTGACCATTAAAAGTCTTAGATCTTTTAGAATTTCTTTTCCTATACATCATCCTTTTTAAAAGGATTTCTCATAGAAAAGTGTTTGATATTGAACTTTCTAAACATTCAACCTTTTTTTGGGTTGGTTGTCTTTTCACATTTCCTTTCAATTTATATTTTTCATTTCTTCCTCAAATGTATTTGCCATCAAAATGTTCTACATCCACATATTTTTTCAATATTATAATTCCATTATTTTAGAGTAGGAAATTAGTGAACTTTCGTTCATTTTGTTCTTGAAAATTTAATTTATAGTTATATATAGCAAAGGATACAACACATAATTCATGCACAATTTAAACAATAAACACAAATAAAACTACATGTCCATTTCTTTGTTATCATTGACATTAAAAACTACCCAACATAAAAAATTCATGTTTTTGGTCTTTCATAGTATTTTTTTAACTTGTAGTTTTTGAACATTTGTTTTCATTTTTTCTTTTGGTTCATTGTTAGGATTAACGTTCATTTTTGTTTCTAGACTTGGCTATTCTTCTACATTTTTTCCCATATAGATTCATCATCAATATTTACTTCATTCATAAACATTTCACATTTCACATTTTCATTTTTCATTTTTGAAGGACTATTCCATTTTCATAAGAAAAAATCTCAAGGAAAATTTGAAAAAACTAACATTTGTATGTGCCACCAAGATTAGTTTTTTTTAATAACTATATAGATCCTTTTTAATTAAAGGATAAAATCTTACCTCGTCATTGAGTTAGACTAGTAGGTTGACTTGGTAACTGAAAAATACTAGTAGTAGGTTCACCTATTACTTCCACTAAGTTAGGAAATGACTAGTTCTAACTAGTTTTTAGAAGGTGTTAGTTGGCAAGTTAGTTGCCATTACATGTAAGGATTTTGGATAAGATTTTGAGGAGAAGGTTACCTTGCAAGGATTTTGGATAAGATTTGTAGGATAACGGAGAAGGGGGAAGACCATTCCCTTTTTAGTTCTAGTTCCACATTTATGGATTTCACCTCTACAATGGAGGTGTGTGGTATTATTTTGTACTTGGTGTTTTGGAAAAATTAAGGAAGAAGTATGGTGTTTTGGGGATATTATAGAAAATGTTTTACATGTGTGTTTGTACATAAGTGTGAGGTATTTAATAAGATGATAGGATTGGAAATATTAAGAAAAGGAGACAAAGAAATAGTTTGTCATATGATGTCTAGATTAGCAAGGAGGTACAATAATAGGAAAACTTAGAGGTACCTTTTGGCCCTTTTTTAAAACTTTGTTTGGTCCACTAATTTGTGTAAAAGCTCTTTGTGTTTTTTTTTATTGCTAGCATTTTTTGTATTAGGTGATAGTTTTGTTATAAGGTAGATTTACTTTTTGTAAACTACCATTGTCATTCTTTTCATTGATTCTTTTTTTCTTTTTTCAACTTGGAAAATGATGGTTGTTTCATTTCTTTCTAGGACAATATTATTACATAGTAGCTGGTCATTCTCCTGCAAGGAAAAATTACACATGTAGACCATTGTTGGTATTCCCTTTTTAAATAGTTTTTCAATTTTTAGTTTTGAGTACTTGTATTTCGTTTATTTTTTCCCGCAACCTAGTAGTTATGAATACCATGGAGATAATTAAAGGCCCTTCATTGGGAACTACTTAAAATCTTATGAAATCAATTACAAAAATATGAAGGTATTTATCACCATAAGGAATCTTATTGATTTCAACCTATGCATTTGCAACACGTGTCCAAATCAACCACTTTTGTGACTATAGATGTGATTATCCTTTGTGGCACTTGGTATAAATGACTTATAATTGCATAAATGACTATAAAGTAGTTTGTAGTGGCATATGCAACTTATACTTGCGACTAATGTTGATTTGGATGAAAATGAAAATGAAAAATACATTTACATCATGCATTTTAGTGACATCCCCAAATAGATGAAAATGTGATTGCTTTTGTGACTTGGAAGGTGGTTCATAGGCCATTAGACACCACATGGCATCTTTTCAACTCAATACGTAACTATAGATTTTAGTTGCAAATGCACATGTAATTAAATGTGAGGAAAAAAAAGTTGGCCAATGAAATTGTTGGAATTAATGGTCTAATTATTTTCCTTTAACTATTTTCAATGAATTAAACATTAAATGTGAAGTAAGGTTTGGTGGGTTTGTGAAAATTTTTAAGGCCCCATGGTAATTAATGGTAGGAATAGGTAATAAATAATATGTTTGTGGCTAAGTAATAGGTATTTTATCATGTTGATGTTTGATTTTTTTGAATTAATTACTTAACTATGTAAGCAATGTAATTTATTCATCAAATAGGCTAGTAATAGGAACAATTTATGAATAATTTATAAACATACATAAATTACTATTATGAAAGAAATTAAACTATGTTTTTTCTGGACATTTATTTGCTTCAATTTAACAAGGTTTACGTGTTACTAGTTTTAAGAAGAATTTTGTTTTTTGCTTATTCTTATTTAGGTTTTATTTGTACACAATTAACGGAGGCCTCGAATACGTAAGTTACTATTTCTTCAATATCATGTTTTTATTTTTTATTTCCTTTTCTAAGTTATCAAATCCAGTGTTTTTTTATCCTAGTTGCTTGAAAAACAAAAGAAAAAATATAAGAACTTTTTTTTATTTAAGTGGTTTTCGTTTTTTTTTCTCCCCTATTTTTCATTTTTGTCGGGGTAGTTCCCAATATTTGGCACTTTTATACAAATTGAGTATAACATCAAGTAATTTGTTCATACTAAAGTTACAACCTAACATTTTTAACTATATTGTATTAACCTTTCGTATTTTGTTTATTTCATCAATATGCTATCAAGTACAAATATATATCATCCATCTAAATTACATTTTGTTGGTACAATTATGATCTAAATTATAAGCACAATTTTAAAATATAATAAAAAAATAAAATAGAAGTTTGAAATGTGAAAAAAACATAATTTATTTTCATGTGAATTTTTTATCATAATTTTAAATAAAAATTAAAATATTATATGTGTAAACATGATAAAATTTATAGTTACATAAAATAAATAAATGATGTTGCATCAATTAATAGTTAGAAATTAAAAGTGATTATCTAAATTAATATTTACATTAGAAATAATATGGCTAACATAAAAGCTTTTATTATATTTCTACTAAAATTTATTTGCACTCCATTTATAAATATTAAAAGTGAAAAAATTATATTTCACACACTTAATTAAATTTTATTGGTAGAATCATTATATATATATATAACATCAATTTTGGAATCAAATGAAAGTTATAACATTTTTATTATGTTATCCATTAGTAAATCATGTGATTAAATTATTTTTTCCATGGAATGGTCATTTAAATTGTATTCAATAACTAATTTCACATGTTTTGTTTTTCAAATTAATTTATATGTATAGGATGAAAAACATTTTTTTTTTTACATCATTGAAAAAAAATTAATTTTTTCATTCGGACAAAATCTTAATAAGATATCAAAGTTTTCAAAGGATGTTTGTTTAAGGTTTTAAATGAAATATAATAAATAGAATGCACATTATTTTTTTGGCACAACAAGTGGTGTGGTTTGGTGGTAAAAGAATTGGTCTCCATCCTTGGGGTTCAAAAATCAATTCACACCAATGACACGGGTTTTGGTCAATGATGGGTTGTTGACCAAATATTTCCTACCTACCTAACCAATTTAGGTTTTAGGTGCTTATTAAGTGAATTTAAGTAGGTACAATAAGTGGTCTATCTAACAACATAAACTTGTTTTTTGCACTTCACCTATGTAATGACATCATGTGTCAACATGGTACAAGTTGAATTTAATGAAATTAACAATGATACAACTATATCTGAATATAAAAAATGTAAGATTTTAAAATCTAAGTATTACTATTGAATAAATAAATATTTAAATAAATACATTTAATGCAACTACATTATTAGGTCATAAAATTAGTTGCAAAATGACAATGCTATATAGGTTGCTTTGGATGGATGTGAAGTTCATGTAAGTCACATCTTTATCATTATGTGCCTATCATTACAACTTGATGCTATGTATTATCTTTAACAACTAGAATTTTATATAACTTGTCGAAATCAATTAAACCTTATAGCAAGTCACATGTGATAATTATGATTAAAATTTAATTGTAAATCTAATTTTTTATTTGAAAATTCTTTGTAATATATGAAAATAAATGAAAAAATAATTCATTTTTCCTTCCTTGGATCATAATGCAAAAACTATGTGTAAATGTAGAATGTAATGCAAGTTTCATATGCGAGTGCCAAAAATTGTGTGTTATAAATCTTACACTTGATAATAGACATAAACATTCTTATTAATATCAAAACAAAAGACAAACTTATAAACAAACATTGCCATAGTACTTGGGTGGTTTTGACAATTTTATGCCAAATAATTAATTTAATCCAGAATTTTGGTTCAATAGTTACCTTTTTAATTCTGAAAATTTCAACATATGTATATTATATATAATAAAATTCTATAATACTTTTAAGATATTTCATTGTGTTAATGGTTAGATGGATGTAAAGTAATTTTGGCCAAGCAAGTCCTCAGTTCAAAACTGATTGGCACCTTGAATGTGATTTTGAAAATTTCGACAAAGTTGAAAATAGTTTAATTTATGCCAAAGTCACCCTAGTACTAAGACATACAACAAATGTACAAACAAAACACATACAAACTACAAACAACAATGAAAACAAATTCAACAAGCAAACACAACAACAAAACTTGCACATTAAAAGAAAGAAAAACAAAGAAAAAAACAATTATCAGAAAAACCAAAAAGGTCATGGATGTTCCAACAACTCCAAGATTTCAACAACAATAAATGGTACAGAAGTATCAACAAAGGGAGTAGCAATAGCAAGGAGTGATGATGTTGGAACAATGCAATAAGAATGATGGCATTGGAACAATGTGAAAACATTGGGAGTGACCGTGTTAGAACACCATCGCAATAACAAGGAGTTATGACATCAAAACAAGAACAATGGTGTTGGATCGCAATAACAAGGAATTATGACATCAAAACAAGAGCAATGGTGTTGGAGTAGAGCGATTGCAACAAAAGTGGCAACGACAAAGCAAAGTTGCGGCAATAAGGGATGAGGGTGCTAGAATAGAGTAGCACTGACAAGAAGTGATGGAGGGAAGGAAAAAAAACTTTCAACTAGTCTTGGCCAGCTTTTAGATTTTAGAAGAACTCTTCGGTCCAGTTCTAGATTTATTTTTGAACCGCATGACCCATTGGTTTTGAGTTTAGTAAAACAATTAAAAACCTGTTGGTTTCAGGTTCAGTTGAAGTTTTATAGACCAGGCCAGTTCCCCAATTTGATAGTTCTAGGCTTTATAAGACCTATTGATTTCAGGTTTTAAGGTTTTAAAACCTAAACCTAAAACTCTATCTACACCCTACCTAAAACCCTACATTTCTGATAATATAATAACAACTGATTTATAAAAAAAATACAGTAAACCAATCATGAATTTTTTTTAAAAATTCAAACAAAAAGGATTTAGCAAGCCCATTTTGATTTTTTCAGAATTTGGAGATTCATGAGTAAGTATAAATGGAACACAAGTTGTTTATTAAAATAAAATGATTCAAATGGTTGGGATTGTCATTGATTACCAAAGTGATTGTGAATTCAAATATTTTAGAATTTTATTTAGCCTTATCCTTTTGACGTACCTAGACCATAGACCTAAGAACTGAACCCCACCAAGCATGGCTTAAGACCTATAAGGCCAGGTTAGTTCTAACACCATGTAGACCAGTCAATTTTGGGCCTTGGTTGGGTCCAAGTTCAGGTACACTTGTTGGTTCCGAGTCATGGAAGTGTCTAGATCCAGGGGTCCAAGTTAAACCCACTGACTCTTAATCTTAAACTCGGATTTGGACCCAATTGGTAACACAATATTGGCCGGCATTGCTCCAAACCTCAAAACTCAAAGAGCAATGGAGGGAAGGAGAAAGACCTCAAATGCTAAAGAGTACCAATTGGGGCCCAAGCTCCCTATTGGGCTTGTTTCATTCTCATGGAGGTAATGCGTTTACCAGAGAAAGGCGTTAAAATGTTGTTGAGAAATGCAACAAAAAAAAAGCCCCTTGAACACCCTAGCCACCATGGTTGGGGGTTTTAAGTAGCTATGGTATCCAAGGGCCATAAAACCTAGCCTACAAAACCTAAACATAGACTCTAGACTCTGCATAACACTGTAAAACCTAAAACGTTAGACAAGATTTTACATAACACCCTATAATCTAAAACCTTAAACTCTAACATAGCTATCTAGACCTCTATACTTGAGATCTAGACCAGGGTACCCTTTATTACTTTACTTGGGTATCACTTTTGAAGGGTAACAAATATTATTGGTTTTCAAGTCCTAATTCTCACCCATGTGAGAATTGGTGGGTTGGTTATGAATCTGGGTTCATTATTGAGATACCCACCAGCTCTCATTGTAAGAACTAACCTGACACCCGGCCAAGTAATTGAAGGCTTTTCCTTTTTGGGATACTCAGCCAACAGTGGTCAATATTAAATACCCTGGTTGAGTCCTAGTATGAAGCCAACAATCAACCTAGTATTTGGTTCTAGTTATGAGTTAATGCTGAAAGAGAAACAAGAATTATTTCTGTTTCCAAATTTAATTATAATATGTTGTTCAAATTGAGTAACCAAAATTGGAATTATTAAAATGGGTTAGTAGTACTAACCAAAATTGGATAAGGCATAATGTCTTACAATTGTGTCCCGTAATTATTGATTTAAAACTTTGTCATTTTTCTTCAAAATATTGATTAGATGCTTAAACAGGTTGACATGGAGTGTTAAGTTAGGGTTGCATGGAGTATGGTGGTGTACCACCACCAAGTGTGTGAAGGAGATTGCCAAATTATGCATATTAATATGGTTGTAGACCTAGCATGAAAGCATTGAATGGTTTGTTTCGACAATTTTTTCATTCTTGTAAAGATGGTGTCCATGTACAATGATGTACTGAACAAATAAGTCTCATGATGAAAATAATAATAATTTTAATAATATGTTTTACATTCATATTTGAAATGAAAAAGACCAAAATCTTAATTTTTTCATTTTCTTGGTTTTCAACATCTGTGCTCAATGCTATGCTTCTCTTTCTCTTGTGGGGAGAGGGGTGGTGAAATGGAAACCACATTGACAAGCTTTTCCTTTCAGTTGCCTCCCTGTTGATATGCTTAAACTAAAACTTGGAGATTGTTTGTCAACATTCTTGTTGTTTTTTCATTTTGTTGCCATCATTGACAACTTAGGGAATAATCTATGAAAATGTTTTCATTACAACTCACTTTGATGAAAGAAGATAGCAAAAAACAATTGTGACAAAAAGGAGTTAATGAAATGAAGATTTTTGCAAAGTGAGAAAGGAGAAACAATGGCCTGAGCCTTGTCATTCCTTCAATTATTTTATGTTTAATAATCACTTACATCCAGTGTGAAATTTCATTAAAATGAGAAGAATAAAAAAGGAAAATCTTGTCACAATATTCCTATTTAAATCTATTTTTTAATATTATATTTCGACTTTGAATTTAGTTTAGTAACATTTTAAAAATTAGGGTAGACTTGGGGTAGCTAATGACACAACATCAGGAAATCGAAAAAATATAACTGCTTATATGTATAATTAAGATAAATGAATGATCCAACCTAACCTCATGAACTCAAGAAATTGGGTCTCTATTTTATGAGGGTTCATTTTTTCCAACAATTTGGTGGCAAAATATGGATTTTGATGGTATCGGCATACAAGGGTACGTGCTCACCAATATCAGCTCTTCCCTGTCCTTGTGAAGACCTTTCTGTGTAGTTGGAAGGCTTGTTAACTTTTCGGTTTTTGAAATGGCCAACCTTGTTTGAAAGAACAAGAAAATCTGGTGTTAGGGAGCAGATCCAGGGAATTTCTTTTTATAAAAAAGTCATACAGGTCTTATTGCATGGCCAAGCCAACTGCTGGGCTTTACGTCATATATTCTACAGAATTGTACAGAGTGTAGTTGCTGTGGCTGGATCTATGGATTCACACAAATAAAAATGTATTGTCTATTTGTGTGTTGTCTATTTTTGTCAATGAAAGTCGTTGGCAGTGGGCTTCACCAGAATAATGGGCTGCAGAAGACAGAATTCAAGCACAGAGCAAAAGATTCGAGCAGACTTTTAGTTTTTATGTGTGAGAATAGGTGACTTTATGTGAAAGAAAGTAGGCCCACAGAAGGCAAAAGGAAATGACCTTTGATTCTTACAAGTAAGTTTTCTTTACTTCTTAGTCTCCTTCCTTATGTGTGAGTTTTCTGTGTCAGCTGGTGTTGTGAAAAAATGTCACAAAAATCCAACAAAAGATCGATGGCCGGAATCATCAAGGGGAGACAAAAAGGGAAGGCCAAAGAAAGGCCAAAAGCCGCACAGCCCACAGGAATAAAAAAAAGGGAGATAGTCCCTCTTGTAGTAGGTATTGCCAAAATGCAAGTGTGGGCAGAGATGGCTAGCCTCTTTGTGATTGATGCACGACACAACCATAGAGGCAAAAATTTATAGGAAGATTTGGTTCCTTTGTGTTGTTGTGATACTTTGAATTGAAGGAGGACTCTTGATTTGTTCAACTTTGTCATGTAACCAATGATTTAGAATTTCATTTGTTTCAAATTTGTGAATCTGGCTATGTAACTTAAAAGTAAATCTTTTTAAATTTTTTGGGTGAACTTGCTATCCTAAAAAGGCAATGTGTTGTAGGAAGATTAAGCCAAGTTTGGCTATTTGAGTATATTATTCTGGCTATACAAAACAAAATTTAATTTTTTTGTAAAATAATGCTTTCTTGGTGTAATTCTTTTCATTCTTTTGAAATAGTGTAGTTGAAATAAGTAAAGAAGGATTAAAATAAATAATAAATAAGTTCAAAAGTAAATATGAAAGATGAGAAATTGAATTATAAAAAATTTAAAGAAAGCCAGCAAAGAAATGAAGTGAAAGATATGACCTGTGAGTAAAAGAAAAGAAAGTGAAATTAAAAATAAAATAAAGATAAAAGAGATGTAAAAGAGGATTAAATGAAAGAGAAAAACAAAAACAGTACCTTCCAAACTTGGAAGATCCCAGTATAGGCTCGGAAGGTACTAGGTACTAAGTCATGGATCCTCAAAAGAGGTACAAATGGGGTGGGTGAGGGGACCTGCTGTAAAGAGAAAAATCTAACTAAACTTTACTTGGTGGGAAAGGCCTCAATGTCGGGGCCT
>Ga0116227_10008181_pt1 | contig 19903 bp, 10 predicted proteins | sample S1TSphgellanicum_FD_89693 | JGI IMG/M metagenome (GOLD analysis project Ga0116227, IMG submission 89693) | Host-associated microbial communities from peat moss isolated from Minnesota, USA - S1T2_Fb - Sphagnum magellanicum MG | ecosystem: Host-associated > Plants > Peat moss > Unclassified... | reverse complement strand
GAGGTGGACTCTATTTCTTCGAAATAGAGGAAACCTAACATTGAAATATCAATGGTAGGGCTAGCACCACATGGTGATGCTAACCCTACCAGTGGGCGCATAGAGGATTGAAATGGTGATCTATTTGTATGTCTGATCTGATTCTGATAAGAAATCTGCTGCCTTTCCAACTCTAAGTAACTTTCGCGCACTACTTCTTCCTAGATTGTTTCTTCTTGCTAAGCTTGTGAGTGGGCCTTTTGCGGGTAACAGCAAACTCCCCAAACTTGTGGCCAGTCATCTCTTCGGAGACCTTCACTGGTATGAACATCTTGCCATTGTAAACGAGAAAATCCCTTCCTATAAATTGAGGCAAGACCGTAGAGCGGCGGGACCAGATCTTTGTTTTATGTTCTTCTCTTCTATCGTGAGATGTGTGAAAGATGAGAGAGATTTCAGAAAAAGGTAATTTCCATATTGATCGAGACATGTGGGTCTTTTCTTTTTTTACTTTGCTTCGTCGTGAACTTTGCATCACTTGATGCATTCGCATCACTTACATTACTTAGCGAGGCAGTCACCAATGTTAGATTACATCTAACAGTGGGCGCAATTTCTTGCTAACTTTCCACTTCTGGCCCGCTTTATGCCACAACTCCAACAATGGCATAAAGCGGGCCAGAGGGGTGTAACCCTCTATCCGCAGCTGCTGTGGCTTACCGACTTCTCGTCTTTTCCACATCTATTATAGCAGTAGATAAAACCTGCTGAGGTGGGTACAAATAAATGGCAGTCAGGCTACGATAAGATATCTCGGCATTGGACGGCTTTACATTGAACCATCGTAATCGTTCTCTTTGAGCATCGTGTCCAGCTTGGAGACGCCTGCTAGCAGAAACTGGTGTACCCCTTTCGGGGGCCCGGAATTGTCGTTGAATCCCAACCAATTCGGAGAAATTGACTAAGAATTGGTTGGGGTTCTTTCTCCTCACTGGCTGGGTTGCGTCGCCTTGTGACACACGCTTTCTTGACTCGTACAATTCATTGGGGGATGTCCAAGTCTTAAGCTGCTCACTTCTTATCACCTGCAGCTTCCTAATTCTTTCTTGCAGACTGCGTCTCAAGTGTATTAACTGATCTGTAGATATTGAGACAACGTCTCCAGGTTGCAATATGTAGTTAGCGGAAGTGTAGGGCTTGTTGTTTATTAGAACCTTGCCGTAATGGATCCATTGGCGCGCACAAGGGATGGTTGCAAAGAAGCCAATCCTGTAAAGGAAAACGTCTAATCGGCTCTCCAACAGCTTAAATAGGTTGTCTACCATCCGACCACGAATTGAGAGCCCCCTCTTGATCAGCCTGTCCACCTCGCGATTGGCCATGTTGCCATACATGATACGAAGCTTAGTTCTCTCCATCAACTGAAGGAGTAGGGGAGATGGTCGCTTCTCTTGCTGCCTGCTCAAACCCTCCTCAACCTGAAAGGATGAATAGATCAAGTCACCGCCCTTTTTTAAGGGATTAGACAACCACACCTGGCCAACGCGGGGGTTCGACGGCTTTGCCACGCATGGGGTTGGTTGGCCACCCCTTCGTTGGCCTTGCTGCGCATGGGCTGTGTGGCTCTTGCCACATCCCATCGAGCCCATGCGCAGCAAGGCCATCGAGGGGGTGGTTTGTTGTTGATGTGCGCTTATGCCTAGCGCATCACTTGCACTGTTATGTTTGGAAGGCAGTGCAGTGCTTCGAGACCCAGCCGTGGCATTGCCGAGTGATGTAGGGATAGCCTGCCCTTCCACATGCAGTGCAAGTGATCGCAGGCCAAGCGCACCATTCGTGACCTCTCTTTCAACCAGCTTCTGGGATTGTTTGTTACTTGATCTTTTGACCCGCACACCAAGGGGTTGCAAGTCTTCGTGATCGGAAGCTGTCTTTCTATGTTTAACAGAACGCCAAATCCTTGCTCCCACAAGCTCGCGAGGGTGCTTCTCCTCTGACCCTCTTGCCTCTGCCGCCACGATCGATGTGGTTTGATCGCCGCCCATGCGCAGCAAAGACATTGAGGGGGTTCGTTGGGATGGGGCGGGAGCCCCACAGCCCATGCGTATCAATGGCTTAAGCAAGGCCATCGAAGGGGAGTGAAGAGCTGAAACCAATGATCCCCGCTCCAAGGTATCTATCTCCCACCACGGGGTCTTTTGGCCAAACAACCTTCTCTTGTGCAGCTGCAATGTTCCTTTTCTTAATTGAAGACTAAGGCCGGATGGCCTGTTTGAGACTCTGCTTGCGAGGAATGGTTTGTCTTTGTAGAGCGATTTTGCACGCTGATTCATCAATTTCCTTCCTGCTGCTATGTTTTCCGGCAATCTTTTTCGTAGATATGGATATCTAAATCTGTCTAAAAAACGTTTCTTCATTGTTGAATCTTTTTTGTTTTATTCAAATACTAAATTGACGTTGTCTCAATGTTAAATTATATCTAGCAGTGGTCGCCTTGTTACGGCATCTCGAGGAACACAGTTTTGAGGGGAAGTTTCTGGTAAGCCAAGTTGGCAGCTTGCCTAGCTAAAGAAGCTGGTATGCCGTCCATTTCATAAAGGATCTGCCCAGGCTGTATCCTACAAACCCAAAAAGATGGGGCCCCTTTCCCTTTCCCCATTCGAACCTCTGCCGGTTTGCGAGTGACTGCCAGATCGGGGAACACCCTTATCCACACCTGACCGCTTCTTCGTAGCTTGCGGGTTATGGCACGACGAACAGCTTCGATTGTTTTTGCGTGGATGCGGCCACCTTCTGTAGATTTGAGCCCGTATCGCCCGAATCTCAACCCTGTGTCGTTGGATTGAACACCCTTTTTAGATCCTTTTTGATGTTTTCGATATTTGGTTCGTTTTGGACTTAACATAATGCATTTCTTTGTATTTGTAATATGTTTCTTTTTGGTGTTCCTTGCACATAGTGACCCGGGAGCACTGGATGCGTTTCATTTCGTCAATTCTAACATCACCCTGTGATGCTAATGTTAGATGTCATATAACATTGCGCGCAATCTAACATTGAAACATCATAGAGGTGGACTCTATGAAGTAGAGCTTCATAGAGGTGGACTCTATGAAGTAGAGCTTCATAGAGGAATCAAGCAAAGACAGGTTTAGCCAAATCAATGTTAGATGCAATCTAACAGTGGGCGCAATAACGGCGCTGAGGACTACGAACTTTCTTGAACTGGGTTAACATCACATCGTGATGTCCAGTACACCAAAATGGCAAATCTCTGATTTGCATCCGGTAAATGCTACTTTCTTTTGCGTACAGACGCCTTCGTCGGGACTCTGCCAATGGTTTTTGACAAATTGAACCTGCTTTTTCGAGCGGTTTGAGCATTTCCATGAGTCCTTTGCCCCCGGCTTGGAAGGCCCTGAGAGTGTCGAATCCCTCGATAGCTAGATACGAGAACTAGCCGCTCTTTCCTTTTTCTAGTCTCTCCCTGCAACTCTGCACCAATAACATACGCTTGTGGAATGACTTGGCTCAGTGAGTCAATGTGCGATTGGGCAAGATCCTTCACTTTTAGATCAATGCTGACCCCCAAATCGTCACATATCTGTTTAGATAGCTGGTCTCCTATGCCGTAAATCTTGCATAGAGCTGGACCAATTCTTTTGTCGTCGTTTAAGTTGGTGTTCAATATGTAAATCATATTAGCAAATCATGTTTGTTGAATCGGTGTTAGCATCACAGGATGATGTGTTAGCATCACAGGATGATGTGGGGATTTTGTGGCATCTTCAACTTTTTCCTTTACTTTGTAGAGTCCGCATCAAGCCGATGTCTTACACATCACAAGCTAATGTCTGAGTTTGAGAAATTTGTATGGGACTACATGTGTTATCACTCTCTGTTAAATGTTGCCCTCATAAGACAAAGTTGTGGTGGTTTGATCCTCAACAGGCTCATCAACAAAGTGGGGTCGAACAGTTTACAACTAGTTTTGCTTCAACCCCCGCCAATTCGCTGTTTTTCAAAAGGAAAAGCAACAGGCAAGCTGCCTCTTTAGTGTAGAAAGGGATCTCTATCTCAGCTTTGTAAGTTTGAAGCTGGAATTGTTCTCGAGATTTCTTGTCAATGTGTGGTGATCTTAATAAGGTAAATTTCCTTCTAGAGGAAGGAAGAGTTACTGAGCAATATCGCCTCTCTTTTTTAGCTGTGTTCAAGGCAGATTCAGGGAGCTGGGCAGATGTAGATTTTAAGCTACACCCCAAGACCTCCATGTCTTGGCCCCCAAGTCCGCTTGTGGCTGCTAAGGAAGTGGAGGCGGTCTCCTTGAAGACGCAGCAAAGTTTTTCAATCTCTTCTTTTGCTAGCTGTAGGGTGGAATGTTCAAAGGATTTGATTAATATCTTGAAAAAGGCTTTTGGCATAAAGGATTTAGTTAATTGCGCCCACTGTTAGATGTGGACTCTACAAAGTAGAGGTGGACTCTATGTCTATGAAATAGAGGGAAGACTCTATTTCTTCGAAATAGAGGGAATCTAACCTTGATCTACTCCGTTTTGTAACAACGGTGGTCATTGTTGTTGTAGACGTCGCTTGGCTTTGTTTACGACAAAGCCAATCAAAAAGTCTTTGTCTTTTTTGCTTGATGCTAAACTGGTAGTTTTAGCCATCACATCACCGAGGAACGTTAGACAGGTTGAGGTGAAACCCAACTCAACAAGCCTACCTGTAAATATGACATCCTAGAACTTCAGGGAAGTCTTTTTTTGATAATGTTGCACCCTCTCTGACATTACAACATACAACAATGCAACCATCAGGGTGACAGGATTTGAACCTGTGACTCCCTGTTCCCAAAACAGGTACGCTACCAGGCTGCGCTACACCCTGGATTGTTTCAACGTGTTGCATCTAACATTTTGCAGAGCAATCTTACTTACAGTAAGATTGCTAAAGAGCTGTACAAATGATGGTAATTTGCTTCCCGCTTACATTCTGTTCGGGCAGTTGATCTATGCGCCCACTGTTAGATGTGGACTCTATTTCTTTGAAATAGAGTCCACATCTAACAGTGGGCGCATAGAGGAGCTCATTCCAGCGGATAATGGGAATTGAACCCATATCCTCTGCTTGGAAGGCAGATTATTTACCTTTAATACATATCCGCCTTGACAGGCATTTTTGCTGTCTTTTGTTTATGGGAAAATCGTACCTCAATCGTGTTGATGCCACTTGGGCAGAGGGTTGCAACGGACCCCTCGTTCACTTGGCCTCACAATTGTGAGGCCTTGCAAGCTCATTGTCTTGCCAAACGGGCGGTTCTTCGATTTCAATTCTTAAAAGCCGAGACCTAACGCCGAGATCCAAGAGGGAATCTCTCGTGTGGTCCCTCCATGAAGTTCTATTTCATAGAGGCCACCTCTACCCCATAGAGTCCACTTTACCTATCTGCTAGTTAGCAGATTCTTTACAATAGTGACCAAGTTTCATGCAGTTGCATAGCTGCAATTGGCGAATAACGGGGATTGAACCCGTGTTTCCAGAATGAAAGTTGAATGTGGGTCCTTAGAATATGGACAATTGACCGACAGAACGGGTGTCTGGTGGCTGCATCGCTAATTTGTAAAAGCAATGCGCAAATTCTTTAAGAGAGACATTCTCTTCCCGAACTCGCCGTGCAGGTTTCTCTGCAGAGAGCTCTCCAAAAGCTTTCTTCTTGTGGCAGGAGGGTAAAAGCTTTCTAAGATCTTAGTTCATTGCGGGGCAAGTGAATTTTGTTCAAGAGGTGCGCAATCCATGATCTTTCTTCTCGCTTAACATTTTTGGTTTTAGCGAGCCAGCTCAGTTGGGCGTAAGGCGCGACATTGAAAAGAGCTGCTGGCTTTATTGTATCTTTTCTACCAGCGCAGCTGCTGCAACAATAAAGAGTTAGGCAATTGTTCTTTGTGCATCGTAGCTATGACCGTGCAATCTGCGTAGCAAATCAACCCATGCGTGGCAATGGGCGTTGCCCAGTTTGAAATCGAGACTCGCTCTGATACTTTGGTTAGTTGATCTTGTGGATTTGCCGTGGCCGCCTTGGTACTGCTTTTTAAATGCTATTACTATTCTATTTAGAGGCGGACTCTACGAGCCCACTGGTAGGGCTAGCATCACATGGTGATGCTAACCCAACCATTGAAATAGATGTTTCAATGCTAGATACAATCTAACAGTGAGCGCGTAGAGGGGCCCGGCAGACTTGTTGTAGGTTGATGCACAGGCTGCGAATGGAACTACAAAATGCTTGCAATGCTTGCTAGCTTCTGTGGCTTATAGCTAGCACAAGCTAAAGAATTCCTTGCCTTTGCTCAAACGGTGGCAGGTAACAGCTTGCGTAATCTCTCAATCTACGTCGGTCGGGATTAATAGCCTCAAGGTGGACTCTATGGAATACGTATTTCATACGTATTCCATAGAGGATTTCAAAACCAGTTGCGATAGTTTCGATGTTAAATTTATTTAACAGTGGGGGGCATAGCAGATTTTGGGGCAATTGATGACACAAATTTGGCAACTTCGGGGGTCGGTCTTCTTTTAAAGGAGCATACCTCTTTAAAATTCAAGTTGCATCGGGCGGGTTGCTGATTTAATTAAATCAGCAACCCGCCCGATGCAAGTCCCTGGCCTTGTCTTTCCTTATCCTGCTGAGAATTATACGCCCACTTCTTGGTTCAGCATCGCGAAGCGGTGTGACATCGAGAAGCCTTGCATCTCTTATCTATTTCCATGGTACACAAAGCAGAGAGTCGATCGAATCGAAAATTAGCTCTACCCCTTAGAGCTTCTACCTGAATCAAGTTGTTTCTTCATTAGGGTAGAAGAGGCTTTCAAGATTCTCAATTTTGGGGGTTTACAGGGTACCCCCTGCAAGCTCTTGTGTTACCTTTGTTTTTAAACTCTGGCTTCGACGGCTGCCCGTGTGTAGTAAGGCCAGCGAGGGGGGTGAGGGCAACCCCCCCTTCTGTTAGCATGCTATGGTCCCTGTGAGATTTTCATTTCAAAGTTAGCTATGGATTTATACATTTTGCATTGAATGTAGAAGAAATTTCAACGCCTTACGCTTCTCTTGAGCCGCACGTCACAGTCTGGCACTTTAACCCGCTAAGTTATATTCGCCATTGGAGAGATCACGCTACTTGTGAAATGTTTTCCTCTATATGTCTATGTGCCCACTGTTAGACAAAGTCTAACATTGAAATAGACATAGAGTCCACCTTTACTTTGTAGAGTCCACCTCTTGTTCTTCTTAGAAGTCTTCCTAGAACGTTACGGACAGCAGGACTTGAACCCGCAAGGCTATTAACCTCTAGGGCCTAAACCTAGTGTGTCTACCAATTCCACCATGTCCGCAGCAATTCGCTAATTTATGAATTGCCATGAACGTGATTACTATACTCTGGAGTCGTTTGACGAGATTGTCAATTGAACTGCCTACCTCGATTATGAACACATTGCGCTGATCTTTGTCAAATTTGGATCTCAATAGTCTTGCTGCGCACTCGTTGTGCATGGATGCCTTTAAGACGCTTCAACAGGAACATCTTTAATCGAATCTTTTAAGATGTGGGCATTAGTGGACTCGAACCACTAACCTTCTCGTTGTAAGCGAGCTGCTCTACCAATTGAGCTAAGCGCCCTCTTTTTCCCCACCCTTTCTTTTATATATTATGCGGACTCTATGCCACCACTGTTAGATGTGGACTCTACAAAGTAGAGGTGGACTCTATGTCTATGAAATAGAGGGAATCTAACATTGATATATCATAGAGGCGGGCTCTATCGAATATCTATTCCATAGAGGAGTCTTTATGTAAATAGAGCCTTCGATGTGTCTCTCCTTATAAAACAAATGTAGGGGTGCTGAAGGCTGAAACCCTCTTGAAGGGCCTCTTCTTCCTTTCAAACCTACACCTACGCCTGGCTTTAAGCTTGCTCTTTGCGGGTGAGGGAGGATTCGAACCCCCGATACCCTTGCAGGTATGCCGGTATGAAAATAGAACACAATGGTCGTGGTTTCCCTGCGGAAACAACAGACTTATTGAGATCTTTTCCCGAACCGCACATGCAACTTTCGTTGCATACGGCTCTTAGGAAACCTAACAGCGAGTGCTCTATCTTGAATCGCTCTTCAACCTTTGAGTTGCGGGGATCAACCCTGTGTGGTCTTATCCTCGATGTTTAGAGTGAGCTCTAGGTTACTTGAGGTTTCTATTCTGCCAAAAAGGCCTTAACCCCTCTCTTCGTTTAAGGAATCTTGCTTGAAATTTCTGGTCATCTCCAATTCAAAAACAAGCAGCCAAAGGCTTGTGTGCCATGACCACTGTTGTAAGAGCTAACAGTTTGGTAGGGGTTTTAAAAGAGTCCCTAGGGCCGGGGTGTATTTAAAAGCAATCTTAATATATCAATGTTAGATTCCCTCTATTTCATAGACATAGAGTCCACCTCTACTTTGTAGAGTCCACATCTAACAGTGGGCGCATTGTGATGTTGGGGCAGTGGCCACACTGTTAACCGGTTACCACTCCAGCTACACGCCTAATGCCAAGCTCAAATACTGTTAACGAATACCCTGGTTGGATTGAAGCTGTCTTCAAGAGATAGGTGTTCTAGTTCTAATAGGCTTCCCTGCTTTCGTCATCTGTTGCACAATTCGAAAATGGTTGCAATTTGGCAACGTTGAATTGCATTGCGACGCATATCTTGCATCACCTTGTCATGTATAAACTTTTTGGCATCATAGAGTTGCCAAAAATCTCTTGGAATGGTGGCTAATATCCATACAGAAGGGGTCCGATCTTAACGATTTAATGGCCTGTAGCTATTCTCTAACTCTCAATCAATCCGGAAGAGCTACTTGACAGGACCATATGTAGGGGTTTTCTTCCTTGCTACGGCTTTTAAGATGCCTAGAAAACTACAACTTAACAGCAAGAAACAAACCTTGGCCCGGTGCTTTTGGAATGCTGTTTTCTTAATGAACCGATTGGAGTTTTTGAAATTTGACAGATTTCTTGATCTGTATGAGAAGATTCAACGTTAGATTATACACAACAATGGGCGTATCGAATTTTATCAAAGTGACGGAAGCAAAGATGGCTTATATCGTAGCCATGCAAGCACTGGAATTGATTTTATTTCACCGTGTCTTGTTATCAAGCATACAAGGGGAGGGGGTCGCTGGGGTGGGGCGGGAGCCCCATAGCCCATGCGCAGCAAGTGCGCAGCAAGGCCGATCATCACCAAGTGATGAAGATCATCACCAAGTGATGAAAGAGGGGGTTGGATTGAACCCTCTATGACGTATTTATGTCATAGAGTCCGCCTCTATTTCTTTGAAATGGACCGTTGTGAGAGCAGTTCTGTCAACACACATTGTGGCAAGAGATGGCCGATTCAGAGACCTTCATCGAACTGGCCAATTTAGAAAATTGCGGTCTTATTGCCCCCGCTATGAACGGGCGCACCCTCCCCCTTGTTAGCTTATACAGCATGCTGTTGTTCCTTTTAACAAACACTTTCATGCTTAGGTTAGCTGTTGATTGTTGTACTTTTATACCGAGTACAACTCTTTATCGAAGGATCTCTTTTTTAATGTGCAAATCCTTTTTAAGGACCGGGATTGAATGCTAACCCCGGCGCAAAGGCGCGTCGAAGATGAGACGCGCATCACTTTCTTTCTTTTAACAACTTCATGCCTCTCAGGCCGCACTTTCAAGACCGGTACCTTCAACCACTCAGACACTCACCCTCAAGTTAATGTGGACTCCATAAAACATCTCTGCCCCCACTGTTAGATTACATCTAACATTGAGATAGAGGTAGACTCAGCGACCCTGTCTTACAACAAGTAATCGAACAAAAAGAGTGCAAAAACGCAATTGTCAACACATTCTAGATCTGTGTTTCCTCTATTTCATAGACATAGAGTCCAGTGTTTCCTCTATTTCATAGACATAGAGTCCACCTTTAGATCTTTAATCTTGCGACATCCGCAAGAGGTTAATATCTTGGCTCTTGCCACGTCTCCCGCTGAAAGCAGTACATGTGGCAGTGAGCGATTTCACTGATCGAGTTCGGGAAGGGATCGGGTGGTTCACGCTTTCTTAAGAAAGAACCAAGATATTCACTTCTTGACAGCAGTCCTTGAACTTGTGGGTAATAGCGACTTAACTAGAAACTGGGGATCATTTTTATAGGCCCGGCATCTGCACTGGCATCGATTACCTCTCAACAGAGAGCGGGTTTTGACAGCTTTTTCAGTGGGCTTCGATGATGGTCTTGATGCGTCTATTAAAGGTTGAAAGGGGCGAGGGTGGGATTTGAACCCACGACGTGTGGATTATGATTCCACTGCTCTTACCACTAAACTACCCCGCCTATAGACTGATCCTATGCAATCTTATCCGATTGCAATTGCGTACACTCGAAGGCCTGGCCTTGGCGCTTGGCTCTGTTTTAAACTTGGCATTTACAAAGTTCGTGTTGGATTGGAAGGTTGTTCATTCAGCGAAGCAATGAACCTGCGCAGGCCTACAGACTTTGTTAAATTGGGGCTAAATCTATTGAGATAGGGGGGCCTCAATGTTAGATGTGATCTAACTGTGGGCGCAGAGATGTTCCATAGAGTCCACATTTTAAAGGATCAAACCTTAGATAGGACTAAATAAGAGCGGAGGTAGGGGTTGAACCTACAATCTTCAGATTATGAGCCTGACGAGACAACCATTTCTCTTCCCCGCTTTTTCGAATCGAACAACAATCACACCGTCAATACATTGCGCCCACTGTTAGATTACATCTAACATTGACACATCTTAATCATGTTGCTAAACGGCATATTCTTGCATACAGTTGAGAAACGTTGAACTTGTTTACTAATGCTGGCAATGGGCCTAGCAGGAGTCGAACCTACATCAGCGTTGTTATGAGCAACGTGTTTTACCTTTAAACTATAGGCCCAACAGTTCACCCAAGTCAATGTTAACATCACTGAATAAAACTCTTTATCAAGGGTGTGGAGTTCCTCTAGGGCGGCAATTGAGGACGTTTGTGAATTGTTGTCTAAGGATCGATCTACTAGCTTGGAATTGAGAGCTTACCCCCAGCTAATCTGTTAATATAAACATTTGCCACACTTGCTAATTTTTCGTCGTCTTTCCGATATTTCATAGAGGAGGGCTCTATGAAATATTATAGAGCTCACCTAGTCAAGAAGTCACAACAATGTCTTAGAGATCTTGAAAGATTAAAAAAAAGCTTATCGTGCGAGTTGAACTCCATTACTTCCCCAAGGCCGAGTTGCTAAATAAATAAAGCGTTCTTAGGGCCACTGCAACCACTGCGGCACTACACGCTCATTTGTATTAGATTGCAATCGTTCTTGATTTATCTACATTACCTTATCAAACTAAGGAGTCTTTTATGCAGTTTAATTGCGTATACATGTGATCCCCCCTTTTAGGCAGCGAAGACAGCGAAGGGTAGCTGTTCACTTACTATTGACAACGCTTTAAAGAACGATCTCACCAGCGATTTGTGTCAAAATGACCCCATAATTGTTTCTGATTGCTTAACCTACAACTCAATCTCGAGGGGAGCCTTCTCTACATGATATGATGTTCTATAAATAGTAAAGACGTAGTATCACTTACGTGACAAGTTAACGGAGGCAATGTGCTCTAATGTAGATGCGTCTTTAACAACTCGCCGCATTGTGTTGTTTTGATGATTTGGATTACGATCGAGGATTCTCTTAACTGTCGTACGAGCATCTAACCAACTGTCGTGGATAATCCTGTTCTCTTTCTGGTTTCAGCAGTGATAGATCTCAAACAAGGGCTTGCTTCATCAAGCTTCAGCTAGCCCTCACCTTCAATGAGGTGAGGGCTAGCTAAATAGGCATGTTACAGCATTGCCTCGCTATGCGCTCACTGTTAGATAGGATCTAACAGTGAGAGCGTTGATCGCTAGGAGAGCGTTGGTATGTGATTTTTGAGGCCCAGCACCGTGGTGTGATGCACCATAGGAGCTTCTTCCCCACCATCAAGATGTTGAGGGTGATTTTAGTCCTTGATCGCAGGGATCTCTTCAAAGGTATGAAAAGCGGGCGGTGATCCCACCATCCACTCCAATGTTGGAGACAGCCCGGGGGTCGTTTCCCACGGGTTTCGGCCGCATCGTTGGCCGCCCGTAAGGGTCTTATAGACTACGTAGAAGAAGAAGATTGCGCCTAGGACAGACAGATAGCTACCGTATGAGGCCACTGCATTCCATCCGGCAAAGGCATCAGGATAATCCGGAATTCGTCGAGGCATCCCCGCCAATCCTAAGAAATGCATTGGGAAAAAGGTAATGTTCACTCCAAGGAAAAAGATCCAGAAATGGATTTGTCCCAATGTTTCAGGATATTGGAGCCCAGATATCTTGCCAATCCAATAGTAGAAGCCTGCAAACAATGCAAACACAGCCCCCATTGATAGGACGTAATGGAAATGTGCTACCACGTAGTATGTGTCGTGTAGGGCAATGTCGATCCCTGAATTTGCAAGGACAACACCGGTAAGCCCGCCAAGTGTAAACAGAAATATGAAGCCAATCGCGAAGAGCATAGGAGCCTTGAATTCAATGCTCCCCCCCCACATGGTTGCGATCCAACTAAAGATCTTGATACCAGTCGGCACGGCAATTATCATGGTTGCTGCGGTGAAATAGGCTCGAGTATCAATGTCCAAGCCAACCGTGTACATGTGATGAGCCCAAACGATGAAACCTAGAACACCGATAGACAACATCGCGTACACCATTCCCAAGTAACCAAATATGGGCTTCTTTGAGAAGGTGGAGACTACATGGCTTATAATACCAAACCCAGGCAATATTAGAATGTAGACTTCAGGATGGCCAAAGAACCAGAAGAGGTGCTGAAACAGTATAGGGTCTCCTCCGCCAGCTGGATCAAAAAAGGTTGTGTTGAAGTTGCGATCTGTCAGCAGCATGGTAATACCACCAGCTAAAACTGGAAGGGAGAGCAAAAGCAAGAATGCCGTGATTAGCACTGACCACACAAAGAGTGGAAGTCGGTGCATAGTCATTCCGGGGCCACGCATGTTGAAAATGGTTGTGATGAAATTGATAGCACCTAGAATGCTGCTGATTCCTGACAAGTGCAAGCTGAAGATTGCTAAGTCCACAGCCCCTCCTGAATGGCTTGCTATGCTGCTAAGCGGTGGATACACCGTCCATCCTGTTCCTGCACCCACCTCTACGAGCGCTGAGCTCAAAAGCAAGAAGAGTGATGGGGGGAGCAGCCAAAAGCTGATGTTGTTTAAACGCGGGAATGCCATGTCTGGAGCCCCTATTAAAATGGGAACAAACCAATTCCCAAATCCCCCTATCATGGCTGGCATCACCATGAAAAAGATCATTAAGAAAGCATGAGCCGTGATGATAACATTGTAAAGCTGGTAATTGCCCCCCAGGATTTGGTCTCCTGGCTGAGACAGCTCCAAACGTATAAGGGCAGAGAAGCAAGTTCCTAATATTCCAGAGAATGCACCGAACAGCAAGTAAAGAGTACCAATGTCCTTGTGATTTGTAGAGAATAGCCAACGGTTTATGAAATGTGTCACCTTGTTGAACATTGTTTCCAAAGCTAGTAGTTGCTTGTTTGTTTGCTCTCTTCAGATCTTTCAAGCATCTGGTCTACATCACTCCGTGATGACTCACTGTATAGTGCGTATCAGTTGAACATCGATTCGCGATGCATCACATCAGAAGCCTTTCAGACATTGGGTCTAAGTGATGTGAAACCTGTTTCACGAAGACAAAGGTTTACTACACTGCTGCGCCACTACGCTGCGCCACTACGCTGCGCCACTACGCTGCGCCACTACGCTGCGCCACTACGCTGCGCCACTACTGCATCAGGGGGAAGTTTTTGCACTGTGCCGCCTCATGTTGCAACCACAACCCCTTGCAAAATCTATAGTTTAGATTGGCCCGTCTCACACCCAATCCCGAGAGGGGGCTTTCGAGCCCATGCGCAGCAAAGCCAAGGATGCAAGCAATGCTTGGGCAGAGAGAGAGGCCTTGTTGGTCCAAGGCCCCAAGAAGTTTTCCCTCGTGAAACCTTGCCTCGCTTCCACATTTTGAAGTGTTTGCCATAGTTCCCCTATCTGGGGTCAAAAATGGGGGGGATTGGTTTGCGACTTCTCGGCTAGCACATTGCTAGTTAAAACTACTCAGCAAGAACTCCAACCCGTGTGTTGACTGCTGGATACCTCTAATTGGCTTGCAGATAACGGCTGCACTTGCAGATAACGGCTGCACTTGCAGGGCACATGTAGACACCGAAAGGTTTGATCGAGTTAACGTTGCAAAGGTTGGATCCTTTTCTTTCATCACTTCGTGATGACCGGCTTTGCTTAAGACATTGCTGCGCATGGGGTTCGCTGGGATGTGGCAAGGGCCACACACACAACCCCCTTAAGGGGGTACGCCCAGCAAGGGCACAGCAAGGCCATCGAACCCCCTCTAGACTGATTTAAACCCTCAAGCCTCTCTTTTCTATTTGGAGGTGACCGGATTTGAACCGATGACCTGATGCGTGCAAAGCATATATTCTACCATCTGAACTACACCCCCAATCTAATCATGTAATTACGAATGAAATGCTTAATCTTCTCAAATCTGCTGAAACCTCTCGAAAACTGGCGGACCAAGCAAATGGCTAGAGATGGAAAGCCGCTCATTCAGTAGAAGACTGGGCTTGTGCGCCTGTGCAGTGCGCTCTTTGGGAAAGGGTTGAGTTTTGGAGGCGAAGGGATTCGAACCCTTGGTACAAAAGGATTTGTACGTGTTGGGATAGGTTGGTTTTTGCAAATTTACCCCCCCTAAGAACCGTGCGTGCAGCTTTAACCGCACACGGCTCAAGCAATGTAAACTTTCTTGTCTTTGAATTATCTGTTTGTCAGCTAATGGTGGCAAACAGATAGCTTTTTTACCAATGGAGATCGTTATGCGCTCACTGTTAGATGTGGACTCTATTTCTTCGAAATAGAGGGGATCTAACATTGATATGGCATCCAAACATAGTGCTCTCTCTAGGAGATCTCTTTGGCGGGGGTTGAGCATACCTTTTCCTTGTAATTTCAACCCCGTCAATTTGCTAACAAATACGACAGCGCTCCAATTGGCTAGATGGCGATAAAGACAAGGTAAACATGCTCTCTTTCAAGTTGGCCTTCTTTCGAAGCAGTCTTTACAGGTGTTGTTTGTTGTTGTAAGCAAGCACAGGTTGATCTCTTTTGTAAAACAAGCGTCGTTAGGGGGCAAGAACAAATATTACCTCGGCATTCCTCTATGCGACTACTGGTAGACAAAGTTTATCATTAGTCGCATAGAGCCCACCTAACCACCATTCTGATCCCTGTTTTTTTTCAAGCCCTGTAATTGATGCAGATCAACCCATGTAAGGAGCTGTCTCCTTTGCATTACACAAAAGCTTTCGCTTCTTGAAAGTCCTTTCCCCGTGCTGCGCTATAGAGTTTTGCAACTCTACCTCTCTATGGAATCTCTTCGATGCATCTGCGATAACACAAAAATCAAGAGAAGGGGTTAGGATTATCAACCATGTGATGCCAAAGCATCGTTGGTTTTCTGCTTTGGCACTACAGAGCAGGGCCTGTTAGATTTGCTTTATTTCGAAGAAATAGAGTCCACATCTAACAGGGGGCACATAGGTTGTAATTCTAACATCGTTCAGTGACGTTAGAATTCTTGCATCCCGTCGGCAATGGAGAAACGGCCCGAACTCCTGAATCACCAAGATTGATTTCTTTGCATTTTAATCCCCTCAAGTGTCTTGATCGCTTTTCATTTCACCTCTCGAGAAGATTCCACGGAGCAGCACGGGGGTTTACAAGTTCCACAGAATGAACCTTTTTGCTGGTAGGAGATCTGTCTATACTCCGATGGAACTTTCTTCCTCATAACCATGCCAAAATCAGTGGCGTGGCCATTGCCATGTTTCGCTTTGAACTACCTATCGGTTTTTGCATGTTTGCGAAAACCAAGAGGAGGGCCAAGCCCTAGCTTGATCATTGATCTCAATATTAGATTATATCCAATAGTGGTATCAAGGTGTCAATTCAATTTGACTTCAATCAAATAAAGTAGTTTCCTTAATGAAGGAGAAGCTGAACGTTTTCTTTGCTTTCAGCTATTCTTTCAAGCTAGACTATTGCCTTCAACGTGAATAAGGTTTGTGACGAAGCCTTACGACAGTTTAGTTGTTATTCCTCCGAGCAACGGAATCCTACAAAGGATTTCTTACTCTAGCATCTCTTCATGCAGCTCTCCTACATTTTCAATTACGTTTTCCTCAGAGCTTCACACCCATAGATTGCTCTTTGGACATGTCTGAGTAGAGTGGAGCGATGAGGCACGCTTCGCGGAATTTCACCACATTTCGTTCTGTGTCTTCTTGCCGCACTGATTTAGCAAACCAATACCTTAAGCCTCTCGGCCACGCCTCCGGATCGCTCACTTACTACTTAATTACTTATTGTTTAGAGAAACAAGAAGGCCGTGTTTGAAAACAGATTCTCAGCAAGGCGACCACTGTTAGAGAGAATCTAACATTGATTGAGAAAGCCTGTAACAACTTTTTCCTCTATTTCTTCGAAATGGAGTCCACCTCTACATGTCTATGTGCCCACTGTTAGACAAAGTCTAACATTGAAATAGACATAGAGTCCGCCTTTATAAAATAGAGTTTATCCTGCACATGGGTGTAGTAGGGCTCGAACCTACGGCCATTGAGTTAAAAGCTCAATGCTCTTCCGACTGAGCTATGCACCCTTTGGATGTTGGCTAAGGCGCAAAGGTTTTGCACCAGTTGGTAGACTCAATCTATCAGCTATCACTTAAAGGCAATGCATCGCGAAGCGATGCTGTCCATGTCTTAAACGAGTGGCTGGCCGTAGCATTACCCTGTGATGCTATAGATTGTTAGAACCCGGTCTTGGGGGAGGCCTGTTTAAAGTGGTTGTCTAATTAATTGTCTGGAGGAGGGATCGAACCTCCGACACAAGGATTTTCAGTCCTTTGCTCTAACCTGCTGAGCTATCCAGACTGTGGACTTGCTGGGAAGAAAGGGCTCGAACCTTTGATCCCCGGATCCAAATTCCGGTGCTTTGCCACTAAGCTACTTCCCATTTGTGTGATTAAGCGATCGATGTTTTAGGAAAAGGTTTTGCATCACGAAGAGATGCAATTTTTCGAAACCATTCCTTGGTTTGGCTTGCACAAAAGGAACGAGGGGTTTGCCTTCCGCTTTGCGCTTCTGAGGCCCCTGGGTTGAGGGTGAAACGGGATCCCTACTCTTTGCACTTGGAAGGCGATTCGGGCGTTTGAATCGCCTTCCAACCCAGACCGTGCAACCCTACTTTTCTGGTTTGATGTTTTGATTACCCCTTGATTAGATTTATGAATTCCACTGAAATGGTCCCACGAACGCGGTAATACACCACAAGGAGTGCAAGCCCTATAGCAGACTCCGCGGCGGCAACTGTCAGGACGAGCAGGGCAAACAGCTGGCCAATAAGATCATCTAAGTAAGCCGAGAAGAACAAGAAGTTTAAGTTGACTGCCAAGATCATGAGTTCTATTGACATCAACATTATCAGTATGTTTTTTCGATTGAGGAAAATCCCCCAAATCCCTAATAGGAAGAGAATCATAGACACAGTCAAGTATTTTACTAAATCCATAAATTATCAATTCTTTGTTTCAATGGTAGATTTCCTTTATTTCGAAGAAATAGAGTTCACATCTAACAGCGGTGGCATAGAGCCCATCTTCTTGTGAGAAGAGGGATCCCGGCTGCCGAAACGGGACTGAGCCCAATTCGCAATTTAGCTTCTGTTTTGTTAACTCTTCGAGTGGGCAAGAAGGGACTCGAACCCCTGACTTTGCGCTTATCAGGCACATACTCTTACCTGCTGAGTTACTTGCCCTACACTCTTGTCGGCCTTGCTGCGCGTGCTGCGCACTTGCTGCGCAGCAAGTGCGCACCAAGTGCGCAGCAAGGCCATCGAAGTGTAGTCCCGCCCCCTTCAAGCCATGCAGTTGTTACTTTTTTTCAACCATAGCCACAAGGGATAACGGTCGCCAACTCGCTACATCGATACCGCTAAAGCAACCTTGTGGCTAGCTACATACAATGGGTATGGATAAGCCATAAGAGCAACAGTAAAGAAGGTTGTAATGGCTAACACAATCGAGCCCTCTTTTGAGAGCCTTGAGAAACTTAACCAATTCCGTGGGGCTTCAAAATACATGATCTTTACGACACGTATGTAATAGAAGCAACTTATGGCGCTGGTTAGTATCCCAAACAGCGCTAAGAGATACTGAGACGAGCTAAGGGCAGCCCAAAACAAGAAGGCTTTACCATAAAACCCTGCCAAGGGGGGTATTCCTGCAAGGGAGAAAACTGCGATGGTGAGCGTGGCAGCCAACAAAGGGTTACCCCTTGCTAACATTACGAGGTCAGTGGTGTACTTTATTCGCTCCACCCCTTGATGATGTTGCGCGGAATAGGGGGTCCTGCGAAGCGGTGTCATCACAACTGCAAAGATGCTTATAGTTACTACAATGTATATCACCAGATAGATAGCAAGGGCTTGCAATCCCTCCAAAGTGCCGCAGCACAAAGATATAAGCAGATACCCCACATGCCCTATAGAACTAAAGGCTAACAGCCTTTTTATCCGATGTTGGGCTAAGCCCGCGAAGCTACCTAGAACCATAGAGGAGATGCTGCAAAAGATCAGGAAGGTCTGCCATTCTACCATAAAGTCATAGAAGCTTTGATAGAGAAGACGAACGAAGACCACTAGCAAAGCGGATTTGGGGGTGATAGAGAAGAAGGCTGTGACTGCAGTGGGCGCTCCTTCGTACACATCTGGTGCCCACATATGGAATGGGACAGCGGTCAACTTGAAGAGAAACCCTATAAGCAGGAATATCATGCCTAGTTCACACCCCCGCCACGAAGACGTCGATAACAACACATCACCACCTTCCCCATAGGGAGTATAATAGATTTCCCCTGAGCTTGCTAAGGAAGCAAATATCTTAGAAAGCTCTGAGAACTCAACCACCCCCGTAAACCCATAAATCAATGAGCAGCCAAAAAGCAATAGGCCTGAGGAGAAGACACCCAACAGGAAATACTTCAGCCCAGCCTCCGTCGAGAACTCAGAGTCTCTCTTGAACGCTGCCAGCACATAGAAACAGAGACTTTGGAGCTCTATAGCTAGATACATCGATATGAAGTCAGCCGCTGATATCAGGAACAGCATGCTGGAGGTAGATAGAAGAAGGAGGAGTGCAAATTCAAAGCCATTCACAGACTCGCGTTCCAAATAATCCATGGAAATCAACAGTGAAGAGAGCGCACCAACAATGACTAACATCTTAAAAAAGAAGGTGACGTCGTCCAACAGAAAGGTGTGATAGAAAAACACCCCATGCCCTATCGGGCTATTTACAGCTACCATTGCTGTCAATGAGAAGGTAAGCAGGGCCAACCAATTCACATTGGTTAGCAGAAGCGGGTACCCAGCACTTGCTGATGTTGTCCAAACAACTCCATAAATAAGGAGAAAGAGAGACGCAAGAACTAGAAAGAGTTCAGGTAAAACGGCTTTGAAATCATTCTCAAAAAGGAAAGACTGGAAGTTTAGCTGTGTGCTCTGTTCTACAGATTGGGCAAACTCGTTGGAAACTTGAAGAAAAGGATTCATGACTAGATCTTTTTTTTCCTTTTTTACGGCACTTTATGGTGTTTAATATTTTGTGGGCATCTTATGCCATTCTC
>Ga0116227_10008180_pt1 | contig 19907 bp, 13 predicted proteins | sample S1TSphgellanicum_FD_89693 | JGI IMG/M metagenome (GOLD analysis project Ga0116227, IMG submission 89693) | Host-associated microbial communities from peat moss isolated from Minnesota, USA - S1T2_Fb - Sphagnum magellanicum MG | ecosystem: Host-associated > Plants > Peat moss > Unclassified... | reverse complement strand
TCATAACATTCTTTACCCGCGAATGTTTACCAAATTACACTGGTTGATCTATAAAATTCTTTAAAATTCTTGCTTCTTTGGGCTTCCATAACATTCTCGCACCAAGAATGTCATAACTATGATATTATGTAAATGTCATTTTGAATCCTATAAACTAACTATATCAAATGTCTAAACTGCATTTTTGTTTTCAAGGAATCAAAAGGAATGCATAAGTCATACAATTGATTTCAAACTTTTTGTACAATAAAAACATGCCCCCTTCTATGAAAGTACATGTTCATTATGTGAACTTGATGAAAAACCAAATTATACAAAACTTTCAAAGTTTTTAAATTTTGAAGGAAAGGGCTACAAGGAAAAGGACTTTGTTTTTTAACCGTTTGACAAAAAAATTATGTTCAATGGGTTCAAAATGTCTAGCTTGAGGTGCAAATCACATGTGCAAGAAAAAATCTTGCCAAAAAACATGTTTGGTTGTCCATTGAAACTCATTTTTGGAATTTTTGGGAATTGTTGCATTTCTAGCTATAAACCAAAATATTCATACACAATTATGTATGAATGTGAAAACTCACCACCAACACATGAATTATATTAAATTAAACTTTTCAATTTTTTTCACTTAAATTTGTTTCAAATAAATGTTATTTGCAAAAAGTAGCCCCATAAAAGTCCTTGAGTTTTTTTTCCTTTTTTTGGAACCCCAACCATGAATAAGCCCACTTTCATGTTACTTTATAACTCATTTGCATTTGTCCAAATATAGTTAAGTATGTGCAAGTAAGGGCATACAACCTTAGATCTCCCAAAAAAACATATGTATTCATGCATATGTACATGATGAACACTATCATACCATCAAATTGTTGATTCCATGTTGTCTCTTGGAATAAAGTATGTTTAAACCGTTGAAAATTGCTTATTTTCACACATACTTTTGGACTATTTTTAAAATTCCAATTTTGACAAATGAATATGTTTTGGGGATTTCATTACACAATGAAGGGCAACACTTTTTTTTCCACCCAAAAACATGTCTTTTTTTTCCACCCAAAAAACATGTCTTTTTTTGGGGGTGATAGTTGAAATCTATGTGTAGATTACAAAGTAAACAAGTAATGGGTGAAAGTAGGAAAAAAGGAGCCAAATAGTGTGTGGATAGTCCTTTAAAAAAAAAATTTGAAAATTTGAAAATCACCATGGGAACATTATATATATATATATATATATATATATTTTTATTTTTATTTTTTTGAAATAAGTTTTTATACTTTCAAAGTTGCAACTACAAATTTTTCATGAAAATTCACCATGTTTCAAGAGTCCTTTTATATGTTTAAAACACTCAAGAAAAGCATGTGGATAGGTGGTTTTTTTGTATCAAAAGTTTTTTTCCCTTATCAAATGTTCACCAAATTGTTTCAATTTTTTTGTGATTTTTAATATATTCCACAATAAGGGATCCATGTGTTCAAAACATTCATAAAATAAAAATACATATATCTTTTTAGATTTTAGTACTCAAATGTCCTTTTACACTATTATAATTTTGAATTTGTAATCATGGTTCAAAGTAAAATCATAGATTTGACTATAATGTAAGGCTTGATGCAAAAGCATTTGAGTTTTTATGATGTTATATTTCATATTTGGCCTCAAATTTGATATTCAGTTTAAAAAATTGTGTGAAAAATGCAATATAAACTAATAGAAAACTACCGCGTGGAAAATGAAATCCTTAAAAAGGATTTTAACCTTGGCACAACGAGCTCCTTTTTTCATGCTTTCACCCTAATGGCACATAAATTTAAAGGATACAAGTAACAATTAGTCAATCTAAACCGCTAATTTCAATTAGAATAACTTAGGGTGGGTCGAAAATGAAGGTGTTAGGCTAAGCACTCCCCATTGGTCCAACACAAGTCATTTAAATTTTTTTTGTTAAAGGGTTTGACACATGCAAAGTTTTGACACATGCATGAAACTTCCAAAATTCATTCTCTCGTGTGCAAACCCACCTTCAATGTCTCCTTCCCATTTGAAACTAATATGGAAACCCTACCTCCTCAAATGTAATCAAGTTTGTAATTGACCTGTGGGAGATGGTATTCAAGGTGCATCACACATATTTGGTGGCACATATTTGTCAAAGTTCAAATGGGTGCTTAATTGGTGACATTTATTTATGAAGGCCAAAACTAGTTTGCATGCCCTAGGAAGGATTTTACAACATTTGGCCAAAGAAGTACATAGAGCTTTTGGTGTGTTTGAAGCACTTCAAGTTGATGCATGTTAGATTTCTTCATTAAAAGGTGCTTTGAACCCTAATGTGCATTAGGTGTTATATTTTTGTAATTACCAAGTTATGTCAAAACATTATTTCAATAGGTGGGAAAGTTTGCAAGAGGAAATAATGTGTTGTTTGTTTATGAGGGCCAAAACTGGTTTACATGCCCTAGGAAGGATTTCACAACATTCCCAAAAAAGTACAAAGAGTTTTTGTTGTGTTTGAGGCACCTGGAGCTATTGCTAGACTTCTTCATTACAAGGTGCTTTGAACCCTAATGTGCATTAGGTGTTTTTTTTGCAACCAAGTTATGTTAAAACATTATTTCAATAGATGGTAAAAATTTGCAAGAGGTAAGACTGTGTTTTTTACTATTGAAAAAATTGCATGTGTGTGTTGGGATAGTTGCAAGGAAGCATGCTAGGATTTGAGTTTTTCAAGTGCAACCATCAAGTATGTTCAAAAAATTTCCTAGAAGTTTTTTGAGTTTCTTGGGGCCACATAGTCACTAAATTTTTAGGTGTATAGTTGGCCCCACATTTGTGTAGATCCAATAGAAACCAAAGTTGCATACCCTAGAAATTCCTTGCCAATTTTGAAGTTCATTGAATTTTTGTTGAATGTTAAAGACACTCAAATTTGGTGGCAGACTTTTGATTGTAAAATACTTCATCCTAAAATGCATCATGTATTCTAAAAATGACTAGTAGACACATTATGCAAGGCTCAAGGGGTACATTCACAGTATAAGGAACTAAAGATTGTGTTGATAGTCCTTAATTTTTGTAGATCCTAATTTTGAAAAATCACAATTAAATTTTGTAAACATCAAAATTAAATTGGGTTGTTACATCATGTCCTAAAATGAATGAATTTTCATCCCAAATAAATTTGTGTAATTTCCAAGGTCTTTTAGTGGTTGAAAAGTAGTGGAAAAGGAGGTGTTGATAGTTGCTTTTAATTTCACTCATCTTTAGTTGTATGTTAATGTTAACCGTTATCTTCCAAATTTATGGAAAAACATAAATTGATGAGCCTAAGAGCATGGCATGAAAAAAAACATGAAAACATGACTTTGATTGTCCTTATGTGGATGTGCTTTTATTATTTTTAAACATGTTTATCACCTTTAAAAACTCAAAATTAAAAAGACTTCCTTAAAGACAAAATGTCTTCTATTGTTTAAGGAAAGGCAAGGTTGCATTTTCATGTAAAATTATATGTAATTTAAGGTTAGTTGCAAATTTGGGGTATACACTACATGGGTGAAATTTGAATATAATGATTAACATTATACAAGCATTGAACCTAATGTAGAATGAAGATTGAAAACTTGAAGTAGAATTTTAGTTGTTTAGTCAAAAATCAAGTGAAATCCATTCAATACCCATTCTAGAATCTTAGGAATCAGACTTGGATTCAATATTGTTTTATAATATGGGATTGGATGTGGATGAAATCATAAGATCATCTATCTAGAAGTTAAGGTTGGTTTAGTGCATGTCCCAAGTCCTTGTTGCTCCCATTTGTAATTTTTTCCTTTCGCTTCAAGGTTGAAACAACAACATAGCATTAATGTTTTTTAGCTCATTGCTTTGCAAGCCTCATTACTAAAGGTTTGACAAGCTACCACCATTTTTCCAGTTCACAAAGCTTGCATTGAAGCTCCATTGTGCCCACCAAAGTTTTTTGGCGCCTACTGTTCAAATATGGATGCGCATGAACCCACCTCTGAGCTTCAACTGCCATCATCTTCTACCCACCAAGATTGTTGTCATAAACATTCAAATCAGGCTTGAGGAGTTGCTGCATCAAGCTCAAAACTTCGTGTCATTTTTCGTCTATAAGTCTATCTTGTAAAAATGACAAAAATTGCGTGAAAGGAACTTTGTCTGGGTGCAATCATAGATTATCAAATCATGTGCATTTAGGTCAGGTTAGAATTGTGAAGTGAATAGGTGCAAAGATGATGAAGGTATGACTAGATCTTGATCCAAGTAATTTTCGAACCTTTGTATTAACCTTTTTTTTGTGTGTGTTGCATTTGCATTTAGTTTTAAGGCACATTTATATGCATTGATTGAACTTAGATCTTGATCATTAGGTTTGCATTTTTGCAAGCAATCTAAATAGCTAGTGGTTGTTAGGGAAAACCTAGTAGGATTGTTACAGTAGGTATTCAAATTCACACTTGAAAATTTTGGTCTTGATAAAGGAAAATTTGTGTTGTTGGAGCTTAAGCAAGACTCACGACTTTGACTAGAGGCAAAAAAGAAGGAGAAATTACCTCCACAAATGGACATGATTTAGCTTACACCAAATGTGAAGAAACTTGGACTTCTTTTCACAAACTTTGAGGTAGAGCAGTAGGTGTAGCTCTTGAAACCTATTTCAAATGTTAGGAACACACAACCACTAGTGATCTTTCCACCTATTTCTATAAAATAATTGTCAAAACAATTATTTTTGGCAGTAAGAGCATTAGGGATAGCAAACATAGGAGTTTTCCCACTTTGATGTTTCATCCATGCTTGCACCTTTTTTTTAAGTCTAAAAGGTCCAACAACAAGGAGAAACAATGTTTTGTTGGAGCTTAACTTGGTGTGAAAGTTTTTGTGTGATTATAGGCAAGAGTGGGAGGTGTGGGTATTTTCTAACCTTTTACATAATGTTAACAAATGGGAGATCTACTCAAGTGCAAACATAAATCTTTATTGAAAGGAAACTACAACATGATGCTCACAACACAAAACATAACATCAAAAACACTTCAAGGTTCTTGTCACATGAAATACACAAACTTGTGTAATGAAGAAAAGAGAGCCAAACCATCAACACCAAGGTATTTAACTACAAGACCACACCACAAATAACCAAACTAATATAAATAAGGAAATAATTCAACCTTGTGAAAGTAACCTAATTACTTTCCTACTCTAGTAACTAATGAAACCTAACTAGTTGAGCTTGAATTCTCAACATAGAAATGACAGCAACTAGTTCTAATGATCATTATTTTGGTTATTTCCCATAGTTCGAAAGGACATAACTATATAAGTGTATTCCTTTTTGTGTGTGTAGGTGACATGTTCCTCAATGGCATTTGTCTTCAATGGTTATGAACTCAAAGACATGTGCATTAATTTAGGGTTTAGGAGTGTTAGAAGATGGTAAGCATGTTTGTGAATGAAGATCTAGAATCTTCTAATGTAACTTGTAGTTGTGATTTGCTAATGTCTTTGTAGGGGTAGTTTGATTAATATCCAGATGCAACTGTGGGAGTGTTGGAGATGTGGTCACATAGCCCACATGTACTACATGTAAATGGTAGTTCAAACAATGGAAATGCTTTGAAGAATACAACACAAATTGAAGGGTTGCAAACACACTCTATTACTTTATGTTGTTGTGACTTCTATGATTATTATATAGGATTGTTGCATGCATGTACATGATAAGGAAGAACTTGAATACTACTTGTTGTAACTATTTATCCATTACCTGCTACTTGGTTATTTGTTATTGAGTTACAAATTCCTTGGCACAGTCATGGAATTCTTTTGAACATGGGTGTATGAGTTAGCTTTTGATGTAATGTTGTTTGTCAAGGACCGAAATAGTCATGGGACCCTTATTTACTCTGTCATGGAATACCCACTAATTCTTTAATTTTTTCTTAATATTCTACAAGACTAAAATGGCCACAAATAATTTGCATTCCATGAACACTCTTGTTTTTGCCTACTTGATGTCACAATTGTTTATGACTACAAATGCTCAAAGGGATGTGAAAAAGGAAATGATGGCCCTTGCATTAGATGTGGCTTCAAAGAAGGTTTATGGTGTTGACCTTTCCCAAGGACTACAACATGAATTTGCCCAAGTCAATGAGGACAAGTTTCCTATGGAAGAAGATGAAGCAACTTTAAATGATGTGCCTAACAACATTTAGGTATGGTTCTCTTCACCTCTCCTATGTACAATCATAACTATCCATTGAATAATAAATGATGGCATGAGGTTCTACATAATGGAAAATTTAGACTACCATACTATACTACCTTTTCTGTAAAGTTCTGAATTGCTTGAGTCACTATTAAAGGTGTGAAAAAATCATGGAGAAAGGTTGAATATGTAATTTTACTCGAATACATGGTTTTTCTTGTTTGTCATATATTTTGTCATGAATCCAAAAAAGGACCTTCATGGACTTAGTAGGGATAATTTTTTGCATTGAACTTGCATCATTGAATCACAAAGCAAGTTAGAGTTGTTTGAACAAGATGAGTTTGTTAACCTAAAACATATGATATTATTAATTAGATCTATGTTTTGAAAGTTTAGGGTCGCATTACACCAATTGATAATTTGATGTGTTTGGATATTGTAGATAACAAAACCAAAGTTCAAGCTCATGGTGGTTTAAGGTTCACCAAATTTGATGAAGACATACATGTTATTATGCTTCAAGTCACCCCATATTTTCTACTAGCATCTAGAGAACCCACTTATGCAATTGGAATAATATAAGTACTTAAGTGTAATTGGGTTTACTACTATGGTATGCATCTCCACCTTACACATGTCTACTTGTAGAGCAATAATGCATTATAAGAACTTGAATACTACCCAGGTGTTGTAACTATTTGCCTGTTGCCCAACTATTTGCTAAACACAAGTTATAATGCCTACTACTTGACTATCTACTGAACATGGGTTATAATGCCTATTGTTTGATTATTTGCTAATTTGCTAAACATGGGTTGCAAATCCCCCTATGCTCATGCAAATATCTTGAATAATGGGTTTATGAACTAGTTATTTCAATGTAGCGCTCTTTGTCAAGGACCCAATTAATAGGAAGGATAAATTTTTACATTGAGCTTACATCATTGAATGACAAAGTAAGTTTAAAGTTGTTTGAACATGATGAGTCTATTAATTTAAAAAATATGATATTCTTAATCAATGTTTTGAAAGCTTAGGGTCACATAATACACTAATTGATAATTTGACATGTTTAAATATATTGCATATCTAGCAAAACTCAAGCTCATGGTGCTTTAAGTTTTTCCAATTCTGATGGGAAACTTGAAGAATAAACAAAATTATGCTCCACATTGTCCAACTAACCTTGAAACTAACGATGAAAACAAGGAAAACTAAAAACGTTTTGCTATTCAAAAAGAAAAAAAACAAGAGTACAATCGACTTTGGGAACATCAACATAGGCAATAACAAGTTGAAGCTCTTGTTGAGGAAGAGTTTCAGCAAAGAGAAGAAGAGATGGCTCTTGTGGAATGCATTAAAAATGCACCTATTGTTTCAATGAATGGCGTTGTAAAAATAGCTTGTAGATCTAGTGCAGGTGCTACAAGGACCATATCTGTTTATTATTAATTTCTTGAATGGATTTGATATTATAGCTCAACATACCATCATAGAAAAGGTGTTGTCCCATGACCTCCTAAGTGACATGTTGCCTTTTTATTTGCAAGATATCAAAAGTCTAAAACAAAACAAACAATTACTTGAAAATGTTCACTCTGGTTTAATAGGTCATGTGATAAGCCAAAGGGCTTCTAAGTTGGCGTCGGCCAAGGACATTGTATGCACCTTTGCATCCTTTCACTTTTTGGTGAATGGTAGGGAAATAACAAAGGCGTTGGGAGTTGATAGGAGAAACATCAAGCACGGTATTGAAAGACAATTATTGTTGGAGTCAACGAGGGAGGCTTTCTAGACAAACCATAGAAGACCCAAGAGATTAGATGCATTGAAAGAACATGATGTCCAAATTGTGGTAGATTAGTGGACTTTTGAAACCACAATCTCCCCAAATCATTAGGATGTCATGAGGCTGAAAATCTTTGCTAAACAATATGAAGTTCATCCAATACATTATCTTCAAATGTCTCAAGTAACTTGATTTCTATGCATATTCCATCCATGTTTCAATGTTTTGCCATGTCAAACCAAAATTTGAGAAATTCCAAAACGTCCTACTTTGTAAGTTCTACTTTGTAACTTGAGTTGATGTCTTGATCTATGTAACTTTTACATGGTTTTGCTTGGTGTTTCCCTTGAAGAAAATTGTTTCATTCACTGGTTGAAATTTCACTTCAATATATTAGCAACTGGAAATAGTCTTCCTTTCAACATGGTCAATCAAAATTGTGAGTCTTCCTTTCCATGTACAATTGTTCATATGATTGGTTACAAGTTCTTGAATTATGTGTTTGTTAAACCTTGACCAATAGAATACTTTAATGAGATTGATCATTAGTTCACTAAAGGAATCTATTGATCAAATTGTTTACTTAAATTTTCTTCTGAGTGCATGATAGTTACTAGGATTTTTTTGGGTCCTTCCTAAACATCAATAGAAAAAGAAGGTGCTTTGAAAAGGTACCTAGGGGTTTGGTCTAACACTTACTAAATTGGGGGTCCTTTGAAAAGGAGACCTTATAAGTATATGAGTCCTTTTCTAAGTGCTTTTTTTTAGTGCTTCTTGAAAATCACTAGAAGTAGAAAGTATTTTGAAAAAGATCTAGGAGGTTGGTCTAAGTGCTTTCTCAACTAGGGACTCCTTGAAAAGTAGTCCCTATACTTATTTGAGTCCTTCTCTAAGTGGTTGGTAAATTAAATGTTTTGTGAGAATGTTTTATAAACATAAGTAAAAGTAGCGAATGCTTTGAAAATGTCCAAGAGGTGGATCTAAGTATTTTCTAAAGTAAGGACACTTTGAAAAGTCAATCTTTATGTACTTGACTCCTTGTTTGAGTGCTTGGTGAATTCAATGCTTAGTTTGAATGCTTTCCAAACATCACAAGAAGTAGAAAGTGTTTTAGAAAGGTCTAGATGGTTGATTTTAGTGTTTTCTACCTAGTGATGACATTCTTCATTTTGCACATTAAAATTCCTTAAAATTCTTCATTTAGCACCTTGTCATAACATTATTTACCCGCGAATGTTTACCAAATTACACTGGTTGATCTATAAAATTCTTTAAAATTCTTGCTTCTTTGGGCTTCCATAACATTCTCGCACCAAGAATGTCATAACTATGGTTTTCTAAACTCTAGGGACCCTTTGAAAAATAATTCTTTAATCTTGACTTGTCATGATTAGTTTTTTTATAAAATAAGATAGTCAATTTGGTCATGTTTATAATCTCACTTTCATGTTTATTGGGTTGCATTAAGTTGACTAGAATTGTGTGGTTGTCTTGGGCAACTGGAATTTTTTAGAACATTTAAATTGAGGAATCCCAAGTGTTCTAGTGATGTTTATGAGGTTTCATTATTTGAAACCATGGTTTGTCAAGTAGCTAAAGGAGTGGAACACCTATTGTTGTAGGTATCACACAAAACTCAATGATCTAAAGCTTGGTTTCAATGTTATGAGGGTAATGGGGAAAGGATGTTCAAGGGCAAGTATGATTGGGTGGACCCACAAGAAACATCACATGCTTAATTTCCTAAAGAGGGCTAGATTTAGGAACAATTTTCTTGAATGTAGTAAGGTATTTTGTACATTGGTTTACATCACCAAGTTAAATACATTCAAAATATTTTAATGGTTCATGTTGATCAAGATTTGAACATGTTTTGATGTTTTTAAACATTTCCTTAATAAAAGTTTTTAGGAAAGTAATGCAAAAAAGTCTTAAACATATGAACCTCTTAGGAACCCTAAATGATTTTAGTTTTTTTAGTTCCTTGTTCTAAAAGAAGCCTATGATGTTTGCCTAGGGGTGGTGACCAACAAATTGGTTGAAATATGTAACATGAATTATTTACTATTTTTTGAACACAAGGAAAAGTACCCATTTTACAGCTACATGAAAAAAGAATTTTTTTGGGGGCTTTTAAACTAAATTTTGATTGGTTTTGGTAGGGGATGTCACGGACCATTTACTTACACCAAATATTCATAAAAAAAATCAAGCTTTAATAATCAAATATGCATCAGAAATTATGGCATTCTTGGAAAAATTGTAGTCCAAGAAAATGATTTCCTGAAAATTGTCCTTCCACAATTTGAATGTTGATTTGCATCTTGACCATTGATTAATATTTTAACCAATCATGGTTGTTGGTTTTGGCGGAATAAGGTTCCATGTTTTTATTTCCTATTATGGTGCTCAAAAAAGTTGGAGGTTGTGGCTGTGGGCTGTTGTGAAATGTTCCTTCTTGTTGGTGTTCATGATGCTTGGAGAATTAGAGGCTATGGCGAATGGGCAAGCTATCAAACATTCCCACCTTCGCTAAGTGCACAAATGATTATTCAAAGGCAATTCAAGACCAGGAACCAAATCAAACCATTGCAAAAGCATTGAAATGAGAATGTGCCCAATTGTATGCTCTAGTAAGAAAACATACTTTGAGTTGTCCTAGTTGTATGTAAATTGAAGTTATAGGATATGTAATTAGCATTAGGATGACCCTTCATCATTTTACACATGACCCCACATGTGTCTTCTTCATTTCCAATTGATCCCAATGTTTCAATATTGTGCTTATTAGTTTTTGGAAGGATTAATTATCATACAAAAAAATATTAGGGCTAGATGTCTATGCCAAGCTTTGTCCAAAGCTAATTATGTTGCTAATCTATGTGTTTGGAACATTGTTGAACTTGAGCCAATGGAAACCGTAAAAACCTTGCATTGTTTACAACAAATGGAATTCATAGTTGTTATACTCCAACATTAGCTTTGGTCTTCAAGCTTCTCTTCTTGCTCACCCAAGCATTGCCAAACTTCCTTTTGCCCAAATACTACAATCGTTATAATTTGGGCAAACAACTAGGCTATAACTCGATCTACAACTAGGTTTTTGACTTTCTTACATTTCTAGAATTAGGTCACATGAGGAAATTTAAGTTGTTGTAGTTCAAGCTTTGGAATCTATGTTGAAGATGAATGCAAATTGTGTGAAGTTGACCTAAAGGCTAAGTTACAATGGGGAACATTATGTTGCTATTCTTGCATCATCTATGCCTTAATTCATAATTTGTGGCAATGTCTACACATTTTTTGTTGCATGGGTCTAAGCATCCATTTTTTTTTTTTAGGATAGATGTTCTTTAACATGTAGTGCTTTGCAAATACACTAGGGGATCTTTCTAAGTGCTTAACTTGATCTCAAATTGTTGTTGTTATTCTTATGTAAGGATTACATTAAAATGTGGTGGAGTCGAACAACGTATTCAAAACTGGAAGATGGAATGACTAAACCACTATGGAAGATATGGACTTGGTTATCCATGCAAGTATGCAAGGCTAGAAATTTGAAAATGAGCTTGAAATAATAATGAATGATCTTTTATAGACTACATAATAGATAGTATGTTGATCATGGAGATGTCCATTATGAATTCTATCTCTTTGCTGTTGTAGACTTATTTTGAGGGCACACCAAAAAAAAAGTTGAATTCAAGGGGGTTTCAACAAAAAATACATTATTATAAACTAATGTTTCATTGTCCATCCTTCATGGATTCTGTTATGCTGAATAATGCAAAAATGAATTGCCAAGTACTCTCAAAGCCTACTAGTTTCAACAACATCATTGGTCATGTGGCCTAGCAAGCCTTTTTTGCAAAGTCTTTCCATAGATTTTGAAAAATCATAGTCAATTTCATATAGAAAAATCTATGACAATTTGTTCTTTTGTGTTCAATGTTATTAGGTACTTGAATGTTAGAAGTAATCCCAGCATGTAAAGGATCCTTGACCTACTTTATAGATGATTATATGTCTTATGCATGTACCATGTCTCATTTAGATAATGGGTGTTTTGGGTGCAGAAGGCTCAATGCAATTAATGGATTAATTATGGATGTTGCAAAAGTGGACACACATTGTTAGGGATTTTCACCTTTTATACAAATTTTCATAGCTCCCATGTTATCCTATTTTATCAAGTGAAAAAGTGATATACTAAAAGGGAAACACTTTGTTTGTTTACTATGTGTAACTAGGTGGCATTGAACACCCATTTAAATTATTATGTACAAGTTTTCTCTTTTTGGAATCCTCTACTTGCTTGACCATATCATTTGAATCAAATCTGGGGTGGCTCAATCTCCAAATATAATGTGAATGACCAAAAATTTTAATTTGAAGTTGCATGTTTGAATCAAAGGTAAATTGGAATGGCAAGTGATGGTAGAAGTTGATCGGGATTCAAGGCTGAGGAGCTTTGTGAAGTTTTGAAAAAACATGGGGTCCTTTCCAAGGTTGCTTGGAGATTTGGCATGTGAACTTGAATACATTGTTTTGAAGAGAGACATCCTCTACTAAAAGCTACAAAGCCACAATAAACATTTTGTTGGAGACTTGTTGTAAAATGTTTAAAGTCTCAAGTGGCAAAGGCCCTAATGGAAAGTGGTCAGCAACTTTTTCCTTTCATACATATCATACATTTAAATTGCATAGAACTAAATGAAAGATGATTGCATGTGTAGAGGATGTCCTATGAACATGGTGACTTCACAAACCATGAATCATTACTCAATTCTATGTGTCAAATGGTTTGGTATATATTGTCTTTGGCCAAGATTTGAATTTTTTTCTTCCAAATTGAACATCAATATTTAATTTATGTGTTAATTGCATGATGGCATGAAGTATGGGTAAGTTCTATCTTGCACACTACTTGAATTAGTGATTGGTTTATGAAGATTACATATAGTGTAATTATAGGGCATGCTAACCAATGTATCTAATTGTTACCACTCACTGTGATGCAGGATGATGAAGCTAGTGGTAGGATTGGTTCATAATCATTGGTTTTGTTATGAATGCAATGGTATGATACTTGTAAGAATTATTGTCTTATTCATTACATTATTGACGCAATAGATACTTTCAAATTAGATTAATTTGTGGATTTTTTTCTACCATCTCATCTACATGCCATGATTTATTTTTTACATGTACATTAAGCAATACAGTGATTGCATTTGGATTGATGTAATGTGATAGACAAGTTTTTACAATTCATTTGTGTTTACAATTAGGTCTTCAATGATAACCATAATCTAAGCAAATGATCTCAAATTCATGATTTCCATTGATGTGTTGCCCATTACAAATAGTTTAATCTCACTTTGTGATTGATTTAGTTTGGGATAGACTTCAATCTTTCAAAGCTTACCAAAATCTAATGAATATATTGTCGTCCACATCCACCATTCTTGTGTTTGTTAACTTAGTTTGCTATTCTACAATGTAATACTTCCAGGGAAATTGAATATCAAAGTAGCATTAAAAGTTGCAACATGTGACAACAATTGTTACCTAACTAAGCATTTACTATCCAAATCTATGAACTAGGTTGGAGCAACTTTTACACCCCTTTGTAGATCTTAGATATCAAACACATATTTGTAGAATTTGAACAAAGTTGTAATATGTTTAAATTTAGTAGTTGTTGATAGGTTTGTTGGTTTTCATAGTTAGTCTAGTTTACAGTGTAGTTACATAACACATCATCTGCAGAAAATTGCACATCTCATTTGTGATGGTGGTGTTGGTTATGGTTAAATTTTCTTTGGCTTGCATCTAACATCAAATCTTTTATTTCTTATAGTAAAACTACAACTAAGTACAATGCATAATGGGCAGGTAAGGAGGGTCAATTGTTTTAGTTTACTACTAGGTCCAATACTTTCATCAAGGGGCGATAGTGATGGTACACACTAGACAACAAGATGGTGAGGCAACTCACATTTGTGCAAATGATGTTGCTACAAGGAGATCTGCCTAAGGTGAACATGCAAGGAGGTTTAAAGAGTGACAAAGATCTCAAGTGCAAATTGCAATGGCCATTATGCTAAACCTATTGATGAAAACATTACATCTTTCAATGCAAATAGGTTAATTGGAAAATTTGCAAAAATAATTGTTGAATGGTTTCAATAAATTGCACAAAGAGGTTTAAAGTACCAAAAGATGTTGCTTCTTAAGATTTTGAAGAACCCAATTTGGAAAGATGTATTGCCAAATTTTGTTTAGTTGAAGTATGCTCATAACATAATGTAAAGCTTATCAAGAGGATGGCAATATGTCAAAGGTAACCACTCCAAAGATGACCAATGTGCTCAAAATGTGCTTATTCCTATGGTGGCATTAGATTCCCTTATTAGCATTTGCCAAACCAGTTTATTGACAAAGATTCACAGAAGAAATTTCAAAAGAGGGATGGATAGGCAGTTGGGTCTTGAGTCTTGCATGGATATAGTTCTTTGGGCTTTATGTGATAGGGCAAAAAGGAAAGATGTTTTATCCTTGGAGGTTTGCAACATGGTTGTCAAGTTTTGGATTGATAACACTCAAGTCAATCCCAACATGAAGGATGTTATAAGGAGGTGACTTGCTCAAAAATCATGGGAGTCACATCCAGGCCACCTTCTTTTGGAATCCCAGGTATGTTGCTTCTCTACATGACACACCATTAATGTAGCATTAACTTTATTAACATCACATGTTTCCATGACATCTATATAGAGGTTACAACAAATGTTTGAATTGATCAACTAGATTAGAACTATGAATTGATTCCTTCCTTGTTAATTGCGTATCATTGTAGACAAATTTGAAATACCTCATTCAAGCCTTCATGAATAACCATGACCACTTGTTTCAATCCTATTTTACATTGTTGATCTAGAATGGCCTTAGTCCCGATAGTCCTAATATTCAAGTTTTCCTTGTACTACTTGAACACTTGGGCATTTTTGAATTGATTACTTTATGTAGGTCCTTACCAAGTATGAATTTTCCTTTTTGTTTCCTTCAATTTTTTGTGCAAAGATCATGATATTTGGTTACTGTAATCTATATTTAAAATTTCTTGTATGGATAGGAAGCATACATCATATTTGCTATAACTTTTACTGATGTTATTGACATTTCCTTTATGATTCATGTTTTCAAGTATGTTTCTAGTTCCAAAAAGGATTTGGCTACATGGTTCCTTATGTAGCTAATGCAAAGAAATTACCATTTCCTTATGTTTTTTTCCTTTTTATTTTTCCTTTACTTATTGTTTTGTTTAGTATTTGGAGTCAATGCATTCTTTATTAATTTTTTTCTTGAAATGAATCTAGTTCCTAGTACTTTTTGCTTCCTAATTAAAGACAAATTTCCTTATCATTGAAAAAACATTTCATGAACCTATACTTCATTTTTTGTAAAGGTCATGATCAAAGGAAACAAATTTTTTCCTTATACTTGTATGCAAGTCTTTAGGGATTGACATTAATTATTACTCATGGAACTTGTAGCTGTCTTTTTACATTCGCTTTGTGGAACAATCAAAAGATGTGCGAATAAGGTTACGAGCTTTCTAGAGGTTGAAGCCATGGTTCATAAAAAGATTGAGAGAATTCAATTCTTGTTGTTGCAGCTACCATGTATGGCAAAGTTGAAAGATGGATACGATTCAATGCATATTGGGCTTTTTCATCAAAATTGCATGTGCGCTTGTGATCTTTGCCACTTGGCAAAATAACATGTGTTGCTAACTAGACAATTGTGATTGGTGTGCAAAATATGTCCAAAAGGATCAACAAATGAGTTTCACAAGTTATAGTGCATTCAAGGTGATTATTTTGCTTATGGTATTTCAACATTGCAAGTTGTCCTTTTGAAGCTAACATCAACAATGTAACAACAATTTCATGGCATCAATTTGAGAAAGTTATGGTGGGAAAATCAGATGATGGCAAAGATCAACATGCCTTTTGTTTTGAGTATAAATAAACACCTCCTCAAGTGATGATTGCATTCTTGAAGCCAAAGTTGAAGGAATTTGTTGTTCACAACTTTGAAGGTGGTAGGATAACATGTTTAAAATGTGTTTATAGAATCTATCTTTTAACCAAATTCTATTAGTTGTGGATTATGCTAAAAACTATTCTTTCTAATGGCAAAATGGAATACAATCTCAACATTGGTTTAGTTTTCAAGTCACCATCCTTGTGCACTTATCTTTTAGAGTCAATGAACATTAGGATGGGAACCCTAACACTAGAATTGTGACAAAGTACCACTTTTATATCAACAATGATAAGGTGCATGACAACTTGTTTTTGCAGCATTGTTTGGGTTACACAAGTAATACCTCCAAAACCAAAGCTAGCCACTCCCTGTAGAGCACATTGTGTTCTTAAATGGATGTTCTTCACAATTCAAATGTGGAAGGTCTTTCTTTTATGTTGCACGTTACCCATCATTGACCAATAGTAAAAAATTGTTTTTCGGAACATGCATGTAGTGGAATTATTTTGGTAATGGACATGGTAAAGGAAGGTGGGATGGAATTAAAGCCTCTATAAAGCAAGCCATGAGATTTGAATAGGTTGAACCCAATGGCATCTAGCTTCATAATGTCAAGGACGTTGTGAAGTTCTTGCAAGGGCATTTTAATCAAAAGCATGTAGGTTATACACAAGCGTGGAGAGATGTTCACCATTTGTTCTATGAAATCAAACTCGCTAATGTGAATCAAAAGCAACAATTTAATGCACACAGTTGCAAGGATGCATAGTTTACATCAAGTATGCAATGTTGGATTAGATAAGATTTCATTGTAGATCTGGAACTTGTCTTGTTTTTGCAAGTTCTATACAAATGGTGGTGGTGGTCCATGTGGCCATCTTGATTTTGTGCCAAGGTTCTCTTTGATTCAATTAGTGCCTTGTAGACCAGAGGATGTTAGAAACAAGATTGAAGAGGATAATTACGTGATTAATAATGATAGAGAAATGTTGGCAGCTACCTTAAATGTTGGCGAACATTTTGCAGTCATTGCTATGGAAGATAATATTGAAAGTGATGATTATTGGATACTTATATGTGAAGAAGCTTTGGCTATGGTTGAAAAGGTCAGCAAGGTTGACTACTAGGGGCAGAAAGTATACAAGGGAGAACAAATTGTAGTAGGGAAGTACTACAAAAGACAAGGGTGTAGCTTGCAATCTTACGTCTTGTGTGATGGAGGGCCAGCTTTCATTTACTCACATTTAATAAAGTTTAGTATGACTATTGCATGACATAGACAAAAGGGTGTAGGGATTAAAGCTCAAGTATACACTCTTCCCATGGATGCTTTCAACCATATTCAATCCATGTTAAGTGCAACATGATAATGGTATCATTTTGCCCTTTTGTTTATAAATGGCTCAAAGTTTTTAAATAGGTCTTTAACTTGTTTGTTTGTGTGATATATTGTTGTATTACATAGTTATTAGGTCAATTTTTTTAATTCCACTGGTTTTTGTTATTTTAAAAATCAATAAGGTTCATATGGGCTCATGTGAGACTTTGTGAGACACAACAAATCTCTTTATCATCTTGTCAACACCTTGGTAGTGTGAAGTTTTTTTTTTCTAGTAGGTAACAACTTGGAATAAAACAAGATCTACCACAAAAATAGGATAAGATGAAAATGAAAGTTCACAAAATCTACCACAGAAGTTGTAATAAATAAAATTACTTTGGATTTAACTTCAATTTCTTGTAAGAATTTTGGACATAATTTTGTCACATGAGGTTATTCTCCACTGTAACATATAGGTTTTCAACTTGGTTGGTACCATGTGTTTGACAAAAATATTGCAATTTTATGGGCAACTTTGTTCCAAATGTTGGCAAGCTTCATACCATATTAATATTAATATTTATGTATTCAACCTTTCAATTCTATGAAACTCCTAAGTTTTTGCAATTACTTACAACATGCATGTTTTTTTCTATCATTGTAACTTATCCTAGATTTAAAGTTGATAAAATTGCCTTGTGTTTTTTCTTGTGCTTTCTTATAATTTACACAAATGAATTAACACTAGGTCCCACAAATTAATGATCTCATGGTTGGAATATATCTAATTATTTCTATGTAATTGTGCATTTTAATTCTGGTAACATTGTTGTGCTTGCAGGTTGACATCCCAATCTTTTTTCTTTTGGTCAATCACAAATTGTATTAGAAAGTTTGTTTTTGTACATCATTTGGCATAATTATGGGGTACCAAAGTTATACCAAACCTTACATGTAAAAGGTCCAGGTATATGCAATTTTGCAATTGTCTCTTAGGAGACATCTCAAAGCCTTTGAGACATTTGAATTTTGAGTTTAAAAGAGGATAAAAAGTCTGATAACATTGAAAGCATGGTGCATTTGGGTTAATTATGTTTTATGTGTTTTCTTCACAATAGAAATGTGAATATGAAACTTTTTAGCTTATTTTCAAATTGGGCAATGGATGACCTACACATCAATGTCTTCAAAGTTTCATTGAAGGGACTTGTAAATCAATGTGGATCAAATAAGGGTACACAAAAATTTCCAAGAAATGTGATTATTATGGGACTTATCACCATACAATTCAATGATTATGATGTAGGTTGTAGTGAATTTTGTTGTCCTTCTCAAGGTCTAAAAGTCTTTGTATGAATTGTATACTCTTTTGTTCTATATTGTCTATTGGAAAAGTCCCTAAAGGCCCTGGGTGACACCTACAAATTAGCTGTGAATTGTTTAACCATTTCATGAACCCTAGTTAAGCAATTACATTTGCGATGTATATCAAAGGTAATGATTTCGATGGTTTTACTAGCTTTGTAAAAGAAACAATGATTCACTAAGGTTAAAATTGACTCTTGTTATGCTTAATGTATGTCCCTTACCCACCCTTTGAAATAACATTTGCTTTGATTAAGGAAGACCATAATAGATAGGGATTTTTAGATTCTATCAACAAAAATGGTAAAGGTTTTCGAAATTCCATTTCAGTTGGTAGAAGCATCTAAATTCATCACATGCTCGAACCAAACACACAATGAAATGAAAGCCAATTTTCATTCATTAGAAAGATCTAGATTCCATTGAATACTTGAAAAATTAGATTGTGATTTCCTTTCACAAATCTCCAAAAATATTGAATTCAAAAGATCTATTTAGATCAAAATTTCATTCATCCTATACATATTTCTCATTTAATCTCCTTTGAGAATCTTTCTCCCAAAAAATCTATATTAACAAGTTCCTTAGTGTCAACAAATAGACAATTTGTACCTTCATTTTTCATTGGGGGGTTTTTATTTTGTTGTTTGAAATGTGTTTTTCATAGCTATGAGCTAATGAAACTCAATTCTAAGAGCTCTGCCAATTTCTTGAGTCTAAAGAATTCTATTGTCATATGTGATCAAAATGCAGCCATTCTTTAACATGTCCTTTTAAACTTTAGAATGCAAATGCCATCACAAAAATGCTTGTCATTGTTTAGTTTTTAGATAATTGTCTTATTATGGCCTCCCGATTTGTTACAACAAGTCTTTTTTTCTGCATTTTTTCTTTTTCAATCCCCTTGTTTGTCAAGTCAGTTTCTTGTTTGTTGCTAAATCTAGTAAATTTGAAGAAAATGGTGTTTGCGATTGTTGAGAATTCAAGCTCAACTAGTTAGGTTTCATTAGTTACTCGAGTAGGAAAGTAACTAGGTTACTTTCACAAGGTTGAATTACTTTCGTTACTTATTTTAGTTTGGTTATTTGTGGTTTGGTCTTGTTGTTAAATACCTTGGTGTTGATGGTTTGCTTCTCTTT
>Ga0116227_10008178_pt1 | contig 19907 bp, 8 predicted proteins | sample S1TSphgellanicum_FD_89693 | JGI IMG/M metagenome (GOLD analysis project Ga0116227, IMG submission 89693) | Host-associated microbial communities from peat moss isolated from Minnesota, USA - S1T2_Fb - Sphagnum magellanicum MG | ecosystem: Host-associated > Plants > Peat moss > Unclassified... | reverse complement strand
TTTAACTTCAAAAAACTTATTTGATCTAAAAATTGATATTTGAATTTTGAATTACTATTTTGGAATCTTAAATTTATATTTTAATTCAAAAAATTATTGATTGAGTTTCAAGGGTTTTTTCTATTAGTGTTATCCATAATAAATCATTTTTATAAATAATTATGTTTATTAAATGTAACTGACACTAAATAATTATTGTTATAACCAAGATTTGTATATTATATAATTTATATTTTTAGATTAGAAGAAATTAATTAAATAAATTAATGTGACATTACTTTTATTTCATTGTAATTATTTCCGATAAAAATTAATTAGTATGTGCATAATTATTTTCTAATTGAACATAATTATCACACTCTTTAATTTATAACTTCAAACCTGAATTAAAAATTTGGAAAAATTATAGTGTAGTTAAAATAATTATTTTATTGATTTTAATTTCATGAATTATTATATAATAATATTATCTTAAAAAATTCTATGATTAATCATCTATGATAAATATTTTATAGTAACTTTATAGTAATTATGAAAATTAATGTTATGTTTAACAAATTATTGTATTTATAGTTAATAATTACCAAGAGAAAAAAATTACTTGACCTATAATAATTTTCACAACAATAAATGTTATTATACAGTAAATGTAATTAATTGAATAATATTTTTAAAAAAATTCGTGTAAGAATTTACTTTTTAATAAAAATTGTTAATTCATTATTTATAATTTTAAAATAAATATTTTAAATATTTAATTTAAAATTATAGTCATTAGATTAGTTTTTACATTAATTATAATATATATAATTCAATCAGATTCTAAAAAGTAATAAAATATTTTTAAATATTTTATTATTTATGAATCATGTATTAATAACTTGTGAGTAATTAGATAGTTAGTTTGTTAAACATTAATAAGTTATTACTTATTTAAGTAATTGATAATGAATACTGAATATTTGTAGTGTGTAATTTATAATTTAAATATATGTAAATTTCATCATTATTAATTGAATGATTATTTAATTATCTAGTACTTGAATTGTTTAAAAATTAAAAAACTAAGAAAGTAAGGCATGAAGAAAGTTCTAGAATTGCAACTTAGTTTGTAAGGAAGTTGCAACTTCAAAATTTATCCCATATTGTTTGTTCTTCATTCCTATTTTGAACATTATATAAACAAAGGGGGGTATGCCCATCCAATTTCACATAAAAAAATTTGTGCACATGGTTTGAGCAAATCAAAAGGCTCAACCCAAAACAAAAAAACAAATAATGTACAGTTCTAAAATACTTACCTCGCCAACCTATTTATCTATCTAGTTAGGTAGGTACTTAGTTTGACCTACCCATCTAGGTCGGCTTATGTATTTACCTACCTAAGTACCTACCTATATGAATATGTATTTAACATAGGAAGGTAGAACCTACCTACTTATGTTTTGACTTAGGTAGGTAGGTAGGTAGGTAAGTAGGTAAGGATCATAGGCACCTGTTTATGTACCTACCTAGGTACCTACCAACTTAATATTAATATTTTAATTAAATTAAATTTTATGCCACGTGGCATATTTACATTGGGCTACATGTCATAATATAAAATCATCCAAGTATTTGAATTGAACATCTTAGATTATTTCAAAATAATAATAATAATAATTTAAATAATCATATATTAAGACACATGGCAGCACATGATTTGCCTTTAATTGTGACCAAAATAGTTGCATTTTAATTGCATGTGATAATACGTATACATTGGAGTCAAAGGATGAAATGTATTTGTTGATTTTTTCTTTCATACAATACCCTTTGTCATTTGCAACTAGTTTGTCACATGTGACTTGTCTTAGGCGACTAAAAGGATTTTAGTTGCAACATGTCTCTTGCGACTAAAATTTAATCACAAAAAATAGTCGGAAATGCATGTTTTTTTGTTAGTGTAACTTATTTAGTGGAAAATGAAATGCCACTTGTACATCATGCCATAAAGTGGTAGGGATGTGGCTATACAATCGAAAATTGCGAATGCTTAAATGAAAGGATTTGAATACATTTAATGATGAAACCTAAGTCAAGGTTGATGCACATGGGGTCGGAGTAAGGGATGATATTGAACTAGGATGGTCACAAGGGTTTGGATTAGATGAATCAAATGCCTAATAAGAATGTTGTTAATGAGATAACCTTCATTAATAAATTAATGTGGGCACATGTGGGGCAAAAAACTTTAGGTGGAAGTTACAAGCATGTTGAGGAGATGGGGGTAGGTTAGGGGGTCTGATAATAAGTAATTATAGGGGCTGATAGAATGGAAGAGGGAAAAGGTTCTACATGTGCATGATTAGGGGGGTTTGGGAAAGTGTAGGGTTGAGGTCTTTTGTTCACACGAAGGGTTAAATGTTGGTAGGGGGAATTAGTAAGTGGTGTGTGATTTGTTAGAATGGGAGGGGGAACTAATGGGTGATTCATGGTTTGAATGGGGATGAAGTGGAAGATGGGTATGTGGTGGCTCATGATAAAACAAATGGGCGATGGGAACTACGAAGTTTAATGAGACATGATGAATGGGGGGACATGGGACGTTTAGTGCCCATGAAGAAGGAAGCCTACTAAGAAAATGCGCCCCATTTTCTAAAGATTGAATATTGCCATAAGGTAATCCAAATCTACAAAATAAACCACACAAGATTAAAACAAATAAGAGGAAAAAAATCTAAAACTTCCTAAGGGTCCTTTGTTAGTGTCAAAGACACAAAAAAACACAAGAACAAAGGCTAAAGGAAAGGTCTAAGTCTAATTTTCAAACAAGGAACAAGAGAAGATTATGTGATTTTAAAAAAAAAACATATGAATAAAAAACAAGAACATGAAATGTGCAAAACAAACATGGAAACATATTTTTATTATGCTAACATATGCAAACATAAACATGAAAAATAAATGATAAAGTTATGGTGCAAATTCATGCTTAAAATTGGTGTTGAAAAAATTCAAAAGAAATGAGGAATCCTACTCCTATTTATACCCCTTTGGGGACTTAGTTCAAGAAAGTTTCCAAGGGGGCTTTTATATGTGCATCAAATAAGGAAGCTTTTCAAAAACCTTTTTAATTGAAAGTCGATTATGAGTTAATTGAAATTTAACTCAAACTTAACTGAAAATCAACTAAAAGTTAATCAAAATTAACTAGGATTTAACTAGAGTTAATCATGACTTAACTAAAAATTAACTAGGATTTAATTGGGAGTTAACTAAGATTTAACTTAAAGTTAACTAAAATTTAATTATGAATTATGGATGAACATTATGGATGAATTTCAGCCATTAGAAAATGTTGTTTAATGTTCACATCTTTCACACCTAGGGCATTATGTTAAAACCAAACCTTAATTTCATTATAAGCTTGGGTGTCATAATCATTATTCCACTTGGTTTAACACGACCTAAACACTCTAATATCAAAACATTACAAGCTTCACTCCTTGTTCCTAGTCTTGCAAGATCTAGAACAAAAAATGTTGCACAAAAGTTTCCTAAAAAACGATTGTAGTGGACTAATTATCTTCTTCACAAAGATCCCAATTTGCTTCAAAAACCATGTACAACAAAGTTGCAAATGATATTTAATTTTGCGGTGAAAAGTCAATTGTGTCTTCACACACTTGTAGGACACACCATGATGGTCATGGATGGCTAGTTGGTTGAGTGCTTTGATGAGGTATGCATTTTATGTTGCATTGACCTTTATTCACTTTGAAAAGACCTTCTAATACCACTAAACCTGTTACTACTTTCAATTTTTTTTCCTTGATGACTTGGTCCCTCAATCTATCGATGTCATAGACCGGGTTTTAAAAAAAAGGAAAAATGCCTTAAGAAAAACCCCTAAATTAGCCCTTTAATGGACTTGTTACTCAAATAGAGTGGCTTTCCAAGGAAAAGACAATCCACTTCTATGGCCCATTTTTTTCTTTTTCTTGATGCATGTTTCGAAACCCTACGCCTTATTTCTTTCTTATTTGGAGCTCAAATAGGATCATGCCTTTTCTTCAAACCAAGATGGAGTTGAGAATGGGGTAAATCTAATCTATTTAAGCTATCCAAGCAATGAAATCATTGTAATTTCATAAAGCATTGGCATCTTTTTTCCTTTGTATTTTCAAGGTGCTCTGCACCCTGAATTTGTCATGTTTGACTTTCTCTGACTTACTTCAGATTTACTTGCGACTAATTTCAGTTTGATTGGATCTTCCGAAATCCGGAAGGTTTAGTATAACATGTATTGAGGACTTTACAAATTTCAGAAGATCCAATTTTATGATTAGTCACTTCAAAAAACAAGAAAGAAATACCGTTCCTTTCTGCAAGAGAAGGTCCTACTATGGGGGCCTTCCAAATTTCGACCTACCGGCCTGGGGGATCTCAAATCCGGAAGGGTCCCGTAGGGGGACCTTCTCCTATACAAAAAGGTATTGCCGAAGTTTGGAAACCTGTGGAGGTTTTGGAAAAACAGAAGGCGGCAGGCGGCACAGCCCAAGCACCAGAGTTTTTCTTTCTCTCTCTCATCTCGTCCCGTCCGCGACAGATCCCGGAGGACTCTCGCTTCCCTCGCTCGCTCTCTCTCTCTCTCTCTCTCTCTTTCTTTCTTCCTCTCGCTCGTCTGTTTGTCTGTCTACTGCGCGGCACACTTTCCCAACCTGCGCGCACTGTCTTGCTCCTCCATCTCAGCACTGAGGTCCCGTACTGTGGTGGACCCGGGTCCAGGACTCTAATTGAGAAGGCAACAAGATTGATCCTACAAAAACTGTTACAACCTTGAACAGAAAGCCCTGTAGCGATGACGAACTGACAAACTGACTCATCTGATAATTTCTTTTTGTAAACTATACATCTGTGACTTGAAAAGCTTGAAGCAAGTGAAAACTGGTAGCATACATCTCCTATTATAATTTAAGTACTGCTGGTTTGAAGTTTGAAGAGGGGCAGCCTGGCCTGGGGTGCTGAGTCTTTCTCTCTCCTGCTTGCTGGTGGTGTTGTGGCCAAAACCACTTTGCTGAGCCAAACCGACATGTTTTCTCTTTTCTGCAGGGTCACATACATTTCCTATTATACGTAATTTAAGTAGTGCTAGTTTGAAGTTTGCAGGGGGGGTCAGCCTGGCCGGAGGTGGTGTGTGTTTCTCTCTGCTGCTTAGGGGTGTTGTGGCCAAAACCCATTTGCTGAGCCAAACCGGCATGTTTTTACGTTTCCTACATGGATGCTGAAACTGGACAGGAGCTCAGAGGCTTGTGGAGTGGACTGTATGGTCTATATGGCGTTGAAATGTTGACTGTTTCCTACACCAAAAATGACATACTTGTAACCAAGATAATAGGTAGCGTTTCTCTATCATCTGTGCTCTTTGCTCAGTTTGTTCTTTTATCTAACCTGCTCCATCGGACCCTGACCTTTTGTTCTCTTTTGAACTCTGTCTACTTCTCTTTGTCACATAAGTGTAGTCTGCCAACTACAATGTTCAACAGTGCCTTTAGTGAACCCAACAAGATGTCCCACTTGTCACACTTTTATGAAATTGTGAATGGTAGCACGTTGGTTAGCATGATCAATTCAGATTGGGTTCGCATGTTCTGCAATGCAGGACATTGTTGGTACTTCCATCATGGGTTTCAAGTAATCTAGAAGAAGCTCTCCCTGCAATGACCTAGAACCTAGTCCTTCACTCTTCAACAGTGCTTTGCAAGGCCTCTGTCCAAGTTGGAAGCCTCAGTGTTGCTGAGTGTACTTTAGGCGAACTACATGCTTCTGGTTGATCCTTGTGTGAAGGGTTCTCTAGCAGAATCCAGAAGGCCTGAACAAATTATTTGAAGCAAAATGAACTACTACAGTGACCCCTCCATTTGCTATTGGCCCCCATGTTGTTGGCTGCATCCCCTTCTGGCTGTTTTCCTCTGCAATCCTGACACTCTGTGCAAGTTCAGTGCATTGTGTATGGCCACATGCTCATTGCTGATATGGTGCAAAATTTAATAAATATACTGTGTGTGTCCACAAGCAAAACTCGGTATGCACCTTGCTATCTTAAAGACAAGCCAATTCTTACAGTTGGCATTTCTCTTGGCCACAAATGCCAGTATTGGGCTGTGAGCTTTACAGTTCTCCCTGTTGATGGACTAATGCACTGACCATTGGGCACTGGATATTGGTTCTTGACCGGGTAGTTTTATATGGTCTTGCCATGTTTTTGGATAATATGTGATATTCTTAATCTTGATTTTCTCTTGCAGGGGATCAAAATGTGCCTTCCAGAGAACTGACATTCTATGCAAGGCTCTCAACAGAATCCTCTGAAGTCCCTATGCACTTCCAATCTGTGCTTGCATCAGTAATAATAGCAACCCATGTGTCTTGCCAACTAGAGAAAGTGTGAGTACTTTATCAACAATCTGTTACTTGAGGTTTGGATGTAAAATGTTGTAGCTCTTTCAGCAATGCCATGGTTTGACAGATTGCACTCCTGTTGTATGTACATCATGGGTCTTGTGAACTGAGCTGTAATTTTAATTAGACAACCATACATATCTCATAACTGGTGCCAGACCACCAGTTGCACTTCACACATGTAACAAACATCATGGTTTTATGCACCTTGCCACTGTATAGCACTAAAACTTTTCATTGGTTGACACACTGAATTCTCAACTAGATGTTTGCATATTACATGCAGCTAGCATCCAGCCTGAATGTATGATCAAGAGCCTTCCAGGCATGTCCTTCTGTCAAGAATCAAGTCTCAAAGATGACACTTTTGGGGGATGTTCTCAAGGTGGGTGCCTCGATTGTGTTTGCATGAAGTTTTTCCCTTTCTCCTTTGTGGAGGGTTTGTGATGTGTTATTTGATGGGCAGGTGGAGATGCTGTATACCAGTGCAACACCTTTGACATCAAGCATTACAAAGGTATGCCTGTATCCTATGGTGTACTGCATCTCCACAGGCAGCAGGACAATGGCCTGTGCACTATGTAGATAATTTTCCCCTAAGATTTTGACGCAATCATGAAGAAATTATTAAGGTATATTTTCTCCTTATTATGTACACCTTATAATTCCTCAAAATTTGTGAATTTTTAAACTCATAATTATTTAGTGCTGGATCTCCCTCCAGTTGTAAAGCTCTCAGAAGTCTTTTGCTTTGATATTTGGGTGACCTTAAGAGAGACATGATTTGAAAACCTACGTTGTGAACATAGAATTTAACCTTGGTCCCTATAGTGGGATCTTATGTGTAAGATCTAAGATCCTTTTGAATATGCATTCTGAGTGTAATTGATTATTGATTTTTAATCCAACAAGACCTTAATTGTTGGTTCTCTTGTCTTTATCCTAGGGAAGAGCATTTTAGGATATCCAACCTACAATGATGAGGGAGCTTGAAAGCATGTTTTTTGAAGTTTTTGTAAAATATTTTGCATATCTATGAATATGTTTTTTTAGGAGGGATGTTCATAGATATAAGGTGCCTCCAAACAAGCTACCGATTGTTTTTTTTTGAGTGCTTTACAAGCCAATTGGAGATTTGTACAAAGTATGGTGAAAACGTCAAGAAGGGATTTTTTTGCAAGATGTATTTGATGCCTTAGTTGGGGCATAACAATGGTTGGAAATTGTAATAGTTAAAATAGAAAAAATTGATGCAGCTGATGAAGCACTTCCATGTTGTGGACTCATAAATCCTGGACTTCATAAATAGTCAAAGCAATAAGCTTGGTTGAAGAACCAAAGGAATGGCCAATTTAGTTGTCATTAAAGTTTATTTAATGTTTTATTTATTTCATGGCAATTCAACTTCTCTATTGCAGAGCTCTGAGCTTGATACTGTGCAAATTTTTGGTGTTGTGGGCAATTCATGTGAAGTAGATTGGGAAAAAATGTTATATTTTCCTTTTGCTTGGGTCATTGTTGTTCCAACTGGGTATTGCAATAGAACCTACAAACATAGTGGGTAGTTGGTGCATGTCATGCATGAACATAAGCTTGATCATTTGAAGCATTGGGCATGTTGAAAGTGAGGAGTGAGCTTACATTTCCAATCGCCATGGGCTTCTGAATGACAAGGTACCAATCTTTCAAATTACATCCAAGCTATTTGTAGAACTAGGAAGGTGCATAATTGAAGGATATCATACAACAACAAATTGGAGTGTTTTTGGGTTCTAAGGCTGCAAACTTTTTTTTTTGGTAAAAGCTTCTAAGCCTAGTTAAAGGTTGTGAGCTTTCCCTCAAATCATTTGATCATGTCATATTTATCAATCAATAGTCCTTTGGCATGGTTTTAAAACACTTGCCATAATATTGACATGGTGAATGATTTATGCAAAAGATTCCATGAGTCATTTTCATAATTATTTCAAATATGTTTTCACATTGTGAAATGTCAAACTTACTACTAGCTTAAAAGACTAAGTACTTTGACTTTAAAGCTCTCAATGTATGTAGGGACATAAAATGTTCAAATGATTTTATATTCTATCATTTAAAAAGATCTATTTTAAAATATGCATTTCATTTTATATTGTTCCTTTGTAATTTTTGTTTAATTACTATTTTAAATAGTTGGGATGCTTGTGATTTTCACATGTGGGATGGTCAATATATACTTCATACTTGAAGAATATGAAAATTAAATGAAGTTGCTATATCTATGCATGAATAAGCCTAAACTAAGGCCTCATGAAGAGGATTGTAATGAAAAGGAATACCTGCTCCTTTCAAATAAAGAGGGGAAACAAATTGTCAATCAATTTCAAAAGAGAGGGTGATTGAAAAGGAAAAGAAAATTTATTAACCCATGCTAGAAGGAAGGGTGATTGGAAGGGGCAAAGAATAATGTCCACCCATTGTAAAGGAGAAGAAGGTTGGAAAATAAACAAGAAGTGTAATGCATAACGGTTTTGCCTTTTATTGGAGGTTGAATTTGGAAGTTAGGTTATTTGTTGAAATCATGTTATGTGATTAGGTAATTTGAATGCAAGATGAATTGGGTTATGGTATTCCTAGATAACCTCAATTGTTCTTGATATGCATTCTTTAGGTGGGGCATTTGACAATGTATGATCAAGTTGTGAGCCATATATTATAGTGCATTTATGAAATTCTTGAGTTTCATTTTATTCATCATCACAAGTTCAAACAACTAGATTGTTTATTGGCTTTGGGTTTTCAAAGCATCCACATTAAAGTCACCTAATATAATTGTGGGACATAAGGTTGGAGAATTTGATATTAGTTGTTGAAGTGTGGAACTATTTTTGTCAAAGATAAATGTGGGGGTTCATAAATTGTGATTATGTGTATTGCATGTGTTCATGTTAAATGTTGTTATGAACTCCACTCCTAGTATGGTTTTTTGTTCACTTGAATGTAATATCATAATTTTATCATATAATAACATGGTTCCTTGGATTCAATGAATTTTAATAGATGCATATTTTGGGTGATTTATATATGGATGGATGGGTAGTATTATTTTGTTTTCAACTTTGTCTCATTAAGGCACAAAATGTGAGATGTTTACAATTTGTGATTTGTTTCAATATTTTCATAATGAAGCAATACATATTATGATGTGTGTTTTCTTGAAGGAATCCAAAAATGGGATAGAAAGTGCCATTTCATAGTTGTTCTTGAACATTGTATTTCATTTAAAACACATTTATCAACTTTTGTTTTTAGTCAATGGTGTTTTTTGGATTTCAATTTTTGTTGTAATTTACATATCGAATTATTAAATGAACGTGTCTTTTTGGGATTTTTTGTTGATTTGAATAATAACATGTTGTAAATGTGCTTAAACTTAGGTTATGTATGTTTTCATGTTGTTTCATATATTTATCAATTATAGAATATGTTTTGATATTTGTGGAACTTAATGGCATCTCTTTTAGTTTTTTACTTGATTTGAAAACAAAAAAACATGTTCATTTGGGGGCGAGTATTCAAGAACATAGATAATTTTGAAGCATGTTAAAGAGGTGGAGATAAAATAATTTAAGTTTTTAATTGAACAAACATTTGTTGTGCATTTTAAAAGCATTGTTTAATTTTTGAATTTTTTGGTTTATATCAACATTCTCATTTTTATTTCTTTTAATGATTGTTCAAAAGTCATTGGTGATAAATTCATCAATCTTTGTTAAATATGGTGTGTAATAACATGCATCATATGGGTTAAAAATAAATTGTGTGTTAATGTTAGCTGCCCATAATGTTGCAATTTTAATTGCATAAACATTTGTTTAAATGTTTTTTGGATTTTGTCTTAAAATTGGGTAGGCTTTGTTAATTTATGACATAATGAATCTATATAACTTGGAAAATCCAAAAAAATGCACCAATTCAAAGTGACCATTCATACTTTCATGATATGTTAAAATAAGTTTGTTATTTGTAGCAAATTCATCACCCACATTCATGTGTAGTTGGCATGTCCTTGTAGACCACAGTTCTAATGGACATTTTATGGATGGGTGAAAATCCATTAAGATGTACCACACATGACAAAAAGGGCCTAGTCCTTATTGTAGTCTTTTTTTATCATATATTTTGATCTCCGTAAAAAATAATGAATCAAAAGTTGTCAAAATTTTCAAAATGACTATAGTTTAAACCGTTACAATTCTAGATTCCATCATAATGATCCACAAATGTGTCTTTACATGATAAAAATGGACTAGGTAAAAAAGATAGAAAATGGTGATGTTATGACGAGATTTTGGTACACCTTAAAAAATTTGGACCAAGATTGGTTTCACCAAAAAATGATGAAATTAGTTCATAAACCTTCGTTTGTTGCACTACATTCCATTTTTAAAAAATAAGTTTTGTAGAATTAACACCATGCAAACTCATCGAGATAAAAGTGAAATGTAAAATAATATTCAACTCTTGAATCAATTTCTAATAAAACTTGTTGCAAGTTACGTTGAACTACACCTCTTTTCATTGTAGTACTAAATGTTTTGTATTGTAAATCAAATAAGGCATCACCAACAATATAAGGATAGTTTGTGATTGAAAGTACTATCTATGTTTTAGGAGTCAATTTTTAAAAAATTAAAAAATATATAACAATTTCAATATGATTTTTTTCTTTTATTAAGTAATGAATAAAAATTAATAAAATAAGCTTAATTGAATAAACCAAAGTGAATGAACCAAATTAAAACTTCACTTGTGGATGTTTTGAAATATTAACATTGTATTTTGTGCACATTAATTAATTGATGAGAATAATGAAAATTTTATTCGCTCTCAACAAAGAAACAACATAATCATTCATTGTTTTTTCATCTATTATAACAAGCTCAAAATTGATCATCAACTTTTTTTTGGGGTCCAACAACAATGATAAAGAGTTACATGGAAGTGAAAGTTTTCACTTATAATGCAACATCCAAATTTCATTTTCCAAATTTTGCATAAAGATGGATAGAAAAGTTCTTGATCTTCAAATGGTGGAACCTAACAAAGTTGTTCCTTAATGTTGATGTGATTGTGAAGAAAACATGAACTTCAATCACGTTTGCATGTAAATATGTGTAAGCACAAGTTTTCAAATTTAACATATTGATTTAAAACAATGCATTTAAAGACAACAGTACTTTTAATTGCAAATTCAAAATCATCTAGCCATGACAATTGGACAATCCATTATCCTATTTTCCATGAAAAAAATGGCAAACAACATTTATTAAAAAAACAATTATCTATCATAGGTATGATATTCAAATTAGAACTCTTGGATTTTTTTTCAATAAATTGATTATTTTGACATGTATCTACCAATTATCAATCATTGGTATGGTACATGAGAAACATGAATCCATGATTATGATTATGTTCCCAATTTAATCATTTTCCCTCTCTAGTTTTGATTTTTAATAACTAATACACCAAGGTACAAGCAATGAAAATTAAGTGGAATTAATGTTTAATTTTTTCAATTAATTTTTTTTACATGTAGGTGTATGCATATTGAAAAGCATTATAATGAAATTTTTGAAATAAATTTGTAAACTGATGTAATATCTTTACATTTTGAAATTAAAGAGATTTTAATTTTTATGGAATTATGGAAACTAATACCCATTGACTAATATGGACATAAAAAACACATGTCATGTGCATTTTCATCTCCATTGTATTTATGAAGTCTTTGAATTGTGTTCATTTGTTTTTTGTGTGAGAATTGAAATAAAAATTGAATATATTCATGAAAATTGAAACATCAATTCAATATGATCATGAGCAATTGAAACAAGTCAATATGGTGGTGAGAGAAAATGAAATAGAAAAAAATTGGGTATAAACTTGACCAAACACCTTTAATAATCATGCATGCACATGATGATGCTTTTCTCCATTTGTGGGAACCATGAGCATCCCAACTAGTTTAATTTAAAAGTATATTTGAATTTATGATCCAAAAAGTTTTCTTTACATTTGAAAATTATGAATGATAAGTTTTTTTAACTATTAAATGATACTTATAAAATTTATGAAATTATTTTAATTTATAAAATTAATATAAATGTGATCTAATAGAAATAATATAATAATATAATAATATGGTAATGTCACAAGCTTGAAATGTACATCTCTATATTTATGTAATGACATAATATATCATAAGTTGAAGTTGTGGTTGGATGGTTTTGAGGACCGCCTATCAAATGAAACATGTTGCACAACATTTACAATTACATTGATGTGGTGAATGGCATGGCTGAAATTCATAAATAAATAAATAAACATTTATTTATTTATATCTATATATCCTCAACAATAAATCTCTTGATGAGGCTAAGTCATCTTCCCCTTGCCATATGTAAATCTATGTGGACATTCACATTGGCAATTTTTTGAAACAACTCAATAAAATGAAGTGCCATGTGATGTTTAACACATCTATGTTTCAAAACAAAATTGTTTGACACAACTCTAGCGACCATAGTCATTTTTGCTTGATATTTTTAAAAATTCAGTCATAAATATGATCATTTTCTTTCAACGTCCTATTAATGTTAGTTTAATAATGGGATACTTGTAATTCTTTGAAAGAAATTCAGGATTTGGGATTTTTATCATATAATTTTTTGTTCATTGTGTTGGCCATGACAAATTTGTACCCACATTATGAGGTAATTTTTCATTCAACCACAAGTCATATTGATATGTTTCACCATTTTGAGTGAGGCCTTTTAGTGTCATATTAAACCCAAAAATTGTTGGATGAATGACCTTGATTTAGTCTAATCATGGTATAGTTATAATGTTTCAAAACAAGTTGAAAAGATTTTGGGACTTTTTAGGGTTTGTTTATTGGCCATGATAAATCCCCAACCACATTGGTATGTAATTTTTTGCTCAATGTATTGGCCAAATTGAACAAACAACCACACTAATACCTTTTGCCATTTTCAACCATATTGAACCCATATTGAGCCCCAAAAATGTTGGGTTTGGATTCAATAGCTTTCATTTAGTCTAAGCATGGGTGTATGTGTCAATTGCAGATCTTTGGATCACACGATGGTCTATAGGAGGTATGAAATCCACATTTTACTTCACTTGCTTTTAATTAGCATATGTTGAGGAAAGGGCATAAACAAAGTAAGAAAAATTAAAATTTGCTACTACTTAGTGTAAAATGGTAGGAGATTTATTGGACCATCTTTTCCTTCTTTTTTCCAACTTTTCAATTGCTATATTTTTCTATTTTTGGTGTATGTACTTCTTTAATTCTATTCAAGTTTGACTTACATAAAAAATGATAATGTTATGTTTTTAATAATGATGGTATGTTCCAATGATTATGTTCTATTTTCAATAACGTTGCTATGTTGTACTAATGTTGTTGGTGATTAGAGTCTTTTTTATTATCGGTAGGAGAAATTACATTAGACATTTGAGAAATACATAATACTAAAATTCTAAAAAACTAGAGTAGAGTTTTGAAAAAAGTCAAATTCTTTGTATAATTGTGAAATTATAGGAATCATCTAAAAGACAAAAATATAACATTCCATATGCTTCAAAAAGTGATGAATACAATGAGAATTTGAAGTTCAAACTTTGTAAAATGTGGGAGCTTGTTAATTGTCAAAAACCAATTTTATAGGTATGACAAACATGTAGTTGAACTTTTTATGTTCCTATAATGGTGAAAGCTTCTTGTATCTTGATCATTACCCTTCTATGGAATGAACATTATACCCTAAACTTTATCAACTTTCCTTTTGGGGAACTTCATTTGTACAATGCTTAAATGATCCTATCTTGATGTTTCACACACAAATCTTATTTGCTTCATGCTTTCCCATTCCTCTCAAGTTTTCAACAGCAACTTGTTTCTTTCAATTCAATTCTCATGCAAGTTTTTGAGAGGCTTTTAAATTCATGTTATTTTGAATGTCCAGAGGTTTTTTTTGGTGTGTCAGCATGTTTTGCTCCCCATTTTTAGTGGCAAGATAGGCCTCATTTTTGCAGAGACCATTGCATCAAGGGTTTATTTGGGGAGTTGGGTGTTAGTAGTGCTTGTCATTACTTTTAGATTCTTGTTAGATTCATGTTTGTTCCTATTGGAGGCTATTGGGGTGACTATTTGGGTTTGCTACCCTTTTAGGTGCACTTGAGGTTGTTTCGGAAGCTTCTTCCCCTAGCTACGACAACATGTTTACCCCCATTTGAACAACTTGTAGAGAAGGGAACTAAATGACCATTCGTTTTCCAGCATCATTTTTGACATGTCTTCTAACTCGCATCATGTGCAAGGCTTAGCATGAAAGCTTGACTATTTGCTCACCCTATCATTTTATGTTTTCATCTGCTTTTAAATGTTTTTTCTTATGTGTTGTGGACCAGATTAGGCCTACCCCATCCTTTGGTTCTTGGTTTGACACATTACATTTGTGGCCATCCGTTAAACCCCATGGGGATCCACCTCTTCCATTGCACCCATGGTGGGGAGAAGACTACATCCCATAATGTCATTCGAGATGTTTTTATGTCCATTGTGAGAGATGTAAGGTTTCACATCTTGCAAGAACAAACCCACATTCTTCGGCCACCTTCTTTTCAATTCTTTTATCAATGGATCAACATTGTTTTGTTGATTGATAGCATTCACACTTTGGCCAATGTTGTCATTGTCGACCCCATTTGAACAAACTTGGTATCAAAGGTGGCTTTTTTCGTGGGGTGGTTGTGGTAGTGGCAACTTAAGTGAAGGAACGACTTTATTACAATTGTTACCCAATGGATGTGTTTTTTCCTTTCACCATAGAAGTTTTTGGATGTCTTCACGAACAATCTGACAACTTTTTTCATCGATGGGCTAACATGGCGTGGACAACAAAGGGCACTAGAAGCCCTCCTTTATCGATGTTGCACTCTTTTTATAGATAAAAAATGTTGATGGCTTTATTGAAAGTGCAAGCCATTTCCATTTTGAGGCGGGTTGTTACTATAGGGGAAGGTTTTTTCAAGCTTAGAGTTTTATCAAGTTAACCTCCCCTTTCTATAGTTGATATGCTTCATGCTACTAGTGAAAGTTTTGGTACTTAGTGGTTCCCTTATTTCTTAAATGGGCTATTTGCCTACCTGGACTTTGGTCCTTACCCCTTTTTTTTTCTCTCCCTTTCTTGGGTGCTTTCTTTTAATGAAGTTTGGCAGGTTTCATCATTAAATGTTTTGAAACTGTTTTCATTTCGATATATGATATATTCACTTTACAAGCTTTTGCTAACATTTTGTGGATTTGGCAAAATTGTTTTTGAGCACAACAAAACTAGAAGAAATTGAATTGTTATGAGGTTTTGTTTTACAGCTTCAGGTATGTTACCTTACACATAGTATCCTTTCCAGAAATATTTATGTATTAGTTATTGAAGAAAGCAAAAATCATTGCTCAAATTAAATTTGTTGTTCAAAATGGCAAAAGGTCAGAGACTACTAAACCCCCCACCCAACCAATCAAACTATGTAGCCAGTCAACAATTGGCTTTGCTGCGCCTTTTGCTAGTCTCAAAAACGTGTGAAAAAGTGTTGGGCCAATATCATTTTGCTGAGCCGAACTGGCATGTTTTGACTTTTGTTCATCCAAAATTTGCTGTACCATGCACCAGTGGAGTTGCTCGTACTGGATAGAAACAACTGTCATTGATGCTGACTGCAGTGCTCGGACAATGAAGTTAAACCCTAAATGTCAGGACAGTCAGAATTTACACTGAAAAGCAGCCCCCATATTGAGCCTGTCTGACGTTTAGGGGTTAAAAAATTGCCTCTTCGCCCCTCCTTCATTTTGCCCTAGACTTTTACCCAATGCCCATCATATAAGATCCACTTTTGATGTTTCAATTCCAGCCCACAATCTCTGGAATGTTGATGTGCCAAATGGGTAATTTTTCCCAAAAAAACCTAAGGAGAAAAGATTTCAATGCAAACAATCACTTTCCTTTGAGGGCTACTCTGCCCCTACCCTTTATTTGGGCCTCTATCAACATCCAACATACAGTGTTAATTTTTCCTCCATCCCCACCAATAAGCATGCAGAAGTGAACAGTATAAAGTGAGAGACTATTTAAATGTCATCACCTCAGCAAATCAAAAATCCTATTATTGGCCATCCCAGAGGCCACTGTATCGTGGACATATCTACAAGCTCAAACTGGGTTTCACACTCTTTGACTGCTATACTTCATCCTCATCCAAAATAAAGTGTACAGGTCATTTTGCTCATAATTTCCTTCTGTCTCTATCATGCATCTCGAGGACTCAAAATGATCTCGCCATTATCATCCAAGTGCCCCAGTGCATAAAGCAAGCAGGAGTGGTACAACGTACAATCTTCCTTTGGCCCATATTTCTTTTCTAATTTAGTGCATTTACCTGGTGGACGGACACTTTCTTAGATCAGGTCTAGTTCCAGTGACACAGGTAAAATGGTGTTATGTTCACTGTACTTTGGATTATGTACACCCTTCAAATAATATGAAACTGGGGTTCGCCCTGTAATTAAGTGTTTTCTTTTGGCAAATTTGTGTTATAGCCAAAGTGGTGATGATTCACAGGAATATGTAGCCAAATTTGGCTACAAGCAAAATCTGAAAATATTTTTTGTAAATAAATCCTTCTATATGTTTGGCTACTTACTTGAACCATGTATGGGCAGGCAAGTTTACTGCTGCTAGTGGAGCTGTTTTTTAAGGCATACGTGCTGTGCTGATCATGTCATAATGCCCTTGGCAACTTTTTTTTTAAAACACTAGGAGGAGCCAGATTTACAAAGGGAAATTTCCCTCCTGGGAGGGTGGGAGAGAGTTCCAGTTCTTCATTGGGGGCATTGGGTTTCCTTATTATCAAGAATTCTGGTTCTTCATTTGCAAGTTTTGAGAAATCATGGTTGCGTCATGGGGGCGTTTCCTTTCTCCATCAACACTTCATTGCGTGGTTTCATCAGGTGGGCATTACATTGGTAACTCCCTTGGAGTGAGAGCCCCTGAAATAGCCTCCCTTGGTTCCCACCTTGGAGGGTGGTAATTTTTTAGGCCTAATTTGGCTATTTAAATGGATTTTGGGGTTTTTACCATGATTCCAATGTGGGGATCAATTCGCCCTGGCCATTATTATGTGAACTCCATGCTCCTCTGGACTTACACTACACTTCATCACTTCCTAGTGAGCTAGCTACACGTTACAATCCTTTTGCCCCCCACATGATGTATATAGTTAGTTGGTGCTGAAAGTTTGACGCCTTCAGTTTGATCTGAGTTATGCAACACTAGGGTTGTGTGTGACCAGAATATACAAGGAAAAAAGTATGCAGCTTTTGTAGTGATGTCAGGCAGTAAGGTCCCACCACCCACAGGAGGAGCTGGGAATTAGAAACGGTGGCATTGAACACATGAGAGAAGGGACAAAAAGGCGACACTGCCCTCAGCTCTCGCGTAGCTAATTAACAACAACAGGACATTAGAATATACCTACCTCTTCAGCAACACCACCGTGCCTGTCATGAAATAATACAATCCCGCAAGAAGATTCACAAACTCTCTCCACAGTTTCTGACTCAGCATGTGTTCTTGTTAAGTACGTCTGTGCTCACCTTATTAATAATGGCCTCAAGCATCACTCCATGCAAACATACTTACCCCCACATACACATGACTTGCTTATCTACAGGTCTTTGTTCTGTCTGGAAGGCCCTCTATATGGAAGCTTCACATGTGTACAGAACCAGTCCATATTTTTAGAAATAAAAATTTTTAAATGAAAAAAAGAAAAGAAATAAGAACTTCTGGCCTTCGGAAGGTATTCTCCAGATTGGACATTAATTTCCAGAAGCCAGAAGGCCCCCCCCACCAGACTGGTATGTCTTTTTTTTTTAAAATCATGTCCTCAAGAAAATTGAGGTTGGGAAAGTGTCCCCAAAATACAAAGGAAAAAATGGATTGGTGTTTTAAGTATCGTAGCCTTGGGTCAGGTCAGGTTTGGAACATTAGAAATGAATAACTCATTATTTTAAAAAATGCTTTTTAAAAAATAATTAATAAAATTTTCATTAATCAAAATGAAAATTTATAATAAAATTCGTTTGATGTATGAATGAATGTAGTTGAATGCATGGATGTACAAATGATGTTCACATCTTGTCAAGATCAAGATCCATGTTGCTAAGTAGAGTTGGAAACATTCTTTTTTAATTCCAAACATTGCAAATTCTTTGTAGGGAGAGTTGTTTGTCATATTGTTGAAGAGTCATGGCTTGTCAAACGATGATCTCTGATATGATGCGACAAATAGGAAAAAAGGAACATGAGGAGGCATTGCGACATGTAGAACAGCTAGTAATGAAGAATTAGAGAGCTACTTTGCAAACAACATTGGAAAGAATCAAACATCCAATTGGACAACCAAAGTTACAATCTCACATGACATTGCAAACACTTGGTAGACACATTAAGCAAGAGAGTGAGGAAGGAACAAGCAACCAAGAGTCCAAGAAGCATCAAAGAGGTACTTACACATAACGGTTTGCACTACACCTTTGGCCTCAAATTTAGATTGCAATGGATAGGCATAAAAGTTGGACAGCTACTTACATTATTTCCATGCATTTCATAAAAAGCCAAGGGAACATTCAAGCCCATTTGATAAATTCTCTAGATATTCTTTAGGAAAATGGTTTACTTTAGATGGAAAGTTCAAACCAAGGGGTCAAAAAGGCAATAGAATGGGGGAAAGCTTTTACAATCACAAAATAACACATTCCAATATTAAATCAAAGGCTAGAAGTGAGACATGAGTTTATGTCTTTGCTGCAAAAGATTAAACCCTTTGGACAAACCCTTTTAAACTCATAGTCTAACTCGTTATCCGAGGCTTTCTTGAGTTCAAAGCCCCTAAATTATTGAATGGTTTATCAAAGTTTCATTGGACTAATCAAAAAAGTTCATGAAAGCCAAGTTGAGTTGGTCCTTTACAGCAGCTATTACATGTGCAACAAAACTGCCATTGAATTGGGAAAATCAAGGGACAAAAATGACACATAGGGTGGCATACTTTGTAAAAACATACAATGTCCCTAGATCACTTGTCATAAACACTTATTAAATAGGGATTCACATTGTACTTATAGGTGGGGAAAGAACATGGGGAAAAAAGGGATCAAAAGACATACATGTTTTGGGGTTGAGATAAAAGGCACATTATTATTGTAGTATTGTCGCAACCCCACTTTGGCCAAGTGTGGGGGTGAAGCCCAACACTTGGAAAAGTTGGAGGTTGGGAGTCTTCCGGGACTCCCGAATGTTTAGAGCTCAACAGCAAGGGGCAAAACACCTTGC
>Ga0116227_10008175_pt1 | contig 19909 bp, 13 predicted proteins | sample S1TSphgellanicum_FD_89693 | JGI IMG/M metagenome (GOLD analysis project Ga0116227, IMG submission 89693) | Host-associated microbial communities from peat moss isolated from Minnesota, USA - S1T2_Fb - Sphagnum magellanicum MG | ecosystem: Host-associated > Plants > Peat moss > Unclassified... | reverse complement strand
TTTTAATATTAAAACTTTCTTCAAAAAAAATAATTTAAAAATATATTTTATTTAGGGGGAAAAAATGTGTTTTTTTTTTTTTTTTACCACTACTAATGGTTTGTTTACCCACAAAAAAAAACCATTAGTAATGAAAAAAAAATTAATGAAAAAAAAAACAAAATAAAAAAATAAAAAGTAAAAAAAAAAAAAAAAAAAAAAATATAAATATATATATATATATATACACACACAAATGACCTAAGAACCAACAAATGACTGGCATTGATTAAAGAATCACACAACATTGATGGAAACCCTAAAACCTAGCTTCTGGTGAAATTTTATAGGTCTGAATCCCAGGTAGCTTTTTGACAATTTTCAGTTCCCCCAAAAAAGATGCTGTTAACAAACTTGTCCTCGAATATAGAGCTTGGCCTAGAATGGGGAGACGTGTTCCTGTCGACAACAACAACATGAAATAAACACTCAGTCGAGTTTTGACACCACTACTAGACTAGCCTATGGGGAACTTTTTGTGGTTCCCTGGACAAGCCCACCCGTCTGTGCTGGGCCACACCAATTCCCAAATGCCCGAATACCTATCTGAAGCAAAGTATATCATATCATCATCAGTTGTTGTCGAATATAGCAACTCCAAATCGACAACTCCATCGTGTGTTCAGGTTGATTATCTGAAGCAAGTATCATCATCAGTTGTCTTATATAGCAACTCCATTCCACAACTCCATCGTGTGTACATATTGGTTATATTTCAATCCAATCGGTTCACTAGTTTCAATACAAAGTCAACCTGAAGTTAACCCAACGTCCCTTGGGGACCTGTTTCAGGCCCATTGCGGGAACAACACTCCAACTTGTGAGAGGCCAAGGCGACACAACAACAATTTATTGAAGGAAAGGAAGGAAGGAAGGAACAACACGCCATCTTCTTCTTCTTGTACAGAAGAAGTTGATATACTTAACTTAGAAGGCATATATTTGTACTCTTTGGCTTTTGCCTTACTTTTTGGTTTATGAGCAAAAATATTCTTCTCATTGCTTGTGGGTTTTTATATTAGTCAGTCTCTTTGCCCATTTTTAAGCGAGGCTCTTGCTGATAAGAGCCAAGAAAAGAGGTCTTATCTGCTGGAACCATTGGAGATTTCCACAACTTTTATTTATTTTGCTATTATTATTATTACTTTTTTTGTTGTTTTTATTTTATTTTTTATTTCTCATAGATTCTCGAGAGAGAAAATCCAAAATGTCGATTACAACTCTTTGTTTTTTTAGTGTACTACCTCCTTTTTTCTTATTTTTGTGATTTTGTGAGATTCCTGCCCATGTCTAAAGCTATTATCATAAGAGACAAAGATGTCTTTTACCTCTTATCTGCCCTTGTAGTTGGAGAGCTGAATATATATTTTTATTTTTTTAAGTATTAAAACTTACCTTTGATTCTATCAAATCCAAATTGTTTGATTACAACTCTTTATTTATTTTCCCCATGAGTTCCACGGAGTAGCTATAAATATAAATATTGGTTAAAGGTGGCTTGAAGTGGCAAGGACTCATGTGGGTTCTAACATGTAGGGTGATGAGGGCATTACTAGAATAACCACCAACACACACTCAGCAACGGCCAAACGGGGACCCATTTCTCGTGATGCCCTTGTCCAAGGGCATTACAGACAAGGCATTACCCCGATGTAAAGACCACACAATTATATTCTTTACAATTGAAAAAAGATGTGCAAAGAAAAGGAGGAATACAAAAAAAGAAAAAAATGAACCCGTTTCAAAACATAAGATGCCACTCCTATCCAAAACAATGGCCCCCTCTTGGAGAGGGAAAATTATGAAATATTAATGTAGCGACCACTATTTCACTAGAGATTAGATATATAAGCCTATTCACCCTGTCTTTGGGACTCCCTTCACCCCAGTAAACCCCTCTTTTAGTGGTATCAGTAAAGTAAGGAAAGTTTATCAAATCTCAGTATGAAATGCTTTTGAGTCTTTATGGACACAAGGAAAGAGGTGATCAGTTTGGGTGACTAGTTTTTCATTTTGTGCTTTTGTTTGTTGTTTCCCACAAACTAGCAAGTGATTGTTTGCAAAGGGATTGTTTGCAAGGGATTCTTTGTAATCCAAGAGAGTGGAGTTTGGACTGTCTAAGTTCATTGTACTAGAGAGAACAGGCCATGGAGAATTGGATTGAGGGAGCCATGTGAGTGTGTGCACTTAACAGAATCAGTCAGCTCTTCTTGGCCCATCACCTGGCATCAAAATTAGGGGCCTCAAAGCAAAAGAATCCCAAGAATTGCCAAAAAAATTTGTCTGTTCTGCCTCTCAACCCTAAACCCTGCACTGATGATGCCTTTCAGGCAAAACAAAAATCAACCCAAGAAACCTTATTTGGACCCCTCCGTGCTGGATGATGGTTCTTTGATTTTGTTATAACTTATAACCTCAGCTTTCTAGTTCTTTCTTTTTTTTTCTTTTTTTATAATTTTTTAAATTTTTAATTTTTTAAAATTTCTTTTCGGGGCTCATTTTCAAAATGCAAGAAAACCCCTCCTTCCAATTTTCTAAAATAATGTTGGAATAAAATTACAGATGTGTTTGCAGTTCAGTGTAGGTTCTTTGATTTTTGAGACCACCAGTTTAGGGCCAGTTTTTTCTTTGAAAATTTTGGATTTTAATTGGGATGGTGTATTAGAAAACCTGGCCAAAATTTGATGCCATTGAAGCTTGCTGGTTATCTATAAGGTTCTGGAATCCATCAAGGAGCCTCAAAGCTGTTCCTTACCCTACGTAAAGAACTTTTCAAAGTTGCGGGACCTTACAAAAGTACAAGACACCTTTTTTCTGGGGATCTTCCACTTTTGTAAGGTCCCGCAAATTTAAGGCCTTAAAAAGTCTGCCAGGGAGGTGCTTTCAAATACAAACACCAAATTTGAAAAGGTCTTTTATGCTCTAGTAGATAGCAGCCAACAATATTGAAGGTTGCTGATTTTTTAAAAATTGTCATATCTAGTTTATAGCCAAATTTGGCTAAATCAAAAAAAAAAGTTAAGAAAACCTGTCATGTTTTGGCAACAAGTAGGAACTAATGTCTAAAATATATGGCAATTTGGGAACTATTTCTCTGGAAATATGGTGATGTGTGTAAATTTTCCTAAGAGAATCCATTGGGCCCTTTGCATGCCCAAACATGCAAGTAAGTGGCAGGGTGCTCTTAGGAAGGGCTGGCTAGTCCAGGCCAAAAATAGTGGCAGCCAATTTGAGGAATAAAATTTCCATGCACCCAATGAGACTCTTGCAAGAAAACAATGTTAAATGTTAAAGACTAAGAGCACTTGAATGATTGCCAAAGATTGGAAGATAAAATTATGCAATGGAACATGGTTTTTGAGTCATCTTTCAGAACACTTAAAAATGTGTTTTAGTCATCCAATTTTTTTAAAAAATCACCTTCATTTTAATCAAGAAGTACTTGAATATCTATTAATAAAAGAAAAATCTATCAAATAAATTATTTTGTAAATGTAATGGTCGTTCAAAATAAGTTGTTTGGAAGTGTAAGTGTTCAAAGTTCACCACCAAATTTCATTGGGCAATGAGAGGTTGGGGAAAAATTAACCTGCAAATAAAGAAGATCTCTCTTGCAATGGTCCTATGTAATAAGGTAGCTTAGCCAAGACTCCACATGATATAATTTACCATACTAGTTACCACCTGAAGACCCTTCTTCAATTTGGTGCTTTGCGACCCATAATTTGCAAGGAGGAGAAATGAAGAAGAGGGAAAAGGGATAATTATTGTTGGGTCGTTACCCAATTTGGTAGGTTATTATATTAGTGTTGGGTGAACATCATTATTCACTCTAGATCTCATTGAATATTTTGAAAAAAAATTCTTCAATATTCATTGGAATCAGTTTTTTCAAAAAAAAAAAAAATAACAAAATCATGGTTTTAATATTAATAGCATCATAATTAAACTGATTGTAGAATCTAGGTTATTAGTTTATAATGGTTGATTATGTCTGATTTGATCAATATCAAAATTAAATGTATCTACTTTGACTAAAAAAACCTAACTATTTAGTTAAATTAAATAGCATGTTATTCACATGGTGAATGTGATGTTCATGTGGAATTGTCCTGCTTGATTAATGTGACTAATGTGATTGAAATTAGTTATCCAAACATGACACATTATAAATTATAGTGTTATTTTCATGATATAGTAATAAAATTGAGAAATATTATATAATTATTTTTCAAGAATTCAATTTCTAAGTGTTTGTTATGATCAAAATATGACGAAAGTTAATCATAAAAAATAATGTAAAAACCATGGTTTTGTAATAATAATTTGTTAGTCGAATTAGTTAGCAAAACAATATTTGTAAAGAAATAGTGGTTTTAGGTATTCATTGTTGCTTGAAATATGGTTGAAGTTAATGATAAAAACTAGTCTAAAAACCATGGTTTTGTAATATTAATTTGTTAATTGATTGAATTAACAAAGCAATACTTGAAAAGAATTATTGGCCTGAAATATTCACACTTGCTTGAAAATTACAGAGTTCATATTTCCAAGTAGGTTGAGATCTAGGGTTAGTTATCAATTGCTAAGATAGGGTTTGGTGGTGGTGCCAAGGTTCCCCATGATGTTTAATTTATTCTTATATTAAACATAAAAGTCAAGGGCTCCTCATATTTTGGACAATATCATTTTCATGTGTTTTTTTTTTGTTTATGTTTTGCTTTACGTTCTAATCCATTGTGTATTCGATCCACTTTGTCTTGTTCTAGTATGTTATTGTTTATCTTTTAACTTGGTGGTTCTTTTGGTTTTTCGATGTTTAGTGTTTATGTGTGGTTCTCCTCTTAGCATTACTCCTTTTTGCATTTAAATGCTCTAACTTGTTGCCAAGTGTTTTTGTTTACTTTTTATGCATGGCGTTTGTACATATTTTCTTTTTGTAGTCGGTGGTCTTTGTTGTTCTTGGTGGGTCACACTCTTTGCTCTAGATGATTAAGAACCATTCTTAAAACTTCCTTGTTATTATAATTTAAAGGAATATTTTTTACTATTTTTTCTTTTGTTGATTTTTTTAAATTTTTTAAATTTTTAATTTTTTTGGCTTTTGCTCACATTTCTCCTTTGTTTTTATGCATGTAGGTTGTAGTTAATTGAACACACCCCTTTTATAAATTGAAGCATCATTCATTTAACATGTAATTTTTGCACATTGAAAAAATGATTTGATTGTTGTATTGATATTATATGTGTAACTTCGATTTTACTTTGTTTGTGCTTACTATTAGTTGTTTTTCTTTTTGTAAGTACTCATGTCTATAAGCTAGTAGTGTAATTTTATTTATTGATTAGCACTTGGTAGATTTTTAAATCATTTGTTATTGCTTCATCAATGCACACATCTTGTTCCTTATTCTAACTCTTCTCAATCTAAAAAAGATAGTGAATTTCTAGTCTTGTTTTTCTTTGAATGTAACTTGCCAGTTTCTTATCAATAAACATAAAATTAATAAATAAATATATTACTTAGTAATAAAACATTACATATAAAAATATAATTTTTGGCTTTTCAATTTCAATTTATTGACAATTTTAAATTTTAACTTTTAAACCTATGTTTTATAAATGGTTTTGGATAAATGTGGTGCAATTAAGTGTAGATGAATGCACATGATTAATGAAATTGATATTTTGTAAATGAAAGTGACATGTTTTTGAAAAATGTGTTTGTAAACTATTTTTTAAATGTTTAATTTTTGAAAGTCTTGAAATATTTTTAAAACTACAAATTAATAAACAATTCGCTACTATAAAATGTGGGTGCAACTTGCTAATTCTCATTCACTAAATCATTGTATTCACTGCATCCCCATTAAGTCCCATTCATGACAACCAATGAGTTCACTCAAAATCCGATGAAATCACTTGACATACATGGACACCTTTTGTTGTAGTGCTTGATGAACATTTCTAACCAAGAATTACATTAACAAAGATCATGTTGGAATAATAGGAATAAAAATTCATTAAAATTATCATTTTTTCAAAAATGATAATAATGATGTTGATGTAATTTGTCCTTGAACAATGCATTGTGTGATATATATATATATATATTCAATGAAACATAAGCAAAAGTGTTATACCATATTTCAAAGTCAATGGAATAATTCAAAAAAACATTATTCTAATTTTTTGAAATATGAAAAAATAATAATAAAATGAATAATTATTGGAAACACAACCAACAAAAAAGAAGGTGAATGTGTTTACCATTGCAATTTCCAACTATTTTGATGTAATAGGTTCTTTAGAAGAAAAAAATTGTAGCAATGGGTTTTTCAATTTTATTAATTGTGAAAAGAAATTTGTTTTGCATTGTGCATAACGTTACCAAATTTATCAATTAAGGAAGGCATAACTTGTTTGTTTTGTTTCATTTGTCACATTAAAAATCTCCCAAACCATGGCACCCCTTACTGTGAACTTGGCACCATTGCAAAGGCCTTGATGAAGATGAGTGCAAGGAGGTAGTTAAGTAATGTTTAAAGCTGTATTGCAAGAGTTATTGAATATTGAACAATTTTGTCCCAAAAATTCAACAAAATCAAAACAAAATGTTTAAAGAAATTAGGCTAAATCCTTGGCATTACTAGAAAGTTCTTAAAGAATGGGATTCCTTGGAAATGATTTCAAATTTTCTAGACCTAAGGTGGGGGGAAATTTTGAATTTTGAATATATTCTATCACTATAAATTAATTAAAAATTTAAAGTAAAATTTTCACAACCAAGCTTTATCATTAAAGTCTTGTTCACATTTCACCTGATGCATAGGCCACACTAGTCTACTTGAAAAGATAAAGCAAATGTATGTTTGATTTTAAAAAATGTGTACATATTGCAACAAATTTTGATATTTGGATGTTCGAAGGAATTCATGATGTATTTGAACTTGTCATCAACTATGTAAACATGTTGATTGACAGGTTAAAACATGTACCTTGTGGGTTATTTGAAACAACAAAGACAAAAGGTGAAACATTGGGAAGAAATCTTAAAACTATTTAGAATAGTATGAGTTGAAAAAGAAGATTATTGTTTTTGTGAAAAATGAAGGTTCAAATCTACCAAACATGACCATAGTTTTAAAATCGATGTTTAATTGTGATATGTATTTAGAGTTCCACAAGAAACTTCCTAGGGTACATGTCTTTGAAATGCATTTCCAAAACTTGTTAGTAGCCAACTAATAAAAAGAAAATGAGAAAATGAATATGATATGTTTCTATTTCAATTAGATTTGGAAAAATGTGTAACTAGTTTTTAAATGTAAGGAAAGGTTTATTGTTATGCAACTATATCTAAGAAAGTGAATAAATGATTTTGATATGTTTTTATCAAATATGATCCATGAGATTTGAAGGTATGTGTAACTCGGTTAAGAAAATCAAAGATGGGTGAAGGCTTGTATTGATTTTGGCTTAACACTATGAAAATTGAACAAATTTGTGAAAACATGTTTAAAGCATATTTGTAATTTTTATTATTAATTTACCTTTGATAGTGGTGTTGTTCAACTTGTTTTTATCATTTTGAAAACTAAATTTTGATTTTTTTTTTTAACATATTTGTTCATAGGATGATCCTTTTTCAAGCTTAGCTTGGTAATTTCAAAATGTTATTGTTTTTTTGGCTTCAATTAGCAAATTGTAAATAGAATAATTGGATGTGTTTCCTCACCTCGCACTTGGGATGTTTGATAAATTTTTTGTTGAAACTCTTTCAACTCTTGTAGCGACTTGTGTTTTCAAGTATTAAAAAAGGCATTGGCTTCTAATTGATGTTTTTAACATAATAATCATAATAGTTTCAAATGTTCGGAGTGGTCAAGTATCTCATATGTTGGGAAAAAAAAGAAATTGAATTGTTGAAAATTTTAACAATTTTTTAAAAAACTTGTGCTATTGAAATGTTATTAATGATTTCACCCTTTGTAACATATTGCCTATAGTAATTCTAAAACATGAATTGTTGAAAATTGTATTCTTCAATATTTTGTCAAGAAACCTTTGTGAACCTACAAGAGAATCTCCCAATTGAAAATTGTTGACTTTTTAGAGATACCAAGTGGATGTGGAAGAATCAAATGTCTTTTACAACAATGAAAGAAACATGTCCCATAGGTCCACAAAATGAAACATAACATATACTCTCACTTATTAGTCTTCTTTCCAGTTAGATAGAAAAGATATGACCGTATAAAATTTGGCAGGATGCACATTTATTACAAAAAACTACCCCAATCATTTAGGGTTTGTTGCATTTCGATGTTTGTCCCATTTAACTTTATTGAATTGTTTGACATGGAAGTTGAATTAATGAATAACTTGAGGTGAATTTGAAAGGGAGAAAGTCCCAAATGTTCTAAACTAATTGCATTTAGTAATGTTTTATGGTACATGTTTTCTTGTTACTAATTGAAATTGTTATCCATGTGAAAATACTGATACAAATTTTCAAATTTATGATTTTATGTCATTGGTTAGCATCCCATGAGGGATTTAATATTAAATCTCGACATGTTTTAACAACATGTTTAAAAAGTTCAAAAATTAATTTTTAAAATGTCTCAAATTCAAATCAAAATTCAAATGAGGCAAAAAAAAATTCCACCATTTGGCAAGATTTTTCAGAAAGAATGGGAATATAGCGTCATGATATTTCCTTTTTAGTTTTTAGTTTTTTCATATGGGCAAAATTTCACACAAAAAAAAGATCTGTGGAACATTTTGGTAAAATGATTAACATATTTTTATTCAAATTCAAACTAAAAATGTAACTCTAATAAAAAAATTAGCTCCAAAATTCTCATAGACAAAATATTCAAAGAATAATTTCACAAATATCTACTTGTGAAAAATATTGAGATCTAAAGAACCACAAGGGTTTCAAAAATAAAAATGAATCATTTCATAATGAAGGTTTTTTGGATTTTAACTTTACTAAAGAATCAATCTTTTTTTTCATCTAAAAATGATATTCACCCAACATTGCTGATTACAAACATAGGCTATTATAGAACCCAAATCAAAACTTGAATTTTAGAGTTTATTTTTCTATTTCAACTGGGAAAATGTGAAAAAAATGGAAAACTAGTACAAAATGAAACCTTGGTTTTCTTTTGACATCAATCCAATATCATAACAAGGACAAGCGAACCAAGACCCAGTACCTTCACCTTTAAAGTGAGGCCTCTTAATGATCAAATTAAACCAAAAAAAGAAAAAAGATATGGACCCAAAGACCTTGATTCAGTTTAAGTTGGGGATATTCATAATACTTAGAAACAATTTAAATGAAATTTGGGACTTTTACTATGGTGCCAACGTGGGTGTGGTTCACCCAAGGCATTGTCTTCTAACCTAACCAAAACTAATCAGGTTCAATAATCAAATAATTTTAGAAGGAAGAATTGAATTTGGAACTACGAAGAGAATGTGTAGCAAAGCATCATGTAATGGACAATATCACTATTTTTTATATCCAAATTTAATGTTAAATATTTGCCCTTCCTTCATTGATAAACAATAAATATTGGACATTATACATTGAGGGAGCATTTGAATGCCACACATGGGCCAATCAATAACAATCAATGTGTTAGTGACACTTTGGCCAATGAACTAAAAATCATTTTCTTTTTAAAGATATTTTGATACCCATGAAAACATGATATATATATATATATATAGAGAGAGAGAGAGAGAGAGAGAATTGGATCTAGAGGTTCTCAATAAACAAGAATTGGCAACATTGTATTGGACCTCTTATGGTTTAGATATGTTTTTGGTACCTAGTTGAATGTACACTATTGGGAAATAAACATTCTGCAACCTATTATTATTATTATTTCATAAGTTATAACAAAATTCCTAGGTGCAGTGAAGGTGATCAATTATCATCATGAATGGATTTAGGCAAATATGTTTAGGTTGAGGTTTTTGTCACTAACCCTAGTTGGGCAAATGTTGGATAATCATTTAGAATTTTTGTTCATAGTTGAGGCCTTGCAGTTCTTTTTTGAAAATCAGCAAACATCATTTATTGAAGAAAGTTAAAAGAACCCCATGGATGTCAAACCACTAAAGAACCAAGTGTGCCTATGAACCATCACCAAAATTGATGGTCTTTTACTTTGATTGCAAAGGATTTGTTGGATTTTGAGTTTCTTCAATTCTAGGGAGAAGAGAAGTAGCAGCTAACCTTCAAATTTTTTTTCATTATAATTATGTCTTGGATTTTAGGGGAGGTTGGTCACAGCTATCCCCCACCCTCCAATACTTTTGTAAACAAATGTTTGGCCAAATTTTTAACAATAGTAGTAGTAGATTTGTGTGCAAAATCAACTCTTGTTCTCTGATTTTTTTTCTATAACTAAAAAACACAAGAAACATAGAATCGTTTTTATATGATCAAGTCTATGCCCAGAAATAAGAGTAGATTAGACTTTTCTTTGGAAAAACCTGCTGATTTTGAAAGAAGTTCTGCTTTTGAGGAAACCACAGAGCACTAATTTTTAATAGAATCTGGGGAAATCTCTTTATGCCAGGAAAGGCACCCCCTAGGGCACCTTCTGCACCGAGTTCAGCTTCAGGTCTTGGCCTCTTGGCCTTGTCCTAAAAGCTTAGCTAGGATGATGGCACCTTCTCTAGTGTGTAAAAACCCCAAACTTGTTTGAGTTGGGGGAGGGGGGTTATCCAAAATAATGGGTGAGTGACAGATCATGGAAATGTACCCTTTAGAGCACCTCCAACTGTGCTGAGTATGTAACTCTGGATAGTAAATTTAAATGTCTAAGTTTAGCCCTTTTTTTTGGGCAACCCCACCAATCATTGTGATCGACCAATCAAAAATACTGAGCCGCAGTCAGGCGCAATTTATTACCTTAACCTAGAGTCAGTTTCCACATTTACAAAACGAATAATTATTTATTTTCAAAAAAAAATCGTTTTTAAAATTTGAAATTATTTTTATTTCCATCATCTATTATAATATTGTGATATGAGTAGTGAAATTTATTCAGAGTGTAGTCTGTGATAATTACTATGATTTTCAACATGTCAACTTCATATTTTCACAAATTGTCATTTCGCTATTTTGAGGATTATTTAATGATGAAGCTGACCTTAGGGTAAGGTACACTCTTTTTGGGAGGTGCACAGCTGTGTTGCGCCTTTCACCAGCCTTCGCAAGCTGCACGAATTTGGTGCAAAAAAAACAATTTCCTAAGCTAAACCGGCACATTTTGACTTTTTCGCAATAAATCTTACTGTCTGGAGTCATGTATTGAGCACCGTTGAAAGATGCTCTTAATGTTTCTCACAATCGTGTCATGTCATCACTTTCCCTCATCTTTTGTCACAATGCTGCTTGCCAGTAGCGGTAAATCAATGGCAGCTTGGGATGAACGGTTTTGTACAAATTGAAAACAATGAAGGGAAACAAAAGGAAAGGTGTAAAGTGTAAAGTGCTTGTTTGTGTGGTGGGAAGTTAGACTTGTTCCACTAATAATTTTCTCTTTTGTCCTTTGGGTATATATTGGTTTTATGTGGCGACAAGTTCTGGTTACACTTTGTCATTGCCTACATCATTTGGACTTGAATGTATGGTGGAAAGTTTTTATGCTTACTCCTCAAAAGTGGGAGGGATCTTCCCATCTGCCTTTGGTGAATCAACACCTTGTAGGTAGTGTAAAAACCAGTGATGGGTGGCTAACTGCTTTGGCAGGTTAGAATTGCTGATTTCGGTTCCAGTTCCTAATATCCAAACCGGAACTGATTCAAAGTGTTCAAACCTAACAATAACTGAAACCCAGGAACTGTGAGGTGCGGGAACCGACATAAGAACCTAACCTCGGTTCTAGGTTCGTTGGGAACCTACCTAAGAACCTAACCTAGGATTTTTTTTAAAAGCTGATAATCAAACCAGTTTTGGTCAGTTAAGGTATAGGTTCAGAACTAAAACCAGAATTGACATTTCTCAAAAGTCTGATTTTGGTTCTAGTTTAGGGTTTAAGGATTTCGTGTTTTTATTGTGTCATTGTCTCCAAGCTTTCTGCACTTGTGCTTTCGGTTTCACTTTTGAGTTGCATAATTGTCTTCACAAAGCTTTCTGCCGCTTCACAATTTGTCTTCATCGTCATCACCTCGCGCTTTGGTTTTTATTCTTCATCTCTGTTGTAGGTTGCGATTACGCTTTGGTCTTCATTAAGTTAAGGAATCAAGGCCTCAGGGTTTTTGTTTTTGTTTCCATTTGTGTTGTTGTCTCCATCAAAATTTCTTCACACTTTGGTGTTCGTGCCAATTTGTAATTTGTCTCCATTGCAATGTGCTTTCGTCTTCATCTCCATCATGCTCAACTTGTGTTTGGGTGTTCATCTCCATATCCATCATGCTCAAGTGAGAATTTTTTAGTTTGTGTTTGGATTATGTTATTTGTGTTCAACGATTTCTGTTATGTTGTTTGTGCTTTTATGTTTGCATTTTGTTGTTTGCCTTTGTTTTTTGTTCATGTTTTGCAAGTTGTTTTGCATTTTGTTACTTTACAGTTGTTTTTTGCATTCTTCTTGCACTTTGTTGATGTGCTTTGTTGAAGTGTTCTATTTTTTGTGACCCACTCTTCCCATTTTGTGTTTTGTTGAAACATTTCTCACTTTGGTGTTTTCACTCTATTGAAGCACTTCTTCCTCTCTTGAAGCACTTCACACTTTGGTGTTTGTGCTTCATGTTTTGTGAAGTGTTATGCTACAATATTTTTCACTTTAGAGGTTGTGCTTCATGTTCTATTGTTTGTGTTCCATCACCTTGTGCTTTGCAGTGCATTTTTATCTTCAAATGCTTTGTTACATTTGGGTATGTGTTCTTACCTTTGTTTTCATTTGCATGTCTTCATTTGTTCATTTTCTTGATGGTTTTTGTTTTCTTGTTATGTTTGTAAGAAATGGAGGATTTGCAGAATGAAACAATCCCCCAAGTTCATGCCTTGGTTGACCTTACTGTTGAACAACAGTCTAGTGGCATCCTAAATGACTTGAATGACCTGAATGACCTGAATGATTCAAATTTTTGTGGTTTTGCCTCTACATCAACTTTTGTTGGTTATGTTGGCAATCTTAGTACTATTGTAGATGCAAACTTTTTTACCATAATTATAACAAATAAAACATTATGATCATTGTTTGCAAAGCAAAGAGACTTCTAGAAGCCAAAGAGTCGCAATGCCACAACATGGGCATTTTATGCAATAAACAATGTTTTAGTCATTTTTTCAGAGGTAAATTCAAGCCATCCTAAACTTGAGCAATTGACATGTATTTTGTGTTACCCTACTGTTGTTGCACATGTAGGATTTAGAAAAGGTGGCATCACCAGCTACAAGTCTGCCAATTGAATTTCAACACTTTGAAAACATTTGGAAACAAGTCACCAAAAAGTCTAGACTAAATGGATTGAATGAAATAAGGTTGTTGGGTTGGGAAATAGAAGATCAAGCAAAAAGGTTTGGCTCCACCCCATCCAACATTGCATCTTTCTTTGGAAATACAATGTTTGATAGTAAGAATGATCCCCATCAAATTCAATTTGAAGAGGATTTGTTCCTATTTATTACTAAGGAAGTAGAATCGTCATGTTTCTTTTTCATCAAAATGTTAATTAATGAATGACATAGTGGCGAGGTTAATTGAGAAGACCAAAAAGAAATTCATTTCTAAAGCTCTTAAAACTTACGGATGTCAAGAGGAAGAATGGACACTTTTGTTTTGGTTGTTCATTTTTTGCACCATAATTGGGAGCCTGGTCATGTAATAATTGGTTTGTTTGAGATTATAGAAACCTTTGGGGTTGCCATGGCCATACAAGTGAATGAAGTGTTAACAGCATATGGATTGAATGTTAATATTTTGACATATGTAAAAGATGAAGGTAGTAATCTAAGTACTATGATTAGTGTCCTAACTTTTGTTGTTATTGCGAGCTATTAGGGTTGACAACACCATTTGTAGGGAGCTCTTGGGGGCAAGCAATGTCTAAATGCTACTAATATGCAACAGATGACACTAAAATGTCTATTGGACTAACATCGATCTTCATCAAACAATGTCAATCTATTTTGCAAAAAACCATCACTTGGACCAAAAAAAGTGGAAAAGGGCGTCAAAAGTGGCAAAAAACTTGTTTGGATATGGACATACATTCACACAAATTAAAAATTCTGGTGAAGACGAGATTTTTTTCAAAAGTGATTTTATTCCAAGAGACGCTAAAATTCAAAAACATAATTGCATGTTATTATGGATGATAATAATTTATGGCTTTATAAGGGCATGAGTCAAATCTTCAAGTTTTGTTTGTAACCAAAACTATTTATGATACATTAGGGCCTGTTGTTAACCAAAGTTGAGGCTATTGGTTATTATATAATGCACTTGTTGTTGTAATTTCTTTAATCATCAATATGCGAGTATAATGTTTGGTACCTGATTATTTGGAAACTTAGGATTTTGATGCAAAACTTCAAGTTTTGTGACAACATATGCAAAAGCAAGTGGTAATTGTTCTTCAACCCTTCCTTTCAGTTTTGTTATCCTTTCAAGAATGCAATGTTCATAAAATGTTGAATATGATGTTAGACCCATGTTTCAAAGGCTTAGGGTTGGTCATATAGTATGTTGGGAAGAAGAAAGCTGCTCTAATTGCATGTGAGTATGACAAATATATTTTATTTCCTTTATCAGTTCATGCTTATAAGTTTTGAACTTGTTTATTGCAAGTGAAATTATTATTGCTTCCACCCTGATTTTGAAGTGAACAATTCTAGAACTAGGTCATTGTATGACCTAATGGAAACTAATGAAGAAGTGGTTTTATCAATGGTCAAGGAACAACTAAGCCATTATAAAATCAGGAAGGTAAGTGATGAAGACTGCAAAAGCCTACTTGCATGGTGGAAAGCTCATGAATCACAATTTTCTTATGTTTCTTTTTTGACATGACAAATTCTAGGGATGTTAGGTCACAAATTGAGGTTAAAAGGGTATTTTACATTGTCGATATATGCACAAACATGCAACGGTCCAAATTGGGCATAGAAAATCTGGAAATGTTGGTGAGCATTTATAAAAATTGGCTAGATAATGTCCGTGCAAGTACAATGTCCATGGAAGACTTCATGGAAATGGAAGGAATGTTGATGGAATAAAATGAAAATGATATGGGTAAGATTGGGTTTCTGGAAGTGGATGGCAACATTTTTAAACTTTAGGTTTTTTTTCTGTTGTTTGTAGGTATGATGACGAGGTGGCAGCTTCTTATTAACTGATGGATGAAAGGTCTTCACATTTTATTGTTTTTTTGTTGCATTGTCCACTAACCTAAGGTGGGCATCTAGAAATGATGAAATAATGGAGGTATGGAGAGTTGTCACATTAGTGCTGAATGTAGTTTAAAAATTAGTTAAGATTTGTAGGTTTTGAATTTTGGGCCTAATAAGGGGATGGTGGTAGATTAGAAGGCATGGAAATAAGCTTCTATGGTGTTTTGGAATTCTTTAAAAAAGTTTGTGGGGTTCTTGGAAAGTCTGTGGTATTTGGGAAAGCTAGTGATGTATAACACAAGGAGTGTGATAATTTTTTCTGCCATGAAGGAACTGTCTGCTCCATATGGCCCACCATTTTTACCCTTGAAGGGTTGTGGGTTGAATTCCAGGTTGTAAGAAAAAATAAGTGATGAAGGAGGAATTTTTTGCTTTCAACCAATTGAAGAACTATTGCATATATAATGTAGATGACCCTAAACCTTGTAAATTAAAGTTTCTAATTTCTAGGATTATAAATTTAAACCACCATCAAAGTTTCTAGTTTCTAGGATTATAAACTTGTATTACCATCAAAATTGCTAGTTTTTAGGATTGTAAACTTGGACCACCATCAGAGTTGCTGGTTTCTAGGATTGTAAACTTGGACCTTGGACCTTTTGGTTACAAAAATAGTAGTCATATTTGTAAGTAGAAAGGTTGTTAGGGGCGTTTCATGGGTTGTTCTTGCTTACTCTTTTATAAATTGACCCCCATTTTTTTGTATTGTGTTACGAGGTGAGCAATTCTTCCTTGATGACAATTATATTACTTTGGATGCTAATTATGTTTATAGATTGTTGCATTGGAATGATACCTTTGACTAAAACATTGGTTTTTAAAAATGTAACTTACTTATACCCATTTAATCATAATCTTGCAATAAAAATTCACATTGAGAGCTTGATTCCAAGCTAATTAAATTGGTTTACCATAAAATTGGACACTAAAGTCAAGTTGGACCCTAATCCCATATTAACCAAAATTTATCCCAACCTAATTGTTAATTGATCTACCTAAACATAACCGAAAACTAGGATAAACATTAAAATGAATAAAAATTAGATATGGAACCATCAAATATTTAAAAACCTATAATTAACCAGATGACTTTTTTGACAATTTGAATTGGAGGTGTTTTAAATTAGGTCAAGTTTTCTAAGTAATAATACAACCTTAATAAATAAATATTTAAGCTTGGCCCTTACATTTAAGGCAACTTATTGCATTTGATTGGTTGTACACATGATTTTATTTTATTTTCAAATTTTTGAAGTAAGTGGATTAGTGATCATCTACAAAAGGAATTAGCCAAATTTGGCTACAAGTTAAAGAGTGAAGTAGAAAAAATAAGAAACTTCCTACATTTTCACGAATTGTTGTAAGCTATTGTTTAAATATGAAAAATTCAAAAAACTAAATCCTCAAGTCATGGCAATTTCTAGTGTATTTTTTATGTAACTATTTGAACAAACTAATACTACCAAATGTTTTTGATAGTTGCATGTAACGAAGATTCAACTAGACCTAGTTTTAAATTGAACCAACTTAAAATTTTTATGCAAATGACCATAATTGAAAGTTTTTAAAATTCTAAAAATCAATTTCAAGATTAAATCAAAATTTTCATCAAAAACAAAAAAAAGGTTAAAACTAGGATCAAAACTTGCTTTTGAAATCAAAGAACCATACAACAATGGCAAAAACAAATGTTGGGCAATTCTTAAATTTTATGAAGAACCTCCAATTTTAGTTCTACAAAATTAATTATAGAAATTTCAATTTCAATTTGAAAAAATGGAACTTGGAATTTGGTTTTGGGTTTAGTTTTTTTTTCAAAAAAAAATCCTGATTTGCGTTTGTTCCAATTTTAGAAATCAAACCTAATTTTAATTTGGTTTCAAGTAACCTTGACAAAAATCCATGTTTAATTATCAATTAACCTTAAATTAGCCCCCCATTATACATATTTTAAAAAAATTCCATATCAAGTTCCTATTTTTAAATATTGAACCCCCAAATTCCAGTTTGATTCTAATTCTTCAAAAAATACCAATTTTGATTCCAAACCAATGCCAATTCAATTTTTGCTGATTAAAATTGCATTGAATAAATATAATTTACCAAACTAAGTACTTACCCAACATTGGTAAAAACCCCAAATTTCTTGGGTGAAACCCTAACTAACTCCTAATGAAGGCATAAAAGAAAAACAAAGAGAAAATAACCGAGTCTGAACCAAAATAATAAAACCCAAAGTGGGTCATAAAGGGGCAAAGGAATAAATTATGTTCTAAAACCCCCATCAGTTGCAAGAAGCATATAAAAAAATAGGAAGGGAAACTTGAAAGAATAATAAACCTATAATAACCTTACCTGCAATGAGGATGTGTTTCAAAATAAAAACAACTTGCATTCTTTGCAAAGTTACCAATACCATTTGCTTATAAAAGGCCCATAGAATTGCCAAAAAAAGTCACTATTTCCTTTTGTTGCGCAAACCATATTAACACGTTGATGAATAAAATTGTTTGCATATTGGTGAAGGCAACTAAAAACCTTTGTGGCAAGGGAAGAAACACATTCGCCAAGTGTCAATCATGGTAAAGTCCTTCTTTTGCTTGAGCTACCACCATTGCAAGTTGAAATATAATATGAAACCAATCCACTTAGGTGGGATCAACAATGACCATGTTGGCCAAGGTTTGAATGTCATTCATTAATAACATGATGTTAATTCATTGGCAAAAAGACTAAATAGAAGGTGGTGGAAGGACATGAATTTGCTCATGCAAAATATAAAACACTGAGTTTTTCATGATGGAGGTAAAGGCATCTTGAATGGCATCATGGGATGTAGCTATTCTTCACCATGGGAATAACAAATAAAGTGGGTCCTTGTTGGATCTAAGGGTTGGCCACAAATGTAATGTGTCAACTTGAGAATTAAAGGATGAAGGTTTGAAGGTTTAGGCCCAACTTGGGGTGCAATATAAAGAGAACATGTTGGAGGCAAAATGAAAAATTGGAATGGCTGAATGAACAAAAAGCCATGCACCCACCCTTGGGCCTACATAGGATTTCAAGTGTGCGTAATGTGAATTAGAAGCCATGTCAAAGATGATGTTAAAGAAATAATGGTTGTGGGTGAATACAAGTTATAATGGTTCATTTTAGGCACATGTTGAACTTCCAAGATTCTTTAACATGTTTTTATATATTATCCATATGGATATGATTCTAAAATTTTGTTGATGTAATCTTTGATTAGTACAATTTTATTCACTTATAAAACCTCTTAAAACTATGTGAAATTCTAATTATTCATAATTGCATAAATACCATTTGGTTAAGGTTTCACACAAAAAAATTTCACACATAACTATATCATTTCATTTTTCAACCCATTTTTAGTCCCTATAAATAATTTGGAGTGAAATTCAATATGAATTCTTGAATTTTTTAACAATCCAACCAATTGACCCATCCATTTTTCTAATTTTAGAAGTTCATTATTGATAATGAATGCATTATTTTCAAAAAATAATTGTACAAATGTTTTCATAATCAAGTTGTTAATCTCAAATGGTTCATCATTTAATGTATTTAAGGTTAAATTTTTCGCCATAATTATTTAAACACAAAATACTTTATAAAAATTGCCACTATGACACCAAAAGTGAGCCATTATAGTTTGCATTCACCTTTGTATAATTTGTTTAAAATGTTCTCCTAGAGTTGATTTGATCCCCTTTTTTGTAAACTGCATGAAAGGAATATCACAATTCACCACATTTAAGGGAAGGAACTTTTGTGCCATCTTCAAATGGGTTTGGAAGGGGAGTAGACCAAAATTGTTAATGCCTATTGCCTCCCATAAAAACAAGTGATGATCCAAGAAGAATCTAACAACAATGATAAATGCAATGAATGTTAAGCTCCTTGAATAAATTGTCAACACAATGAACTTTATGGAAATGAGGCTAATTCCCCTTTGAAAAATGGGGAGAGCAACATGTCAACACACTAAAGGGGCATGTGAGTAATCCAAAGAACTTAGGCCCAATAGTCTCCCAAAAACCTACATGAAGGTTGTGTCAAAGGTGGTGAATTGGTGTAGAAAGATTTGTGAGGGGGGAAAGGACAAAACAAATAAAAAGGTATTTGGGCAAAACATCAAAAAAGGATCCCAAAAGATATTTGGACATCCTTTAACTTCGGAAGTGCATTTTCATGGCAAACATCCTCATCGAACACATCTTGCGGGAAGGAAAAAAAGAAATCCAAATGGAATGCCCAAAACCTTAATATCATCCAAAGGGCAATAAAAATTGGTAGGGATATAGAAGTCAAGACACAAACTAAAAGGTGACCAAGCCAAATATTTATAGGGCTAGATTAGAAACACCACAAAAGCCAACTGCAAAACAAAATGGTCAAAAAAAATAGGAACAATAAAGA
>Ga0116227_10008174_pt1 | contig 19910 bp, 8 predicted proteins | sample S1TSphgellanicum_FD_89693 | JGI IMG/M metagenome (GOLD analysis project Ga0116227, IMG submission 89693) | Host-associated microbial communities from peat moss isolated from Minnesota, USA - S1T2_Fb - Sphagnum magellanicum MG | ecosystem: Host-associated > Plants > Peat moss > Unclassified... | reverse complement strand
AAGAATACCAATGTGGGGTGGGTATTAGATTTTTTTGTAATACCCATATGCTCCGGTCGGGGGGATCGACGGGTTAAATAATCAGAGTGGGAAATGTGGAGGACCGGCCGGGGGGATCGACAGGTTAAAGAACCGGAGTGAGAAATGCCAAGGATCGGCCGGGGGGATCGACGGGTTACAGAACCGGAGTGGGAAATGCCAAGGATCGGCCGGGGGGATCGACAAGTTAAAGAACCGAAGTGGGAAATGCGAAGGACCGAGGCGGCGGGGTAAAGAACCGAAGTGGAAAATGGGAAGGACCGGCGGAAGGGGGGGGTCGACGGGGTAAAGAACCGAAGTGGAAAATGGGAAGGACTGGGGGGGGGGCTCTACGGGGTATATAACACACCTGTGCATTATGCACGGGGCCCACACTAGTTTTCATGTATAGAGAGTGTTTTGACAACCCCAAGCAACAAGAACCCAAGCTAAAATGTACACAAGGAGGAGAGCCCATTTTCACACACATGTGGGTTTGACTTCATTGCAAATTTGACCTACTTCAAAGCCCATTTTACTCCAATATTAGGTTTGTTGAGAAAATTATTAAAAGTGTTAAAAATTCAATTGCTTTTGGAGCTCTTCAATAGCCAAAACTTCACCAAAATTTAACGAAAAAAATGATCAGATTTTGAATACACGATTTTCAAGTAGGTAGCCAAAAATGTAGAAAGATTTAAAAGAGTTGAAAATTTTCATATTTAGCTTGTAGTAGTAGCCGCCCAAATTTGGCTAAATCTTCAAGTGGGTAGCCAAAAAATATAGAAAGATTTTAAAAAGTTTGAAATTTTCATATTTAGCTTGTAGTTGTTGTAGCCCAAATTTGGTTAAATTTTGCATCGCAGGCGATGGCAAACACAAAATAGGAGCAATGAATTAAATGGCTACATCACAAAATTGACCAAAAAAAAGAAAAAAAGAAAGAAAGAATGTATGGGATTCTGCTCTTGATGATGATGATGATGCTGCTCTGGATTGCTTGATTGATGAGTGAGCAAAAGAGAGAGAGAGAGAGAGAGAGAGAGAGAGAGAGTGTGTGTGTGTGTGTTGAATCAGCAAACAGAATCCAGAAAAAGATGCAATCAGAGTATGGGCAGTGATTGCAGGATCCGTAGAAAAAGAGTTGGAAAAGGGGAAGGCAAGAAAAGTCATCAAGTCCATCATCATCAATCAACCAGCTGGTTTTGCACATGCTTACTGTTGTTGCTGCAGCAGACATTGAATCCGCCTCACCACCCATGATGCTTTTTTTGTTTTGTTTTGCACGTGTTCTTGCAAAGCTCCTCCTCTGGATCAGTCACTAGTCCTCCCCCTTTCTCCCTGTAGACCAGGAGCATTGAGCAAGAAAGAAAGCCGGCCGAACACACAAACAAACAAACAACCACCCAATCTACTACTACTGCATCTTCCTCCTCCTCCTCCTCCTCCTACTCGGATCTCTCTTAACAACTAACTCTCGTATACATGCTTTCAAGCATCTAGGATCAGTGCTGTGCCTTTTGCTTTTGTTTTGGGTTTTATGTAGTTGCTGCTAGTGGGTTTTTTTTTTGGGTTTTGTTTACTTGCTTAAGAAACCAGGAGACTGAATTAGCTGCTTGATCAAGAGGAGAAATGTTTCATGTCTCATGAGAACTCAGGGAAAGCTACTCAGAGCTTGAGGATTTTCAGCTGGAAATTCTGGGTTCTTTTTCAAATGGGAAATTTTCTTTCTTACATCAGGGAAAGCTTTTATAGTTACTTGTGAGGTTTTAGTAGTAGTAGTAGTAGTAGTGGGTGGTCATGAAGTTTGTGGTTTCAGCAAGAAGTCCAGTTTGCAGGGAAAAAGTGCCTCCTCCTCCTCATCAGCAACTAGCCATTATGAGTTTTTTTTTTCTTTTTTTGGGTCCAAGGGGGAAAGAAAGATTTCAACTCTTTGCAGCTCCAACTACCGATTGAATGATTTGAGATTCGCCTGAATTTCTTCAACCCAGAGTATTGGCAAAAGTCCCGAGCATCACCCAAGTTTCAGAGCTCGAGATCAAAGGTTTTGAGATCATATTATCAGGAACCCTCAGGCATCATCATCATGGGATGCTGTGTGTCCAAGAATCCCCCTGTTCATCAGACACAAAGGGAAGCAGGAGCTGGGGGGCAGAAGCAGGAGATAGCTCATGGCCCAGGAGGACATCGTCAGCAGCTGCCACCTGATCATGGGATTGTGAACCACCAGCTGCATCATGACATTGGAGAGCAGATTCACAATAACAGAGGAGATGGGGAGATGAAGAAGAAGGCAGCGGCAGCAACATCAGCAGCATCAGCAGCAGCTGCAAAACCGATTCGCAAGAGTTCAAAAATCACAGCTGCAAGCTGTGACATCCAAAACAATGCTCCCCTTCATCCCAAAGCTTCTTTGCAGGGCAAGAGAATCAATTTTGGGTACGGCAGAGACTTTGATGAGAAATACTCTCTTGGGAAGCTCCTTGGCCATGGCCAATTTGGTTACACTTATGTTGGTACAGAGAAAGCTACCTCCAACAAAGTAGCTGTGAAATGTATTGAGAAGAAAAAGGTCAGTTTGTTTTGTAGGATCAGATGGGTCACCCATCTCACCCTCCTCCTTCAAGCTTCTCCTTCACACTTTCTCCAATCATTCCAAGGACTGCAAATTAAGCATTTTAGCAACAGATTGGTACCTATTTGGAAAGAATGCCAGCATTGGGATGCGGAGGTTCTGGAACAGTTTTTAGTACATAGCAAAATGCATAATCTCATAGATGTGGGTGGCCTCCTTGAGGAGAGCATACTTGAGTGCACAATTTGGATCCAAGAGGTTCAAGAAAAACAACAAATTGCTTGGTGACATGGTGTTAATGTGATGGATAAAACAACCTCCTGGAGGTCCTCCTAATTTGCATACAGTGTCGTGGCATTTTGTCAGTCCAGGTTCTTCATGAAACTATGAAAACTCATTGCTGCTGATTTTGCACTTGCACAGATGAAGCTTCCAGTTGAAGTGGAGGATGTGAAGCGAGAGGTGAGGATTTTGAAAACACTCTCGGGACACAAAAATGTGGTGCAGTTTTATGCTGCGTTTGAAGACGATTTTCAAGTCTACATCGTGATGGAGTAAGTGTGATGGAATCTCTTGCACTTTCTTCTTTATGTTGTTGATGCCAAGGTTAGTATATGTCAATCCAATAGGCCACTAAACTTAGGCGATCCAAATGCAGAAATAGCACATGACAAGCATTTTCTAGGTCTCTTAAATGCCATTTGCCAAAAACTTGGTTTCAATTGTTTACTCCAAAATTTTGTGTACAAAATTTTCTCTGTTTGACATTTTCATCTTTGATGCTTTGTTGCCTCGTGGGTGGTGCTTTTAGGTTATGTGAAGGAGGTGAGCTTCTTGATCGGATTCTTGCCAAGTAAGTGTTTCAACTACTAGGGTCTAAACAATATTATATACCTACCACATTGTTTAACCTTGAATTTTCACAACCCACCCAATGCATGCTAGTACAGACCAAACTTTGCACATACAAAAAGAGTACTATCAGAGCTCTTGGATTGCATTACAAGCGGGAACAGATTGTTGGGGAAACATGGTGTCCAAATCAAAAAAAACTGCTGTTATGATTCTAATGATGATGTCTTGCTTGTTCCACATATAGGAAGAACCATCGATATACAGAAAAAGATGCTGCAAAAGTGGTGAGGGAGATGCTCAATGTTGTTGCACGGTGCCATCTGAATGGAGTGGTTCACCGTGATATCAAACCTGAGGTAAAATTTTGCAACTTAGAACTGAATTTTGTTTGTTACTGTTTGATGCTCCTCAATATGAAGTCTTTCTTTTTAGAGTTTTTAAAAGAGTTTTCATCAATTGGTTGATTGTTTGTGGTTCATGGTCTTTCTTCTATTTAGGGGCGGACTGAATTTTTGTTTGTCCTCTTCTTTTGTTGGCTGATTCAGAATTTCTTGTTTAAGTCTCAAGATGAGGATGCACCTCTCAAGGCAGTTGATTTTGGCCTCTCAGACTTCATCAGGCCAGGTATTGCTTTCTCATCAAGGGGTGCTTGTGTGTTTGAAATCCTATTTTTTGGTAGTGTTTCCATTTGTACTAAGGTATAATGTGGAAGTTGAGTACATACTCAAACTCTTTCAAAGTGGGAAAAGCTTACACCATAAGATCTAAAGTCTAGGAGCACAAGTAATTGAAAAAAGACCCAACTAAATGGAATGACGAAATATTGGGTCTTAACAATTTTCAATGGATGTGCTCATGTAGGCAAACATTTTCATGATGTGGTGGGGAGTGCGTATTATGTTGCACCTGAGGTTCTCAAGAAAAGATCTGGACCTGAATCTGATGTGTGGAGCATTGGTGTCATTGCATACATTTTGCTTTGTGGGGTGCGCCCCTTTTGGGACAAGACAGAAGCAGGCATCTTCAATGAGGTGGGGATTTAGGGTTCTTTAATGGTGCTAGTTTTCCTTTAGCTTCCCCATCTCCACTCCACCTTTTTTGTTTCTGTTTAGTGAATCTCATTAAAAAAATTTCCACGCTTCATAGGTGCAAAAGAAGAAACCCAACTTTACCCAAAAGCCGTGGCCAAGAATTAGTGACAGCGCTAAGGAGTTTGTGAAAAAGCTTCTAGAGAAGGACCCGCATCTCAGACTCACCGCTGCTCAAGCATTGTGTAAGTCTCCCACACACATATATCACAATTTCATCTAGAATGCAGATTCATCTTTAGTGGCCTGACTGAATTAAGCTCTTCTTGTACAATGTTATGGGTGCTGAGCTCATGAAACCAAACTTTGTAATGAAATGCAGCACATGAGTGGGTAAGGGAGGGGGGAGTTGCACCTGATATGCCCTTAGACATTGCAGTCCTCTCCAACATGCGGGAGTTTGTAAAATATAGCTGCCTAAAGCAACTTGCATTACGGGTAACTTACTCTTCTCTTTCTCCATCTTATTGATGACCTGTTTTCAAATAATTATTGTTGTAATCAGGTGGCACCCTAAATCCTAAACCTAGGTTTGTAGGATATCTTTGCATTGGGAGAACAAAGATTGGCTACATGGAAGCTCTGACTTGCACCAAATCTTGTAGCTTATTTGTAATCTTGTCTTTTCTGCTTACCCACAACCTACCAAGCAAGTTGTTGTAGGTTTTGGGTTTTAGGTTTCACCCTGGCCACTTGCAATTTCCAAGAGCTTGAAACTGTTACTGCAGCTGATCTGTGTTATGTATGCTGGTTTCACAATGTGAATCCAATCTGCTGTATATTGGTGCAGGCCTTGGCAAGCACCCTTGACAAGAGTGAGATCTTGAACTTACAAGATCAGTTTGATGCAATAGATGTGGATCGAAATGGCACCATCACTCTCGAAGAGATGAAAAATGTAAGTTGATCAATCATCAGCCCCACCTCTTGACACCATCTCCATCTCTTGCCATTATTCATACAACCAAGAGCTTACCCTAAACCCTAAACCCTAAGTAATAATATTGGTAGGTTGTGATTTGTTTTGTCATTAATTTGCTGCTCTTCCTGACTATTCATATGTGGGTTTTGTGTAGGCCTTGTCGGCAGACAAGCCCTGGTCAGTTAGGGAATCACGGATATCAGAAATCCTTCAAGCAGTAAGTGAACTAACACACTAGCTCTGACTGGCACCCAAATGTTTTTTTCTTTGTCAAAACAAATTTGTTAGTAGATGCACATTTCAGTTTGTCACTTGACCATGTTCTCACTTTGTGACTTGACTGTAACTTGGGTACATTTGATGTGGGTAAAACAGATGGATGCCAACATGGATGGGATGATTGACTTTGATGAGTTTGTTGTGGCAACGATGCACATGCACCAATTGGAGGAGAATAACTCCAAGAAATGGCAGAGTCGCTCAAGCACAGCTTTTGCGAAATTGGACATGGATGGAGATGGTTACATTACAGCTGATGAAATCAAAGTTGTAAGTTGGTTTCTTTTTTGTTTACAAATGAAACTTGTTGACTTGTGCCCAGCTTGTGAGGGAACTACTATGTTTGAGATAATTGAGAAAGTTATTCAACTTGTTGGGTGTGTAGGAAGTAGACCTTTCTTTTAATTCTCAAATTTTGCCAAAAAGCGAAACTAAAGCTTGAAAATGAAACAATGAATGACTTTTGGGATTTGCAATCACCAGAATTCAAAAAAGAATTTCAGAAAAATCACCAGATTTCTATACTTGGGTTCAAGTAGGTAGCCAAAAAGAAGGAAGGATGTTTAATATTTTTCACTTTCATACCTCTTTGATACTCAAATTTGGCTTAATCTTCCTATGGATGATCACCACTTTCAAGGCTACATCAGAAAATTGAAAAAAACAAACAATTGGTGGGTGGATAGTTTTCCTCAATTCCATGATGCTTATAGAAGCTTTTGATGGGATTTACAGGCAATGGGACTTAAAAGCTCAGTATCAATACTACTTGATGAAGCAGACACAGACCGAGATGGACGGATAAGCTTACCAGAGTTCCAAAAGTTATTACACCAGGCCAGTCTTGGATCTCGGACTAACCACAACCATCCTCATCACAGACATTGATCATGTAAGTCTTTGAAATCAGTTTTATAATAAGGAGCACATGTTGCTACTAACCGAAACCAAAGTGTGCATTGTCTTCATAAGAACAACATCACATGGTGTGTCAGCTTTGCTCCGGTGTGACAGAGTAAATCTGAATCCAGGACCACCCAAAATTTGCTTCAGATGAATTCCAAGGCTCTTATCTTAAGCAACAACACAGAAACCAGCTGATTGTTTCATTTGAGAGGGTACCGGAATGAGTATCTATGGAGAGGGAAGTTAGTAGTTAATCTGACTATGTGGAGTCAAGCATGAAAGCCATGTTCAACCAATGCATGATAGCCCATGGAACTGAGTGCTTTTCAATTGGGTCAATTTGCTCTTTGCTTTCTACCAAAACTTTGTTCACCCTTTTCTCGCATCTTTTCTGCAATTTCCAATGAAGAATCGTTGCCCTTTTCTTACATTTTTGTCTCTAGGACAATTTGATGTATAGTGTTGTTATGGACCTCAATTTAGCATTCAATGAATTGTTAAGTACACCCTTCACATTTCCAACAATTTAAATTGGGGAATGTCACTTGGTCTTCTGTTAAACCATATTGAATGTGGTTGATGTAGTTAATTGTGAAGAGCTTCAATTTCATCAGAAGTTGGCTTCCAACACCTTATTATACCCATACCTCCATATTGATAGAAAGTCATTCAAAAAGTAGAAAGTAGGAAGATGGAAGTAGGAAGAGGAATTTTTAAAAAAAGGAGATGATGTTGAATCTAAGGTTGGAAGTTTTATAGAATTTACACAACCCTTTTGAACCATAAATCATGTATTCAACACCAACACATTCAACTAGAGATGTGTGTAATTTTTACTATTTGTTACTCTAAAATTTACTAAAAAATGAAGCACTCAAGTAGAGTTTGTCAACATTTTTGTAATAAAATCTAAAATTTTAAAATTAGTGTCATTACTACTTGACCATGTTTTATGTGACATTATCACATGATATAGTAGAAGGTTATCACAAATTATATAATTATTTGAATCCATACTACTAGTGCAATTGTGAGATACATGATGAATATATAAAATAAGTATTTTACAAGGTTCATAATTTTGACAATGATACATAATATTTCTCAACCCTACATTGAAACCTTCACATTTTCATAACTTTATGTGTAGTCATATTTAGTGTTATAAGTAAAAAATGTGAACTTTACTCACATGCCCATAAATGTAATAATGATTCACACTAGACATGTGAAACACTTCATTCGCTTGCAAATCATATCATTTACTTGTGAAAACATTTCATTTTCATTCAAATAAATTGGCTAGTCATGTCTATCGGGACATGATGTTGAGGTCATGTGAAATATTATCTGAATAATTTCTAATAAATGATTTTAATATCATTGTATAGTTGATAATCATGGAATGCATCTTAGTTTTGTAGTTGTGTTAATGACATTTGGCATGCATGGGTAGATTCGATGAAAAGGTAACAAGTGAATTAAAAGAACAAGAGTTTGTAAAGGACAACATGCAAGATTATATTTACAAAGGCTTGAGATGTGTATTTGGAAATGAAAGATGGAATGGCAACTCGCCCTTGGCAACTTTAGGTTACATCTATCTTTGTAAAGCCAATTTGTATATTTAACAATAACAAGAAGTATTACCATGAAACTTGTTTGAAACCACAATGGACCGTTTAGTAATGGGTCAAGTACATTTGAGAAAGATGAACCCTTGGTTTGGGAATGGATGAAAATTTAGTAGCAACTAGGTTCTCATGTTATCATTACTAAAGACCATAGTAGAGTTTTGTCAACATTTTTCACGAATAAATTCTTGACCAAATCATCTCAAATTGTGTAATCTATCTATGAAGGAAGGTAGTTTATTTGTTTTGTTTTGTTTTGTATCAATGAGATCCACTGAACTGGGATGCTTCAGATTGCTTTCTTGGTCTCTTTGGAAAGCTCTTGAGGAGCAGGGGTGCATCAGCTCGGTTTCATGGCATTTGGACTTGCGGTGTAGAAGTTCTTGAATATTGAATGACTTCTTCAATGAAAAATGAATTAGATTGTAGCTGAAAATTTGGGAGGAATTGGAATGTGCCTTTGGTGTTATTGGAAAGATCTTGATGAGCAGGATTTAATGGAATTTATTTGGTAAGATTTGGATTCAGAATGTGAGAGATATTGATTTTAAAGTGATTTCTTTTCTGCGATTGAAGATTCAAATAAATTCCGGTTTTGGAAGGAAAAATCAGTTGAGGACGTGGTCACACTTGGGTCAACGGCACAGGCCACACTACTAGTATATGTTAGATCAAGATAGCATATAGATGCTATTATTATTGATTTAGTAGTTGAAAAAGAATTACAACCAAATTAGCATTTCCTTAGCCGTGGTTATAGTAACAATGGGTTCTATTATCCTATTTGGACATGTTAATAGTAACAGTGACTTCTTTTATCTTGTTTGCACCTTTTAGTTAAAATTGGTGGAGCCAAAATTATGAGAGAGTTTACGAAGTCAGCTTGATGGTGTGTCTTAATCAGTGTTTTAATTAGGGGCAAAAATACGCCATTTTTTTTGACAAAATTGAGAAATTGAGAAAATTTTGGATTTTTTTTTTTTCTAGAGTGAATCTGACTATTTCTGTTAAATTTTTTTGTTAAATTTGACAAAATTTCAATAGCAAAAAAATGTTTGAAAAAAATACTTCTCTTAGTTAAAGTACTTTGAAGTCTTTAAGTCTAGTAACATGTGCCAACGTCTCGCATTAATTACATAGTTTCCAGCCTCTGCCAAACTCACTACCATTAGAGCATGCCCAACTAAATGGACATGCACTGTTTCGTTTCTCCCCCATCCCCACCCATGAACTTGAAAAGCGGGACTGTACAAAGTGAGAGACTATTTAACTCTCACCACCTGGGCCAATCATTGTAGTTGACGAATGAGAAACAATCATTTCCTGATACCAGCGCCCCAGGCCCTGGTAACTTGTGCAGTTTTCCAAGCCCGAGGCAGGTTCACAGTGTTTTGCTGCAAATCTTCATCGAAAAAAGTACTCGACAGGGACGTTATACTCCATAGCCGCTACTAGGTCACATGCAACCGTTTCTTTTGACCCATTCTTCTCCCCTCTCTGTGGCTAAAATGGTACCACCTTTTTCCCTTTTTTGGGGGTATTGCCATGCCATTAGCCCAGGCCAAAAATGGTGACAAACACCTTTGGAAATAAAAGCTCCAAAACATTTAAAATCCTTAACAAATGTTGAGGGTACAAAAGGGATGCATAAATGGTCCCTTCGATGATAGGAACAAAACTTACTGCAGTTGGACGCCTAAACGATGACCACACTACAACTTACAAAACAATTTCTAATAAGAACAAATTACTCCAAATTGTCACCCACCAAAGATTAGTTGCAGAACATTGAGCACACCCATTGCACCTAAATACAACAGGGTTCCAAACTTCCAATCTCCAAACATAGTTCAACCTCACATGCAGGCAAGGCCAGAGCCGGGTCCATGGGACAACTCAGGTTTCACCATGGTAACCTATCCTGGAAGAGGTAGGTAGGTAGGTAGGACAATAGGTGGTTACAAACAAGTATATGCATGTAGGTGCTTGATATGTAGGTAAAAAGCTAATGGTTTGTAGGGTAGGTAGTAAAAAAAAATGGTAACTAAGGTTAGCTAGGGAAGTGAAACCCAATGAAAAAGTATTTTCCGTTTACTTACCATCCATCCCTCATGGTGTGCTGGTGTCAGTCATTTCACTCCAACCCAAAATTCAAGCCCTAAACTCCAAACCCTAAACTCTGAATACAGAGTTTCTTTAGCCAGTGTTGAGGGGCTTGAACTTATGAGCTGCAATTGGTCACTAGAAGAACCAGGCAGGATTCTTAAAGAAAAATTATTTTCTTGTCTGACCTCTAGCCAAATATGGCTCATTCTTCTTGTGGATGATTACAAGTCCACCTACCAGGAAAAATTGGGAAATTTTTTTTTTCAAAAATTAGAAATGCCAAAATTTTCTTTTAATTTTTTTTCTTAAAAATTTACAGATTTTTCCTTTAAAAATAGGGAATTTGTGACAGAATTTGCCTTTCTCAGTCTCTGAGCCTTGAGCTGGTAACTATGAGAAAATCCTCCCCCCCCCCAAAAAAAAACCCCCTTACTGCATGAACTACATACCATTGGTACAGGGGCAACTTCAGCGAATGTCTGCTGAATAATTAATTAGTTTTGAAGATTTTGTTCGAAAATTGAAATGTAATTCCAGAATATTCCTAAAGACTCTTCATTTTCCTTGACAAAAAAAATTATTTTTTAACAAAAAATAATAATTTCAAAAATAATTTAGCATTTCTAAAAATAACATAATTTGTACCAAAGTCACCAAGGAACTATGAGAAACTCCCCATAGTGAAGCTTTAGATTTGTAACAAGATATTGCCAAATCTGACTGAAAGATTCACAGAAGTATTTATTTAAATTGAGTGATGGTAGGTAATAGGCAACTCTAGTGTATTTGAATCTAAGATTTATCGTCAAGGCTAACATATTATGGGCTCTTTCTTTTATCATATTTTGTTAAAAAGAAATGAAAAAGTTAATGACCCCAATGACTTACTTAATGTTCTTTGCAAAAGTTTTCAAGTCAAAAATCAAAATATAATCATCATCATTAATCAAAGCATTTGATGAAAGGAGATGTTCATTTTTTCTTTCAACCTTATGTTCATGGATATGATTACATTCAAATCATTCTTCAACGATTGGTGATCATTGGATTGGTTTCAAACTTGCCCCTTCCATGTATTTATGCTTTTACAACACTCATTATTAGAATTCTTGGTTTTTCAAATGATTCAAATTGATTGAATAGTTAGTGAACATGAACATTTTGACTAAAGGTTAGGGGCTTGAATGACGTGTATCTTTTGACTAATCAACATGGTTGAAAGACCTATTCGATTATTTGTCAAATGGACATTTAATCAAATTAAACAAAAAAATGACAATCTTGGTCAAAATGGCCAATGACATTTAATCAAATGAAATATTTAGTTAAGTTGGAAATAAACACATGACACCTTTAGTCAAAATGGTCAATGGAATTTTAATCAAGTAAAACATTTAATCAAGATGACCAATGTTATTACTACATACCTACTTACCTACCCACCCATTAACCTATTACAACATACCTACCACCTGCTTACCTACCCACCCACATATTAATTACCTTTTACAACCTATTTAACCACCCACCCACCCATCCATTAACTACATACTGCAACCTACCCACCCACGCACCTACTTATGTACTTCATAGTCTTGTAATCATGTGTCAAAATAAACATGTGAAATAAAAAATTTGACAAAAGTTGAATGTTTTTTGATGGTGTGGTCCTTTGGTTAAAGATTTGGTTTATCATTGAAGAGGTTAAGGATTCAATTTTTAATAGTTAAAACCTATGTACATGTTTAGGGGGCTAAGGTAAATAGGCTAGGCTAAGTTAAACAAGTTATATTATTTTTATAATAATTTAAAAAAGAAATGATGTAAATAATTTGACTTATCAAATGGTCCAATATTCTCTAATCAAAATGATTAATCAAATGGTTTTTACTTTGCTAGTAAAAAAGACCACCCTAGTCACATTGGACATGTTAAAATCGACTTGTCCAAAATGACAAGGGGTCTTTTTTACCATAATTTTTAATTTGAAAAGTCAAGAATTCTAGTAGTGACTTTAATAATGTGCTCAAAGTTAAATGTTAATGAAGTGTTGATCAATTTATTATAATGTCAATAAAACATCATATCAATGATTGATAAACACTTCATTAACATTTAACCTTGAACATGTTAAAATGTTGTAAAAACACATATACATGGAGGGAGCAAGTTTGTGAAGTTATGATGCAATGACAATAATAGACATAATGTCTACTATATTATGTGATATATGCCATGTGAATGAAGGGGAACACAACCAATGAGTAATGACCTTAGGACTAATCTACTTGTTTCATTTTTAAAAAATGGTTCCATTTTTCAAGATGTGTTAAATGACTAAGGTTGAGAAAACTAAACAATTGCATTCTTTCCAATTTTGCAAATGTGTGAATTTAGCAAGATATTTTGACCCTACTTATTACTTTGTTTTCTACTTGTAAAATTGAAATTTTAGTCTCAAAATTTTTAACCTTCATTTAGTATCTCAAATCAAATGAAACCTTTAGATTTCTTCATTGGCACCCCTAGCCTTCATCTAGTTTCTCAAAAAAATTGTACCATATCATTTGGATGTGAAAAAATACCCCAAAAATAGCCCCAAAAAATATTTTAATTTTTGAGGGTTGGGGATGAATTTAGCCATGAAAAAAAATTCCATTGACAAAAAAAACATATATTAAAAAGTTCATCACATCAATATTGAGGGCTAGGAAAAAAGAAACAATTATTTGCAAAAAAAATTCATATATTTTCAAGCACTTGAAATCTACTTTCCAAATTGCCAAAAAAAATAAAGGTCCAATGTAAGTACTTGCAAGTGCATTGAAAAAACATAATTAATTCATATTTTCTTTTGAAACCAATACCAACAATAGTTAAGAAAGAATGTACCTAAAAAAATTGATAGTATTTTCAAAAACAATTCTACTTGTTGTACTTTTTATTTGGAACCCCCAATTTTTGCATAGTAAAGTTATTTTTTGGGCTATTTTATCATGCTTTCACCCAAAATGTGAAAGAACATCCACTCACAAATATACAATGTAATTCACTTTTCATCATAATAAACATTATGTACGAAAAGTGCAAGGTGTTCATTGAGTGAAAAAATGTTTAAAAATTAAAAATAATAATTTCAAGGCTTTTTTCAAGGTGTAATCAATGTTTTCAATTTGCAGATTATTCTTGCATAATCAAATTTAATCACATTATCAACACATCATTTTCAATAAAAAATAAAAATTCAAAATAAATAATCACCCAATCTTGGGGGGAAAAAAACATGTTTTATGTGTAAAAGTTGTTAAAGTTGCAAGCACCCAACAATTTCTCCTACCTCCAATGAAACTCCAAATTGTAAAATAATGCATAAATAGGGGTAATACCAACCATGAAAGGGAAAACAACATGATGAACACGAAGTAATAATAACAACATGATGAATGTGTCACAAACACCATTTTCACATGACAAATGAAATTCATTCATATAGATGTTCATCCATGATTCATAACTTTTAACTCATTCCTAATTAACTCCAAGTTCATTATTAATTAACTTTTAATTCACTGTTAGTTAACTTCAAGTTTATTTTTTTGTTGATTTCAAGTTTATTTTTAATTAATTCATATTTTATTTTTAGTTCATTTTTGGTTAACTTTTAGTCAATTCATAATTAAATCTTAGTTCACTTATAATTCACTTATAGTTAAATCTTAATTATTTCGTAGTTCATTTGTAATTAGGAAGCCTCTTAAAAAACTTTTTTGGTCAGTGGGCACATGAAATTTTTTATAAAACTTCCTTGAGTTAAATTCCTAGAGGGATATAAATAAAGGTAGGAATCAACATTACCTTTAGTCTATTCAACACCAATTTGAGGTACAATCTTGTTCTATAAACTTATTTTGTTTTTTGTGTTTATGTTTGCTTACTTCATTGCAATAAAAACTTGTTTGTATTTTGATTTTGCACTTTTCATATTATTAGTTTTAGCCTTTGTGTTCTTGTTTTGGTCCTTTTGTTTCATGTTTTGAATTTATACTTAAACTTATCCTTTCATCATTTGTCTTGATAATTTTTATGCCTATGACAGAATGTGGGGCAACAAAACAACACAATGAATATTGAGTAAAAAAATAACACGATGAGCACAAGGCGGAAACAACAACATAATGAATGCAAAGCGACACAACGATGAACACCATGCAATAACAAAACATTATGAACACAAGACACAGATAATAGTGCAATGATCACTACTTCTTAATGAACCGAATATCTGAACTTTCATGTTTGAAAATTCATGTATCAACTCAGGTAATACCCAAAATTATAACTGACCAATTCTTTGCTTGAAACTCTACTAAGAACCAGGCCAATTCTGAAATAGTGTTTGGTACCCACCCAACACTGGTGATTATGTCGTAGGGGAAAGTCCTATACTTGTGAATTCTCTTGAGGGACAGCCACCCAAGGGTGCTCTTGAACTTCAGGTGAACCCATGAGCGAGGGAACCTCTAGGTGTGTAAATGGCTTCTCTTTTTCTTTCCTCCATTGGAATGTGGGAACATATCAAAATATAAGAATCTCCCCTTGGCATATCAGCCTGGGGTTTTTCTTCTGAGGGAGATCCCTCAAAATACACACAGAAATAAAAAAAGAATCATTTACAAGATGGCAAAGACCTCATCTGATTTTGCTAGAGTAGTACTAAGGCAAATTACCAGGTACAATTTTGCCTGCATGAAGAGCAATCATTCCAAAGGGTAACATGGGAGAAAAACAGAAATATAAAAATGTGACAGATCTTTAGGCACATTAAAGTACTCGGCCATGAGCTTCACCATTATTGCGCCTGTGTGTGCCTCTGCTTCATGTGGGCCTTTATTTCGATAAAGCCTGTGGCCTTGGGTTTTACTTACCACTTAAAACACTGACCTAAATTTTTCTGTGTGTTTGCAGGTTCGTTCCCAGGCAGAACTTTCAAGCACATGAGGAGGGACCTTACAAATCTGTTCGGTTGTCCCTCCCTGCATGATCCTTCCAAATTAGGTCAAATATTTCTCACATCCAAGCTTAGTAGTTACCTTTTTCCAACCCCATCCATAAAACTAAAACTGGGACTGCAAATAGGTGGGAGACTACTACTCATAGCAACCCACCTGGACAACAGGTCTTCTTAGGCTTTGCTTTGCTACCAGCCTCAGCATCCTGAGCCAAAACCATTTTGCTGACCCAAACCGATATGTTTTGACTTTTCTTCCTCCAGTATGCTTTTGCAGGGCCACATACTTGGCACCTGTGCACCTGCTCTTAGCATGAAGTGACCTGGTATCGAAGCTCACATTTAAAAAGTAAGAGATTTCCAACTGTCAGCAGGGGCACCCACCCAGTGTTTTTTTCAAGGATTTTGACTAGTTGAAACTGTGCCTCAGCCAAAATCACATGCCAGCACACCTGTCTCAGGGCCTAGACACTCAGAATAGGTGTTAATTGTACTCTGAGTTTAGCCAAAAACTTGGAGATCAGTTCTCAAATTCTGGAGCCATCTTGCAATTTTGCTTGCCTCAAAAACACCTCCCAAATCTTAATGTAGTGATAGCCAGACCCAAATCCCACTCCAAATCTGGCAATTTATTTTTCACCAGTCAGAAAAAAATAAAATCACCTGCGCTTCATCAAACCTGTGCATTCAAGTCATGCAGTCTGTGCATTGACACCATGTAACAGCTGCATCATGCCTCCAAAAAGAATCTTCAATATCCATACTACTGACATCATGAGGAATGAGTCACTAGGTAGTCTTTTGCTTCTGATTCATGATGGTTTTCCTTGTGCAGAGTAATTTCATAGTTCACAACTTCCAAGCCAAGTGTGGGTGTTTGCCATCTTGAAAGAAAGCTTTTTCTTTGACACCACCAATTTCTTTCCTAGAGATCAATTTCCTGATCATAATGAGGATGTGTCATCATATGACATCCAAGCTAACTGGGCTGCAGTTTTACTGGTCAAGTCACTTCATAAGGAAATGTTGCCGTGAAACTTCAGCCTGTTCATCATGATGATCCTCTCACATACAGAGTCTGGTTTGTGTTAGAAAAGTCTAGTGGGATTCCCCATTGTCCTCTTGATGAACTATAGGGACTGCTTGCAACATTGTCACCACCAGCATGTGGCAAATCTTCCCATTTTCGCTTTACAGTCATGGATGTGCTTGAACCTGGTTTGTTGGCAATATAACGTCTATTAGGTTCTGGGCTGGCACAGATAGGGAGCGGTTGCTGACCTCCTTGACGTTTCAGATCAAACATGTACACCAAGTTCCCATCTTTCCCAGGCTCATATCTCATGTGCAGGATTTGGTAAAGACCAATGTAGGTATACACCTCACCTGTCGGGCTTTTCTTATCCCTGTCACCACGGATAACCCGGATGGGCCAGTGACCCTTATAGCTGTTCTTCAGTGCCTCATTCCCTCTGGTCAACACCTGGTCTGCAATGCAATGCGCAGTACTGGATCTGGCTGAGAGCCCTCCTTGGCCAGTGTATGTGATGAACTCGCCATTATCTATGTCATCTCGGTATGGGTTCCCCCAATGTTTCATTACAATGCTTGTGGCCACTGAAGTGCCTGAGCGTGCTCGCACTCGTGCTTTTGTTTTGCTTATAAAGGCAATGCCAGCTTCTAACTGCTTGTGAAGACCAATCACAACCATCTCAATCCTGTACCAGAAACGATCCCCAACACCAATTCCTGGTACGTTCCCAATATACTCATTGGTGTTCACCTGCAAACCCCTCAACCTCATCTCAGTGGCAGCTTTCAGGTCTGGCCTCTTCAAACATGTAAGTCCCTCTGCTCTCCCCTTTGCTACTCGAAGCTCTTCTGCCTCTCTAAGTTTTTGCCGTAACTCCTCAAATGTGTAAAGGGCCTGTATCACCTTTTGCCTGCAATGCAAGAAAAGCAATACATGACTACTAGTTAACAAAACCCCCATGGCCATAATTGCTACACATTGATCTAGCTCTGCCTCTACTACTCAAAATTTTCCCACAAAACATCACAAACCACCTGCAGCCATAATTGCTACATGATCAGAAGTCTGTCTCCTCTACTCAAATTCACACACACACACCTGCCTGCAGCCCCTAAATTTTCCTACCTTATACACACTACACAATGTTGCTTTACATGTCAAAATTGGTGATACAAATTCTTCAATAATGCTGCCACCTCTGCAGCAAAATTAGGTTAGGAATGTTCACAGAGTTCAACATTATTACAGTGAGTGCTTGCTTGGTCACTTGCCATGAAGAGAAGAAGAAGCAGAAAATCCTAATTTCGGCACCAAAAAGAGTAGACTAGCAAAATAATTGCTGCAGACTTGTGATTTTCTTAGTACCTCTCTTTGTCAGGATCTTGACCATTTGTTGGCATCAATCCCTTCCAGCTCTCCACATACTTGAATTCCTTGAGTTTCATGACTGGCACCTTCCTTGGAGAGTTGGAGGTCCCAATGCATGACCTGTTCTTAGGAGCTCTGCAGTTTGGCTTGAAGTGATGATCATGATGATGGTAATATTTGGTTGTTGCCACTGCCACTGTGGAGATACCCATCATCATGTCTGGGTTGAATGCTTCTTCTTCTTCAGATTTCTGGGATCTCACAATGTCCTCCTCTGGCTCAGCTTCAATGCTGCTGCTGCAAAGAGCAGATTCTCCACCAGGTCCTGCTTCTGCTGTTGCTGCCTTGTCCAGAGGCGGCTTCATGTCCTGGCTAGTCCTCCTCCTCCTCACATGAGGATCAATGTAGGAAACTTCTGAGCCTGGCTTTGAGATCATCCTAAGCCAGCCTGGTGGAAGAACTGTATGAGACTGTGAGCTACAAGCTGGTGAAGAAGAAGAATCATCATCTTCAAGTGGACCTTTTGACAAGAACCTTGAATTGGAGCTTTCAAACACCTGACTTGGCTTCTGAAATTCAGCAATAACAGAACTCACTGTAGCTCTAGCTCCTCCTCCTCCCAAGACTGGACTTAGAATCTGAGCCTTCTTGATGTGATCAATTTCACACCAGGAATCAAACATGCTATGGGCCTGTAAAAGATTTCTTCTAACTCCCAGAGGTGGTGCAGCTTTTGAAGAGGGAGTTTGAAGATTGGAACTCACAGCCTGATGCAGAGCCATATGATCCAGACTAATTCCCTGAATCTGCTGCTGCTGCTCCTTCGCTGAATCATGATCTTCATCCCTGTCTGCATGTTGTTGTTGTTGTTGTTGCAGCTGCTGCTGCTGCTCTGAGGAGTCAGTTCCCACACATTGAACTTCTTCTTCTTCTTCTTCTTGCTCCTGATGCTCAGCTGCTTCTTGAACCCTAGTATCATGTTCCTCAAACCCGGTATCATCATCATCCGCCTCCTCAAAACCACCATGCAAGAAGCTTCTGCCATTGTTGCAGCCTTCATGATCAGAGCCGTCGTAACAATCGACACAATCTTGGATCCGGGCAATGTTTTCTTCATGATCATCTTCTGCTGCTGCTGCTGGTTCCGAAGAAGAGACGTCCCGCGAGGCAGCGCCTGGGACATGAGGAGGAGGAGGAGCAGGAGGATATAGCGGCTGCTCCACCACCACGGCCTGATCAGCGGCATCGTCACCGTCATGCAAAAAATTCTCCTCCTCCGTCGGAACTGTTGTAACAACAGCAGCTATAATTTCCTCCTCCTCCTCCTCAACAATTCTACACTCTGACATACCACCTGCAGTGACGGAGCCGGCAAAATTGATACCACTACCACGACCAAAAACGTCCTCACCGTCGGAATCATCGTCGTCGGGAATCGACTTATTACTGCAGCTTCTAGTCTGATCAGCCTTGGATTCCCGGATGCAGTCAGACAGGAAGGACAAGAAGGGCGTCAGATCCACCGTAGGCCTCTTCTCCCGATTCTCCTCCTCCTCCTTCTTCTGCGGCTCCTCCTCTAGGCACTCCTCCTCCTCCTCCTGCTGAATTAGCACCTGCTGATTCTCATGATCCTCACATGACTCCTGCAACATCAAATTTTCTTCCACACAGTGAAGATTCTCCTCTTGAACACACTTATCGTGAGTTTGAGCCTGTGATCCATCCTCTTCCTCCTGCTTCTCAGATTCCTCCTGCTCCTGTTTCTCATTCACTTCCAAAAGCACATACAGTGCTCCATTCTGCGCTCTCTCCTTTTTGACTCCAACAAAACTTGCCAAGGAACTGGCACACTCTGAAACTTCTGATCTTTGCAAACCTTCACCACAGCCTCCTGCTCCTGCTCCTCCTCCTCCAGCAGCAGGAGAGTTCCATCTGGTCACAGTGTTGCGGCCCGGCGCGAGCACCACATGAGTCACAACGCAGTCATCCTCGTCTTCGTCCTCTTCTTCGTCGTCCTCGACTGGCCTGCTACCTAAAGTCGACCTCGACAAATCCATACAAACTGGGCCGCGGACAAAAAACCACAAAACAAACACACACACAAAACCCCCACTTCTT
>Ga0116227_10008172_pt1 | contig 19913 bp, 14 predicted proteins | sample S1TSphgellanicum_FD_89693 | JGI IMG/M metagenome (GOLD analysis project Ga0116227, IMG submission 89693) | Host-associated microbial communities from peat moss isolated from Minnesota, USA - S1T2_Fb - Sphagnum magellanicum MG | ecosystem: Host-associated > Plants > Peat moss > Unclassified... | reverse complement strand
TCGTCGCGAAGATGCGCGCGCTCGGCACCGGCCGCAACCCCGTGCTGCTCCAGACCAACTTCGGCGCGGGCCACGGCGGCCCGTCGGGGCGCTACGACTACCTACGCGACGTAGCCAACGTGTACGCGTTCGTACTCGCGGCGATCGCGCCGGACGCCTGAGGTGGTCGACTCCGGTAGCGGTCCGTCGCTCAGACCTCGGAGAGAGCCTCGCGTACGATGCGCTCCTGTTCGAGCGCGTGCGCGCCGCCGTAGCCTTCGCTCGGACTCGCGCGATAGGGGCGCCCCACGTAACCCACGTCGTCGATGCCGTTCGGCAACTTGTCGACGAGGCGGCGCCGGACGTGAGCGCGCGCGCCCATGTTCTTCGGCTCCTCCTGAACCCAGGTGATGCTCCGCAGTTTCGGATACGCTTCGAGAACCGCGACGATCTCCTCGATCGGCAACGGCGAAAGTAGTTCGACGCGCACGATCGCGGTCTTCGTCATCCGGGCGTAGTCGTCGTGCCCGATCAAGTCGTAGTAGATCTTTCCCGAACACAAGAGCACGCGTTCGACCGATCCGCGCGCGTCCGCAAAACGCACGTCGTCGATCACGGTCTGGAAGCGCCCGTCCGTGAGGTCGTCCACGCGTCCCGCGGCCGCTTTCAAACGAAGCAGACTCTTTGGCGTAAAGATGACCAGCGGTAGCGCCCGCGCCTGGCGCGCCTGCAACCGCAACAGGTGGAAATACTGCGACGGCGTCGAGCAATTCGCGACCTGGACGTTGCCTTCGGCCGAGAGTTGCAAGAAGCGTTCGATGCGCGCGCTCGAATGCTCGGGTCCGGCGCCTTCGTAGCCGTGCGGTAAGAGCAAGACCAAGCGCGAGGTCTCGCCCCATTTCGCTTGACCCGCCGCGATGAACTGATCGATGATGATCTGCGCGCCGTTGTCGAAGTCGCCGAATTGCGCTTCCCAGAGGACCAGCGCATTGGGAAGTTCGACCGCATACCCGTACTCGAATCCCAGACACGCGTATTCGGAGAGCGGGCTGTTGTAGAGTTCGAAGCTCGCGCGAGCGTCGCCGAGATGCTGGATCGGCGCGTACGTCGCGTTCGTCTTCGCGTCGTGGAAGACGAGGTGACGGTGCGAGAACGTGCCGCGCTGCGTATCTTGGCCCGTCAGCCGGATGGGCGTGCCTTCGGAGAGCAGCGATGCGAACGCGAGCGCCTCGCCCAGACCCCAGTCGAACTCACCGTCGCTTTCGAAGGTCGCTTTGCGGCGTTCGAGTTGGCGCGCGAGCTTGGGATGGATCGTGAAGCCTTGCGGCGCGCGGATCAAGGCGTCGTTCCAGGCGAGCAGCCGAGCCCGATCGATCTGCGTCTCGAACGTGGCAAGCGCCGTGTCGCCGTGCGCGACGTGTTCGTCGGGTGCGCCCGCCCACGTGCCCGACTTGACCGCTTGATGCGCCGCCGCGATGCGGCCGCCCGCGTCGGCGAGCAGGGCGTTCGCGTCGTCGAGGGTCAGGATACCGCGCGCGATCAGCTTTTGCGCGTAGAGTTCGCGCACGGTGGGATGCGACTTGATGCGCTCGTACATGTCGGGTTGCGTGTAGGCCGGTTCGTCCGTCTCGTTGTGCCCGAAGCGGCGGTAGCCGATCAGGTCGATGATCACGTCGTGTCCGAAGTGGCGGCGGAAGTCGATCGCGAGATGCACGGCCGCGATGCACGCATCGACGTCGTCGGCGTTGACGTGCACGATCGGCACGTCGAAGCCTTTCGCGAGATCCGAGGCGTATCGCGTCGAGCGCGCGTCGCGCGGATCCGTGGTGAAGCCGACCTGGTTGTTCGCGATCAGGTGGATCGTGCCGCCGGTCGCGTATCCCTCGAGCGCTTGCAGATTGAGGACTTCCGCGACGATGCCTTGCGCGGAGAACGCCGCGTCGCCGTGGATGAGGATCGGAGCGGCGCGACCGACTTCCAGCGTCGCGATCGGCGTGCCGTGATTCGTTTGCAACGCGCGCGTGCGCCCTTCGACGACGCCGTCCACGGCTTCGAGATGGCTCGGATTGTTCGCGAGCGCCACGGCGACGAATTTGCCGTTCGGCAGCGTGTAGCGCCCGTTCGCGCCGTGATGGTATTTCACGTCGCCGGTCACGTCGCCGGACCCATCGCCCTCGCCGCGCAGATTCGCCGCCTCGAACTCGCCGAGGATCTCCTCGTACGGCCGATTGACCACGTGCGCGATCGTGGCGAGCCGCCCGCGATGCGCCATGCCGATCACCGCGTTCCCGACGCCCTCCTCGCCGAGGAGCGTGATCGTTTCCTCGAGCATCGGAACCATGACGTCGAGTCCCTCGATCGAGAACGTTTTGGATCCGATGTACGTCTTGCGCAGAAAGCGCTCGAAGGTTTCGACCTTCGTAAGCCGTTGCAGCACCCGGTGCGCCTTCACGGCTTCCAACTTCACGAAATGCGAGCCCGACTCGATGTAATCGCGCAGCCATTCGCGCTGCTCGATGTTGGCGATGTGTTCGATCTCGTAGGCGATCGTCGAACCGTACGTCTTGCGCAATTCGCCGATGACGTCTTGCAGCGTATCGCCCTTGACTTTCGTGTGCAAAATCGAAGCCGGGATCGCCGACATGACCGCGGGCGTCAACCCGTACGTGCGCCAATCCAACGCGGGATCGCCCTGCGGCTCCGCGCCGAGCGGATCGAGATTCGCGGCGAGATGACCGTGCCGGCGGTACGACGAGAGGATCGACATACCGGCCGCGACCGCGCGCAGCAATTCGTCCGAATACGGTTCGAACGCGCGCGGCGCCGTCGGCGGCAGATCCGTGACGGCGCCGGCGGCGTTTGCCGATGCCGCCGCAGCGCGCGCGGGCGCGCCGCTGGTTGCGACGGCGCTCGCGAGGGCGCTACGCGGCGCGGCAAGACCGAAACTCGCGAACGCGGCCTCGTAGAATCCGTCCTTGCCGGCGAGCAGCTCGTCGACGCGTTTGAGATATTCGCCGGATTGCGCGCCCTGGATCACGCGATGATCGTAGGTGCTCGTCAGCGTCAAAATTTTCTCGATGCCGAGCGTGCGGAGCGTCTCGGCGGCCGCGTTCGCAAATCCGGGCGGATAGGCAATCGCGCCCGCGGCGATGATCGCGCCTTGGCCCGCCGTCAGCCGCGGGACCGACGCCACGGTGCCGATGCCGCCGGGGTTGGTCAAGCTGAACGTGGCGCCCGTCAGATCGTCCGCCGCGAGCTTGTTGTCGCGGGCCTTCGCGATCAGCGCCTCGTACGCGGCCCGGAACGCGGCGAAGTCGAGCGCGTCCGCGTTTTTGATGACCGGCACGACCAGGAACCGCGAGCCGTCCTTACGCTCGGTGTCGACGGCGATGCCGAGGTGGATGCCGGCGGTCACGCGCGTCGGCGCGCCGCCGTCGCGGCGGAAGCTCGTCACGATGGCGGGGAGTTCGCGCGCGGCGCGCGCCAGCGCGAAGGCGATCAGGTGCGTGAACGAGATCTTCTCCGAGCGGCCGGCGCCTTTGAGCGCGGCGTTGAGCTCGGCGCGCTTGACCTCGAGCGTGCCGACTTGGAGCGTCCGGAAGCTGGTCGCCGTCGGGATCGTGAGGCTCTGCTCCATCGCGCTCGCGAGTGCGGCGGCCGGCCCCTTGATCGGCGTCGCGGTCGCGCCGGCGGCGAGCGGGGGCGGCGAGGCTGCGGGCGCGGCGACGGCACCGTTTTTGGCGGCGCCATTGCCCGACGGCGTCGCCTGGGCCGTGCCGCCGGCTTCGGCTTTGCGAACGTCCTCCTGCAAGACCATGCCGAGCGGGCCCGTGCCGGCGATCGAATGGATATCGAGATGCGCCCGCGCCGCAATGCGTAAAGCCCGGTGCGATGCGACGCCGGTGGAAGCGGCACCGGCGCTTGCGGGCTGAGGAACGTCCCCGGCGGGCGGGGCTACGGGCGGCGGACTCCCGGGAGCGCCATACGACGACGGGACCGCCGGCTCCAGGGACGGCGCTGCCGCCTCGCCGCCCTCCGGCTTGCGGGCGGAGGTGTCGATTTCGGCGAGCATCGCGCCGACGGGGATCGTCGCGCCTTCCTCGGCCGCGAGCTTCGCGACGACGCCCGATGCCGGAGCGGGCACCTCGACGTCGACCTTGTCGGTCGTGACGTCGACGAGGGTCGCGCCTTCGTCGATCCACTGACCCGGCTTGACCCGCCACTCGACGATCGAACCCTCGGTGACGGATTCGCCCATTTCCGGCAGGGTGACGACCACTAGCGTTTCAGGCACGGGGAAGCTCCGATATTTGCACGTTGACCGACATTTTAAGCTACCGTCCGGAACCGGCCTGCCACATTGGTCACCCGCAAAACCGCCCGCACCCCGCCCACGTTAGATGACCGGCCGCTCACCGCGTCATCCGAGCCTGTCGAGGGCGGCACGCACCGATCAATTTCGAAGAAAGGCCTTACCGATGCGCATCGTCTCCTACGCCGCAACGCTCGGCGTCCTCGCAAGCGCCGTCTACGCTTTCATTCCACAGGCGACGCGTGCCGACGCACCGTCCGCTGCACGGACGATCGATACGAAAAACTTCGCCTACGCGCCCGCAACGATCACCATCCATCCGGGCGACAAAGTCGTTTTCAAGAACTCGGATTCAACCGCGCACACGGTTACCGCGTCCGATAAGTCGTTCGATTCCGGCAATATGGATCAGGGCGCCACGTGGACGCACGTCTTCGCGAAGGCGGGCACGTATACGTATCTCTGCTCGTACCACACCTACATGCAGGGAACCGTCGTCGTCAAATAAGGCGCCGTTCCAGCGGCATGCCTTCGTAAACGCCGTTCGACGCGCTCGAACCAGCCGCTGTTTCGCGACGGTGTTCGGCGGTCTCGCGACGAGACCGTCGGACCGCAAAGGTCGTCTATGCCCAGGAAGGGACTCGAACCCCCACCCCCTTGCGAGGACTGGTACCTGAAACCAGCGCGTCTACCAATTCCGCCACCAGGGCAAGACCGCCGCACATTCGCCGCCCCGGCCGGGCTACCTGGGAAGTCGGGGCGGCGAGGCCCCCCGACGGCCCCCGGGCCGGCACTCGCCGGCCCAATGTGAGCCCAATGTGACGGCCGCTTCGCGGACGCACGCACCGCAATCAGGCCGCGCTTGCGGCGAGGCCCGCCGACGGCCCCCGGGCCGGCACTCGCCGGCCCAATGTGAGCCCTATGTGACGACCGCTTCGCGGAGGCGCGCGCCGAAATCAGGCTGCGCTTGCGTCGCGCGCGTTCGCGCTCGCGACGGACGGCCCGCGCTGGGCGAGCACGATGCCGCCCGCGATGGCCGCGAGACCCAAGAGGTCGCGCGACCCCACCGGTTCGTGCAAGAGCAGGGCCGAGAGCCCGAGGCCGAACGCCGGCGTCAAATAGTAGTACGCGCTCACGCGGCTGGCCTCACCGTGAGCGAGCAGCCAGAACCAGATGAGCGACGCGCCGACGCTCAGCGCCACGACGAGATAGCAGAACGAGGCCACGAGTTCCGCGGTCAGGTGAACGTGCGGCGCGCCCGAGACGAGCGCCGCGACGGGAATGAGGACGATGCCGGCCGTCCCGAGCGCAACGGAAGTGAGCGAGAGCAACGGTTCGTTTGCCGCGAGCCGTTTGTACAGGATCGTCGAGCCGACGCTCGCGCAGACGCCGCCGAACGCAAGCAGAACGTCGAGCGGGGCCGCCGTCCCCGTGCCGCTGCGCGTCAGCACGATCGCGAGGACCCCCGCAAACCCGAGCGCGAGCCCGACGCCCTTGCTACGCGAGAGCGGCTCGCGGAGCGCGAACGGCGCGACGAGCGCGAGCACGAGCGGATTCGTGCTCGCCACGATCGCGCCCATACCCGATGAGAGATGACGCAGCGCCACGTACGTGAGTCCGAGATAGGTCGCGTTCGCAAGGACGCCGAGGGCGCCCGCCACGAGCCAGCCGCGCGCGGTCCTCGGGAACGGCTGCCGCCAGACGCGGGCGAGCACGGCGAGCACGGCACCGGCCGTGACGAACCGCGCGACGAGAAACCAGAGCGGATCGGTCTCGATCGAGGCGATCTTGCTCGGAACGTAGGCGGAGGCCCAGAGAAAGATATAGACGATGGCGATTGCGGCCCCCGCCGGACCGCGCGCTCGAGCGCTCACCGCCGTCTCTGCGCATCCCGCCCATACCAAATCCTCCCGATTGGGGCGCCCGTCACTAGAACTCCGGTTCCGGCAAACCGAACAATTGAGAGATATGAAGGTCCTCATCGTCGGTGCAACCGGCTACGTCGGTACGGCTATCGACGAAGCTTTGCGCCGGAACGGCCACCTCACGTTCGGCGTGGCGCGGAGCGACGCGGCCTTCGAGAAACTCAAAGCGCGCGCAACGACGGCGGTGTCGGCCGATGCGGCCAAGCCCCAAAGCCTCGTCAAAGCCGCCGCGAGCGCCGACGCGGTCGTCTATGCGGTCAACGTGACCGACGCCGACGCGTATATGGTCGATTCGAACGCGCTTCGCGCGATCCGCAAGGGGCTCGGGGGAACCGAAAAGACGTTCGTCTTCGTGAACAGCGCGTGGATCTACGGTCGGACCGGCGACGAACCGGCCGCCGAAACGACGCCGATCAACCCGCCGTCCATGTTCGTGCGCCGCGTCGAACTCGAACGGGCGACGCTCGAAATGACGCGCCTCGGCGTGCGCTCCCTCATCGTCCGCTCGGGTATCGCCTACGGCGGGGGCGGCGGCCTGCCGGCGATGTTCGTTCAATCGGCGCGAGAGCGCGGCGCCGCCACCGTCGTCGGCGACGGCAAGAACCGCTGGGCGACCATCGCCGTGAACGACCTCGGGCGTTTGATCGCGCGGGCCGTCGAATCCGGCCGGCCCGGACGCGCCTACAACGCGGTGAACGACGACCGCTTCAGCGTCCTCGAGATCGCCGAAGCCGCGAGCCGCGGCGCCGGATGCGGCGGAGCGACGACGACCGTGCCGTCCGAGATCATGGGGCAGTATGGCGAGTGTCTCACGCTCGATCAGGTCATCTCGGCCGAGCGCGCCAAGACCGACCTCGGCTGGACCCCGGAGTCACCCTCCATCCTCGAGGAGCTCGAAAACGGTTCCTACGCGACCGCGCTGATTTAGGTTTAACCGGGAGCGCTGCCGAAGAGGCACGATCCCGCCATGTTCGCGCGTCTGTTTCCGATTCTCGGCATCACGTTCATCGACGTCTTGGGGTTCAGCATTCTCTTGCCGATCCTCCCGTATTACGTGCGCCATTTCGGCGCGTCGTACGTGGTGGTGGGCGTGCTCTTCTCGACGTTTGCGCTGTGCCAATTCGTCGCCGGGCCCATCTGGGGGAACGTGAGCGACCGGATCGGACGCAAACGCGTGCTGATCATCTCGCAGATCGGCGCGACGGCCGGGTGGGCGCTCCTGGCCTTCTCCACGACGCTCGGCTGGGTGTTCGTCGCGCGCATCATCGAGGGGCTTTCAGGCGGGAACATCAGCGTGACGCAGGCGTACGTCGCCGATCGCGTCGACCCGTCGGAACGCTCGCGAGCGTTCGCGTTCGTCGGGGCCGCCTTCTCGGCGGGATTCGTCCTCGGCCCGCTTGCGGGCGGCATTCTCCTCGACCGCTACGGTTATCGCGCCCCGTTCCTGCTCGCGACCGCGCTGCAACTCGTGACGCTCGCCGTAACGATTCTTTATCTGCCCGAAGAGGTCGCGGCGCGCGCGGAAAAGAGCGAGGCGGCGAAGCTCGGCGACATCCCACGTTATTTTTCGGATGCCCGCGTGTCGCCGGTACTCGTGCAAAAGCTCGCGTATTCCCTCGGACTCTACGCTTGGTTCGCGGTGTTCGCACTCGTGATCGGGCGCGTCGCGCACCTCGACCCGTCGCAAATCAGCTACTACTTCGCGGCCTGGGGCCTCATGAGCATCGTCTTCCAGCTCTTCGTGGTGGGCCGGCTCGTCGATCGCGTCGGCGTGCGCGCCGCGTCGAATGTGGGGTTTCTCGCAGCGCTCGTCTACTTCGCGATCGTTCCGTTCGTGCACGACCGGCTCGCATTGCTCGCAATGCAACTGCTCTTCTCGTTCGCGCTCTCGATTGCGAGCGCGACGCTCGCGACGCTCCTGACGGATGCAGCGACCGAGGGGTCGCGCGGCACGGTGCTCGGCGTCGGCTCCGCGCTCGAATCGATCGCGGGCGTCACGATGCCGGTAGCGGCAACCGCGATCCTCGCGACCTACGGACCGGCGTACTGCGGCGCGATCTCGGCGCTCTGCGTCACGGTGGCTTTGGTCCTCGGCATGGCTGCCAAGCGCCTGCCGGTCGCTCCGCCCGCCGCCTGAGCACCCGGCGCTATATCACGTTGTCCCGGGCCGGCTCTCGTGCGGTTAAGGTCGGCGACTCGCAAACCGAACGAACTTACAGGCGCGCGCTCCCGCACGCCGTTCTGCGAGGGTCCCATGTCGCGCATGGAAACGCCGCCTGGCAATCCGATAACCCCCCGGCCTCCAAAGACCGACAGCGTTGCCGGCAACGGCGCCACACCCGCGCGCACGAGCGCCGAGCTCGAGCGGAGCCTCGCCGCGCTCGTCGTCGAACGTGACGAAGCGCGGGCGACGATCTCGCGCATCAACTCGCAGGTCGAGGGCTGGCTCGCCGAGCGCACGACCGAGCGCGACGACGTCGCACGCAGCGAGGCCGTTGCCGAGCTGCGGCGCACGAACGAAGAACTCAAGGACCGGCTGGCCGAACGCACGATCGAGCGCGACGACATCGCGCGCGACGAGGCCTTGACCGAACTCGCGCGGACGAATGCCGAGCTGAAGAAGCGTTTGGCCGAACGCACGATCGAGCGCGACGCCGTCGCGAAGCAGATCGCATCGATCGAGCTCACGCGCACGAACGCCGCCGAGGAACTCCTCCGGCTGCATGCTTGGGAGCTCGAATCGCTCAACGCGGAACTCGAGAGCTTCAGTTACTCCGTCTCGCACGACCTGCGCGCCCCCCTGCGGGCCGTCCTCGGCTTCGTGCGTGCGATCGAAGAAGAATGCGCCGCCGACATCGGGGACGAGGGAAGGCGGCTGCTCGGCATCGTTCTGAACGAAGCGTCGCGGATGGGCGACTTGATCGACGATCTGCTCGCTTTCTCGAGACTCGGTCGTCAACCGATGCAGAGCTCGACCGTCAACATGAACGCGCTCGTACGCGAAGCCGTCGACGAACAGCTCGCGGCCTTCGGGAGCGAAAGCGCTGCGGTGACGATCGGCGATCTGCCGCCCGCCCACGGCGACCGCGTCCTTCTGCGTCAAGTGTGGGTGAATCTGATCTCGAACGCGTTTAAGTACGCGAGCAAGAAGCCGGCTCCGGAAGTCCGCATCTGGGCAACGCGCGAGACGACGACGACGACGTACCACGTCGGCGATAACGGCGTCGGCTTCGACATGCGTTACGCGCAAAAGCTTTTCGGCGTCTTTCAGCGCCTCCACCGCGCCGACGAGTTTCCCGGAACCGGTGTCGGGCTCGCGATCGTCATGCGCGTCATCAAGCGCCACGGCGGCACCGTCCGAGCCGACGCCCGCATGGGCGAAGGCGCGACGTTTTCCTTTGAGCTCCCGAACGGACCAACCGCGTGAACGACTACGACGACATCGACATCCTTCTCGTGGAGGACAACTCGAGCGACGCCGAGATGACGATGCGGGCGCTCAAACGGGGGACCGTACCGAGCCGGCTCTATTGGGTCAAGGACGGCGTTGAAGCGCTCGACTTCATTCGGTGCGCCGATGCGTTCGAGCAACGGGACCCGCAGCACCACCTCAAACTCGTCCTGCTCGATCTCAAGATGCCGCGGCTGGACGGGATCGACGTCTTACGAGCGCTCAAGAGCGACCCGATCACGAAGAGAATTCCAATCGTGATCTTGACCTCTTCGAACCTGGATCGCGACATCGACGAGGCCTACCGCCTCGGCGCCAACGGATTCGTCACGAAGCCGGTCCAATTCGAACAATTCAGCACGGTGGTCGCGAGCATCGGATTGTTCTGGCTCACCACGAATCAGGCGCCCGCGCCTTGAGCGCACTCGCAGAAACGAGCACCGTCGCGGCCGGCCAGATTCGAACGCTGATCGTCGAAGATAACGCGCTCGATGCCGAACTCTGCCTCAACGCGCTCAAGCGGGGCGGTATTTCCGTCGTGAGCGTCGTCGTCGAGGACGAAGCGCAGCTGCGCGCGGCGCTGCTCTCGTTCGTTCCCGACGTCGTAATCTGCGATTTCAGCTTCCCGAATTTCAACGGGCTCGAGGCCCGGGACATCGTCCACAAGGCGTATCCCGATTGCCCGCTGATTTTCGTGTCCGGAACGATCAGCGAGGAGCGGGCGGCCCTGGCGTTACAGAGCGGCGCCGTCGACTACGTGATGAAATCCACGTTGGTCCGGCTGCCGATCGCCGTGGAACGTGCCGTTCGCACCGCGCGAGCGGAGGCGGAAGCCGTGAAACGAGCGAGCCGGCACGTGCGGCGCCTCGACGCGCTCTGGCGGATCGTCAACGATCCGAGCGTCCGCCACTCCGACCTTCTCCATGCGATTCTCCTCCAAGCGGCGCGCGATCTCAGCGCGCAGCAGCGCTTTAACGCCTACGTGTGCCGCGGTACGGAAACGGCTGCCGTGCTCGTCGGCTGCACGGTCGCCGGCGTCTCCGCAGGCGACCCCGGTTCCGTCGGACACGAAGTCTTGCTTGCCCTCGAAGCGCTCGGTGCGACGATACCGGTGACGGGCGCGCGGACGCGCGGTTGGATCGACGCCGCAAATTCCCCGGACGCGCCCGCCGCTTTGGCTCGCGCGGGCTGGCGGGCGACGATTTCCACGGCGTTCGAAGCGGACGGCTCGCACTATTGGCTGACGTTTGCCGCGACCGAGGCCGCGACGTCGGCGTTCGGCGACGAAGATTTCGCGTACCTCGACGTGCTCGCGGCGTCCATTGCGAGCCAAATGCGAGTCATCTCGCTGGAAGCCACGTTGCGCGACGATGAGGAACGCGCGCGAATCCACGCGCTCCGTCTGGAAGCATCGTGGCGGATCGTTAACGACCCCAGTTTGAGCGATGCCGAGAAGTGGCTTGAAATGCTTTCGCAGGGCGCGGCATCGGTCTGGCCCGGCCACGGATATCGCGGAACGTTGTGGCGGATCCACGGCGACGATATGACCTGCGAAGCGATCGGGCAAGCCGCAGGTCACGACCTTCCCGATACGATCGCGGTGGGCAAGGTCGTGCGCGTCGCGTCGTCCACGGTCGGCCTTGCGATCGCGGCCGGCACGAAGTCGCGCTCGTGGGATGACTTACAATCGAGCGAGCCGCACTTGGACCTGCCGGGCATCAAAGAAGTACGCTCCTCGATCGTCACGACGTTCCGCGGCGGCGACACGACGTGGGGCCTGTCGTTCACGTCGGGCCGGCTCACGGCCAAGCCGCTCGGAAGCTTGGAACACGCCTACCTCGAAGTCCTCGCCTCGTACTTCTCGAATCATGTCGAGGGCCGCTGGCAAGACGCACGCTTTCGCTTCGAACGCGAACACGACGTGCTGACGGGTCTCTTGAATCGCTCGCAATTTCACGCGGAAGCGGGTGCCGCGTCCAAAACCGGCGGCCCCTACGCGCTCGCCGTGTTCGACGTCGGCGCGTTTCACGAGATCAACGAGTCCTACGGCCAGGCGGTGGGCGATGCCGTCCTCGTCGAAATCGCAAGCGCCCTGCTGGAAACGGCGAGCTCCGATGAGATCGTCGGTCGCATCGGCGGCGACGTCTTCGCGGTGTACCTCGAGAACCGGTCGCCCGCCCACGTCCGCATGCGCGTACACGAATTGGCCATGGCGTTCGCCCGGGCGTCCGCCTCCGACGGTCCCGGCGGCCGGGCGGCGATCGCCCGCAGCGCACGCACCGGCGTCGCCGTAGCACCGGACGACGGCGACGACATCGAGACGGTCCTCGCGCACGCCTTCGCCTCGCTCGCGATTGCGAAAAGCCGCGGCCAAGGCGCGGTCGTTTACTACGAGGCGGGAATGGAGCGCGACGCCCGGCAACGCGTCACGCTACGCAGCGAACTCGTCGAAGCGCTCGAGCACGACCAGTTCACGCTCTTCTATCAGCCGCACGTCGAGATCGGCACGGGGCGCGTGGTCGGCTGCGAGGCCCTGATTCGCTGGAATCACCCGACGCGCGGCCTCGTCCCTCCCTTCGAATTCATCCCGTTCGCCGAGGAGACCGGCTTCATCACGAGCATCGACGAGTGGGTCATGCACCGCTCGTTTGCGGCCGCCGCGGTTCTCGGAGCGGATCGCCCGGATTTCCGGCTCTATTTCAATCTCTCGGGGCGTCAAGCCGGCAATGCGAACCTCATTCGGGCATTCGTGCGCGCGGCTCGGAGGGGCGTCCCCTTGAACAAAATCGGCGTCGAGATCACGGAAACCGATGCGATGCGAGACGTCACGGCGACGCGTCGCGTCATTCGCGCGCTGCGCAGGCTCGACGTGCGGACCGCGATCGACGACTTCGGTATGGGCTACTCGTCCCTCTCGTCGTTGAAACAATTGCCGGTCGACATCGTGAAGATCGACCGGAGCTTCGTCTCCGGGCTATCGAACAACCGGCACGACGAAGCGATGGCGGAGACGATCATCTCGATCGCCGAACACTTCGGATTCGAGTCGCTCGGAGAAGGTGCCGAAACGCCGGCGGAAATCGAATGGCTTCGCGGCCACGGCTGTCGTTACGTGCAAGGGTACGGAATCTGCCACCCGCTCCCGCTCGATGCCTTCCAGGACTGGCTCGTGGCTTACGACGCGAAGCTCTTGCGCGACAAGGCGCTCCACGGCCACGATCGGCGCATCCGGCAACGCCGCAAACGCGAAGCCTGACGCAAGAGCGCTAACTTGCGCCGGCGCCCGAATCCCGGGCCGGCCCCGAACAGTCGTAGTCGAGCGTCGTGCTGCACGCCCGGAGATCGCGGATCGTCGCCCCGGCGCCGACCGTCACGGTGAGGCGCTGCGCCGGCACGTCGTCGGATTCGAGCGTAATGGAGACGGCGCCGGCTCGCAGGCCGCGGAGCGCGTAACGTCCGGCCCGGTCGGTCACCGCGTGTGCACGGCCGGCGCGAACGTGCACGCCCCCGAGCGGCTGCCCCGTCGTTCGGTCGAGCACGTGGCCCGAGAGGACGCCGGCGAACGCCGCGAGGGCGAACGCCCGCATCATGCCGCGGATTTCTTGCGGCGCGCGGCTTTCTTCGGCTTCGCTTCCGGTTCCGCGCGCGCTTCGGAGCGGTCTGCGGAACGCGGCGGCGCGGCGCCGCGCTTCTTGGATTCTTCGAGACTGCGTTGCAGCACGTCCATGAGGTTGACGACGTTGCCGGCTTTCGGCGCCTTCGTCTCGACCTCGGGGGTTTCTTTACCGGCCGCCCGCGCTTCGATCATCGCCATGATCTCTTCGCGGTAGGTGTCCTTGTGCTGCGCGGGATCGAAGGCTTCGGTCATCGTGTCGATCAGCATGCGCGCGACCTTCATCTCGTTCGCGTGAGGCGTTTCTTGTGCGGGCAGATCGAGCGATTTGGCGTCGACGATCTCGTCGGCGAAGTGCATCAGTTCGAGCACGAGCGCGTCGCCGTTCGGTTTGAGCGCCGCCAGGTGTTCGCGCGACCGGATCACGACCTTCGCGATGCCGACCTTCCCCGATTCCTTGAGCGCCTCGCGCAGCAGCGCGTACGCATGCCGGCCGCGCTTCTCCGGCTCGAGATAGTACGGCTTGTCGAAGAACATCGGGTCGATTTCGGCAAGTTCGACGAACTGTAAGATGTCGACCGACTGCGTCGCCTCCGGGTTGACGCGCTTGAAATCCTCGTCGCTGAGAATGACGTAGCGGCCCTTCTCGTATTCGTAGCCGCGCACGATGTCGTCGTACGAGACCTCCTCGCCGTCGAGCGAGCAGCGGCGAACGTTGTTGATCCGGCCTTCATCGGGCTTGTGCAGAAAATTGAAGCGCAGATCGTTCGTCCGCACCGCCGTTTGCAGTTTCACCGGAATCGTCACGAGTCCGAAATTGATCGATCCCGACCAGATCGCGTGCGCCATACATTACCCCCCTTACATCCAGACGTCGCGAGCCTTGGCGAGGGCCGCTTCCAAGCGCTGTTCCCTCCAGTAAGCGGATCCCCAGAGGTCGCCCCGCTCCGCGAGCCGGACGGGTGCGTTCTTCATCGTGTATCGCGTGAACTCTGGCGCCGTCTCCTTCGTCCTTTTTCGCGTCATCGCTTCGATTTCGTCCCACTCGAGCGGCATCGATACGGGGGCCTTCGCCCGGGCGCGAACGCTGTACGGCGCCACGAGCGTCTTCCCGCGGCCGACCTGTACGTAGTCGAGATAGACGGTTCCCGCGCGCCGTTTCGCCGGGCTGCGTTCGAGGCTCGTCGTCTCGGGGAGGCGCCCGTGGAGCGTCCGCGCCACGATCTCAGCAAATGCTTTGCAGGCGTCGTAGGCATAGACGGTCTCGAGCGGCACCACGACGTGGAGGCCGCTGCCGCCCGAACTCTTCACGAGTGCTTCGAGGCCCACGGTGCGGAGCAGGTCCCGTAACGCCAGTGCCGTCTTGGCGAGGGTCGCCAGGGTACACGTCTCGTCCGGGTCGAGGTCGAAGAAAACGAACTCCGGCGTGTCGAGCGAGCCGTCGCGCGACGTCCACACGTGCAGGACGATCGCGGCGAGGTTCGCCACGTACGCGAGCGTGGCTTCGTCGTTGCAGAGCATGAAGCGCACCGTATCCCGCTTCCCGTGCTCGCTATCGACGGTTACGGTCGGAATCCACGGCGGCAGCGAGCGGGAGGCGTTCTTCTCGAAGAACGCCGGCCCGTCGATGCCGTCGGGATAGCGCTGCAGCGTCAGCGGCCGGCCGGCGAGGTGCGGCAGCGCGTAGGGCGCGACCGCGCGATAGTACGCGACGAGGTCGCCTTTGGTGTAGCCGTCTTCCGGCCACAGGACCTTCCCGCGGTTCGAGAGCGTCAATTCCCGGCCGCCGATCGGAACCAGCTCCTTGGTCGCGCGCGTTGCCGGCATCAGGCATCGTCCTCGGCAGGCCCGGCCGGCTCGCGAACGATCTCACGCGGATCCTTGTCCACGCGCAGCGCCACGAACACGGGGTGCCGCATCGAACCGTCGCGCGTCCATTCGGCGAACGACACCTCCGCGACGAGCGAGGGTGTGACCCAGTGGGCCCGGGTCTCGAGCTTCGGGGCTACCGCGAACGGCGACGTCTTCCGTTCGAGCGGCGCGAGCTTCGCCGCGATCGACTCGAGCTTGTCCCCGTCGAATCCCGTGCCGACCGACCCCACGTACACGAACTCACCGTCCTCGTAGACGCCGGCGACGAGCGCGCCGAAATGCTTGCGGCTGCCGCGCGCCTCGGTCCAGCCGCCGATCGCGACCTCTTGGCGCTTGAGGGCGCGGACTTTGATCCAATCCTTGGAGCGGCGCGAGACGTAGCGCGACGCGGCGCGCTTTCCGACGATACCTTCGAGACCGCGCGAGACGGCGAGTTCGTACAGACCTTTACCGTCGCGCGCGACCTGCTTGCTGAACATGACGGGACCCTTCCCCGTCAGGCCCGCCTCGAGCGCCGCCTTGCGGGCGAGGAGCGGTTCGTCGCGCAAATCGCGGCCGTTGCCGTACAAGAGATCGAAGACGACGTACGTCACGGGATGCTTGTCCGGCGCGCTACGTCCGAAGCGGTCGAGGCGTTCCTGGAGCGCGGCAAACGACGAGCGGCCCTCCGCGTCGAGCACCACGATCTCACCGTCGACGATCAGCGGACGCTGGTCGAACGAGGCCGCGAGGTGCGCGAGTTCGGGGAACTTCGGCGTGAAGTCCTTGCCGTTGCGCGAGGCGATCGACACGCTCCCGTCGCGGTCGATCGTCGTCAGCGCGCGATAGCCGTCCCATTTGAGCTCGAAGACCCAATCGGGATCGTCGAACGGTTCGCTCGCGGCCGTCGCGAGCATCGGCGACGCGATCGCGGGGACCGGTTCGAGGCTGCCTTTGCGGCTCGCCGCACGCTTCTCGAGGCCCGTTTCGACGGGCTTCGAGGAGGTCCACTGCGCCGCGTTCGCGTCCGCCTTGACGTCGGCCAGCGTCTTGCCCGACTTCACGGACTCGGCGTGATCTTCGACGCGCCACGCCGGGTCGACGAACTCGTCGCGCTCCTTGATCAAAAGCCACGCGTTCGCTTCGCCGTCGCGGCCCTTGATGTGCACGAGCGCGAACCCGCCGTGCAGTTTCTCGCCCGACATCTCGATCTTCACGGAGCCTTTGGCGATTTGCTCGGTCAGGCTCGTCCCTTCGAGGAGCCGGTACGTCCCGCGGTCCCAGACGATCACTTCGCCCGCCCCGTAGTTCCCGCGCGGAATCGTGCCCTCGAAATCGCGGTAATCGAGCGGGTGATCCTCGACCGCGACGGCGAGCCGCTTCTCGTGCGTATCGAACGACGGGCCCTTGGGGATCGCCCAGGATTTGAGTACGCCGTCGGCTTCGAGCCGGAAATCGTAGTGGAGGCGGCTCGCGCGGTGCATCTGCACGACGAACCGCGGCGCCTTGCCCTTCGCGACGCGCGCGGGTTTCGCGCCCGAGGGCTCGGGCGTCTTCGTAAAATCGCGTTTCTTCGCGTAGGTTTCGAGCGCTTCGCTCTTCTTCAAAGCCACGGTGGACTTAGAGTATACCCACTCGCGCTAGTGCCGGACGTACGCCTTCCAAAACCAGACGCCCCAACTGCCCGCGACCATCGAATAGAGCAGCAGCGCGGTCGCGAGGGCGTTTGCGCCGCCGCGCAGCGCGAGGGCCATCAGGACGAAGAGGTACGGCTCGAAATCGAGGGCGTGCCGCATCCCGAATTGGGCATACCCGTTCACGTAGTAGAGGAAATTCGGCGCGGCCGTGACGAGGGTCAGCAGCCACAGCGGAAGCACGAGCCCGAGCGGACGCCGGGCGAAGCACGCGAGGACGAGGGCGGGTGACGTCCAGGTCAACGCGACGCCCGAGATCGACGGCACGAGATAGGGGAAGGACCCGATGCGATCCGGCGATTGCACGAAGAACGATTGGAGTTGATAGGGCAGATACCGCAGCGCAAACGGCGAGCCGGTGGGCATTCCGGCCGAGTCCTGGTGATACCATTCCGTGTAACCGACATCGTACGGCAACCCCCAACGCAGTTCGTTGTACCAGACCCACGCCGCCGCGAATGGCAGCAACGTGAGTGCGAACGAGGCGATGCGGCGCCCCCGCTCTTCCGCCGTGCCCCGGCCGAACGCGAGCATCGCGCCGTACACCGGGAGCGCGAGTGCCAGCGCGAAACGGGATTCGACCGCACATGCGGCACAGAGCGCAACGACCCAGCCGCGCCGGCCCCGCAGCAGTTCGAGGAGCGCGAGCAACGTGAACGCGACCGACGCGACGTGTGCGAGAAACCAGACGTCGCCGAGCATCGCGCACCAAAACAGATCGGTCCCGAGGAGCAGGAAGCCGCAGAGCAGGATCCGCGAGCGCAGCGGAACGCCGAGGGTCGCGGCGATCTCCCAGCCCGCAAAGGTCGCGACGGCCCCGAGCACCTCGGCCAGGATCGTTTGGTTGACGCCGGTGCCGAACGCGCGCACGAACGGCACGAGCAGGACCCCCGGGAGCGGCGCTTCGATGACGAAATAGCGGTCGCCGTAGCGGAGCGCGTCGATGTACGGCCCCGGCCAGTCGATCCAGACGCGCCCGTGCAAGAACGCGTCGGCGAGCAGGACGAAGTTGTCGTACGGCGTCGGGCGAGGTCCCGCGACGAGCGCGAGGGCCACGAACGCGACGCAGGCGGCGGCGACGCCGCCGAGGCGCTCAGCGCGCGATCTGATACGCATAGTACGGCCCGTCCTTGAGAAGGGTCACGCGATATCCCGGTAGCGTCAGATGGTCGCTGAACGAAATGAAATACACCGGGCGCGTCGCGAGCCACCCGGCGATCAGCGGCGTGTATTGGCCGGGCGCCGAAGCCACCACGACGCGATCGCCGAACGAATGGTTCACGTACGAAGCATACGCGAGCGGCGTGGAATAGGCCCACTCGGCGAGCACGATCGCGTTGTCGGGCGTCAGCGCTTTGACTTCGTCGACGTACTCGGGAGCGCCGCGATCGTTCGCCTGCGCGAAGAGCGATTGCCGATCCGGCGACGCCGCGACGAACGAGGCGATCAAACCGCCGAGCAAGGCGTAACGCACGAGACTTCGCGGCGCGAGCGCGAAGAGATCGAGTACGAGATCGAACCCGGCGCCGATCGCGATCGCCGCGCACCACAGCGTGAAGAGATAATAGCGGTCCGGATCCTGCAGTTCGTTGTACGACTCCGTGTAGGGCACGGGCAGGAGCGCGACGAGCACGAGCGCGATGCCGCGCGGATCGCGCCGCACGAGGAACGCGCCCGCGCCGACCGCCGCCGCGAGCATCCCGAGGGGACCGTACGCGCCGGCGAGCCGCGTGCCGAGCCGCTGCGCGAACGCGCCGTATTGCGAGAATTCCATGAAGCCCGCGAAACCGCTGTGAACGTCGAAATCCGCACCGGTCAACACGCGCACGAAGTTGTGCCACGTCTCGGGATCGTCGTAATTCCAAAACGGCAGACCGGGCGGCAATCCCAGAGCCACCGTCGGATCGAGATGGTGGCTCGCGATCCAGGCGCTGCGCAGCGGGAGGTAGGCGTACGGCGTCAATCCGAGGACGACGCCGCCGAGTCCGAGCGCGAGGACCCGGGCGGACGGAACGCCGCGCGAAAACACGACGAGCGCGAGCCCCGGCAGGAGCAAGATCGAGATGCCGTGCGTTGCGCCCGCGAGCCCGGTCGCGCAACCGGTCGCAAAGGCCGCCCACGGCGACCCGCTTCGCGCGAAGAGCAGGGCGCAATAGAACGCGAGCGCGCGAAAGAAGAGCGCGAGATCCTGCACCTCCGCTCGCGTCGCGTCGCGCCAGGGGACGCTCGCAAGGGCGAATCCGAGGCTCGCGATCGCGGCCGCCGCCCGGCTGATGCCGAACGAGCGTGCAACGCAGTAGGCCAGCGATACCGAGGCCGCCGTCGCACACGCGCACATCAGATCGACCCGCCACGCGGCGTCGCCGAACGGCACGACGTGCGCGAACAGCCAGCCGAGGAGCACGAAGGCGGGGCACGCGGGGGGGTGCGCGATCCCGAGAATCGCGGCGACGGTCTGCAATTCCCCCGTGTCCCAGAACGCGAACGACGGCGGGAGCGAGGCGAGGTAGACGCCGAGCGCGACGATGCCGGCGCCCGCGGCGAGCGCAACATCGGAGCCGCGCGCGAGCGCTGCGAAGCGTGCGTTCACGAGCGCAATTCTGCGATCTGATATCGCGCGGTCGCGAAGATCCGGCGCGCGAACGGTTCGACCCCGTAGCGCGCCGGCACGACGACGTAGACGTGCGCGAAGCGCGCGCGCCAGGCCGCGAAATGGTCGCGGTCGTCGAGCGGCCAACCGCAGACGAGCCGCAGCGGCAGACGACGGACCACGTAGGCCTCGTAGGCCAGCGGCGTCGCGAAGTTCCAGGATGCGATGACGAGCGATCCCGGCACGGCGATCCGCTCGACGCTCGCGACGAACGTGCGCGCGTCTTCGAGACGCCCTTCGCGCGCCACGTCGCGGGCGGCGGCCGGCGCGTTCGGCCACAGGCCGGCCAGGAGCAGCGCCGTACCGAGCAGTGCGGCGAGCGCCGGCCGCGCGTCGCCCGCGAGCGCGGTCCCCAGCCACCAGGCACCCACGCCGGCGCACGCGGCCACCGCCCACAGCCCGCCCAGAAGATACCGCGCCGTATCCGATTCGGCCGCG
>Ga0116227_10008171_pt1 | contig 19914 bp, 18 predicted proteins | sample S1TSphgellanicum_FD_89693 | JGI IMG/M metagenome (GOLD analysis project Ga0116227, IMG submission 89693) | Host-associated microbial communities from peat moss isolated from Minnesota, USA - S1T2_Fb - Sphagnum magellanicum MG | ecosystem: Host-associated > Plants > Peat moss > Unclassified... | reverse complement strand
GCTGTGCCTTCTTCAGCACCCTTAAGTTTGCAGGTTCCCCCATTACACAAAAACAAGTGTTTTTGAATGGGTAACAGATCTTTAATTGCCATAAGCTTGTTTTTTTGAATGATGTGTTCCGGACATAATAATGTAGATATAGAATAAGACCATCAACAAGAAGAATGTCACCCCTACCCAGGTCAGTGTACTTTCTGGTATCTCAAGCGCGGGCACAAAATGACTCAGCATTTTATAAAGCCCTACGACAAGGGAAACGAAAACGATGATCCAGCCAAGTTTTCTGCGGTAGCTGAGCGCAGCAGAATTTCCCGATGATTTTTGCATTAGCATAAAAAGGATACGGCTATCAAGGGTATCGGTCGTGATCATTCCCGCTGAAAAAGAAAGGCCAAGGAAAAGCGCATTGAGAGTGCTCAGTCTTGAGGTAGCAGTGTAAGCCCATGCTGCGGCCTGGGTATTGGTATCAAATACCATCGCAAAAAGGATCCCAATAAAAACGATCGCCAGCGGATTGGAACTGTTTTTAAATCTTGCCGGAATGAATGATGACCTGATACCAGCAGGACGATAATTATCCTTCTTTCTAAGCATTTGGAGATTTAGTAAACCTACCAGAATAAGCATCAGCCCAGGCAACCAGTCCAGGATATCCCAGACTGTCTTCGGGAAGTTCCAGGCATGGCTAAAACGGGCGATCATGACAGCGATACAAGTAACAACGCTTCCATGACCAGCGGCGAAAAGAGTACCTGTCCATTTGGCAAGACGTGGCCTTCAGGTATTTAGCCGGACGCTTATCCCGTCAATAATTGCAATGTGATCGGGATCAAAGCCGTGCCGCAGGCCTAATAAAAGCAGCAAAAGAATGCCTGATAATTCCATTTGATTATAGCATTATGTCGTATCTCTCAGCGACCTCTTTAGTTTTTACCGCAATATCGTCGGGCCCAAGTATTCCTTTTTGAAGCAGACAGTTGGCAGCAGATACGATCCATTTCTCATAATAGGTGAGTTTAGCGACCATTTCAGCCCCTAAATTTTCGGTGCCGCGTCTTTTTTCCTCTGTATTGACTATTTTATGATAATCTAATACATCGAGGAGGGCATGGCATCTTTTTTCCCAGGGAAACAGGTCGCGTTCATAGATCTGGATCTTATCGTCACTGCAGCCTGTTCCGCCAAGATCATTTGGTAATTTTTTAACCATTGATTCTGTAGTCATCGTAATATGTCTTTTTGGTAAACGGATTAGTTAATTTTTGGAAGCGTTACGCCGATCATCGTGTCTCTGGTAACCAGCTTTTCTAACTCTGGTTCGGTAAAATGCTCCGTGCCCTCGGGTCTTAAAGGCAGAACCATATAGCGCTGACTTGCGGTCGAATCGTTAATCATCACAGTTACATCCTCGGGTATTACTGTTCCAAATTCTGCCAACACAGCCCGCGGCTCTTTAACTGCCCTGGAACGATATTGCTTGCTTTTATACCAGTCAGGCGGAAGCCCGAGTACGGCACGCGGATAGCAGGAACACAATGTGCAAACGATCATATGATGGATCTCCGGTGTATCCTCCAAAACGGTAAAGGCCGTTTCGTCATAAATAGTAATACCCATCTCTTCGGCTGCAGCATTACCATTCTTGAGCAACCTGGCCCGGAATTCAGGGTCGATCCAGGCGCGGACTACCAGTTTCTGGCCTCCAACTGGCGAACGGGAATCCAGCAGTTCAATTTGTTTCCTGACATCATCCGGCGCAATTAGGCCACGCTCAATTAGCAATTCGCGCAGGCTGATTTCTAAAATTTCATAATAGCCTGGTTTTTCATCATGGATTATGGGTGTGTGGTCATGATGATGGTCGTGTGAATGATTGTGTTCCATATGTTGATTTGTTAAATAAGCGGCTGAAGCCAGTTTTCGAATACTTCTATTTCAAGAATGTCAGTTTCCTGACCTGAATAATTTTCCCAAAGGTCTTTTTGCAGAAAACTGATCATATAATACCAAAGCTTATCACCGGCATTTTGTCCGAATGCTTCTTTTTCCGGGCTGATATATTTTCCAAGATTTTTTACGATAATCCCTTCTTTGCCCCTTATATAGGTTGGCGTACGGTAATGCCCGATCGGGAATTTCTCGACGATCGTAATCTTATCACCTGTTTTAAACGCGGCTGGCTGATGTTCGACTGTAGTTAGCATTTTATAATTTTTATGATTTGCAATCGATCAATTCAAGTGTTGTGCCAAAGCAATATTTAGTTGATAATCAACTTTTTATCACAAAAATCAGGAATGCTCTGAATGTTATATATCACATTTTAGCGAGATGCGTGCGAAATGCCGCCTTTTACAAAAATGCCACAAACAGCGTTATACAGACCCACTTTCGCCGATAATCGAAATTTCGTATCTGCAAATCTTAAGAATTGTCATAAGTCACTGATTAATAGAGAATTGAATATTGGCATTATATTTCCAAGGATGATAAAAAAATCAACAATGCGTTTACAGGATCAACCGTTTAGAAAGAAGCAAATCTTTATCAGCGCTTTAGTTGCGGCTACTTGCCTTATTACTTTCCAGGCTTATTTGATCGCGCCTTTAATTCCCGTATTGCAAAAGGAACTGCATGCTACACCTTTTGAAATCGGCTTATCGATCCCGGCTTTTGCGATACCATTTGGATTCAGCTCCTTTCTCTGTTCTATATATGTAGACCTTGTAGATCGAAAAAAAACCTTTATGGGACTTTTAACCGGCATCTTCATAGGTCTGATCTTATTGTCTAACGTCCATGATATCGTTTATTTTCTTTTAGGCAGAGCGATTATCGGTACACTGGCAGGTGGGGTTGTGCAACTTGCCATGTCTATGATGAATGATCTTTTCACGATTCCGCTAAGGGAAGAGCCCTTTAATTGGATTATCCTGGCACAAGCGGCTGGTATGACATTCGGTCCGACAGCTGGTGCCTGTTTATTTCAATTAATAGGGTGGCGTGGTGAATTCACCTTACTGGCAGTTGGGGTCTTGCCGGTTATCCTACTTCTCTACCGCGATCCTATAACTACGCCGGCACAAATCCATCAACCCGTAAACTGGCGAATTATCTTTAGAAAATGCCGTAAACTACTATCGAGTTCCGAAGGAAAAAAAATCTACCCTTTTATTTATCTGAATGGAATATTTCATTCTGGCTTGTTCATTTGGACCAGTTACTATTTTAGTACAGATTACGATTTTGGCAATCAGGGTACAGGCTTGATCCTCCTGCTGTTCAGCCTGCCTGGACTTTTGCTGGCCGTGAGCGTAGGTTCTGCAGTAAAAAAATATGGTGTTCCACGCATCATGTTTTGGGGTTTAGTGATGGTCGGTGCCGCTGTAGCTGTGCTAAGCCTGCGTCCCCCACTTTGGGTGACGTTACTGATTATCGGGGCCTTATCGGTGGCCTACGTTATGAGCCAACCATTCTACGCAAGGATAATCAATACAGCCAGGAACCGGAGGTCAAGGGGAGTTGGCACCGGACTTGGATTTGGTTTGCTTTTTTTAGGATATGGTACCGGACCAGTCATTTTTCAGTTCCTGCTACGTTACGGCATCTTTCCGGCACTGATGGCGCTGGGTGCTCTGGAAATTATTCTTGGTTTGCTTTGCAGGGAACAGCGCGAAATGGCCTCAAATGCACTTGCAGGCATCTTGTCCAATTCCAAACCAATTAAAAATAGGCCCCATAAATAACAAATTTAAAATGATGTTAAGGAATTAAAATAATCATGAAAACTAATCTATATCCCGGTAGCAAAGCGCAAGATGATCTTGTTGCTGTAGTATTTCACGAACTGAAAACACCACTTACCATTATGACGGCCCTGCTTCAGGTATTAGTTGCAAAACTTGATTCCATGGATGAAGATACCATCCGTAAAAGCCTGACAAAAACTGAAAGGCAAGTTTCAAAAATGAAGAAACTGGTCAACGGATTTCTAAATGCAGCTTACCTTGAGTCTGGTAAAATAAGTGTCTGTAAAACGACTATCAAAATGGATCATCTGATCGGTGAAATAGTTGAGGAAACCAGATGCATGCTGACTAAACAGTTTATTATACTGGATTGCGTTTCACCGCTTGTAGTAAATGCGGACAGAGAGAAAATCGCCTGTGTGCTGTCTAACTTGCTTTGTAATGCTGCTAAATATTCTGGGAAGGGAAATTGTATCTATGTAAAATGTTTTAGATCTGCCACAGATGTAATTGTTCGGATAAAGGACGAAGGGATCGGTATAAAACCGGAAAATCTGGAAAAAGTATTTGAAAGGTATTTCAGGGCTGATCATGATCATACCAAAAAAGTTGAAGGTTTTGGCATCGGTTTATATTTGTGTGCTTCGATCGTCGAGCAACACGGAGGACGGATATGGGCAGAAAGCGACGCATCTAACGGATCTACCTTTTATTTTAGCTTGCCCCTCACTTAATTTTTAGCCATACAGGAAGAGTTTGGTCATCTACATCTCCTACGAGGACGAGCGTTTTCTCTAAAATACTTGTACTTGCTTTTAAATATGCGAAAACTGCGCTGTAGGAAGCCAAGTGGCGCAAAAAGAAATTTTTGTAGATTACAGTTTCAACACTTAGCTAAGCGTCTACCATGAATTATCAATTTGCAAGGCACCTGCTGTTAAGGATGCCCGTGAGAACCCCTGCCGATTATACAGGAAGCCTGCAAAGTTTTTTAAATGACCAGTTTTTCAGGTCAGCACTTTATTTGGCAAGTCCGGTTTTTTTTAGCATTTTGGAAAGCAGGAATTTCCAGGCTGGCCACCTGTCGCTAAAAGAAACTTTAACCCTCCAAAAATATATTAACCGGTTTTGCTACCGCCCAACGCCTTTTGGCTTATTCGCCTCTATTTCACTGGTAACCTGGAGCAATATTGCTACAGATCTTCACGGATCACATAAGTTTATACCCTATATAAGCGCAGCTATGCCTTACCAGCACGCGGTTATCAATTATTTGATCGATCATGCGCTGATCACCCGGTTAAACTATCAAAGAAACCCTTCTGTATACCGGGTATTAAACGAGTACAGGTTTTTTCGAACAGGTCTGAATGAAAACGGTAGACAACGCGAATATCAACTTCAATCCATCGCATTTTCTAAAGTACTGAAAGATGTGCTTAGTTTGGGGAATACCCCATGTAGTAAAGAGGAAATAATTTACCAGATTATCCAATCTGCCGGATGTGACCAGAAGGAAGCATTGGATTATGCCGATTTTCTTATAGACGCACAAATATTGATTAATAAGGAAAGTATGACCATCACAGGTATTGATCATCTTCAGTTAATTTCAGGAAAAGTTCAGCCGGGTCCGGTAAAACGCCATTTACTTTACCTCATAGACAGACTAAACAATAACAAAAAAGATATCAGTCCAGAATTGATAAAAAAACTGAACGATGATCAAAAGCATTTACTGCCTGCCGGAAATCTGCCTGACGATCTTATTAACATTATCCTAAAGCGAGAAACCGGGGAAGAAACATTAGCGCTCAATTGGCAGGATTCATTACGGGATGGGATCTATGCTTTAGAATTGCTTTCTACCGGGGGACAATCGGGAATATTAAAGCATTTTAAGGATTCGTTTCAACAACATTTTGAAGGTCAAATGCTACCCTTACTGCAGGCACTTGATCCTGAAGCAGGCGTTGGTTACCAACAACCGGAAACGGAGAAAAGTAATCCCCTGCTGGAAACCGTGATTATCCCTTATCGAAATCCAGGCAGGGAAAACAATAACTGGTCACCAATCCATAGTTTGCTAATGGAAGCCTGGCTCCGGGAAAGATCGGCAAATACTGTAATCGAACTGCAGGATGCTGATCTGGATCGTTTAATTACGAACGAAAATACCGACCAGTTATTAGGTATGTCGATACTTTTCCGTCTAACAGGGAATAAAATATTCATTGAGAATGCTGGCGGAAACAATGCACCTTCACTAATGGGACGCTTTACAGCAGCCGATCCGGGAATCGCCAATTCAGCCCGGGAAATGGCAAGCCAGTTAGAAGAGCAGAATCCGGAAATTATTTTTGCCGAAATCCTTCATCTGGCCGACCTGCATACAGATAATGTCAATCGCAGGGCGCAAATTTACCGGTATGAACTCCCGGTTACCGCGGTCTCATCGCTCCCTATTGAACAGCAAATCAGGCTCTCAGATCTTTATGTCACCGTCATTGACAATAAGGTCATGCTTTTCTCGAAGCAACACCAAAAATATGTTATCCCCCGCCTGACCTCAGCCTATAATCACAGCGTTAATAAATTGCCCCTGTTTCGTTTCCTGGCCGACCTGTCTTATCAGCATGCGCGTTCCAATCTGGGTTTAGACCTGCGTCGGTTATTTCCGGGTTTGAGCTTTTATCCGAGGGTAACATATAAAAACACCATTCTTTATTTAGCTACCTGGATCATTAGCGCTGCGCAGGCGGCCGACTTACTTGCCAACGATTTATCCGGTGTGGAAACGTTTCGAAAATTTAGCGAGAATATCCAGCTGTCGCGTTTCTTTTCGCTGACTGAAGGCGATCAGGAATTAGTATTTGACGGCTTAAGCGACCGTGATGTAAACTTTTTCTGTAATTGCATCAGAAAAAAAGACGAAGTAGTTTTAAAAGAATTTTTAGAACAAGACGAGGTAAAACAATACAATGCTTACCTATTGCCAAACGGACCAATCAAGCTGCCGCAACCCTTTAAACAAAGTATAAGTACGATAAAAAAGAAGCGAAAGTATATGCCAGGTTCATCCTGGTTATATTTAAAGATCTATGCACCTAAGATTGGCATCAACCGCATGTTAACCAGGCTGGCGCCGCTGCTTCATAAAGTTTATGCCGGTCAGCGGATTGAGGAGTGGTTCTTCATCAGGTACGAAGACCATGCCCCACATATTCGTTTAAGGCTAAAGCTGAATCCCGAAATTATAAATGAGATTCTGCTTTCTTTCAAAGCAAAACTTGAAGACCGCATACAGCAGCATGTTATACGTGAATTTCAAATCGATGTCTATAGGCGTGAACTGGAACGTTATGCCGCAGGTGGTATTGAGCAAACGGAATCCCACTTTTGGGCCAGTAGTGAACTGGTAATCAGCTTTTTGCGTAAAGGCAAGGTATTGCACAAATCCAGCACTCATGCATTTGCATTATATTCAACTTACATTATGATTAGCACCTTTATTGCAGCGCCTGACGAGCAAATCAATTTCACATTGGCCAGTTTTCAGCTATTTCTGCCGGAGTTCGCAGATAAATCAATCAAAGTTGAGCTTGATAAAAAGTACAGAGAATTATCTGCTGATATCATGGCCACTTTCCAATCCCGCGATCAGACGATATTAAGCGGATCATCCAAATCAGCAAGAAATTTCGAAGCGAGCCTGAAGGTTATCCGGAACCAAATGACAGAAGAGCCTTCATTTGATTACCTGCGCAGTATTATCCACATGCACCTTAACCGCATTTTTACAGACGAGGCCCGAAAACAGGAGATGATATTCTACTATCTGCTGCATAAATATCTTCTTTCCGTAAAAGGCAGGCTTAAACGGATAAACTAAGCCTGTTTTCGTGTTGTCTTAATCAGGTGGGCATCCATGAGGTCAAGGAACCGTTGCTTGTAATAATCACCCATGATAATTGCATCACCATTCTTCATCCTAACCTGACTGCGTTCAGTCTCTTTTACAAAATTGACATTAATAAGAAAGGAACGATGAATCCTCGCGAACAGCGGCTTAGGAAGATAACCTTCGATATCCTTCATGGTTAAATATGTCTTGCTAACTGCAAAAAGACAGCAGATTAACTCCTCCGAAACATCCTCAAACCTTATCAAATCCTCCATATATTCAATGATTAAAACTGTCTTAATCTTCCTCATCTTCCACCCAATTAAGCCTCTGGCAAAGGTGCTTTTGCATCAAGAAAATATCTAAGCGCAAGGATATTGATGTCCTTCAACGAAAGATCTTCGTCTATGCCGTAAGACTTCATTCGCTTCAGCAAGCCTTTCGGAATCCAGGTGTTTAGTTGCGCCTCTTCCTCCTTATCTACCTGATCCAGTTTAACCGGGTGAACTTCCTGAATCGGAGTTTGTGGCGGTTCTTTTTTAAGCTTATCCGCAAGGTTGCCTAACTTGTTTTTATAATCTTCCATGCTCCAGCTGTATTTATGTAATTACATAAATGCATAAAGCTGTAATTACAGGCTTATGTAATTATGCACTTATGCAATCCACGATTTCCTCGGCCAGGGAAGTAATCTCTTCTTTTGCTTTATTGTCCATTCCATTGAGTATCCCGGTAGTGATTGCCGATCTTGTTATGCTTACCCTGTCATGAACGCGGGTTTTTAGCAGAGGAGTTCCCAACCCATCCAGCAACTCTACAACGTCCTTGGTAACACCGGATCTTGGCTTGATCATATTCAAGACAATACCTGCTTTAAGTTCCGCTTTCTTTGCCTGGGCGAATTTCAATAAAGCCAGGGTTGCCCTGATCGCCATAACATCGAAAAAGCCAGCCTTCGTTGGCACCAACACATAATCTGAAATGAGAAATAAGTCGGTTAACTTATTAGATAAATAAGGGGGCGTATCAATAATTATTAGATCGTAATCTAACTTTGGAATATCACTGACTTTCTCCGCTAATAGAATATCAAGTCCTGGGAAATCGTCTTTAACATGATAGATACTGCCCTGCAAATCCGAATCGACTAATCCTACTTTTAATTGGTCCTGAAAACATAAAGCCAGATTGATTGCCATCGTGCTTTTTCCTACGCCACCTTTTTGGTGTGCAATGGTGATGATCTTTGCCATATTACATAATTCTAAATTGCTGTAAATACATGTTTATGTAATTCTGTATTTTGAGAATTACATAACAAAGGTGGCAGTATGGTGAGATAAAAAGCTCCGAGTCTATCCGAGTCGGAGGTCAGAAATTTCATTTCCAATTAAAAGCCTATTAACATTAAGTTGATTAATAGTAATTTAGGCATTGACTTATCGCAATCGAATGGCAAAACTTTTTCCGGAACTTAATTTAATTAATAATTTTATTGTTAAGCCTACGCCGGGAGAATTGAAACTGCTGACTTTCCTGCATACTTGTCTTGACGATAGTTACGAGGTGTACTTCCAACCGTTTCTTAACGGAGATAATCCGGACATCATAATTTTAAGAGAGAATTCAGGGGCGATGATTATAGAGGTCAAAGATTGGCAACTAGATTATTATAGGTTAAGCCCTAAAAAACATTGGCAGTTAAAAAATGTAAGGAACAATTTGGGGAATTTACAAATTGTCAAATCGCCAATTCAGCAAGTATTTGAATACAAGGAAAATCTTTATAACCTGCATATCGAATCGCTTTTAGAAAAACGAATTAAGAATCCTAAATACTTGTCAGTAGTGACTTGTGTAGTTTATTTCCATAACGCAACTAAGAGTGATTTAGATAGCTTCCTTACGAATGATTTTAAAGAGGATATTAACTACCTGAAATACCTCTCACATTTTGAATTAATGGGTTTTGACTCGCTTAATGAGATAAATTTCAAATCCATTATGTATAAAAGATGGATGGACCGGCAATCATATCTTTTTGATGAAGGGCTGTATAAAAGCTTCAAACGATATCTCGTTCCGCCATTACATACAGTTGAACAAGGAACACGAATTATCTATACTGATGAGCAGGAAAGAGTGATTGATAGCCGTCCAAAAAAGGAGCAAAAAATAAAAGGAGTAGCAGGGAGTGGTAAGACGCTAACACTTGCTAAGCGCGCCGTCAATGCCCACTTAAGGCATAAGGGAGAAGTTCTGATTCTTACCTTTAATATATCACTCCGAAATTATATCCATGATAAGATAAGTGAGGTTCGGGAAAATTTTGCCTGGAAACATTTTACAATTCTTCACTATCACCAGTTTATAAAAGCTCATAATAACAATATAGGATTTGTTAAAACATTACCAGATGAAGACATGAGGGCCGGTGGGAAGACTTATGAAACAATCATTGTCGACGAAATTCAGGATTATGAAGAAAACTGGGTCAGAAACATTAAAAGTCTACTATCACCCAGCGGGGAATATGTCGTTTTTGGAGATGAAAAGCAAAATATCTATCAGCGAAAATTAGAAGATAGAAAGCCCTTTACAGGAATAGGCGGGCAATGGAATATTTTGAAAAAATCGTTCCGAGTGACCATTGATATCGGGAACCTTGCTACGGCGTTCCAAAAGTATTTTTTTACAGAGAAATATGAATTTGATGAAATCATTTTTCAGAGAAGCCTTTTCGATATGTCATTAATACATTATCATAACCTCAATGTGCCTGACATAGACCAGATATTGAACATTTATCAGGAAACGATTACGAAGAATTCCATACATGATAATGACATTTGTCTGCAGGCTTGTAAGGTCGAAATACTTCGTTCAGTTGACCAACAAATTCGTGTTTCAAAACATCAGCGCACAAATACTATGTTTGAAACAGCTGAGGTCTACGAAAAGCTCAAGGTACAAATGACCGATTTGAATGGAAATATTGACAGTAAAAAATTGAAGAAGGAACTGGATGTGATTCGACGCAATAAGAAATTCAATTTTTGGATGAACTCGGGCACGGTTAAGCTATCGACAATTCATAGTTTTAAGGGTTGGGAAGTCCCTACGTTGTTCCTCATTATTGAGCCTGAAGAATTGGAAAACACGGGTGACTTTACAAGTGACGAATTAATTTATACGGCCATAACTCGTTGCCGGCAAAATCTGATTATTATCAATTTAGGGAATGCTAAGTATGATCAGTTTTTTAAGATCGCGGTAAAAAAATAAAAAGTAGTATGCAATTATGTATTTGTAGAATTCTATAAATACATAATTGCATAAATCTAAGGTTGCGAATTGCATTGCCTTCTGCGCTGGGTTACAGGCAATAAAATCAAAATAAGACCATAAGTTCGATTCCTTTTTTCTATATTTGAATTAGAAAGTTCTTTAAAACAACTCAAACTACCTTAAAGTTAATCCGGTGACTAAATCGGTGACTAATAGTTTTTGAAATTCCTATATACTTGAAGTTTAGTACGAAATTTGGAATGGTTCGGGTCCCGTCCATTCCGCCAAGTAAATTCAAAAACCCTGTAAATGAAATATTTACAGGGTTTTTGCTTTCAGGGGACAAGGGACGGGACAAATAGATGCCTTATGAGATCAATATTATTATTGACCAAAATAATAAAACGAAGAAATGCCAATCTATGGCCTGTATATCCAATTTTTTATAATACGCCCTCACCCGCATTTAAAAGTGCCCTGATCGGGTCGTGTTTTAAACGAATGTACCCGGCTAGTTTTTTCATTTTGTGTGTTTAGCATCGTATCTTAAACCTTATGGAATTATTCTAAGGGCTTCAATTGGTAGACCCAGCGCTGGAATTCCTGTGTGTATTGTTGCTGATATGGGGCAATATCAGTGGCGTAGGCCTGAAAGTAAGCGGGAACGTTGCCCTGGAGTGCTGCAGTGACTTCATTAAAGTTACTGATCAGCTTCCGGTAGGCATTTGCTTTCACCGTATCTGTCGCGGTTGGACCGATCACTTTCTCCTTGATCATAATTACCGCTAGTTTGTTTACCGCAAGCGCCTGTTCTACCCAATGATTCTGTAAACTAAATTCTGAATAAGTAAAATAATCTCCAGTATAAATCGGCGATATATTTTTTGGCATTTGCACGCCATAAACACTTAACTGTTCGAGCGTGAAATACGAATACCATTGAGGGTCAAGAAATGTATAGTATGAATCACTGACATTTTGCAGGTTTAGCCATTGCCTGTATCCAATCAATGTATTGGAAAGCGCTGGATCAATGACAACCGTATCAGGCTTGGTAGTTCCTTTTACAAAAAGCAAGATAGCGACATGATAAGGCCATTCTACCTTTCCATTTAGTCCTGAATGATCTGTAACATTAAGCTTATGGCGTTTAATAACAAAATTCATGGTACCTGGCTCGATATTCCATATCTTCCAATGTGGAATGTTTTTGCTTTTTAGTAGCATAGATATTGCGTGCGCTCTTTTTTCGCAACCTGCATAAGAGTAATTAAATTCTATTCCAGTTGAATCTTTTACAAATGCGAATACTTTCAAAGCTTGATTCATTGAAAGCATTTTGTCGGCCTGCGGAAGTGTATAGCTAGGGGTCAAGCCTGCTGCGGAGCGGTCAATATGGAAATATGTATGCTGTGCATAAAGAGCCATGACCATTTCTAATAAAAAAAATAAGGAGCAAAATAACTTTTTCATGTGATTACGATATTTAGTGTTGATGATACGCCGGTTAGTAATATCCTGATACAATGATCATACTGATCGGTTCTCCGAAATAGTACTTTACCTTTTTCTTTGTAAAATGCTGTCCTAAACTGCATATAGGCCAAAAGTTAATTCAGCCACTGCTGGATATCTTAGTGCCGCTGGCGTAAGTGAGTGTTGCTGGCTTGAGCACAATTGCCAGCCAGCAAAAAGATCAATATCAAATATTATTTCATCTTTATATTCCTTTAATTGCTCGAAGCTATCTTCAATGCATATTTCTGATCTATTCCATGGCTCCCATTCTGGAACGGGACCACGTAATGCAAATCCTGCGTCGAATTCTTTCCCATTAGCACCCCGACTATCTGCCCGGCGTTATTAAATATTAGGCTACCCGAATCCCCAGGTTCGGAAAACACCTCCCCCTGTGAGGTGATCTCGATCATGCCAGTAAACGTGAATTGCTCATCGCCTTCAAAAACAAAGGGTTCGGGGTAAGTGATCGAGGCCGTCTTTACTATTCCATTTATGCGCTGTCCGTTTCCGTCGACCCTAAACACCCGGTTGCCTGCTAACACCGGGCTAAAACTTGACGGAACAGCTATGCCGTCAGGCAAATTCCATTTGATGGAACAACCGTCACTCACCTGGAAAAGGGCGATGTCCAGATAATTTAACTGGCCGATCGTTAACCGTGTCCAATACGCCAAGGTACCGATCGTTACCCCCGGCTGTCCAAGTATGTGAACAGGTGTCCCAATGGTAGGTGCACTCTGATCAGCGATGACATGCTTATTAGTGATGCCGTAGACTACATCGCTATTCAGCTTGAAAAACCCACCAAGGGTACCATATTCGGTCAAACTGTTACTGTATATTTTAACACTGCTATTTAGTTCCATGCTTACTGACGTTTATGTTGAAAAAGGTAACATCCACCGCAATAAACAAACCGACACGTACCGTGTCGCTCGTGTAACTATTCCCATCCTGGTTAATCTTCCGCAGGTCTGGCCCGTAATTCACACCGCCACCAATAACGATTGGGGAATTGGTAAAATGATGAATAATAGAAAAGCCTGGCGAAAATATCTGGCTGAGTGTGACATTGGGTTCAGAACTTACATTGCTGTCACCACCGAGTCGATAGTTCAACACCGCACCGAGGTCTACCGCCTGTACAAATAAGCCCCAGCTATTATATTTTGGCGTCTGTGCCGAATTACCGTTACTCGGGCAACCGAAATTCAGGTCGAAGCCTATAGGAAGATATACCGACGCAGCAAAAGCGGAGTTGTGCACTTTAGACCGGTTGGTTAGTGATGCGCCAGTGGTTGGATCAGTTGGATATTCTGAGATGGTCTCTATGCCGCCGAATAACCCTGGGTAGGCAGATAAGGCAATGGTTGTAGCAGGTGCATTCTTCAATTTATAATCTCCCTGTGGCACCAACTCATCCAGTGCTGAAGAAACTGCTGTCCCGTCTTTAGCAGACAGAACATTCAGCATAAAACTACCATAGCGCTGAAGATACTGTATCGTTTCCGGCAAGGCTCCCGTCGCTGCTGGCGATGATTTAGCGTCAACTGTCACCGCCACCAATTGCTCGCCATTTGCTGTCGTGTTAGGAACAACCGTAACCTTTGCATCTTTTGGTACAACCAACAGCGACTGCGAACCGGCAGGCATAACGCCAACAGTCACATTCGACTTTTGCTGCGCCTGAACAATCAGGTTCAGCAAACCGATCGTGCCGTCCAGCACATCACTGTAAGTCTTCGTTTGCACACCCTCTCCAATCTGTGAGAAGAATGTAAAATAAGGTTTTACTTGCTGCTTATACCGTTGAGCGATCGTCGCTGCATTAGTAGGGTCAAACGTCTCCTGAAAACTTTCAAACACATCAAAGGTCTGGAAACCTACTTCCAGCAGCTTCTGCACATCATTGATATTCAATTGTGCAGATCCTGCATTCGTGCCACTGATCGTATTCTGATAAGTACTGATCAGGTTCGTCAACTGCATAAAAGAGGTTTGTAATTTTGATACAGCGGATAGTGTTGCCGGTAGTGCCTCCGGCCTCATCAAGTTTGCCACCGTAGCGTCCAAATCATCACCAACCACATAAGCCAATTGGTCATGTAAACGTAAGTAAGCTAGCTCCAGTACAATAGGCCATGTCTCTGCGGTCTGTTCCTTGATTTGCGCCCCTGTCACAAATGCATATGTCGTATTGTTCTTTGTCATCTGCCCGCACATACTTAATAAGATATTACCGGTCACCACCAGCTTTTTAAAATCGGCCTTCGAATTCTCGGTCAGATAAGTACCCGACATATCACTGATCACATTCACCAAATGCTTTTTCAGAGCCAGCTCATAAATCAACTTATCTCCTCCGGCAATCGCCGGCCCTATCTGCGAAGTATTGTCCACTCCAACCTTTGCCAAAACCTTATCTACATACGGTTCGTCCTCAAACACCACGGGTAAATTCCCCAGGTCATGTTGAAAAGAGGATTTGAACTTATCCCCATAAGCTGCAATACCGCCATCCGGGCTATTGATGAATGAGTTCACCGTCGATAAGGTTTGGGGAAGTAGTGGCGCAATCACATCATCGGTAGACAAGCGATCGTACCATTGTTTCAGGTAAATATCCACCAGTTCCTGTTTAGCCCGCGACAACACAAAATCTGTGATCCCGGTGATTAAGGCGGTTTGCGCGGTATTAAAATCTGTTGTTAAGCTACTGCCTGACTCTGCAATACCGGTAATATTCAGTAAACAGGAGAACGAAACTGGGAAAGATTTTGCTGCAGCCAGCCAATCCGCCGGATTTTTATCATAAATCAAAAAATTCAGGTACAGGAATTGCTTGCTGAAAGTACTGGTATCCGCGTTCTGGTTAGAAACACTGGTCTTGTAAGCCGCTATGAAGGCGGTCAACTCATTTTGAAAAACATCAGTACTTCCATTATCGAGTTGTGGGATACCTTTTGCATTCACTGTAAATGTAACAGAGGTGTTGGCGTAACTATTTTTAAACGCAAGTATCCGATAAGATTCGTCAAGGTAATTCGTAGGGATGGTTTGTGCAGAAAGGTCCAAACTAACACATACCAATATGAGGCCCAATATCCATGCTTTCATTAATAAAAAGTTTAAGGTGAATAAATTAATTAACTAGGCTGGTCAGACCCACCAAAAGGAGGGTCAACATTAGTTGTATTCATTGTATTCAGGTCGGGCACTGCCTTATGCATAAACCCTTCGATGAAATCAGCACCCGCGTAACCGGCACCCAAAAAACTAAATAAAAGGCTTTTCGATAATTGCGAGTCGTTTGCGAACGAGATATCCATTACCCCGGCAAGTACACCGGCGATCAATCCGATCAATAAACTGATCAGTAGCGAACTGGGCTCAATGAGATCTTTTACTTTTGTGTTTTGCTGCGAAGCAATGTCGGACAACTTCTTCATTCCGACGATCACGCGGACGCCTTGTCCGGTGACACCCAACAGCGCAGCTACTGCCAGGATTGTGAGGTCATTTAGTGTCATGATTTGAGGTTTTAGGTTATTCAAAATAGACATAATACGCCATCAGCGCTAAAAACAGCAAGTTCTATAAGGTCAAGATCAACTCAATAGCTGGTGTTAACCATCAGGAAAAAGTGGATATTCTTGTTTCATCGTGTAAGGCTTTAGTGATAGGAAATCTTATGCTGAAATTAATAATTATAATGGATATTTGCAAGTGATTTATAAATAATAACACTAACTATCAAATAGTTACAAACTATATTGAGCAAGTGTAAATATTATATTATTTAAATATTATTTATAAATTAATAGTTAATTATTGTTTAGGGCCATCGAACTCCCATTGCCTACCACTGTCACTTATACTTGAAGCCGATTAGTATACGTTCAAATCTTTTTTGATTTTTGCCGCAATTAAGGGAAAGTGGTAATGCAAATGCCTAATAGAGCAGAAACACCGATACCGGCGGAATAATTTCTCCAGAAAGTTTTGCTCACCGCAATGCAATTCTTACGATCCCTAATATCTCTGTTAACCCGGATTATTATAAGGACAGAGTTGGATGTACTGAAAGCCTCGTAACGTTTACGGTGAGGGGTGCCTTAGAAATGTGCTTACCACGAAAAATATTACATCATCTTAAAAATAGACTATTATTGACATAAAGGAACTATCGTTGGCACGCCACGTATATTTTTTTGCTTGGTAATACTACATTTTAATTTCATTCTTATCTATCATCAAAATGTCAGTCGGTTATGATAATCTAATTTTACCAGTTTATTTAAAGCATAATTTATTTGACAATGTAAGTAGCGGCCATTATCCAAAAATTGGCGTTGATTATAAATCCGGTTTATAACCAAGCCGCTTTCGCTCCTGTGGATGCTCATTTTTGTCAATGAGTTCATCGAGGTATCTAAAAAACGATCTCCATGTTTTTATCCTGATTATCAAGTTTCTTTTTAATCAATTCTACCGAACTTTTAAAATCCATATACTAAAGCAATTCCAACCCTAATCCGCTCTCATTTCCCAACACCCATTTCCCATCCACAAATTCCGGCAGTTTAAACGGGTTATTGCTGGTCAGGAATGGCCCATCAAGATCAGCCCAATCACATTGCGGGGCGAGGGCGGCACCGGCGAGGGCGGCGCAGCTGGTTTCGGTCATACAGCCTATCATCAATTTCAGGTCAAGTTCTCGGGCTTTTAGCAACATCTGGTGTGCCTCATATATACCTGCCGATTTCATCAGTTTTATGTTGATGCCGTGGTAAGCGCCTTTTAGCTTTTCTATATCTGCCAGTCGTTGCACGGCTTCATCGGCTATTATGGGCAGCGGGCTCCGTTCTGTGAGCCAGGCATTGCTGTCGGTGTCGGTTTTCAGCATGGGTTGCTCAATCAGCAGCACGCCTTGTTCCTGCAGCCAATAGGTGAGGTCGAGGCTTTTTTCAAGGTCGGTCCAGCCCTGGTTAGCATCTACATACAATGGCAGATCAGTTACTGAGCGAATAGCCTGGATCAACTCCTTATCATTATCGCGGCCCAGTTTTACCTTGATCACTTTATAATCATTGGCTGCTTCCAAAACTTTCTGGCGCATTATATCCAGCGTATCAATGCCAATGGTAAAACTGGTTACGGGCATAGTTGTTAAATCACTACCTAATATTTGCCAGCAGGGTTGTTGTTTTAGCTTACCATCCAAATCATGCAGGGCAATATCAATTCCGGCTTTAATAGCGGTATTGCCGGGGGCTATGCTATCCAGGTAAGCGATGATCGCCGAAAAATCAAAAGGGTATTTAAACTGCGCCACATCAACCTTACTTAAAAAAGCGTTGGCAGTTTCATAAGTTTCGCCCATGTAGGGCACCATTGATGCTTCGCCGTAGCCGGTAAAGCCCTCATGCTTAATTTGCAGCAGCATAACGGGGGTTGAGGTGCGCGAAAATTTAGCAATGGTAAAAGTATGCTTCAGTTGCAGTTCAAAGGGTTGATAAGTCAGTTCCATGTTATAATTCAAAGCTAAAATTTTCAGATTGAAAATCATATCTATCTTTGCGGCTATGCCGGCACAAATTTATCATCCGTTCGAGAAATCTAACTTCAGCAATTCCACCTGTTTTTTAAGCGGACAAAAGTTACACTCCGAAGAAGAAAAGATCCAGATCTTCCCGCAATGGCTCATGAGCATGTACGGGCTGGAAGATAAGCCCTTTAAACTGCTTGATGAAAGCATGGCTACTTATAAGGACCTGAAACTACCCTGTTCCGCACAGGTAAATGAGACTTATCTGGAGCCTTTGGAAGCTGAAATAGCCGCCGCGTTTAACATTGGCTACGATGCTGTTAAAGAACTGGATGAGCAAAAGCTTTTTCAATGGGCAGGCAAACTGCTTTACGGCATTATTTTTAACGAGATCCAAAGCGGCATAAAACTACAGCATTCGCAGGGCGAAGAGTTTAATATCTCACAATCCATCATTCATAAATTCAGTCAGCTGCATTTAATGCTGCAGAGCATTAACCAGCCCGTTTATTTTGAGGATTTTAAGCCTTTCAGCCTGTTTTTATTTAAGGTAGAGAATAACGAAGAAGAATTTGGCTACCGCGATGAGATCAATACCATGACCTTCGCTTTGCGGATCAAAGATTTCGGGATGATCATCTGCTTACAGGATAACGGTGCCAACCGCATGTACCACCGCGAGGTTTTGGAAAAGATAGAAGGCAAAACCCTGAACCCTATACAGTTTGAAGAATTCAGCGGTCGGGTATTTTACTCGGCTTACCTGTTTAACCGTTTGCCGGAGTATAATATTTTACCCGTTGGCGATGATATTTATATTGAGGCCATGCCCCTGCGCGGCATGAGCAGCAAACCACTGTTTGATACCTGGAACAATAAAACCTACGGCCAGGTGCTGGAAAGCTTCTGGAAAAACTGGGGGTTCCTGCTGCTGGAGATTATCAAGGACCCTGAAAACCCCATGAGTTTTTTATTTGATGCTGATGGCGATTTTAGAAATGCAGATGATATCTCGCTCCCTCGCTGATCTGCTGGAAAAAAGAATGAACCACACTTGGATGCAGTATAATAGTGAGTGCCAAGCCGCATACAGCGCCAAATAAGTGCGCATCGTGGTTAACATTATCGCGCGCGTACCTTGCCGCGTAATGGCAATATACCAGATATAATACACCAAAAGCAAAATACCATATCGGCACTGGGATAGGCAATATCATCATGGTGGCCCATGGGTTGTATAATATCGACCCAAAAATTACCGCGCTCACCGCGCCCGATGCTCCCAGACTATGGTAACGGTAATCATCCTTATGCTTAAATATAGTTGGCAGATCACTTGCCGCTAAACTCACTATATATAATACGGCAAATTGCCAGTGCCCGATGATAGGTTCGAGGTTAAAGGCAAAAAAGAAATACGAGAACATGTTAAATATCAAGTGCATCCAATCGTTATGGATAAGGCCACTGGTAAACAGGGTGTAGATATTCTTTTTGCGGTAAACCGTGTAAGGGTGCAGTATAAATTTGGACAGTAACTCCTCGTTACTAAAGGCCATTAATGAGGTAAGGATCGTTAATATAAATATGGCCGACGCAACAGGTGCCGCCATGAATGTTTGCATCATTTAAGGTTGGGTTTTATAATTAAAATTAAGCTGCCTAACGGGGCGAATATAAGTTATTTTCAGAATAAGGGCCGGTAAATCAAATTATCACCCATAAAAAAACCCTCCATTGCTGAAAGGTTTTGCAATACGGTTGCTATACCAAATTAAAGTACCGGGTGATGCTGATCTGTATCATGATCAACCGCGTATTCCAGGTAACCTTCTTCATTCACTAATATGTTGCTTATTTGATGTGGTGTTTTGGCTGGTTTTTTTTGAGGGCCGCCCAACGGT
>Ga0116227_10008170_pt1 | contig 19915 bp, 13 predicted proteins | sample S1TSphgellanicum_FD_89693 | JGI IMG/M metagenome (GOLD analysis project Ga0116227, IMG submission 89693) | Host-associated microbial communities from peat moss isolated from Minnesota, USA - S1T2_Fb - Sphagnum magellanicum MG | ecosystem: Host-associated > Plants > Peat moss > Unclassified... | reverse complement strand
GCAAGCCCGACAAATGGGCGGCTTTCCGGTGCTGATGACTCATGCGCCGCCGTTCCCCGGGCAAGTGCAAGACGATATCCCGCTGATTCTGGCGGGCCACACCCATTGCGGGCAAATCGTGCTCGGCGGCTGGGACAATTCCTATGACCTGGCAAACCGCATGTGGCGCTTTCCGCCCTGGCTGCGCTGCGGCATCGGCCAACTCGGCAACCAGGTCGTGGTCGTCACCGGCGGCGTTGGCGCCGCGACCATCCCGCCCATCCGCCTGAACGCCCCGCCCGATTTCTGGATTCTGACTTTGACCGGGGTTGGGCCGCGTCCGCGTCAGTGATCCGATCTGTTTGCAAGCAGACGCTGTGGCATCGCCGGTTGACCGCACCGGAATTGCGATGCCCGAACGAAGCACACGCCTACCCCCACTGTCGCCCCGGCTTGACCCGGGGCCAGCTGGCCTTCTGATGGACCTCAGCCAACAGTAAGCGCGACGTGAGGAAGGGCGGCACTCGACCCGGTTGCGGCCATTCCCGCTCTTGCCTCTGGGGGTGGGGGCTATCGACTGGGCGTCTGGATGCCGGGAGAGGCCCCACCCCAACCCCTCCCCCGAATAGGTGCGGCTTTATAGGGTCTGCTCAATGCCCCGATGGATCCGCGAAGTCGCTTGGGATCCAGCCGTTGACGATGCCGCCGTCGATCGGCAGCGGGGTGCCCACGACATAGTCGCCGGCGCGACTGGCGAGATAGATTGCGCCGCCGGCCATGTCTTCGATCGTGCCGACGCGGCGCGACGGGATGCCTTTGGACGACTTTTCCGGGGCGAGTTTGGCCGCCTTGTTCATTTCCGACGGGAACGCGCCGGGGCAGATGCACGTGGCAATGATATTGTCGCGGATCAGCCGCGCGGCCATGCGTTTGGTAAGGTGGACCACCGCCGCCTTTGACGCCTGGTACGAATAGGTTTCCCACGGATTGATGCGCAGCCCGTCGACCGAGGCGATGTTGATCACTTTGGCGGGATGCTCGCTCGCCCCCGCCTTGAGCAGCGGCAACAGCTTTTGCGTCAGAAAGAACGGCGTCTTGACGTTGAGGTTCATCACTTTGTCCCACCCCATCTCGGGGAAGTCCTCGAATTCGGCGCCCCACGCCACGCCGGCGTTGTTGACCAGAATGTCGAGCCGGGATTCGCGCGTGGCCAGATCCTCGACCAGCGCCGAAATGCCGGCCGTGGTCGAAATATCGCCCGGCAGGGCAATGCAGCGCTCGCCCAGGCGCGCGGCGGTGTCGGCAACCACTTCGGCCTTGCGCGCGGTGATATAGACCCGCGCCGCACCGGCATCGAGAAAGCCCTCGGCAATCATCGCGCCGATCCCGCGCGACCCGCCAGTGACCACGGCAACACGACCTTCAAGACTGAAAAGTTTGGCAAAATCCATGGGTATGATCCTCAATAGCCGGACAGCGTGGCAACGCGGTCGGCGTGATAGCTGGCATCGCCGAGGAATTCGGCGAGCGCGCGGTCGCGTTTCATGTACAGGCCGATGTCGTATTCGTCGGTCATGCCGACGCCGCCATGCATCTGCACGCCCTCGCGCACGGCAAGATTGGTGGCGAGGCTTGCCTTGGCCTTGGCGACGGACACCATCACGTCGGCCTGCGACGATCCCGCGTCGAGCAATTGTTGCGCCTTGATCACCGCCGCATCAGCGATTTCGAGTTCGCCATAGAGATGCGCGGCGCGGTGCTGCAACGCCTGGAATTCGCCGATCAGCCGACCAAACTGCTTGCGCGTCTTGAGATAGGCGGTGGTGATCGCAAAGGCGCCGCTGCCGACCCCGGTCAGTTCGGCCGCGGCCCCGATGCGACCGGCGGCCAGCACGGTGTTCAGCAGCGCGCGGCCGCCGTCGACATCGCCGATCACCGTGCCGCCGTCGACTTCGACGGCGTCAAACGTGACATGGCTGGCGATAGAACTGTCGACCAGTCGCACCGCATTGTGGCCAATCCCCGCCGCATCGCGGGGCACGGCAAACAAAGTCACGCCATCCTCATCACGGTCGCCGCCCGATGTGCGCGCAGCCACGATCAGCGCATCGGCGGTCGCGCCTTGCACGACAAAATCCTTGCGCCCTGTCAGGCGAAACCCGTTGCCGGCGCGTTCGGCCTGCAATGCAATGCGTTCGGGGCGATGTTTGGCCCCCTCGTCCAGCGCCAGCGCAAGCACCGCATCGCCGGCAAGGATGCCGGGCAGATAACGGCCTTTCAGGTCGTCCGACGCGGCCGACAGCGCGGTCGCGCCCAGCACGGCGGTCGACAGGAACGGCGACGGTGTCAGGTTGCGGCCGACTTCGCGCAAGACGATCCCGGCCTCGACATGGCCAAGGCCAAGCCCGCCATCGGCCTCTGACACGAGAATCCCGGTCAGGCCCATTGTTGCAAACTGTTTCCACAGCCCGGCATCATAGCCGGCGGAATCGCCGGCATCGCGCAAACGGCGCAATTGCGTCTTGATCGCGCCTTCGTCGGCAATGAAGCCGGTGACGGTTTCGGCCAGCATGGCCTGGTCTTCGGTATGGTAGAGCGGCATGGCTCTCTCCGCAAAAATGGGTGGCTCAGGCGCCGGGAAGGTCGAGGATGCGTTTGGCGACAACGTTGAGCATCACTTCGCTGGTGCCGCCTTCGATCGAATTGGCCTTGGTGCGCAACCAGCCGCGCGAGGGCGCGCCGCCGCGCGTTTCCTCGCTGTCCCATTCGAGCGCGGTCGAGCCACCGGCCGCCATCAACAGTTCATGGCGCCGCTTGTTAAGCTCGGTCCCGGCGTATTTCATCATGTTGGGCTGCGCCGGATGGGCGCGGCCGACTTTCGCCTCGTCCAGGAACTTTTCGCCCATCGCGCCATAGGCCAGCGCGTCGATGTCGAACAACGCCAGTTCTGCACGCAGCACCGGGTTGTCGATGCCGCCGTGGCGATTGACGACCGCGCCGATCGCGTTGAGCCGTTCGCCCCCGCCCGCACCCGAAATCATCTCGCGCTCGTGCCCCAGCAGGTATTTGGCGACGTCCCAGCCCCGGTTCAACTGGCCGACGATCTGGTGCTTTGGCACGACGACATTGTCGAAAAAGGTTTCGCAGAACGGCGAATTGCCGCTGATCAGCTTGATCGGCCGGGTCGTCACGCCGGGCGTGGTCATGTCGAACAACAGAAAGCTGATACCCTGATACTTGTTCGCCTTGTCGGTGCGGACGAGGCAGAAAATCCAGTCGGCCTTGTCGGCATAGCTGGTCCAGATCTTCTGGCCGTTGACAACCCAGTGGTCGCCCTTGTCTTCGCCGTAAGTCTGCAAGCTGACGAGGTCGGACCCCGATCCGGGTTCCGAATAGCCCTGGCACCAGCGGATTTCGCCGCGCGCGATCTGGCCGAGGAAATGCACCTTTTGCTCTTCGGTGCCGAATTTCAGCAGCGCGGGGCCCAGCATCCAGATGCCAAAGCTCGACAGCGGAATGCGCGCGCCGATCCGCGCCAGTTCCTCGCGCCAGATCTTGGCCTCGGCCGCGCTGAGGCCGGCGCCGCCATAGGCCTTTGGCCAGTCGGGTACGGTGTAGCCCTTGGCAACGCAGCGTTCGAGCCAGACCTTTTGCGCCTCGCTCTTGAACGTGAAATTGCGTCCGCCCCAGCAGACGTCGTCTTCATCCTGCACCGCCTTGCGCATTTCGGCGGGGCAATTGGCATCGAGCCAGGCGCGGATTTCCGCGCGGAAAGCTTCCAGATCCGACATATTTGGGCTCCTCTCTTAAACGAGAGGTTAAGACGACTTTATCGCCCCTTCAAGCCCGCATTTCCGGGCATTTCTTGAATCTACGCATGCCGTAGCGTCAACCGCATGACCGTTGACGCGCCCAAAAATGCGCCGCAGTCTGGCCGCAACAAGACATCACGCGGGAAGAGGCAGCAGCATGACCAACACGTCACGGTTCACCGGGAAAACCATCGTCGTCACCGGCGCCGCATCGGGCATCGGCCGCGCCACCGCGCTGGCGTTCGCGGGCGAAGGCGGCATCGTTTACGCCGCCGATATCGACGCCGAGGGGCTGGCCGCCACCGCCGCCGCCTCGAACGGCGAGATCCGCACCCAGGTCACGAACGTCACCAGCACAGAGGAGATCCGCGCGCTGATGGACCGGGCGGGGGCCGAAACCGGCGGCATCGACGTGGTGTTCAACAACGCGGGTGCGGGCGGCGACCGTGCAACGATCGACGAAATCGAGCCGGCCGGATGGGACCGGACGATGGACCTGTTGCTGCGCTCGGTCGCGTTCGGCATCCGCTATGCCGTGCCGCATATGAAAGGGCGCGCGTCGACACAGAACGGCGGCGCGGCGATCATCAACACGTCGAGCGTCGCGGCGGTCGGACCGGGCTATTCGCCCACCGCCTATGCCGTGGCCAAGGCCGGCGTGCTGCACCTGACCAAAGTCGCCGCCGCCGATCTGGCCCGGCACGGTATCCGCGTCGCCGCGGTGCAGCCCGGATTTATCAACACCAGCATCTTTACCAGCGCACTCGACATCACCGGTCAGGCCGAAACCATGGCCAAGGCCGCGATCGCGCAGATGTCGCGGCACGCCCAACCGGTCGCGCGCGGCGGCCAGCCCGACGATATCGCGCAAACGGTGCTGTTCCTGGCCAGCGAAGCCGCCGGGTTCGTCAACGGCACATCGCTGATTGTCGATGGCGGTCTGACGATCGGCCCGCGTCATAGCTGGGACCCGCAGATTCCCGGTATTTTCGAGGCGCTGCAACAATTTGCCACGCCCGCCGCAACCTGAAACCGACGTCGGAACGGCAAATTCGGCAAGCGACTTGATCTGGCGCCGGACTTGGCGCAGAGGTTTAACCGATAGATTAAAATCACGGATTCGGCGCCCTGTGGCGCATAATGGAGAGGCAAGTCATGGATTTCGATCCGACCGAACGGCAGGTGTTCTGGCGCGACCGCGTGCGCGATTTCATCGAAAACCGCGTCCGCCCGCGCCACGGCGATTACAAGGCCGAACAGAAATCCGGCGATCGCTGGAAAGTGCTGCAAGTTGTCGAAGAGGAAAAGGCCCGGGCCAAGGCGGCAGGGATCTGGAACCTGTTCATGCCGCCGCGCAATTCCGGCCACCATCACGTCGATGACAGCTTTGCCTTTGAAGGGTCCGGCCTGACCAATCTGGAATACGCGCTCTGCGCCGAGGAAATGGGGCGTATCGGCTGGGCCAGCGAAGTGTTCAACTGTTCCGCGCCCGACACCGGCAACATGGAAGTGCTGCACCGTTACGGCACTTTGGCGCAAAAGCAGGAATGGCTCGAACCGTTGATGAACGGGCGCATCCGATCGGCCTTTCTGATGACCGAGCCGCAAGTCGCCTCGTCCGACGCCACCAATGTCGAAACCTCGATTGCCCGCGATGGCGATCACTATGTGATCAACGGCCGCAAGTGGTGGTCATCGGGGCTGGGCGATCCGCGCTGCAAGATCCTGATTGTGATGGGCAAGACCGACTTTGCGGCCAAGCGCCATTCGCAGCAGTCGATGGTGCTGGTCCCGACCGACACGCCGGGCGTGGAAATCGTCCGCCACCTGCCGGTGTTCGGCTATGACGATGCGCCGCACGGGCATATGGAAGTGCGGCTGAACAATGTGCGCGTGCCGGTCGAAAACATTCTGCTGGGCGAAGGGCGCGGGTTCGAGATCGCGCAAGGCCGGCTCGGGCCGGGCCGCATCCACCACTGCATGCGCACGATCGGCGTCGCCGAGGAAGCGATCGGCAAAATGGCCCGCCGCCTGCAAAGCCGCGTCGCGTTCGGCAAGAAGATTTCCGAACAGTCGGTGTGGGAACAGCGCATTGCCGCCGCGCGCATCGATATCGACATGACCCGCCTGCTCTGTCTGAAAGCGGCGGACATGATGGACAAAGTCGGCAACAAGGCCGCCGCGCTGGAAATCGCGATGATCAAGGTGCAGGCGCCCAACATGGCGCTGCGGATCATCGACGATGCCATCCAGGCGCATGGCGGCGCGGGTGTGTCCGAGGATTTCGGGCTGGCCGAAGCGTACGCGCATCAGCGCACGCTGCGCCTGGCCGATGGCCCCGACGAAGTCCACAACCGCGCCATCGCCCGGATCGAATTTGCCCGCCACACCGACAAGCCGGGTGACGGCGCCGAATTCAGCGCTGGCGACGTGGGCGCGGCGCGCTGAATCGCCTCGCTGCCCCACCCGGACATATCCCGGCTTGAACGAGAAGGACCAACGCGATGAAGGCTGCCGTTCTCGAACAAGCCGGTACGCCGCTGGTGATCGAGCACCTTCGTGTGGACAAACCGGGCCCACACGAGGTGCTGATCCGCACGGCCGCCTGCGGCCTGTGCCATTCAGACCTGCATTTCATCGAGGGGACCTATCCCCACGCGATGCCTTGCGTCGCCGGCCACGAAGCGGCCGGCGTGGTCGAAGAGGTCGGCAGCGAAGTACGCACGGTCAAAAAGGGTGACCATGTCGTCACTTGCCTGTCGGCATTCTGCGGCCATTGCGAATTTTGCGTGACCGGTCGCATGTCGCTGTGCCTGGGTGCGGAAACGCGCCGCGCGCCCGATCAGGCGCCACGCCTGATGCGCGCCGGCGACGGGGCGATTGTCAACCAGATGCTCAATCTGTCGGCCTTTGCCGAAATGATGCTGATCCACGAACATGCCTGCGTTGCGATCAACCGCGACATGCCGCTCGATCGCGCGGCGGTGATCGGCTGCGCGGTGACGACCGGCGCGGGGACGATTTTCAACGCGTGCAAAGTCACGCCGGGCGAAACGGTCGCGGTCATCGGTTGCGGCGGGGTCGGCCTGGCGACGATCAACGCGGCCAAAATCGCCGGTGCCGGGCGGATCATCGCCGCCGACCCGATCGCAGAAAAGCGCGCGTTGGCGGTCAAACTGGGCGCAACCGATGTGGTCGATGCGGCGGCACCCGATGCGGCCTTGCAGATCGCCGACCTGACCGGCGGCGGGGTCGATCATGCGATCGAGGCGGTCGGTCGCCCCGCCTCGGCCAGCCTGGCCGTCGCCAGCCTGCGGCGCGGTGGCACCGCGACGATCCTGGGCATGATGCCGCTGGCCGAACGGGTCAGCCTGTCGGCGATCGACCTGCTGTCGGGCAAGAAACTGCAAGGCGCGATCATGGGCGCCAACCGGTTTCCGGTCGACTTGCCGCGTCTGGTCGATTTCTATTTGCGCGGACTGCTCGATCTCGACACGATCATTGCCGAGCGCATACCGCTGGACGCGATCAACGCCGGGTTCGACAAGATGAAGGCCGGCCATTCGGCACGATCGGTGATCGTGTTCGATCAGTAGGGAGAGATTGATGACCACGATGGACGCGCAGGCGGCGTTTACCGGCACCGTCGCACCGGAAGGCGACGACCGGCTGGACGAAGCGCGGCTGACGCCATGGTTTGAGGCCAATGTGGCGGGCTTTGTCGGACCGCTGTCGGTGTCGAAATTCAAAGGCGGGCAATCCAATCCCACCTATCGCATCGACGCGCCTTCGGGGCCTTATGTCCTGCGCCGCAAACCGTTCGGCAAGCTGTTGCCGTCTGCCCATGCGGTCGACCGCGAATACAAAGTGCAGGCGGCGCTGTCGGCCACCGGCTATCCGGTGGCACGGCAATACGGTCTGTGCACCGATGATACGGTGATCGGATCGTGGTTCTATGTCATGGGCTGTGTCGACGGGCGCACGATCTGGGACGGGGCGATGCCCGATGCCACGCCGCCGGAACGCCGCGCCCATTATTTTGCGATGGTCGATACGCTCGCCGCGCTTCATGCGGTCGATCCGGATGCGATCGGGCTGGGCGATTATGGCAAGCCCGGCAACTATTTCGGCCGGCAGGTCGATCGCTGGACCAAGCAATACCGGCTCTCGGAAACCGAAACGATGCCCGAGATGGAACGCCTGATCGCGTGGTTGCCGCAAACTCTGCCCGAACAGACCCGCGTCAGCGTGGTCCACGGCGATTACCGCATCGACAACCTGATTTTCGCCCACGGTCAACCGCGCGTCGCGGCGGTGCTCGACTGGGAACTGTCGACGCTGGGCGATCCGCTGGCCGATTTCACCTATTTCTGCACGGCCTGGGCGCAGGACAACGGCGGCCGGTCCGGAGTCATGGATCTTGACCGCAAGGCGCTCGGCATTCCCGAACTGGACGAAGTCGTCGCGCATTATTGCGCGAAGACCGGGCGCGATGGCCTCGACCGGATCGACTGGTATCTGGCGTACAATTTCTTCCGCCTTGCCGCGATCATCCAGGGAATCAAGAAGCGGGTGATCGACGGCACCGCTTCGTCCGCGCATGCCAAGGCGATGTCGGAACGAGTGCAGCCGCTCGCCGCGCTGGCGCTCGGTCATGGGGTGCGCGCCGGGGCCTGAATTGGAAATGGACGGCACCGGGGGGATCGCGATACGCTGGCGGTAATGCGCTGTCCGCCACGATCCCGCCTCGCGATTCTGATGCTTGCCGCCGCCATTCTGGCGCAACCGGCGCGCGCGGCGGATACCGCTGCCCGCCCCGTGCTGGCACCGCCGTCCGATTGGGTCTTGCCGGCGGCGATACCGCCGACGCCGGACAACACCGATGGCGCGTCGGTGATCGATCTGCTGATGGACAGCCAGGTGCATCTGATCGATGGCGGGGTGGCCAGCTATCGCGCCAATGTCTTTCGCATCGCCACCTCGCAAGGGCTCGATTCGGGCGCGTTGCAGATCAACTGGGACCCCAGTCTCGAAGTGCTGACGATCCATCGCTATCGCATCGTGCGCGATGGCAAGGCGATCGACCTGTTGGGCGACGGATCGAAACTGCAAGTCGTCCGCCGCGAAAAGAACCTGGAAAACGCGACGCTCGATGGCGAACTGACCGCGTCGCAACAGCCCGAAGACTTGCGCGTGGGCGACGTGATCGATCTGGCCTATACCATCACGCGGCGCGACCCGGCGACCGGCGGTCGTGCGGAGGGGCTGTATGGACCGCAGGATGGCGTTCCCTATGGCCGTTATCGCCTGCGCGTCACCTGGCCCATGGGACGGACGGTGCTGTGGCGCGCAGCACCCGGTGTCATCCAGCCAAAACTGACCGTGGCCAACGGGCAAAACGAACTGACCGCCGATGTCGGCAATATCGTCACACAGCGATCGCCGTCGAACGCCCCGTCGCGGTATGATCTGGTCAATCTGGTCGATCTGACCGAATTCGCCGACTGGCCGACGGTGTCGCGGCGGTTTGCCGCACTGTTCGACCAGGCCGCGAAAATTGCCCCCGACAGCGCATTGCAGGCGCAGATCGCCGCAATCGCCGCCGCCTCGCCCGATCCCGTGCGCCGCGCCGAACTGGCGCTTGCGCTGGTCGAGAATCAGGTCCGCTATCTGTTCATCGGCATCGACGACGGCGGCTTTGTCCCGGCCCCGGCCGACCAGACCTGGCAGCGCCGCTTTGGCGATTGCAAGGGCAAGACCGCGCTGCTGATCGCGCTGCTCCACGGCCTGAATATCGCGGCGCGCCCGGTGCTGGTCAACACCCAGGACGGCGATGCCACCGCGCACCGCCTGCCGACGATGGCCGGGTTCGACCATGTGATTGTCGAGGCGACGATCGGCGGAAAGACCTGGTGGCTCGACGGCACGCGCCAGGGCGACACGCATCTGACGCGGCTGGAAATGCCCAATTATACCGTGGGCCTGCCCGCCACGGCCGGGGGCAGCGATCTGATCCCGCTGATCCCGCCTGCACCTGCCGCACCGCAAAACCTGACCAGCCTGACGCTCGATGCTTCGGCCGGGATCGAGGTGCCCGCCAGTGCCGAGGCGGAAATGCGCTTTCACGGCGAAGACGCGGCCAAAATGCGGATGAAATATGCCGGACTGTCGACTGCCGATCTCGACCTGGAGCTGAAAAAACTGTGGCGCAACACCTATGATTTCATCACCCCCGACGACGTGTCGGCCAAAGGCGAAGAACCGGGCGGCGATTTCGTCATTGCCATGCGCGGCCACGCCAGAATGGATTGGGCCGTCACCGGCACCTCGCGCTGGTACGAACTTGATCGCGCACGCCTCGGGTGGAAAATCGACACCACCCGCGATGGCGAGCTGATCCCCGACGCGCCGTTCGTGTTTTCCTACCCCGAATGGTGGGCCAATCGCGAGACGATCATCCTGCCCCACCACGGCCTGGGTTTTACACTGCAATCCAAAGACATCGACCGCACGGTCGGCGGCCTTTATGCGTTCCATCGCAAAGTCACGCTCGACCACGGGGTGGTGACGATGGACAACGACACCCGCGCACTCAAATCCGAATTGCCCGCCGCAGAGGCTGAAACCGTGCGCAGCGCGCTGCAGGAACTGGCCGGCGAAGGCGTGTTCATCCATCTGCCCGACGATTACCTGCACTCGGCCGCCGATCTCGCCGCGCTTGACGGCGACAAGCCGGCGCTCGCCCGCGCGCACCAGCAGGACGGCATGGTCCGGCTCGACCGGGGCGACACCGCTGCGGCGATTGCCGAGGAAACCGCCGCGCTGTCGCTCGATCCGGGTCTGGCAATGGCGCACGGCGTGCTCGCGCTCGGACTGGCGCGCGGCGGCAAGGATGATGCCCGCGCGCTGGCAGAGGCGAACACCGTGCTGGCGACGACCAGCGAGGGCGCCGCATCGCGCTGGCTGGCATGGGCGGCGCGCGGCACGGTATACTTGCGGCAAAAGGACTATGCCGGAGCATTGGCTGCCTATAACCGCGTGATCGAGGCCAACCGTAACGATATCAACGCGCTGCTCGGCCGGGGCACGGCCTATGTCGGGCTTGGCCACCCGGCGCAGGCGCTGGCCGATTTCGACGCTGCGCAGGCGATGATGCCCGACGTGCCGATCGCGGCGGTGCGGGCGATGGCCCTGGCCGGTGTCGGGCGGCGCGACGAAGCGCTCGATGCCGCCGACCGCGCACTCGAACTGTCGCCCGATGATCGCCAGGCCCGCCTGTTGCGCGTGTCGGTGCGTCAGGAAACCGGCGATATGGCAGGCGCGCTGGCCGATGCCGATTACCTGCTGGCCCATGATCCCGGTGCGGGCGACTATCTGGTCCACGCCGACCTGCTGCCATCGACCGATACGGCCGGGCGAGAGGCCGATATTGCCGCTGCGCTCAAGCACGATCCGAACAGTGCAACGGCGTTCCTGATGCGCGCGCAGGACGCAATCGCCGATGGCCGGCTCGATGCCGCAACGGCCGCGCTGGCAGCGGCGGAACGGTTGAAAGGCGATCCGCTGTCGCTGACGGCGTTGCGGCTCGACCTGATGGCCAAGCGGGGCGACTCTGCCGGCGCCTTGAAACTGGCGGGCGAGACAACCGCAACGCATCCCGACGACCCGCAAGCGCTCAACGTGGCGTGCTGGTTCAAGGCGACGCACAATGTCGCGCTCGACAGCGCGCGGGCCGATTGCGACGCCGCACTGAAACTGGCCGCAGGCACCCCGGCGTTTCTCGACAGCCGGGGCTTTGTCCGGTTGCGCGCCAACGACGACAAAGGCGCGATCGCCGACTATTCGGCGGCCCTGCGCCATGCGCCCGAACTGGTCAGCTCGCTCTATGGCCGGGGCATCGCCTGGGCCCGGCTGGGCGACCGCAACCGCGCGCTCGCCGACTTGTCCCGCGCACGCAGCGACCGCCCCGAAATCGACGCGGTCTGGGCGGATTACGGCGTCACACCCCCGCCGGGGTTTTAGCGAGAATATCACTGGCCACGGTTTCATACGCCGCCGCCGCCGCCAGGCACGACGCCTCACCATGAATCGGTGCGACGATCTGGATGCCCATCGGCAGGCCGGTGGCGCCGAAACCGGCCGGCACGGCCAGCGCTGGAGCACCCGACATCGTCACCAGACATACCGCCTGCATCCATTCGTGATAGGTTTGCATCGTCTGCCCGCCGACCACTTTGGGCCAGTGCGTTGCGACCGGAAACGGCCAGACCTGGGCGGTCGGCACGATCCAGTAATCATAGCGGGTGAACAGCGCGGCGACCGCGCGGGTCCAGCCGGTGCGGATTGCCGACAGCGCGCTGATGTCATACGCCGACAGGCCAAACCCGCCCTCGATTTCCCACACCGCCTCTGGCTTCAACTGCGCGCGTTGCGCGGGGTCGTTGTACAGCGGCAGCATTCCGGCGCCGGTGTAGAAATGGCGCAAGCCGACAAAGGCGCGCCAGACTTTGGCGACGGGGAAATCGGGCACCGCCTCTTCGACATGGGCGCCCATTGCGGCGAAGCGATTGACCGCCTGCCGACAGGTGTCGAGCACGCCCGGATCGAACGGCACGTTGCCGCCGAAATCGCCGGACCACGCGATCCGTTTGCCTTTCATCGCCGCCGGATCGACCGCGCGCAGCGCCTGCGCATCGGATTCCATCGCCAGCGGCATGCGTGCATCCCACCCGGCCAGCACCGACAGCAGCAGCGCCAGATCCCCGACATTGCGCGCCATCGGCCCGGTGACACTGGGCGCGACGATCCAGTCATCGCGCCCATCGGTCGGGATGCGCCCCAGGCTGGTGCGAAAGCCATAGACGTTGTTCCACCCCGCCGGGTTGCGCAAACTGCCGCCATAATCGCTGCCATCGGCCAGCGGCACCATATGCGCGGCGAGCGCCGCCGCCGCACCGCCGCTGCTGCCCCCGGCCGACAGCGCCGGGTTCCACGGGTTGCGCGTGACGCCCCACACCGGGTTGTAACTGTGCGAGCCAAGGCCGAATTCGGGGGTGTTGGTCTTGCCGATGAAAGTCACCCCGGCGCGGCGCAACCGTTCGGCCAGGATGCCGTCATGCGCGGCAATCTGGTGCGCAAAGATCGGCGAGCCTTGCGTCCAGGGCAGCGCGGCGACCGGTTCCAGATCCTTGACTGCGTGCGGCAGGCCATGCAGCGCGCCAAGCGCCGCGCCACCGGCGACCGCGCGGTCGGCGGCCTCTGCCTCGGTCAGCAAAGCCGCCCGATCGCGCAAACCGATGATCGCGTTGACATGGGGGTTGACCGCATCGATCCGGTCCAGAAACGCGCTGGTGACCTCCACCGCCGACACCTGCCGCGCAGCAATCGCGGCGGCCAGGTCGCGCGCGGTCCAGCCGGTCAACGGCCCGGTCGGCAACGATGCGGCGGTTGCGCGCTGACGCGTGGCCAGCGCGGCGGCGACGGCCGCCAGCGCGATCATCGAACGGCGCGACAAGCGGGGGCGGGCAATGCGGTTCGTCGTGTCCATCGCGCCATCACACCGCGCCCGCCGCCCGTTGGCAAGGCGGCCGACGAAAAAAGGGCTGCGCCCATGGCGAAGGATCGTCTATTGTCCGGCGATGCGACAGGCGACCGGTGAAATCCTGGTGGACACGACCGGCCCCGGTCTGTTCGAAGTGACAGCCAGTGTCCGCCGCTGGGTCGAGGCGCAGCAGATGACGACGGGCCTTGTCTCGTTGCTGTGCCGTCACACTTCGGCGTCGCTGACCATTCAGGAAAATGCCGCCGGCGCGGTCCGCGACGATCTCGTCCGCTGGCTGGGCCGGATCGCCCCCGAAGATGCGGCTTATGCGCATGACGACGAAGGCCCCGATGACATGCCGGCGCATATCAAGGCGATGCTGACCGGAGTCACATTGTCGATCCCGGTCATGGCCGGTGCACCGGCATTGGGAACATGGCAGGGCATTTTCCTGATCGAACATCGCCATGTCGGGCAACGGCGCCGTATCGCAATGCATCTTATCGGTGCATGAGCGCGTACTAACCGACAATTGCGAAAAAAGTATAATGACATTAGGGCGCAATGCCGGACCCGATCGGAACATACCATGCACACATCGCATCACAATTTCGAGAGCAAGGACGATGACGCCAACCTGTTGCAGGCCGCGGTGCTGATGCAGCGGGCGCTCGACTTGCTCGATCTTGTCGGCGAAGTGCGCTCCGCCGTTCACTTGCAACACGCCATCGACACGCTGTCCGTGCGGCTACCCACCAGTGAGCAGCCGCACTGACCGCGTTGTCTCATTCCACCTGAAACGTCAGCGCGCCGTCGCCTTCGTCGATATGCACGGCATGACCATCGGGCACCTGGCCTGCCAGCAACAAGTCGGCCAGCGGGTCCTGCACATAGCGCAGCACCGCGCGTTTCAACGGTCGCGCGCCATAGACCGGGTCGTACCCCACCCGCCCCAGCCAGCGCTTTGCCGCCTCTGACAAGTCGAGCGTGATCTTGCGATCCTTCAACAACGCGGCGACGCGCGCCATCTGCAAGTCGACGATCGGGGCCATGTGCGCCTGTCCCAGCCGGTGGAACAGGATGATTTCATCCAGCCGGTTGAGAAATTCCGGGCGGAAATGGGCACGCACGATGTCCATCACTTGCGGCTCGACCAGTGCCACATCCTGATCTTCGTCCAGGTTTGCCAGATACTGGCTGCCCAGATTGCTGGTCAGAATGATCAGCGTGTTGGTGAAATCGACCTGCCGGCCCTGCCCGTCTGTCAGGCGCCCGTCATCGAGCACCTGCAACAGCACGTTGAACACATCGGGATGCGCCTTTTCAACTTCATCGAACAGCACGACCTGATAGGGCCGGCGCCGCACCGCCTCGGTCAGCACGCCGCCTTCGTCATAGCCGACATAGCCCGGAGGGGCACCGATCAGCCGGCTGACGCTGTGCTTTTCCATGAATTCCGACATGTCGATGCGGACCATGGCGTTGTCGTCGTCGAACAGAAACCCGGCCAGCGCCTTGGTCAGTTCGGTCTTGCCGACGCCGGTGGGGCCAAGGAACAGAAAGCTGCCGAGCGGGCGGTTGGGGTCCTGCAGACCCGCCCGCGCGCGGCGCACCGCCTTTGACACCGCCTGCACGGCATCGGTCTGGCCGATCACGCGCTGGCCGAGCGCGGTTTCCATGTTCAGCAGTTTCTGCCGTTCGCCTTCGAGCATCCGGTCGACCGGAATCCCGGTCCAGCGGCTGACCACGCCGGCGATGTCTTCGGCGGTCACTTCCTCGCGCAGCAGCGCGTTGTGCGACTGGCTTTGCGCTTCGGCGATCTGGCGTTCCAGTTCGGGAATGCGGCCATAGGCCAGTTCCCCGGCGCGGCCCAGGTCACCCTGCCGTTGTGCCTGCTCCAGTTCGCTGCGCGCGGCATCGAGCGCTTCCTTGATCTTGCCTTCGGCGGCGATCTTGTCGCGTTCGTTCTGCCACCGGGTGGTCAGTTCGCTCGACTGCTGTTCCAGGTTGGCCAATTCCTCGCGCAAGGTCACCAGCCGGTCCTTTGACGCGGCATCGGTTTCGCGGGCGAGCGCCATTTCCTCGATTTTCAACTGGATGATCCGCCGATCGAGGTTTTCGATCTCCTCGGGCTTGGATTCGACTTCCATGCGGATACGACTGGCCGCCTCGTCCATCAGGTCGATCGCCTTGTCGGGCAGGAACCGGTCGGCGATATAACGGTTGGACAGCGTCGCGGCGGCAACGATCGCCGCATCGGCGATGCGCACGCCGTGGTGCAATTCGTACTTTTCCTTGATCCCGCGCAAGATCGAAATGGTGTCCTCCACCGTCGGTTCGCCGACGAACACCGGCTGAAACCGCCGTTGCAGCGCCGGGTCCTTTTCGATGTATTTCTGATATTCGTCGAGCGTGGTCGCGCCGATGCAATGCAGTTCGCCGCGCGCCAGCGCCGGCTTCAGCAAGTTCGATGCGTCCATCGCGCCGTCGGTCTTGCCCGCGCCGATCAGCGTGTGCATCTCGTCGATGAACAGGATGATCTCGCCCTCGGCGCCTTTCACTTCGTCGAGCACGGCCTTCAACCGTTCCTCGAATTCGCCGCGATATTTTGCCCCCGCGATCAGCGATCCCATGTCGAGCGCCATCAACCGGCGGTTGCGCAGGGATTCGGGCACGTCGCCATTGGCAATCCGCACTGCCAGCCCTTCGGCAATCGCGGTCTTGCCCACGCCCGGTTCGCCGATCAGCGCGGGGTTGTTCTTGGTGCGGCGCGCGAGAATCTGGATGGTGCGGCGGATTTCCTCGTCGCGGCCGATCACCGGATCGAGCTTGCCGTCGCGCGCCGCCTCGGTCAGGTCGCGGGCGTATTTCTTCATCGCGTCATAGGCATTTTCCGCCCCGGCGCTGTCGGCATTGCGGCCGCCGCGCAGTGCGGCGATCGCCGCTTCGAGCGCGGGCGCGGTCACATTCGCGGCCTTCAGCGCCTGGCCTGCCGGTGTCGTTGTCGCCAACGTCAGCGCGACAAGAATCCGTTCGACGGTGACATAGCTGTCGCCCGACTTGGTCGCGATCTGTTCGGCCTGGTCAAGCAGGCGCACGGTGTCGTTGTCGAGGCCCGGCGAGTTTTGCGCGCCAGACCCGCTGACCACCGGCACCTTGGCCAGCGCACGGTCCACTTCGGCCTGCGCCAGCACGGCGTTTCCGCCGGCGCGCTGGATCAGCCCGTTGGCCATGCCTTCGCTGTCTTCCAGCAAGACCTTGAGCACGTGTTCCGGCGTGATCCGCTGATGGTTGAGGCGGATCGCCAGGGTTTGCGCCGCCTGAAGAAAGCCTTTGGCGCGGTCGGTGAATTTTTCGAGGTTCATGGGTATTCGTCCTCCTGTGGCGCTGAAAGTAGTGTGGCATTTTCGCCACACAAGGAGGTGAAGCAAATTTACCCTGCCAGCCGATATTGTCCGCGACGGAGGGTCCTTTTCGGGCAATAGACCGTCTATCCCGGATTTAGACCCTGTTCATCCGCGCTCTGCTTTGGAATGACGACAATCTCCGGGCGACCCTCGGATCGCCCCTTGCACAGGAACACCATATGCGTCGTGCCCTCGTTCTCGCGTCTGCGCTGTCATCAGCCGCTGTCCTGTCTGCGCCGTTGGCGGTCGCTCAAACTGCGCCGGCGCCGGTTGCCGATCTCGTCGCGCGGGTCGATCTGCCTTACGAGCGCTTTACCCTGCCCAACGGCCTGACCGTGCTGGTCCACACCGACCGCAAGGCGCCGATCGTGGGGGTGTCGGTGTGGTATGGCGTCGGCTCGAAAAACGAGCCGCGCGGGCGCACCGGCTTTGCCCACTTGTTCGAACACCTGATGTTCTATGGATCAGAGCACAATCCGGGCAATTTCTTTGCACCGCTGACCGCGGTCGGCGCGACCGACAGCAACGGCACCACCTGGTTCGATCGCACCAATTATTTTGAAACAGTGCCGACCGGCGCACTCGACCGCGCGCTGATGATGGAAAGCGACCGCATGGGCTGGCTGTTGCCGGCCATGACCCAGGCCCGCGTCGATGCGCAGCGCGCCGTGGTCAAGAACGAAAAGCGTCAGGACGACAACCAGCCTTATGGCCTGGTCCAGTATGAAGAAACCGAAACGCTCTATCCCCCCGGCCACCCTTATCACCACTCGACGATCGGTTCGATGGAGGACCTCGACAAGGCCTCGCTCGACGACGTGAAAGGCTGGTTTCACGACCATTATGGCCCCGACAATGCCATTGTCGTGCTGGCCGGCGACATCGATCTGGCCACGGCCAGGGACAAAGTCACCAGGTGGTTCGGGGCCATCGCGCCGGGGCCCAGAGTTCAGCCGGTCAGCGCGCCGGTCGTACCCCTGGCCGCGCCGGTCGCAAAAACCATCCACGACCAGGTCGCGACCACCCGTCTGATCCGGGTATGGGCTATCCCCGGTCTCGACAATCCCGACTATTTGCCGTTGCGGATCGGCGCGATGGTGCTGGGCGGACTGTCAAGCTCACGGTTGGCAGACACGCTGGTCCACGGGCGGGAAATTGCCAACGATGCCAGCGCCGACGCAGAAATCTTTGCGCAGGCGGGACAGTTCGAAGTTTCAACCGACGTCAAGCCCGGTGCCGACGCAAAGGTCGTTGGCGCGGCGATGGATGCCGAAATACGGCGCCTGATCGATGAAGGACCAACGCCCGACGAATTGCAGCGCGCCAGTGTCGCCTATGTCGGTGGCACGATCCGCGCGCTGGAGACGGTCGGCGGCTTTTCCGGCCAGGCACCCAGGCTCGCCGAAGGGATGCTCTATTCGGGCGATCCGGCGCATTATCGCGACGAACTGGAACGGATTGCCCGCCTGACTCCCGCCGACGTGCGCGCGGCCATGCAAAAATGGCTGCGCAGTCCGGCGTTTTCGCTGACTGTCGAACCCGGCACGCGCACGTCGGGCGGCGAAAACCGTGGCGGGGACGACGCCCTGCCCGCGGCCACGCCGCCGACACCGGCGCCGGCCGGTCTGCACGCGCTGACCACCGACGGCGACCGCAGCCACCTGCCTGCCGCCGCCGAAGTGCCGCCGCTGCCGTTCCCGGCGATCGAGCGCGCCACTTTGTCCAACGGCATAAAGGTCTATTTCGCGCGGCGCAGCGCAGTGCCGGTGGTGCAAGTGCGGCTATCGTTCGACGCCGGCTATGCCGCCGATCCGCTGAACGGGCGCGGGACCGAGGCCTTGCTGCTGAAACTGATGGACGAAGGTACGCAAACACTGACCGCGACCGAACTTGCCCGTGCCCGCGAACGGCTGGGGGCGACGATCAGCGACACCTCCGGCCCTGACCAGACCGCGTTCCAGCTTGACGCATTGGCCCCCAATCTGTCGGCCTCGCTGGGGCTGCTGCGCGATTTCGTCCGGCACCCGGGCCTGCGAGAGGCCGATCTGGTGCGCGTGCGCGGGCAACAGTTGTCGGCGATCGACGCCGAGACGCAGGACCCGGACGCGCTGTCGCTGCGCGTATTGTACCCGACGATCTATGGCGCCGATCACCCCTATGGCACCAGTCCGAGCGGGATCGGCACAAAGGCGGTTGTGGCGCACCTGACCCGCGCCGATCTGGCGCAATGGCACCAGACCTGGCTGCGCCCCGATCGCGCCACCCTGTTCGTCACCGGCGACACCACGCTCGATGCGGTCAAGCCCTTGCTGGAGCAGAGCTTTGGCGACTGGCAGACCCCGGCCGCGCCTGCGCCGCACAAGGATTTTGCCAAACCCCTGCCCGCTACGCACGAACACATCATCCTGATCGACCGGCCCGGCGTGCCGCAGGCGCAGATCGCCGGGGGCGAAGTGCTCGACGCGCTTGGCACCAGCGACCTGCTGACCTTGCGCACCGCCAACGAAGTGCTGGGCGGTTCGTTCCTCGCCCGGTTCACCCAGAACCTGCGCGAAGACAAAGGCTGGTCCTATGGCACTTATAGCGCGATCGGCGAACGCGAAAACCGGGTGGCCCTGCGCATCTATGCCCCGGTGCAGACCGACGAGGCGGGCCCGGCGATCAGCGAATTGCGCAAGGAAATCACCGGCTATCTGGGGCCCAAAGGCACCACCCCGGTCGAACTCGGCCTGGCCGCGACCGGATCGGCACGGCAGTTGCCGGGCATGTTCGAAACCTCGGGCGCGGTGCTCGACGGCATCGCCCGGATTGTCCAGTTCCATCGCCCGGACGATTACTACACCCGCCTGCCCGACCGTTACCGCGCGATGACCACCACCGATCTCGACACGGCGGCGCGCGGAAAAATCGATCCCAACCGGATCGTCTGGGTGGTGGTCGGCGATGCGGCGAAAATCCGGCCGCAACTGGCCAAGCTGGGCCTGCCGGTGGAGGAGATCAAGGCCGGGGAGTGAGTGCTTTCAGTCACTCGTATCAAGTGATTTTCGCGCTTGGCCGCGGCCGACGAAAAAGCCCTCTCCCTGAAGGGGGAGGGTCTTCCCGCTAAGGATGAGCAGAGTCGGGTACGGATAAGCGAAAATCAGCCCAGCTTGGCCTTGATCACCTGATTCACCAGT